>Ga0307516_10005346_pt1 | contig 15437 bp, 14 predicted proteins | sample 19_EM_MG_FD_203310 | JGI IMG/M metagenome (GOLD analysis project Ga0307516, IMG submission 203310) | Populus trichocarpa ectomycorrhiza microbial communities from riparian zone in the Pacific Northwest, United States - 19_EM | ecosystem: Host-associated > Plants > Roots > Unclassified | place...
ACGCCACAGCGGGTACTCCTCCGCAAAGCCACCACAGGAGATATTCAGTCCCTGGAATTCATCACCGCACCCGAAAACACAAACCCACTGCGCCACTTCCTACGAGCAACAGGCCTGGGCCACTCCGTGCTTATCCGGTTCGACGGAAACCACAACACGCCAGACTGCACCGACGTTAGCGACCCGGACTCCCCCGAGCCAGACTTCAGCGCTTTCGAACCATAAACGATATCACGACCGACATGACGAATGGAAGGAAGGACAGAGGCGATTGGTTTCCTTTTGTATTGTCAGAGCGTTTCCTGGTTTTTCCTATTCTGTGTCATGCGTTGCGATCCTTGATTCCTGTCTTGTTTGTTCGTTTCCTTGGTGTGTATACTTCTTCGGCGGTCAGGAAAGATGGAAACCCCACGGGGTTGTACAGCGAGGAGGAGGGCACAAAACCTGTAGTGTTAAAGCGCGATAGATCGAAATCGAATATTATCCTTCACTCCACCGCAAAATTTTCGTTCGCCGCCAAACAACTTTTTATTCCCACCACCGATTTCGCTGGAAATACCCTCTGGAGCTTCCTAACTCCACGGTCTTTCCATCTACGAACTCGCTGGCCATCTCTCACTTCTTTGTTGTTGCTGCCCACCCGATTTCGCTCCGCGTCGCAGTCGCCCGGTAACCGAACAACACCCACCTTCGTTCCGAAAAGTGGACACCTGTCCACGAAAACTCTGCATCACCATGGCAAACATCTTCGCCTCCATGGCAAAGGGCAAAGCTAGCCAAACAACAAACCCGTTGCTTGGGGGGAGTTCCTCCACCCCACCACCAATCACATTTACACCACCACCGCCTCCGATCCCAACCCCACAACAGAGCATCCCCCTCGACATGTTCAACGCAGAGTTGGACTATGCACCCGACTGGGACCACGATACTGACACACTGGCCAGCTTCCTCGTATGGAAATCCGAACTGGATCACACCACCGCTACCAACGACACCACCGAACGGCTACTTGAACCGATTTGCCGTTTCATCTGCGTCGAAATGACACACCAATTCGCAAAGCAATCAGTTACTGTCAAAATCCCTGGCCTCAAAGAGATGAAGGAGAGGGACCTGGAGATGCAGAAACAAATCTCCCAGTTGACCAACACCATCACCAAGCTCTCGGAGCAAATCGCCACCCTATCCGCAGGTCCCATCCCCACCGCCGCCCCCGCAGCCCCCAGGGTTGTGCCGGCACTCCCCTAACAATGCCAGAAGCCACCCACCACCACCAAGCCTCCCCCAGGCCCTGCACCAACCTACGCACAGGTAGCAGAAAAACAGCCGAGGGAGTTTACAGAGGTCAGAAGCAAGAAGAAGGCCAGGAAGGAGACGATCCTCCCGAAGCCTTACCCGACAGCGAACAGGCTGATAATCTTCAGCCTCACGACCGCACCCAATGACCGCAAGGAGGCCGCAGACCACGCACTCCAAATGGCCAACAAGACCATCACCACCCATGCCGACATCAAACACCCACCCCTCATCCTGGCAAACATCACTGCCACCAATAACCTCGTTTTCACGGTCACACCTCAGCACCTGAGCACCAGCTATGAACCATACCTAGCCATCCTTGAGGAGGCACTCCACTAATTCACAATCGCATCGTCCAGGGTCAGCCAGCGATGGACCCGTTTCATCGTCCACAGCATCCCGACCACCGCCACACCCGAATCCGCCAGTACCGAAATCGAATCATCCTATCCGTTCCTCTGAATCTGCCAGACACCGCGTTGGCTCACCAGCCCTGAACACCGCCAGGGTAAAGAGGCCTCCTCCATGATCATCACCTTTGTAGGTGAGATGACGAAGAAGTCTCTCAGTGCAACCAGCCTCGCCATGTTCAACCACGAATGCACTATTGCCGAATACATCACCTTCGGCCCAGCCACCCAATGCAACAAATACCAGACCTTTGGGCACCCAACGCAACGCTGCACCGCCAGCAACCACACCTGCGCTGTGTGTGCACAACTCCACCCCACCAAGGATCATCCATGTGCAATAACGAACTGCAGAGCAGGGCACTCTTGCAACCACCTGCCGATCCGCTACGCCAACTGCCTACAACCACACAAAGACTCCGACCGAAGCTGCTCCACCTATGTCAAGATCATGCTGGGAATGCGCCACGACAACGCAGCAGCCACTGACACGACGATGGCCGCCTAGAGAGCGCCCAAAAGGTGAGAGTATTGCACTACCTCCTTTACCGAAGTTTCCTTCCACTGCAAGTCTCCTTTATAATGTACCCACAAAACACTTTGATTTCGGCCAATGGGAAGGACGGGTTGTCATGAGTCTTTCTGTACGGTTGGTCGCTGTTACGATTTCTTTGGTGCCGTGCGTTCACGATTTCTTTGGTGCGGTGGGTTTACTTTTCGGCGGCAACGGGAAAGATGGAAGCCCCATAGGGGTGGTATGGTGGGAGGAGCGCATATAGTCTGTAGTACTGAGCGCAATTGATTGAAGTCGCATATTATCCTCATAACACCCCCCAAAACTTCACTGTTTTCGCAACACCAAAAATCTTCTCTTCCAATTAAGTTTTCAACAACCCCGGAAACCCACCTCAGGAGTCGGTCAATAGTTTATTAACTAGAGGCTGCACCCCTCCGGAACCCTGCTGGGAATTTTCCCTCCTGTCGCCGCCTGCTTTTCGTGATTTTGGCTCGCGTCGCCAAACTATCACCACCTCGCTAAAAGGCTTCATGTCCACCAAGAACCCCGGTCAAGGATCCCGCGACGCCTTCCTCTGCCCGAACACTCCGGCCACCACCAAAATCTCTGTGCACAGCACCCCAAGAGCCCGCACCGAGCAGCACCCCTCCCGACACCACCTTCAACCTCCTATGGTCGCGGCCTCACGGTCACCCCCCCGCCGTAAAGGGTGGGTGTGAGGAAAACAACACCGACTCCGACGCCGACTCCGACTCCGATGACTCTGAAGACGAAGGAAGGGAAGAAGACGACAACAACGCTATGGACTTCCAAAATACGGAACACGTCACTGCAAAGCAGACGATCAGAGGCGACATGGACGAGCCCACCAGTACTGCCCCCCAGATGGCAGCCCCACTCAGCCCAGAGCATGCAGCACTCTGTGCCGACATCGAAATCATCACCAGCAACCTCCTAGACCAATTTGCCAGAACCATTAGTGCCGAGATCTCCGTGCTTTTCACCCAAAATAACACCACCTTTCAAATCGCCACAAACAGCCGGACCAAGAAAATCGCCACGCTGGGCACCTGAGTCACCCAAATGCAACAACAACTCCTCGCGGCCGTACAGGGCCCTGCCGCCACCTCTAAGCCAACTGGGGGCCCAAGCAACATCGGCCCTAACCCAAAGAAAGAGAGAAAGAGATAGGGGAAGGGAGCCACCGAGAACAAATACAACGCCAACAACCCTCCGACCAACAATGGCACCAGCATCCGCACATACGCAGACGCCGCCAAAGCACCCATCGCCCAACCACACCACCCAACCGAACACGCCACACCCGCCACCAACATTGAAGGATGGGAGAACTTGAAGAAGAAAACCCAAAAAAGGAAGCCTGCCACACCCAAGCTTATCCCGACCATGTACCCCAAAGCTGAGCGCGAGGTCACGTGCCACTTTCCGGCCGCGTCCCCCACTGAAGCTGCCACCCACGCTGAACGAGACTACATTGCCCGCCAAGTCGTCGCGGACGCAGCCCTCCACCGAGTCAACAAAGCCCTGGTCGATAACCAGGATGTAACCGCCCCCCCCTTCCTCCACGTCCGGGTAACCATGTGTGGATCCATCATCTTCACCACCACCAACACCCAAAACAACATCATCTATGAAGACTACATGACGATCATCGCCAACACACTCTCCTACTACGGCTAGTGCAAGAAGGTCGAAATCGGGAAGCGCTTCAGCCAGTTCCTGCTCCACCGAGTCCTGACCCACCTCCCCCTGCCAGATATCTCCGACAGCATCGCCACCAACTACCCCCAGCTGATCCAGTGCCAGACGCCAAGCTGGCTTACCCCGGCAGACCGACGCGAACAGAAAGCAACCTCGACGATAGTCATAACCCTCAGTGGCAGCACCAAGAAGGCTGACATTGGACGACACTACCTCACCATCTGCAGCCGTGAATGCCAACTTGACGACTACATCTCATATGGAAGAAGCACCCAGTGTCGGAACTGCCAGGGCTACGGGCACCCCGCCGCCCTGTGCAAAAATCTGTCCCACTGTGCAGTCTGTGCGGATGCCCACGAAACAAAAGACCACCCATAAACTATCCCAGCCTGTAAGAGAGGCCCCACCTGCACCCACCCACCAATCTGCTGTGCCAACTGCGACACACCCCACAAGGCCAGTGACCCCAACTGTCCCACACGCATCAAGATCCGATCCTTCAACAACAACACGAATATGATGGCCACGAACACCCCGGGAGACACCTCCATGGCGGGAATGACCGAATAAAATGCCCTCCCACACCGTCGGGTCCGTACAGCTGCTGAACTGTACAAGGGGCCCAGCGACTACGATTTCAGCATTGCAAGAGTTCGCAAGAAAACCCAAAAACCTTATCTGCCTCCTCCAAGAACCATGGTGCGATAGACATGGAAACCCTCCCACTATGCCAAACTTCGACATGTTCACCCCAACACCAACACGGCCAAGATGTGCGACATACATCTGCCGTGTACCTGGGCTCAGTGCTACCACCACCTTTGCGGCCCAGGATTCCTTCCTGGGCACCACCATCACATCCCTCCAACAACAACATACCACCACATTCACCCTATACAACCTATACTCCCCTGGACAACCGGACCCAGTAGCAGCCATCCTCCCCATCATCGACCTACCGACAGACTGCCTCCTGATGGGGGACCTCAATGCCCACCACACATGGTGGAAGGGCCCACTGCCCCCATCAGCACACACCCTGCCGGCCAGCCACACCATCGCCAACTGGCTCACGGAAAACAACTTCCACCTTCACAACAAAATAGCCACCCCCACCCCCACCCACCACCCCCAAAACGGGGGGCAACCCTCCACCATTAACCTATACCTCTCCAGGGGCAAGACAAAACAGCTGGTCCTCACCCTGGCAATCGATCACGACACCACCTCGGACCACAGCTCCCTCACCGCCACCCTCTCCCTACCCTCAAACGCCGCACCACAGAAGGCCCAGCGCTGCTGGCGCAAGGCCGACTGGGGAAGCTTCACCTCCCACATACAGGCTGCCCGGATGGACCTCTCAAACCTCCAAGGAACCGAGGATAGGCTCCGCGCCGTCACCAACATTACCCACCTCATCCACAAAGCAACCAACCACGCCGTCCCCATGAAAGATCCACGAAGGCAGGAAGCAACATGGTGGAACCAAAACTTGACACTGGCAAAAAGAGCAGTCAAATGAGCAGAGAGACGAGTCCGCCGAGAACCCAACGACACCAACCGGAAAGACAGACAGTACAAACAGCACAAATGGTCAACGATGGTACGCAATGCTAAAACAGCGTACCGAATCCAACACCTCCAAGCCGCATCATCCAAGACCATCTTGAAAACGATCTACCACCACAACACACACCACAAACCAATCCCCCCCCTTAACAGGCAAACAACCTTTTGGGGCAAATACGATGCGCTACGCAATGCACTCTTTCCCCCAGTCAACGCAACCCCACGAACATGACTCCCCCCTGGCCTCCTCACCTCCACCAAGGACATCCGCCATCACACAAAGCCAGTCACAATACAAGAGACACATCTGGCAATTGTACACCTGAAGTATGGAACCTCAGTTGGCCCAGACGACATCTCATACACCACCCTATGCCACTTCAATACGGTGGCCCCTCACCTCCTCCCGCAACTGTTTACAGCCTGCATCACCTGGGGCATCCATCCACCAGAATGGAAAACGGCAAACTGCGTGGTCATTCCCAAACCTGGCAAGAAGAAATACTCCGACCTCAAGGCCTACCGCCCAATCTCTCTCCAATCATGCTTCGGAAAACTCCTCGAATCCATCGTCGCCAAGCGGCTCTCCCAGGCCGCCCTCACCTGTGGGGCCACACACCCCTCACAAATGGGGGCCCAGGCAGAAAACTCAGCAATTGACGCCCTACTCAGAACAATCACCCCTATCGCTAGGGCAATCAGCCAGAAGAAAGCAGCAAACAGAACCCCACTACGACCGGCCATCCTCACCCATGACATTGAGGGTGCCTTCAACCAAGTCCACCCAGCAACACTCTGAGAGGTTATGCAACAACGACGCATGCCCCTGTACCTGACGGAGTGGGTTACTGCCTTCAACCCTGACCGGAAAATCGCCTTCAGCTTTGACCAACAATCAGAACAGCCCCAACCGTACAGGTGTGGGCTGCCCCTGAGATCCCCAGTCTCCCCAGCCCTGTTCCTCATCTACAGCAATGCCATGCTGGAGAGGAGCCATCAATCCCACGACGCGATCGACACATCCTACGTAGACGATGTATGCATGGTCCAAATGTCGATGACAATCACCAGAGCCAACACACTCCTCGAAGAAAGGACTGAAGAACACCTTGGCAGGGGAGTCCACCTTGGACTAACCTTCGTACCATCCAAGACCAAACTGCTCTACTGCCTCCCTCTCACCAGCAAAGATAAGAACAGGAGCCTTAGCACACACCCCCCTCTCAGAATCAACAACAACACCATTGTGGCCACACGACAAATCAAGTACCTAGGAGTGCACATCGATGAATCACTCAGCTTCCTACACCATGCCACCATGGCAGCGGCCAAGGGCAACCGGGCCCTTGGCAGCCTAAACTTCCTGCGACACTGCTTACGGGGCATCCCTACACATGTCACCCACCACCTGGCAATGACGGCGATCCTTCCCACAATGTTCTGGGCATCACCTGCATGGTGGACGGGCACCCCGATGATCACTGCAACCTTACACACCACCTACAACTCAGTCGCCCGATGGATTACAGGACTCCCCCTCAATACCAGAACGACGAACCTCATCACACTATCACAACTCCTGCCAATGGAGGCGTACCTGGACTACCTATCCCTGCGATACGCCATCCGACTCCACTTCCTCCCCCAACACCATGCTCTGGGCCCGCCACAAGCCCTATCAGAAACCCACCCCAACCTCCCAGGACTCCACCGTCTTTACGCACTCAGCAAGCACTTAGTACAAGGCAAACTGGAGAACCGCACTACCACCTCGACAGCGGACAGAACCAATGTGCTCCCCTCCCCAAACCCAGATAAAACAACAACACCCCAACAGCTCCATAAAGAATGGCTCCACACACTACCAAACCACACCGTCGTCATCTACACTGATGGCTCCAAACTTGAGAATGGGTCTGTCGGGTGTGGGTGGGCAACCTTCCACTGCAGTGACCAACAACTCTACCGGCTGGGGGAAGGCAGCTGCCACCTAGGCAAACGGGCTGAGGTGTACGACGCCGAACTCCGCGCAATCCAAGGAGTAGTCACATCCCTCCTCACTACCACCGCACCACGAGCCACAGCAATTATCTGTGTGGACAACCGGGTGGCACTCGAAACACTACAATTCAACAAACACAACCACGAATATGCCCGCCGAGCCCTGGAAATGATTAGCAACCTCAGCCTACTGGGCTGGGAGATCTCCACCACCTGGTGCCCCTCCCACTGCAACATCAAGGGGAACGAACGAGCTGACACACTCGCCCAACGGGGAGCCACCTCTGCCATTCTCTGCCTCTTTGCGCTCACCACCAAGACATGGCTACTGGCTCAAGCAAGAGCGGAGCTCCTCTGACGGTGGAAAACAGAAATACCACTCTTAAAGCCCTCATTCAAGTTTCCCAGCCACCTCCAGGGAGCGAACTGGGCCGATACACGAGGAATATGGAGAGTCTTCTGCAACCGATCACCCTCCAACTCATCCCCCAACATCACAGCAGACCCATACCCCTGTGGCATGGACCTTACCTGCTCTCACCACCTACTACAAGACTGCCCGCTGCTGACGCCGCAGCGGGTACTCCTCTGCGGCAAAGCCACCACAGGAGACATTCAGTCCCAGGAATTCATCACCGCACCTGAAAACACAAACCCGCTGTACCACTTCCTATGGGCAACAGGCCAGGGCCACTCCGCGCTTATCCGGTTCGACGGAAACTACAACACACCAGACTGCACTGATGTTAGCGACCCGAACTCCCACGAGCCGGACTTCGGCGCTTTCGAACCATAAAAGATATCATGACCGACACGACAAATGGCAGGAAGGACTGAGTCGATTGGTTTCTTTTGTACTGTCAGAGCATTTCCTGGTTCCCTTATTCTGTGTCATGCATTGCGATCCTTGATTCCTGTCCTGCTTGTTCTTTTCCTTGGTGCGTTAACTTCTTCGGCGGTCGGGAACGATGGAAGCCCCACATGGGCGGTACGGTGAGGAGGAGCGCACAAAATCTGTAGTGTTAAAGCGCGATAGATGGAAATCGAATATTATCCTCACAATACCCCCCAAAACTCCACTGTTCTTGCGTCACCAAAAATCTTCTTTTCCAATTACGTTTTCAACAACCCCAGAAACCCACCTCAGGAGTCGGTCAATAGTTTATTAACTAGACGCCGCACCCCTCCGGAATCCTCCTGGGAATTTTCCCTCCTGTCGCTGTCTGTTTTTCATGACTCTGGCTCGCGTCGCCAAACTATTACCACCTTGCTTACAGGCTTCATGTCCTCCAGCAATCCCGATCAAGGATCCCTTGACTCTTTCTTCCACCCCAACACCCCCGCCACCGCAGAGATTTCTGCACCGAACCCCGCCCAGCAAACCCTCCGACCCCCTCCCCGAAGTACAACCTCACAGTCCCCCTCCCCTGCCAAGCGAGCACGCGAGGACGACGAAGCGGCATCCGAATACGGATCCGACTCCGGCGACGAGAACGAAGAAGAAGAAGAAGTGGAGACAAATGACGACGCCATGGACTTCCAGCCCACCCAACGTATCACCGAGACCCAGGCAATTGGCGGAGATGCCAACGAACCCGCCAACACAGCCCCCAGATGGAGGTCCCAATGAGCCCCGAACATGCTGCACTGCGCGCCGATTTCGAAATAATCACCAACAAGGTTATGGAACATCTCTACAGGACCATCTCCGCGGAGATTAAGCAACTCTTCGCCAAAAACAACACTACAATCCACAACGCTACCACCGAACTCTCCAAACAAATCTCCTCGCTTGGAACCCGGGTCACCCAGGTACAGCAACAACTCCGCTCAACCGAACGTAGGCCGGCCCCCTCTGCTCAACCGACCGGGGCCCTCACCCCCACCGATGCCAACCCGAAGCAAGAGAGAAGGAGGAAGGAGAAGAGAGCTAACAACAACAACGCCAATAACAACGAACCAAACACGACTACGAACACCCGCCCCACCACCCGTACTTATGCTGACACTGCCAAGACCCCGACCGCGCAGTCACAATCGCCAACCGAACAAACCACCCATGCCACCAATGTTGAAGGATGGGAGAACCTGCGAAAGAGGAGCCAAGGGAAGAAGCCAGCCCCACCCAAGCTCGTCCCAACCATGTACCCCCAAGCTGAATATGAGGTCACGTGCCACTTCTCAACTGCAACCCCCACCGAAGCCGCGGTCTATGCCGAACGACACTACAGTGCCTGTCAAGCCATCTCCGATGCCGCGCTTCACCGAGTCAACAAAGCCCTGGTCGACAACCAGGACATAACTGCACCCCCCTTCCTCCGCGTCCAGGTCACCATGCGTGGATCTATCGTCCTCACTACCGGCAACACCCAAAACAACATCATCTATGAAGACTATGCCACGATCATCGCAGATGCTCTCTCCTACTACGGAAAATGCGAGAAGGTGGAAATAGGGAAACGTTTCAGCCAGTTCCTCCTGCACGGCGTCCCTACCCACCTCTCCCTACCCGACATCTCTAACAGCATCGCCACAAACTACCCCCAACTAACCCAAGGACAGACCCCACGCTGGCTCACCCAGGCAGAACGACGCGAACAAAAATCAACCTCCACGATCGTCATGACCCTCACTGGCAGTGTCAAGTTGGCCGACATCGGACAACACTACCTCACGATCTGCAACCGCGAATGCCAACTCAACGACTACATCTCAAACGGAAGAAGCACCCAGTGTCGCAACTGCCAGGGCTATAGACACCGGACAGCCCTATGCAGGAACCCCTCCCACTGCGCCGTCTGCGCGGAAGCCCATGAGACCAAAGACCACCCCTGCACCATCCCGACCTGCAAGAAAGGCCCAGCCTGCACCCACCCGCCAATCTACTGCACCAACTGCCAGACCACCCACAAGGCCAGCGACCCCAACTGCCCTGAACGAATCAAAATCCGATCCTTCAACAACAAAGCGAACACGAATGCCACAACCAACCCGGGAGACGCCCCCATGGCGGAAGTAGCCGAATAAAATGGCCTCACACACCATCGGGTCCAAGCAGCTGTTGAACTGTGTGAGAGGCCATGCGACTACGATTTCAACACTCCGAGATTTTGCGAGAAAAACATAAAACCTTATCTGCCTTATCCAAGAACGATGGTGCGATAGACATGGAAACCCACCACACCTACTGAACTTCAACCTCTTCCTCCCGACACCCACGAAGCCCAGATGCGCCACATACGTACGTCAACTCCCTGGGCCCAGCACCACCACCACCTTCACAGCCTAGGACTCCTTCCTAGGCACCACCATCACACTGCAACAAGAACAACACACCACCAGCTTCACCATCTTCAACCTGTACTCACCCGGAAGACCAGAACCATTGGCAGCCCTCCTCCCCTCGATCAACATCCCAGCAAACTTCCTAATAATGGGCGACCTCAATGTACACCACCCATGGTGGTAGGGCCGCCTACCCCACACAGCCCGCACCTCCCCGGCAAGCCACGCCATTGCACACTGGCTCGAACACAACAACTTCCACCTCCAAAACAAGCCAGCAATCCCTACCCACCATCCAAGGTATGGAAGCAACCCCTCCACCATCGACCTACATCAGGAAAAAAAAAAATTGCGTCCTGAGCGTCCGGATGCACAAGACGCTCTGGACGCTTTGGACGCAACCTGCTTAACTCGGACGCAGTTCGCCATGGCACCGTGCATCCGGACGCAGCTCGCCACGGTATCTGCCTACTGGACGGAGCGTGTCAGGGCATTTTCCTTCTGGACGCAGCCGTGTCAGTGTATTTTCCTTTTGGACGCAGCTGTGTCAGGGCATTTTCCTTCTGGACGCAGCCGTGTCAGGGCATTTCCTACTGGACGCAGCCGTGTCAGGGCATTTTCCTTCTGGACACAGCCGTGTCAGGGCAAATGGCGTCCGGACGATGCGTGTCATGGCACCGCGGTCACGCTGGCTGTCAAGGTACGGAACATTGCAGCAAATACTCTCGTCGCATTCGCAAACACGCAGTGGGTTCCAGGCATAGTGACTCAGTACAGTTCTATTCTTTATATCTAATGTACATCTATATATGCTACTACCACACTTCGCGCGGAAACAAAGGAAAGTTGGCAAATACGACACGACGCGTTGAGCACGATGCGATGAGCACGATGCGATGAGCACGACGCGATGAGCACGATGCGATGAGCACCCCGCGATGAGCACGACGACTATGAGGACGATGGCGATAAAGGCGCCAGCGGCGAGGACGATAGCAAGTAGGACACGGCGAGTATGATGGCGAGCTTTGTGGCATGGTTAGCACAGCTCTCAGAGTGACAGACAGCGGGAAGTTGTACAATACAACATGACAAGTACGATGTCAATGAGGGTGCTGGCGGCGAGAACGATAGTGAGTAGGATGCAGTGAGTAAGACGCGGCAAGTATGATGTCCATGAGGGGGCCGGCGGCGAGAACGATAGCGGGTAGGATGCGACGAGTAAGACGCGGCGAGTATGATGTCCATTAGGGTGCCGGCGGCGAGAATGATAGCGGGTAGGACGCGGCGAGTGTGAGAGCGAGTAGGACGCTGCGGGTATGGGATCGAGTAAGACGCGGCGAGTATGTGGCGAGCTTTGTGACATGGTTAGCTCAGCTCTCAGAGTGACAGACACCAGGGAGTTGTACAATACCCAGTGAGGAGTACAATGTCAATGAGGGTACCGGCGGCAAGGACGATAGCGAGTAAGATGCGGCGAGTATGGTGGTGAGAAAGACGCGACGAGTATGAGAGCGAGTAAGATGCAGAGAGTATGGTGGCAAGAAAGACACGACGAGTATGATGGCGAGCTTTGTGACATGTTTAGCACACCTCTCAGAGTGACAGGAACAGCGGTGGGAAGTGGTACAATACGAGGTGATGAGTACAATGTCGATGAGGAGGATGGCGGCAAGTAACGTAGCGAGAAAGGCGCGACGAGTAAAATGTCGATGAGGAAAATGTCGACGAGTAGGACGAGGTGAAAGGAGAAGAAAAAAGGGGTCTATGAGTGATGAGCGAGCCAAACCTTGCGAAAGCGCAAGCGTTAGTAATGGCTTGGCACTTTCCATTGCCATCGTACTCGCCGTGTCGTACTTGCTCTTATACTCGCCGCGTCTTACTAGCTCTCATACTCGCCACCTCCTAATCGCTATCATTCTCGCCGCCGGCATCCTCATTGACATCGTACTCATCGCGTTGTATGGTACAACTTCCAGCTGTCTGTCACTCTGAGAGCTGCGCTAACCATGTCACGAAGCTCGCCATCATACTCGTCGCGTCTTACTCGCCATTATACTCACCGCGTCTTACTCGCTCGCATACTCGCCGCGTCCTACTTGCTATCGTCCTCGCTGCCGGCCCCCTCATGGACATCATACTCGCTGCGTCTTACTCGCCGCGTCCTACTCGCTATTGTTCTCGCCGCTGGCACCCTCATTGATATCGTACTTGTCACGTTGTATTGTACAACTTCCCGCTGTCTGTCACTCTGAGAGCTGCGCTAACCATGTCAGAAAGCTCGCCATCATACTCGCCGCATCCTACTTGCTATCGTCCTTGCCACCGGCGTCCTCATCGCCATCCACCTCATAGTCGTCGTGCTCATCGCGTCGTGCTCATCACGTTGTACTCAACGCATCGTGTCGTATTTGCCAACTTTCCTTTGTTTCGGCGCGAAGTGTGGTAGTAGCATATATAGATGTACATTAGATATAAAGAATAGAACTGTACTGAGTCACTATGCCTGGAACCCGCTGCGTGTTTGCGAATGCGACGAGAGTATTTGCTGCGATGTTCCATGCCTTGACAGCCAGTGTGACTGCGGTGCCATGACACGCGTCGTCCGGATACCATTTGCCCTGACACGGCTGCGTCTAGAAGGAAAATGCCCTGACACGGCTGCGTCCAGTAGGAAATGCCCTGACACGGCTGCGTCCAGAAGGAAAATGCCCTGACACGGCTGCATCCAGTAGGAAATGTGCTGACATGGCTGCGTCCAGAAGGAAAATGCCATGACACGCTCCGTCCAGAAGGAAATGCCCTGACACGGCTGCGTCCAGAAAAAAAATGCCCTAACACGCGCCGTCCGGTAAGCAGATGCCGTGCCAACTGCGTCCAGACGCACGATGCCGTGGCGAGCTGCATCCGGACACATGGTGCCCTGGCATACGGCGTCCGAATGCACGGTACCACAACGTGCTGCGTCCGAATTCATATTGCCTGTGCGTTTCGCGTTGGGAGCGGTATGTGCCCTGCCAGGGTGCGTCCAGAGCGTCCCGAACGCCTGGTGCGTCCGGACGCAGATTTTTTTTCCTGATGTATGCCTCACCCACGGGGACACAACTAGGCCTGCCCTCTCACTAGCAATCGACGCTGATACCACCCCAGATCACAGCTCCCTGACCCTCACCCTGTCATTGCCATACACCACCCCACCACCTAAACCCTACCGATGCTGGACAAAAGCCAACTGGAACAGCTTTGGCAGCCACATACAAGTCAAGCAAATGGACCTCTCCGACCTCCAAGGCTCGGAAGCTACCCTTCGCACAATCAGCAACATCACCCTCCTCATCCACCAGGCCACAGAAGCCACCGTCCCGTACAAAAGCCCAAGGAAGGCAGAGGTGCCCTGGTGGAACCACAGCCTCACACTGGCAAAAGAAGCCACCAAACGGGCAGATAGAAGAGCCCGTCTCACCACCACCGACACCAACAGACAAGACAGCCAATACAAATGCCGCAAATGGACGACAATGGTACACAACGCGAAAACAACATACCACGTCCACCGGCTACAAAACGCAACAACCAGAACCATCTGGAAAACAATCCAACATCAGGAAAAAAAATGTGCGTCCGGACGCACAGGCTGCGTCCTGACGCACCAGGTGCTCGGGACGCTCTGGACGCACGCTGGCAGCGCACATACCGCTCACTACGCAAAACGCACAGGCAATGTGAATTTGGACGCAGCGCGCCACGGCACCATGCGCCCGGACGCAGCTCGCCACGGCATCTGCTTACCGGACGGAGCGTGGCAGGGCATTTTCGTTCTGGACGCACAGTGTCAGGGCATTTTCCTTCTGGACGCACGGTGTCAGTGCATTTTCCTTCTGGACGCAGCCGTGTCAGGGCATTTTCCTTCTGGACGCAGCCGTGTCAGGGCATTTTCCTTCTGGACGCAGCCGTGTCAGGGCAAATGGCATCCGGACGATGCGTGTCATGGCACCGTGGTTACGCTGGCTGTCAAGGCACGGAACATCGCAGCAAATACTCGCGTCGCATTAACAAACACGCAGCGGGTTCCAGGCATAGTGACTCAGTCCAGTTCTATTCTCTATATCTAATGTACATCTATATATGCTACTACCACACTTCGCGTTTCCGGCACAAGCATCCAGCGTCACATCCATCGCCACTGTTTTTGACACGCGTAGCATTGCTGAGTGTCGGAAACAAAGGAAAGTTGGCAAATACGACACGACGCGATGAGCCCGACGCGATGAGCCCGACGCAATGAGCACGACGCGATGAGCACGATGACTATGAGCACGACGCGATGAGCACGATGACTATGAGGAGGATGGCAATGAGGACGCCGGCGGCGTGGACGGTAGCGAGTAGGACACGGCGAGTATGAGAGCGAGTAAGACGTGACGAGTATGGGAGCGAGTAGGACTCGACGAGTATGAGAGCGAGTAGGATGCGGCGAGGACGATAGAAAGTAAGACGCGGCGAGAACGATAGCGAGTACGACGCGGCGAGTATGATGGCGAGCTTTATGGCATGGTTAGCACAGCTCTCAGAGTGACAGAGACACCGGGAAGTTGTAGAATACACAGTGACGAGTCGATGTCAATGAGGGT
>Ga0307516_10005347_pt1 | contig 15436 bp, 14 predicted proteins | sample 19_EM_MG_FD_203310 | JGI IMG/M metagenome (GOLD analysis project Ga0307516, IMG submission 203310) | Populus trichocarpa ectomycorrhiza microbial communities from riparian zone in the Pacific Northwest, United States - 19_EM | ecosystem: Host-associated > Plants > Roots > Unclassified | place...
TACCAGAGCACACCGCCACCGGGCTTCACCCAGCGCCACATCGCGTCCGCCAGGCGCTGCTGGAAGGCGTCGTCGAGCAGCGACGAAAACACGGTGGAGGCGAACACGATGTCGAACGATGCCGGCGTCAGATCGAGCCGCGTCGCGTCGCCTTCGAGCAGGGCCACGCTCGCCGGCAGCCCCGCGCGGGCCTGGGCGATGCGCTCGGGCAGCAGCTCGGCGCCACTCAGGTGCTGCGGCGCGAAGCCGAGCCGCAGCAGTTCCTGCAGGTTGCTGCCGCTGCCGCAGCCCACCTCGAGCAGGCGCAGCGCCGACAAGTCGTTGAAGCCCAACCGCACGAACAGCCGCAGCATCGCGCGCTGGCGTTCCTGCACGGTGTGCCACACGTCGGGGCGCAGCATGCTGTAGCGGTCGCTCACGGCGCGGCGGGCGTATCGCTCGGCGACCGCATCGGGTTCGCGTTCGCCAGTCATCGCGCCGCCTCGACCGCGTCGATGAAACGCTGCGCCAGCACCGGGTAGGTGTGGTGCGCCAGCACGAACGCGCGGCCGCGTTCGCCCATCGCGCGGCGCTCGCCGACGCTGCAGGCCGCCAGGCTGCGCACGCCGTCAGCGACGGCCTGCGCCGACTCGGGCGGCACGGTCAAGCCGCAGCCCGCTTCGGCGACCGGGTCGTTGCCCGCCTCGACCGAGTGCAACACCGTGCAGCCGGCCATCATGTAGTCCATCAGCTTGTTGGGCGCGATGCCAAAGCGGTAGATCGGCACCCGTTGCCAGCCGATGTAGGCGATGTCGATCTCGCGCAGGAAGGCGGGGATCTGCGCTTTCGGGATCGGTGCGAACAGCGTGACGTGCTTGAGGCCTTCGTCGCGCACGCGCGCTTCGAGCCGCGCCTTTTCATGGCCGCCACCGACCAGCACGAACGACACGGGCTCGTCGCGCAGCAGGGCCGCCGCGTCGAGCAGCACGTCGAGCGCATTGGGCAGGCCGTGCGAGCCGGCATACCCGACGATCGATCGACTCATCTGTTTCAGCGCCAGCAGGTGCGCTGCCAGATCGCCTTTCAGCGGCAGGGTCTCGCCCTGCCACTCTTCGAGCGAAATGCCGTTCGGCACGATGTGCAGCTTGCGCAGGTCCAGGCCGTGGGCCTGCATGTGTGCGGCCACCTTGGGCAGCATCGAGACGACCACATCGGCATCGCGATAAGCATCGTTCTCGGCCTTCTGGCACAGCACGATGAAGGGGTGGCGCGGCGACAAACCCGAAAGCTCGATCGGCGACGCCGGCCACAGGTCATGCACCTCGTACACCAGCTTCGCGCGCGCCAGCCGCGCCAGGCGGCGCGCGACCCAGATGTCCATCGGATAGGTGCTGGAGGCGATCACCACGTCGGGCCGGAATTCGCGCACCAAGGACGGTGACTCGCGCCACAGCCGCTTCAGGAAGGCCCAGATGTTGCGCACGCGGCCGAGGCCGTTGCCCACGTAGCTGGGCGCCGGCAGCCAGCGGTAGTTGATGCCGGCGATGCGTTCCTCGCGCGGCTGCGTTGGCGGGTCGAGTTCGGGCTGCGTGCTGCGCACATGCGAATACGCCGCGGCGACGATCTGAACCGTGTGCCCGGCCCGCACCCACTCGCGTGCCATGTAGTACGGGCGGTACTCCATGCCGTGATGCGGAGAGCCGGCGTAGTGGTTGATCAGCAGGATGTTCATGGGCTGGCGGCGATCGTATCGGCGTAACAGCGCTCCATCACGTCGACGCAATGGCCCCACTCGTATTCGCGCTCGACGTGCGCGCGGCCCTGGCGACCGATCCGTTCGCTCAGTTCAGTGTCGAGCACGAGACGCTTGAGTGCGGCTTGCAAGGCGGGCACGTCGTCGCGCGGCACGACCAGGCCGGTCTCGCCGGCGACCACCACTTCGGGCAGGCCGCCGGCGTCGCTCACGACGACCGGCAGGCCGCAGGCACCGGCTTCGATCACGGCGACGCCGAAGCTTTCGCTGTCGAGCCGGCTGGGCGCGGCGTAGATGTCGAGCTGGTGCAGCCAGTGCGGCACCTCGGCGTGCGCGACCGCGCCGACGAACTGGGTGCGATCGGCGATGCCGAGCTGCGCGGCGAGTTGCAGCAGCTCGTCATGCTGCGGCCCCTCGCCCACGATCAGCAGGCGGCAGTCGGGTTGCGCGGTGCGCACCTCGGCATCGGCGCACAGGCCAGCGAAGGCGCGCAGCAGCAGGTCCACGCCGTACTTGGGGGCGAGCGACTTGACGATGCCGATGGCAAGCGGGCCGTGCGGCGATGGCTGCGCCGAAAAGCGCGCGAGGTCGACGCCGAAGGGCGTGACGGCAATCTCGCGCCGCTCCGGCGTCAGCCGCCGAACCTGTTCGGCCATCGCGTGGCTCGTCGAGGCGATCGCCGTCGCGCGACGCAGGATCTTGCGCACGAGCCAGCCCTTGAAGGCGCTCTCGTAAGGGAAGTCGTACACATCGCTGCCCCACACCGAGAGCAGTGTGGGTCGGAAACCAGACAGTGCGCCGGTCGTGCCGTAGCCACTCGCGTAGTGCACGTTGAGCAGGTCGGGCCGCCAGGCTGCCAGATGCCGGCGCAAGGCCGGCACGTTGGTGAAATAGCCGAGCTGCCCTTCGTGCGGCAGCCACAACACGTCGGCCTGCGCCGGCAACAATGAACGCTCGACGCGGTGTTGCGAGACCACGCTGACCGTGTGCCCGCGCGCCACCAGCGCCGCCGCCCAGCGCTGCAGATGGATCGAGTTGGCCGGGCCGAGCAAGGCGATCCTCATGCGGCAGCACTTTCCTGTAGCGCCGCGCTTCGCGCATGAAACACGAACACGCCAGCCGCCGCGAGCGCCGATGCAGACCACAGCGCGCACATCGCCAGCACCCCCGATGGTGAAGCGATGAACCAAGTTCCGCCCAGCACGAGCCAGCGCGCGACCTCGGCCCGCACCGCCACCCACGGCGTACCGCTCGCGTTGGCATTCACGCCGAGCACCCGCGAAGCCGCTTCGGCCGCGCCGCCGACGAGCAGCACTGCGAGCGCACGCGCCAGCCCGTCGTAGCCCGAGCCCAGGCCCAGGCGCGGCCACAGCGGTGCCGCGAGCCACACCAGGGCCGCGAGGCCGAGCAGCGCGCCGAACAACATGAGCGCCCAGCGCTGCGACGCCTGTGCGCCGGGGCGCTCCATCCAGCGCCGGAACAGGAGCGGCGCCGCATAACTGACCGGGGTGAGCGGCACCTGCACCAGCGTCAGTGCCATCGTGAACACACCCAGCAGGGTCGCGCCTTGGTCGCGCTCGACCCAGCGCTGCACGAACAAAATGGCGGCGGTGTACAACGCCGCCGCGAGCCAGGCCGCGAGGCCGTAGTGGCCGAGTTCGCGCCAGCCGACAGCCGTGAGCGGCGGTGCTGCGCTTGCCGAGCCCTTCAAGCGCCACAGCGCGAACAAGGCCGCACTGCCGAAGGCCAGCGCGAACAAGACCGGCCAACGCTGTTCGTTCACCGAACCCATCGCGACGAGCACAAGCACGCCCGCCAGCAACACGAGCTGCGGCAAGGCCGTGACCACGTTGAACCACTCGGTGCGTTGGCCGACCAACAACAAGGCGCGAAGCTGGCCTTGGTACACCCCCAGACCCACGGCCACCGCGAGCGCAGCGACCGGCCAGAACCCGATCTGCGGATGCTGCACGAGCAGGTAGACGGCCGCGATCGGCAAGGCCAGCAAGGCACTGCCGGCGGCCCAGCGCAAGGCCGCGTCGCCACCGAGCCGAGAAGAATTCACGAAGTAGAACAAGGCCTGCGGCAGGCCGAACATCGTGAACGCAGCGACGAATTCGATCTCGGCCTTGGTGCGGCTGAACGCGCCCTGCTGCTCCGGGCCCAGGTTCGCGCCAAGCCACAGCGTGGCCAGCAGCAGCGCGGCCGAACCCGCGCCCTGCACCAGCAGCGACACGCCGAGCTGACGGCGCAGGCTCAAGTGGCAGGGCGCTTGCGCGCGGCAGCGAACAGGTTCGACGCGAACAGGCGGCGGCCGATGGCCGGCACCGCCGCGGCGGTAGCGAACACCGCGTGTTTGACCATACGTTGCGGCCACGCGCCGGTGTATTCCGCGCCCTGCCGCTCACGCCGCAGCGCACGCCGCGCCGGCTCGGTCGGGGTCTCGTGAATCCACACCTGCGCGAACGCCGTCACCTCGAGCCCTGCGCGGTCGAACAAGGCCAGGCCGTCGGCCAACGAATAGCGCCGCAGGTGGCCCGACACGTCGGCGGGGCCGTAGGCCCGGTTGCGGTTGAGCCAGTTGTCTTCGAGCGGCAGATTCACGAGCACGGTGTCGCCGAGCGCGGCAGCGTCGCTCAGGAAGGCTTCGTCGTCGGGCACGTGTTCGAGCACGTCGCTCATGATGACGACGTCGAAGTGCTCGCCGCGCGCATCGCGAAAGTCGCCGCAGCGAAATTCGATGTCGGGAAAGCGCGCCTGCGCCGCCGCCACGTTGGCCGCCGAAATGTCCATGCCGACCTTGCGGCCTCCGGCTTGCACCGGCACGGCCGCGATCAACTCGCCGGTCGCGCAGCCGATTTCCAACACACTGCGCAAGACACGGCCCGGCGCCAGCAGCCGCATCAACTGCGGCAGCTTGAACAAGCGCACTTCGATGTCGATCTGCGCCTGCTCGAACGAGCCGCTGGCGCGGCGCGCCACGTACTCGGGGTGTTCGTCGTACAGCGCCGAAAAGTCGACGCCCACCGGCGCGGCCTCGCGCTCGTCCGCCGGCATCACTGCAGCGCGGCCAGCACGGCGCTCACCACGCGGTCTTGTTGCGCGTCGCTGAGGTCGGCGCTGATCGGCAGGCTCAGCACCTGCGTGCCGGCCAGCACACTCTGCGGGCAATCATCGGCACGCGCGTACTGCGCGTAGGCGGCCTGGTGGTGCACGGGTTTCGGGTAGTGCACCGCCGTGGGAATTCCCTGCGCCGTCAACGCCGCCTGCACCGCAGCGCGGTTGTCGACGAAGACCGTGTACTGGGCCCACACACAGTCGCGGTCGTCGCGCACGGCGAGCAGGCGCAGGCCGCGCACGCCGGCGAGCTTCTGCCGGTAACGCTCGCCGAGTGCGAGGCGGCGCGCAATCTCCCACTCGAAGCGTTCGAGCTTCGCGAGCACCACCGCACACTGCAGTGTGTCCATGCGGCCGCCGACGCCGACGCGGGTGTGGGTGTAACGCGCGCTCTGGCCGTGCACGCGGATTTCGCGGCAGGCTTGCGCCAGTGCAGCATCGTTGGTGAAGACCGCCCCGCCATCGCCGTAACAACCGAGCGGCTTGCTCGGGAAGAAGCTGGTGCAACCGAGCGTGCTCAGGTTGCAGCTCTTGCGGCCCTGGTAAGTCGCCCCGAAACTCTGCGCTGCGTCTTCGATGACGGCCAGGCCGTGGCGCGCGGCGATGGCATTGATCGCCGCCATGTCGGCCACTTGCCCGTACAGGCTCACCGGCATGATCGCGCGGGTGCGCGGCGTGATCAAGGCTTCGATCTTCGACACGTCGATGTTGCAGGTGTCGGGCTCGATGTCGGCGAACACCGGCACGCCGCCGACCAGCACGATCATCTCGGCCGTGGCCGCGAAGGTGAAGGGCGTGGTGATGACTTCGTCGCCCGGCTTCAGGCCGAGCGCCATCAGCGAGATCAACAAGGCCTCGGTGCCGCTAGCCACGGTGATGCAATGGGCCGCGCCGGTGTACAGCGCCAACCGATCTTCGAGTTCCTTGACCTCGGGGCCCATGATGTACTGGCCGTGGTCGAGCACACGTTGCATGCGCTCGTTGATGCGGACCTTCAGCGCCGCGTACTGGCTCTTCAGGTCGATGAAATCGAGCTTGTCGGTCATGCTTCTTCTGCCTCTCCCGCGATCGAACAAACCCCGTCGCGCAAGAGGTAGCGCTCGCCGGTCGCCGGGCACAGCGCTTCGCCGTTCAGCTCGTTGGGGAACGTCAAACGCTCGCCGTGCCGGCTGACCCAGCCGATGCGCCGCGCCGGCACGCCGACCACGAGCGCGAAGTCAGGCACGTCGCGGCTCACGACCGCCCCCGCGCCGACGAAGGCAAACGAGCCGATCGTGGTACCGCACACCACCGTGCAATTCGCCCCCAGCGTGGCACCTCGCTTCACGAGCGTGCGCCGGTACTCGTGCTTGCGCGACACTGCCGAGCGCGGGTTATGCACGTTGGTGAACACCATGCTCGGGCCGCAGAACACGTCGTCTTCGAGCGTGACGGCGTCGTACACCGACACGTTGTTCTGCACCTTGACGTTGTGGCCGATGCGCACATCGTTGGCGACGAACACGCCCTGCCCCAGCGAACAGCCGTCGCCGATGCGGGCGCCGGCGCACACGTGCGCGAAGTGCCAGACATGCGTGCCTTCGCCGAGCTGCGCGCCTTCGTCGACGATGGCCGAGGGATGGATCATTCTCAAAACACCAAAGGCAGGCCGACCCGCACACCATCACGCGCCGAGCGATAGGCCGCGATCAGCACTTCGAGCGAACGCAGCCCTTCGTAGCCGTCGACCGCCGCGTTGGCCGTGCCCTGCAAGGTGTTGATCACGTTGTCGTAGTAAAGAGGGTGGCCGGGCCCGTACACGCTTTCCACACCGTAGCTCGCGCTCGCCACCTTCGCGTCGTCTTCGTGCGAGGTCTCGAATTCCCAGTGTTCGATCTTGTTGACCGCCACACCACCCACCCGCACCGTGCCGCGCTCGCCCAGCAGCGTGATGCTGCCTTCGAAGTTCTTGTTGTGCGTCAGCATCGTCACGTTGACCGACGCCAGCGCGCCGCTGCGCAAGCGCAGGCTCATCACGCCCGTGTCTTCGGCTTCGATGTCGCGTGCCAGCGTGGCGGTGTAGGCGTGCACGTTGTCGACCGGGCCGACCAACCAGTCGACCATGTCGACGTAGTGGCTGGCCTGGTTCATGAAGGCGCCGCCGTCCATGTCCCAGCGGCCGCGCCACGGAGCGGCGTCGTAGTAGGCCTGCGGGCGGGTCCAGAAGACGTTGACGTTGACCAAAGCCAGGCGCCCGAAACGGCCCTGCTCGACGGCGCGCTTCACGAGCTGCAGCGTGGCGTTCAAGCGGTTCTGCTTGACGACGAAGAGCTTCACGCCGGCGTCGCGGCAGGCGCGCACCATCGCCACACCTTCGTCCCACTTGGTCGCCATCGGCTTTTCGCTCACCACATGGCGGCCGGCCTGTGCCACCTTGATGGCCTGGCGCGAGTGCAAGCCGCTGGGCGTGGCGAGCACGACCACGTCGGCATCGCTGCGGGCGAGCATGGCGTCGAGCGAGGCGTAACCCTGCGCGCCGGTTTGCACGACCGCCTCGGTCACGGCCTGCGGTCGGTTGTCGCACACCGCCACCAGCTCCGCGCGGGCACTGTGTTGCTTGAGCGCGGCGAAGTGGTTTTGCGCGATGCGCCCGCAGCCTGCCACGGCGAATCGGATCTTTGGCGCGGTGCGAACAACGGGTGTGGACATGGAGTGGTGGGCAGCTTCGGCCCGGGGTGGCCAACAGGCGATTTTATGGGCCTGCGCACGCGCGGCCCGTTTGGCCGGGTCGGCACGCCTAAAATCGCGGCCTCACCCGAGAGCCCCCCATGACGGACGAAAACCAGCTGATCACCGAGCGCCGCGAAAAACTTGCGCTCATTCGCCAACAAGGCGTTGCGTTCCCGAACGACTTCAAGCCCAAGCACCACGCCGCCGAACTGCTGCGCCAGCACGACGCCAAACCGAACGAAGAGCTCGAGCCGCTGGGTGTGCACGTGGTGGTCGCCGGCCGGCTGATGCTCAAGCGTGTGATGGGCAAGGCGAGCTTCGCAACGCTGCAAGACGGCAGTGGCCAGATCCAGCTCTTCGTCACGCGCGACGCGCTCGGCGAAGAGCCCTACGCCGCGTTCAAACACTGGGACCTGGGCGACATCCTCGGCGCCGAAGGCACGCTCTTCAAGACCAAGACCGGCGAACTCTCGGTGCGCGTGAGCGTGTTGCGGCTCTTGACCAAAAGCCTTCGCCCGCTGCCCGACAAGTTCCACGGCATGGCCGACCAGGAGCAGAAGTACCGCCAGCGTTATGTCGACTTGATCACCGATGGCGAGGCCCGTGCCCGCTTTGCGGCGCGCAGCAAGGCGCTGAGCTCGATCCGCCAGTTCATGGTCGAGCACCACTTCATGGAAGTGGAAACGCCGATGCTGCACCCGATTCCGGGCGGCGCGAATGCGAAGCCCTTCGTCACGCACCACAACGCGCTCGACCAGCAGATGTTCCTGCGCATCGCGCCCGAGCTGTACCTGAAGCGCCTGATCGTCGGCGGCTTCGAGCGTGTGTTCGAGATCAACCGCAGCTTCCGCAACGAAGGCATCTCGGTTCGGCACAACCCCGAATTCACGATGATGGAGTTCTACGCAGCGTACTGGAACCACCACGACCTGATGGACTTCACCGAAGCCGTGCTGCGCCACGCCGCACGCCAGGCCACCGGCTCGGCCACGCTCACCTACGGCGGCCGGGAAGTCGATCTGGACCGGCCGTTTGCGCGCCTGACCGTGCGTGATTCGCTCGTTGCGCACGCGGGTCTGACGGCGGAAGAGGCGATCGCCCCGGGCGTGCTGCGCGCCGCGCTCAAGGCGCACGGCGACGAAGCGCCGGCGCACTGGAAACTCGCCGAGCTGCAGTTCGGCCTGTTCGAAGCGGTGGTCGAGGAAAAGTTGTGGGACCCGACCTTCATCATCGACTACCCCGTCGAGGTGTCGCCGCTGGCGCGCGCGTCGGACACCGACCCTTCGATCACCGAACGGTTCGAGCTCTTCATCACCGGGCGCGAGTACGCCAACGGTTTTTCGGAGCTGAACGACGCTGAAGATCAAGCGGCGAGATTCCAGTCGCAGGTGGCCAACAAGGAAGCCGGCGACGAGGAAGCGATGTTCTACGACGCCGACTTCATCCGCGCGCTCGAATACGGCATGCCACCCACCGGCGGCTGCGGCATCGGCATCGACCGGTTGATGATGCTGATCACCGATTCGCCGAGCATCCGCGACGTGATCCTCTTTCCTTCCCTGAGGAAGGAATCGTGAGTTCGTCGTCGCTGCGCAGAGAAGGCTGAATGCCATGGCGCGGCTCGCAACGCTCGCCGAAATCCAGACCGAAGTCTGGCAGCAACTCGAGCGCGCCGCGCAAGACAAGCACCACCCCTGGCGAACCGCCGTTCTGGCGACCGTCGATGGCGAAGCGGCCGACGCGCGCACGGTGATCCTGCGCGAGGTGGATGTGCGGCAGAGGCAGCTGATCACGTTCAGCGACGATCGCGCCGGCAAGGTGGCGCAGTTGCTCAAGCACCCGCGCGGCACGATGGTGATGTGGTCGGCCCAGCTCGGCTGGCAACTGCGTTGCCGCGTGTCCTTGGCGCTCGAGATGACGGGGCTTGCGGCCACGTCGCGCTGGGCCAGCATCAAGCTCACGCCCGCCGCACAAGACTACCTGGCACGCCTGGCGCCGGGCACGCCGCTCGGCGCGCCGCAGGGCAGCCACGCGCCCGGAGCCTCGCCCCCCGCTCCGGAACCGCTGGACCGCGAATACTTCGCGGTCATCAGCGCGCAGGTGGTCGGAGTCGACTGGCTGGAGTTGCACCGCGAAGGCCACCGCCGCGCCATCTTCGATGAACTGGGCGCACGCTGGGTTCAGCCTTAAAAGTGGAACTCCCGGCTGCGGCCTACCGCAGCCACCCCCGGCGTAGCCGACCGCTTGGGGCGGCCCGGCGCTGGCAGGCTCAAATCAACGCTGCGTGAACTGCGGCTTGCGCTTGTTCAGAAACGCGTCCATGCCTTCCTTCTGATCGGCGGTCGCGAACAGCGAGTGGAACATCCGCCGCTCGAACATGATGCCGTCGGCAAGCGTGCCTTCGAAGGCGCGGTTCACGCTTTCCTTGGCCATCATCACGCTCGGACCGCTGAGCTCGTTGATGGTCTGCGCGGCGGCGAGCGCCACCGTCATCAGCTCGGCGAAGGGCACCACGCGCGAGACCAGGCCGGCGCGTTCGGCCTCGGCCGCGTCGATCATCCGGCTCGTGAGCACCATGTCCATCGCCTTGGCCTTGCCCACCGCGCGCGGCAGGCGCTGCGTGCCGCCAGCGCCGGGAATGATGCCGATCTTGATCTCGGGCTGGCCGAACTTCGCGGTGTCGGCCGCGATGATGAAGTCGCACATCATCGCCAGCTCGCAACCGCCGCCGAGCGCAAACCCGGCGACCGCGGCGATCACCGGCTTGCGCACGCTGCGAATGGTTTCCCAGTTGCGCGTGATGAAGTCGCCGCCATAGGTGTCGTTGAAATCGAACTTCGCCATCGCACTGATGTCGGCACCGGCGGCGAAGGCCTTTTCGCTGCCGGTGATCACGATGCAGCCGATGCCGGCGTCGGCATCAAAGGCCTTGAGCGCAGCGCCGAGCTCGTCCATCAGTGCGTCGTTCAGCGCGTTGAGCTGCTTCGGGCGGTTCAGGGTGATCAGGCCGGTCTTGCGTTCGCCTTCGCCACGGGTTTCGATCAGGATGTTTTCAAGGTTCATGGTGGTGTTTCCTTCGGATGAAAGCTGACTTGAATGTTGCGGCTAGCCGGCGATTTCGGGCCGCTTCGAGATCATCAGGTCGATGAAGGTCTCGGCGTCCTGCCGGATCACGATGCGCACCGGGAAGTAGCGCAGTTGTGGCGCGAACCAGATTTCGGCGCTGAGCTCGCCGGCCTTCGGCAGTAGCGCGCGGCGCGGCTTGAGGTGGATGGTGGGCAGCGGGCCGAAGGGTGCGTCCAGCACTTCTTCGGCGACCACGTCGTAGGTCCACACGTCGATCTTGTGCGGCAGCGCCAATGGAATATCGACCGTGTTTCCGACGCGCAGCAGCTCGGGCCGCGTGCTGAAAACGTACATGAGCTGCACGAACTGGCTCGCGGTGTCTTGCACGCCGGGCACGCTGCCGCGCCGGGCGCCGTTGGCGAGCACCACGCTGCCGGGCTCGAAGCTGACGGTCTGAAGCCGGCGCTCGCTCAGCACGACCTTGGTGTCCTGTTCGTAGCGGCGCGGGCTCAGGCCCTCGGCCGAGATCTCGCCCTCGCTGCTCATGCGGCGCGTGATCAGCGGCGCTACGCTCGGCCCGACGACAAGGTCGAGGTGCACCTGGTAGCGCGAGCCGGAGCGAATCCACTCGACCTGTGCCGTGCCGTTCACGTCGCCACGAAAGTAGCCGGTGAGCAAGTAGCTCACGCGGGTGGACGAAGGCCAGGCGAAGGCGGGCGGGGCGCTCGCGGCGTCGATCGGGGCGCTGGCGGCAGCCAGCACCGGCACGGGTGCCGAAACTTCCGGTACCGCGAGCGGCGCTACGGGTTCGGGAACAACCGGCACGGCGGCGATTTCAGGCTCGGCCGGTGCCAAGGCTTCTTCGGGTGCAGACGCCGCCTGGGCCGGCTTCGCGGCCTGGCGGCGGGCCGCACGCGGCGCCTCGGCCGGCGGCGCCGCGGGCGCGGCCGTGGTGGCGGCGCTCATCGCCATGTCGCGCACGTAGGCGACTTCGATGCGCTGAAGCTTGGCGGTGTCGGCGTTGATGTCGGCGATGCGGTCCACCACCTGTTGCGTGACCCAGCCGTGCGCGGCGAGCACGAGTGCGATCACGCCGGCCAGGCCCGCACGCCGCGCCGGGCTCGGGGCCGGGCCGAACAGGCGTTTCAGGGCGAGAGCCATGCCTTCTGCAGCGCGGCAGTGGCTGCCGCCGGCTTGGCAGCCGCCTTGAGCGTCACGCCACCGCCGGCAGGCGCGCCAGCCGGCGGCAGCGTGACCGTGAGCGTCAGCACCCGCTGATCGCGCGCGACCAGCAGCGTGGCCGGCGTGCCCGGCAGCATCAGCCGCAGGCCTTCGTCGAGCCGGCGCAGGCGCCAGCCTTGCAGCGCCAGCAACTCGTCGCCGACCGACAGGCCGGCGCGTTCGGCCGCGCCGCCGCGCAGCACGTGGCTGACCTTCACGCCGGTGAGCGCGCTTTCGTTGACGCGCAGGCCGAGGCGCTGCGCGAGCGTGGCGGCGTCGAAGGTCCAGTCGACACCGAATGCTGCCAGCGCGCCCTGCAGGGGTAGATCGTCGGTGCCGTGGACCCAGGCGTCGAGTTCGGCATCGAACGAACGGCCTCCGACCTTCAACAGCGCGGCGCGAATCTGCACTTCGCTGATCGGCCCGCCCGCGCTCACGGCCCACAGCTCGCGCATCACCGCGTCGAGCGTGCCTTTGCCTTCGCGGCGCAGCGTGAGGTCGAGCGCGAGCGCCATCAGCGACCCCTTGGTGTAGTAGCTGATGGTCGCGTTCGGCGTGTTCTCGTCGCTGCGGTAGTACTTCACCCAGGCATCGAAACTGGCCTGCGCCACGCTCTGCACCTTGCGGCCCGGCAAGCCGAGCACACCGCTCACGGTGCGGCTGATCAGCTTCAGGTAACGAGCCGTGTCGATCAGGCCGCAGCGCACCAGGAACAGGTCGTCGTAGTAGGACGTGAAGCCCTCGAAGAACCACAGCAGCTCGGTGTAGTTCTCCCGCGTGTAGTCGTAACGCGTGAACTCGGCCGGGCGCAGGCGCTTCACGTTCCAGGTGTGGAAGTACTCGTGGCTGATCAGCCCGAGCAGGTTCGCGTAGCCGTCGTTCATCTCGGACTTGCCGGCCTGCGGCAGGTCGCGCCGCGCCGAGATCAGCGCGGTGCTGGCACGGTGCTCCAGGCCGCCATGGCCGTCTTCGATCACGTTGAGCAGGAACACATAACGATCGAACGGCGGCTTTTTCCTGCCATGCCAGAACCGGATCTGCGCTTCACAGATGCGCTGCGCGTCTTTCAGCAAACGCTCGCCGTCGAAATCGGGCAAGGCCCCGGCCACCACGAACTCGTGCGGCACACCGCAGGCCTTGAAGTGGCCACGCCAGAAGGTGCCCATCTCGACCGGGTGGTCGACGAGCTCGTCATAGCCGTCCGCTTCATAGGTCCCGCGCCCCGCCGCGTCGACCTTCACCGCGCGCATCGCCGTGGCCACCTGCCAGCCGGCCGGAAGCGTGCGCAGCTCGACACGGTGCGGCAGCGCTTCGGCGCCTTCTGCACGCAGGCACAGGCCGGTGCCGTTGAAAAAACCGCGCTGGGCGTCGAGGAAGACGGCGCGCACCGACGTGTCGAAGGCGTAGACGAGGTAGCTCACGCTGAGCGTGCCGCGCCCACTGCAGCGTGCGAGCCAGGTCGCCTTGTCGAGTTGCTGCAGCGGCAGTTCGCGCGTGCCCTGCTTCGCGCTCATGCCCGAGATGTGGCGCGCGAATTCGCGCACCAGGTAACTGCCGGGAATCCACACCGGCAAGCTCAGGCGCTGTTCGGCAGCAGGCTGAGTGACGGTCAAGGTGACGCGAAACAGGTGGGCGTGAGCGTCGGCAACTTCGATGCGGTACGTGATCATGGGCAAGGCATTGGATGAGGTTCAGCTGCCGGCGGCGCCGACAAAACAGGACAGGCTCGCGACCACGCTGAGCCGGAAGCGCAGCGTGAGCCAGCGCGCCGCGCCGTGCGCGGGGTAGACCTTGCGGTCGACGAGGTAACACACGGCGAGCATCACGCCGTGCAGCACGAGGCCGGCGTAAGGCTGCATCACCACCGCGACCCAGGCCACCAGCGCCGGCACCACGCCCCAGACGAACAGGCGCGGCGCGGCGTTCTCTTCGCGAAAGGCGAAACCCCAGTGGATGGCGCCGATGAAAGCGACAACGACGGCCGCATAGGCCGACAAGGCCGACGTGACATACGGGTGCACCGGCTCGCGCACGATCCACACCAGCGCGGCACCGATCACGAAAGGCAGCAACGCGAGGTAGCCCAGGCGGAACGCGACCGGGTCGGTCGAAACGGGCGACGGGTCAGGCAAACGAGGCTCCTCGAAAACGATGCGCGGATTGTCGCCGCAGGCCGCAGAAGCCCCGCACTGCCAATTCCTGAGTTTTCAGGATTTCCTGAAAACTCGGTAGACTTGCCGCATGACTTCGCTCTCGCCGCTGGTTCGCAGTTTCGTCGCTCACTTCGGCGAAATGGGCAGCCGCTGGGGCATCAACCGAACGGTCGGGCAGATCTACGCGCTGATCTTCGTTTCGCCCGCCGCGCTGAACGCCGACGACATCGCCGAGAAGCTCGAGTTCTCGCGCTCCAACGTGAGCATGGGGCTGAAGGAGCTGCAGGCCTGGCGGCTCGTGAACCTGCGCCACCTGAGCGGCGACCGGCGCGAGTACTTCGACGCGCCGAGCGACGCCTGGGAGATCTTCCGCACCCTCGCCGAAGAGCGCCGCCGCCGCGAGATCGAACCCACGCTGTCGATGCTGCGCAACGCCTTGCTCGAAGAGCCGGCGACCGAAGAAGATCGGATCGCGCTCGAGCGCATGCGCGGCATGCACGACCTGATCGAGCTCACGACCACCTGGTTCGACGACGTGCGGCGCATGGACCAGCAGACGTTGTCGCGCCTGATGAAGATGGGCGCCAAGGTGCAGAAGGTGCTGGAATTCACCGGCCGCACGGTGGCCGCAACGAAGCGCTGAACAGGAAAGGAATCCGATGGACGCCCTGATCCTTGCCCGCATGCAATTTGCGGCCAACATCACGTTCCACATTCTGTTCCCGACGATCAGCATCGGCATGGGTTGGCTGCTGCTGTTCTTCCGGCTGCGCTGGCTCAAGACCCGCCACGCCCCTGACAGGGCCGCCGCCCAAGGCTGGCTCGACGCCTACCGCTTCTGGACCAAGGTGTTTGCGCTGAGCTTCGCGCTCGGCGTGGTCAGCGGCATCACCATGAGCTTCCAGTTCGGCACCAACTGGCCCGGCTTCATGGAAAAAGTCGGCAACATCGCCGGTCCCCTGCTCGGCTACGAAGTGCTGACCGCCTTCTTCTTGGAGGCCGGCTTCCTCGGCGTCATGCTCTTCGGCCACGGCAAGGTCAGCGAACGGGTGCACCTGATGGCCACCTTCTTCGTCGCCTTCGGCACCACGCTGTCCGCCTTCTGGATCCTGGCACTGAACTCCTGGATGCAGACCCCCGCAGGCTACGAAGTTGTCGATGGCATCTACCACGTCAAGAGCTGGTTCGAGGTCATCTTCAACCCCTCCTTCCCCTACCGGCTGACTCACATGCTGCTGGCCTCGGCCTTGACCTGCGCCTTCCTGCTGACGGGCCTGAGCGCCTGGCAGCTGCTGCGCGGCGTGGCCCAACGCTCCGCGCCACGGGTCTTGCGTGTGGGCCTGACGCTGGCGGCCCTGGCCATTCCACTGCAGATCCTGGTCGGCGACGCCCACGGCCTGAACACGCTCGAACACCAGCCGGCCAAGATCGCTGCGAT
>Ga0307516_10005348_pt1 | contig 15435 bp, 8 predicted proteins | sample 19_EM_MG_FD_203310 | JGI IMG/M metagenome (GOLD analysis project Ga0307516, IMG submission 203310) | Populus trichocarpa ectomycorrhiza microbial communities from riparian zone in the Pacific Northwest, United States - 19_EM | ecosystem: Host-associated > Plants > Roots > Unclassified | place...
GATGGGTTAATGCTTGATAGACGCGAGTGGGGTGCGTGCTGGAGCCTTTTGGCCTTTTCCTCTCCCTTCGCTCTCCATGATTGTGCTATCTTCTTCTCTTTAGAAAAACATGTACATGCCATGCCATTACTTCTCTAATAGTCAGCCCTTGGCTAGCCAGAGGGCACTCATGTCCCCTCTCATTGGATCATAAAATCCAGGGCCCCACTTTGATTTGATACATGTGCCGTGATTGGTGTTCGGGGTCGGCACTCTTAGCTAGCTACCTAGTTGTTGTTCTCCAATCTTTGCTTGCTTTCTCTAGATGTGTAGATACGCAGGGCCGGTTGGTTTCCAAGTGTGGTGCGGAAATTTGTGTTTTGTTTTAATTATAATCTTAAAAATACTTGATTAATCAATATATATTATAAGATTTACCAAGAACTTCTTACTAAAACCTTGGTCAAGGAAGATCTTTAATTTGTATTTTTTTTTAGACCTGTATTTTAAAACAGTGATCATAAACAACTATTACAATACCTAACACTCGTGATAAGTGAAGGTTTGAGACAACTCACTTGCTTCCCATTCCTAGCACTAAAAACAAATTAACCCATGCCACACCCGCGTCTGTTTAGAAATGTGATTGTGATTATTTTTTAAATAATTTTTTGTGTTAAAATACATCAAAATGATATTTTTTTATTTTTTAAAAATTATTTTTAATATCAGCACATCAAAATAATTTAAAAACACTAAAAACATATTAATTTAAAATAAATAAAAAAAATAATTTTTTTTTATATTTTTTCAGAAATACTTTTAAAATGCACAAACAAAAACATATTAATCTTTCATTTCTCTTTAATGACTTTAATTTTCTCTGTCATGATTTTACGGATAAAAATCTTGAAACTTGCTGTTGAAAGCAGATTTAACAAACTAGTGTTAAAGGAGTGCTTTTATATCTTCATAATATATTTTTTTCCTGTTATTATTGATTTAGCTCAAGTAATTTGGTGTTTATCTATGTATAACAATAATAAAAAAAATATAATGAAATAACCAAAATGCTTTTAAAAGCAAAAAAAAATTAAAACTTGTGTTAGGGGGATTTCTTATCTTTTAAATGTTGTGTTTTTTTGTTAGGTTAGTTTAGAAATAATTTTGCATTTGATCAAATATCAAAAATAAAAAAACTGTGACGCCTGTGGCGTTTTCCAGTATCTAAAATAGCCCTTTCATCATGTTATTGGAAGAGTTTTCGTGTCCTTTTATGATGGTGCGACTTGAATCAACAGTAGAAGTTCGGTTTTTTACTGGTGGGTCTTATTTTTTTTTTTCTCTCCTCACATAAAAAATACAACTTAATCATCTTTGTTGTTGATATTTCAACTTTAATACTTATTCTTTTGATTTTTAATTTTTTTCATGGTCTTTTTATATAAGTTTTATTTATTTTTAATTTCATCTTTCAATCCCAATATTATTATTTCCAATTAGGCCATCATTCTTTTGATTATTTCTGGATCTTTTGTTGAATTGATTTTTCTTTTGAATTTCACCCTTCAACCAAAATATTGTTTTTATTTTTTATTTTAATTTTGATCCTTATTCTTTTAATTGATTTTTGATCATTTTGTTCAAATAATTTTTCTTTTCAATATCACATTTCAATCAAAAATAAAATTTATCTTGTATTTCAATTTTCACCTCTATTATTTTAATTGTCATTTTTTTTTTAATTTTGGACCCTTTTTTGTAATTGATATTTTCTTTCTAAGTTAATTCTTCAACATCAAATTAATTGAGATTTGGGCTTCATAGTTCTTACAAATAGGATGCTTTCAGTTTAATGTTTCAAATTACGAGTTTAAAAAGTTTATGCGAATTGACATTGTTTTTTTATTTTTTAAATTTATTTTTTTTAGCTTCGTGATTTTTGATTTTTTTTGGGTTATTCCAATCTTATAATTTGGATCGCAGCTTTGACAGGTTAAACCAGATTAACTCACCTTTTATTCCCTGAGTTATTGGTTTGTCATGCTAACTCGAATTGACTTGATCCGGTTTTTTCATCTATTTTTTTTAATCTAATTTTATTATTCCATATTTAATGGGTTTATAATTGAGATACATTGTTTGTCTTATTTTACAATTTTTTTTTGGAGGTTATCATTATTTTTTTTTATTTACTATCATCATTTATTTTTTTATCTTATTAAAATAAAATTAATTTATTTAATTAAATAAAATTAATTTATTTAATTAAATAAAATTAATAACTTGAATCATAATTTTTTTTATAAAAAAAACATGTTTACGCTAATTGAATATATATATTTTTAAAGTCCCACGGCGTACAGGGCACCCGGCTAGATTTCTTCTAGCTTGTTCATGTTTTCCGCAGTCCGCTGTGGAGTTTGCGATATGTCCCTTGAAAAGTTTGATTCGCATGATGGAGGCTTGAGTGCGTGTAATCCTCTCAACCTCCCATGTCAACAACCAGCACCTTCTTCAATGCAATACCTAATTTAGCATCCAAAGATTGACCAACCACTTTTGTCCACTCTGTAATGCATTTTCCAGTTTACGCACTTTTAAGCGGGAAGGCTAGGAACATGGGAAAGCAACTGAACAACCATCATAATTAACTTTGGATCATCTGTGGAAATTAGGCCATGAGAGAACAAAATGCCTGTGCATAGTGCCCTGAGTTCGGTTGCCATTCACTTCTTTCATGACTCCAAATTGTCAATATATTCCACTCAGAATCTCACAAATAAGAGAGGGAGCGAGCAATTTGCAGCTATAATTGTAAATCATGCACAAAGCATCGTAAATATGACTCTTTCATAATGGAGGATGTTCAGAAAAGAAAAGAAGTGATAATGGAGGTGAATTAGCTTTAGAGCATAATCAGTGATAACAAATGAAGAAACAAAAAAGAAGCCAAGGCCCAAGACAGCATGAAAAGTAAAACCTATCACATGAGCATCATTTTGGTTCCATCAATGCCAGAGCGGGAAGATGCACGGGGTTTATGTATTTAGCCAAATCCATTTTTCCAATGAAATCACATTATACCTCAAGCAGCAATAGAATTGCAACAGAAATTAGCTATATGTATTAACAGAACATGAACTGTTATTCCTGAAGGGCTTTACAAAATATCACAAGGTCTCGAAGTTGAAACCCAGCCGCTGGACATTAAGAATGGAGATGCTTGATAACATTGCAGCACAGAACAACAGGGGACTCCAAAGAGAAATAATAAAAATGCAAACTATGCTATTATATAAATGATAACATGGTATCCAGAAAGGAGATTTTTCGACATCTTAAATGTAAAAAAACGAGATAATTTTTTTAAAATATATGCTTAGAAATTAAAAATCCAACCACTTCTGGTAGTAGACACAAGTCTTTGGAGAGATAATGCCATCAGGTGTACAATGACTTATCCGTGGACAAACTCCACACGGGATGGAAGCTAATGCCCCTGCTTTTGGTTCCCCTCCAAGGGCTCCCTTGCTAATGTATCTATAGCAAACTTTTCCAAAAGGAATTGAAGCAAACTCACCCATTCCATTACTCTTCACTTCCATGATTGCATTGTCCAAAATCAAAGTCCTCAGGATCTCTTCAATTTGCTGTTTTGTCACGTCAACATTGAAGGCTGGATAACTATTGATCGAATCTGTAACTTCCTCCAAAGTGGCAACCCCCTTCTTTTCTATTTGGCGTTTGCATAACTGCCTCAGTGACTCGATAAACTCTGTATCAAGGCTCCCTTCAAGATACCATGCCCCTCCACTGATTTCCTTTGAAGGTTCAAACTCTGTTGCCATGAAATGTTTCCTCCCCTTGTTTTGGATGTTCACCACCTCTTTTATCAAGTTTTTGACCCGCAGAGCCTTGAGAGATTTATTTACCACATTATCTGGAAGTTTGGCTTCTTTTTTCATGTCTCTGGTCCAGATTCCAATATCTTGTTTGCTTCGGATCACATCATAGAGGATACGCTCATGTTCAGTCAGAGATTGAACTGGAGAATTCAGTTCTGGCCGTTTCCTCTTAAGGGATGAAGGTCCTTGTACACGACTCATTCCTACTGAAAGAACATCAAAGCTGAATATGTTATATATGATGTATCAGAACGGTAGTAGTTTTTAAACAGGATATTAAAGCACGAAGCACCTGAAGTTCCCATTTTATGTCAAAGCCAAAGATATGAAATGCATCATACATCTTTGTACACAATGCTCATTTTGGTGGCTGAAGAATTGCTAAAACAAATTTGAAACTAAAACACATCACTACCAGCAGCATGACAAAAACAAAAGTTTCACACCTCCTAAAATGTAGTACAACTCTTGAGAAGAATTTCAGATTTTATAAAAGCCAGAAAAATTGAGACATAAAAGATTATTTTCTTTGAATCAGTATTCCTTTATATGTTTTTGTAATGGATCAAACACTCAGAAATCAATCAACAGAGAGACGAAAACAATCAAAACTTTTGAGACAAAGAAGTTACGGCGAATCTACATGCAAAAGTATCTCATAAGATTCATACATTCACACTAACTAGCAAAATAAGTTTTAATTTTTTAACCTCAACACATTCAGGTCATCAATGATATGACAAAGGGGCACTAATATGATGGTACTATGATTTCACTAGATATTACTAAATTTAGTTACATCGCAGCACAACTTGTCTTGCATCTTTCTTGATGGCTGGTAAAGGGGCATTTAACAATTATGTTACTCATCTGCGGAACCCAGTCACAAATCTTTCAATACCAGCAATGTTCAGATTACAAAAGCTTCCAGCAATGTCATTTTGTATGCAATCTACTAGAAACTCACATTGCTTCTCCCCGTTAGTTTCAAAAGCAAAAAATCCATCAGGTTTCAACATTGCAGAAGCCCCATTGCAAAGATGAACAAGATAATCAATCCCACTAGAACCACCATCTAATGCGAGTCTTGGTTCATGTCTACCAACTTTAGCTTGTCACTTGGTATGTATGGTTGATTACTCACAATACCTACAAGTTGTCCTTCAACATCCTTTAATGGCTCAAACCAAGATCCTTGCCTTACTTCAATCACATCCTGAAGGCCATACAGGCACATTAGAGTTGCCACCAAAACTGCAATTGGGCTTAAATCAGTGTCATAACTCCCCCAAATCCTTCTAATACCTATAGCAATAGCACCACCACCCGTACCCACATCTGCCCACAACCCTTGTCCCAATTCTTCATTTTTGGAAACCACATCACTTACCAGATCAACAATCAATTCCGTATTTGGCCTCGGAATCAAGACCCCTTCCTGCACACTCAACACCAAGTCCCTCCAGTGCTCACACCCTACTATATACTGGTAAGGCCTCCTCTCTTCAATCGTCTGCTCCCACAATTGGTAAAGATCATCCAAACTTATCCGTAACATGACATTCTCATTTTTACCACTAGTATCATATTTATACTGGGAAAAGGAAAAGCACGAGGAGGAGGAGCGGTTTACAAGTGAGTCCTCAATGAGCCAATTGAGCTCCCTACACAGGACAGGAGAGTGGAGTCAGGGCCATTATCAGACTCCACAAAAGACGACCCAACATAGGAGGCAACGTTTTTTGCCCAACAATGACATTTTTTAAGTTCTGATGAAGCAGCTAAATAATCAGGTGGCCTAAAAAAGAGGGGTATTTCTGGTTTAATTGTTGTTAAAGACGGCATTGATGAAGAGAAAAATCGGTGTGCAACAGCAACCATAAAGACACGCTCGGCTCAGGCCTAGCTTCATCTCTCTTCTTCAATGTAACCACATGTCAAAAGCATATCCTGACAGATTAATGTTATTGGTGCACATTTTGTTTCCTTAAACAAGGATTATTCATTTATATCGGATATTTGGGTGTTCTCTATCAACCTCATTCAAGCTAAAAACCGTGGACAAAAACTAATCTATAAAGATCAAGATTCAAGCTTTAACCACGCAATTAATTGCTTTTGATCAAACGAGCAAAACCCAGATTGTGTTTTTAATTTAACAATCCTTATGTCCATGAAATAAAGCACATGCCTTTGACCAGATAGGAGTTAGTTCATAGTCCTTGCACTCACACACACTCTTTTATGCTTCAAAAGTCCCAAGTCTAACAGTGATATGAGACAAAAAGAATGAAAGAAAGAGTAGTTGCAATACTAACCGGAAGAGGCAGCCGGTGCAGTAGGCCGGGACGCGGAGGTCGAAGGAAGAGAAGAGGCAGCGGCAGGAAGCGGCGGGAAGGTGACTGACTGAACATAGGCTAGACAGAGAGATATGTGTGTACACCGTAGAATGAGAGTACGAAAAACGCTGCGTTTCACTTATAAAGGTTTTTTTAGTTAAATGAAATCCATTTTATTTATTTTTTCAAAGACTATTTTTTAGGTGTTTGTCAAGCTTAAAATAAACACGTGATATGACCTCGCATTTTGTTAAGAAGATAACTTTAATTAATTTATTTTTAATATTTCGTTGACTTTTTAATTTTTTTACAATCTTGATTCCCTTTTACTTTTAAAAAGTTAATAAGAAGACGGATTTATATATATATATATTCTCTAAAAACTCCGTTCAAGTTATACTTTAATATATATATTATTTTATTTTAAACAATAAATAGTACGGGCACTATTTAAACTCTCATATCCAAAACTCTATTTTAAGAATTTTACTCGTTGAATAATAAATATAATAAAAATCCGATTTGTGACAACCCATTACCATATAAGAATTAGCATGAATGACTTGTATGGTGTTTTCGTTCTGGTCATGTCGTGTTCAAGTCATTGTGCATGTCCTGCACATGGAGACTCGGAGATGCATGCTGAACCAATCCCATGAGCATGTCCCGCACATAAATGCTTCCCCTGATTTGGGATATCGTCCCATGAATCTCACTGAAGATGGCCTGGCTGTTGCCGACGAACGATGAGCCTTCCTGAACAGGTTTCAACTGTGTTTTACACACACAGTACCAGAACTCCCAACTGTTACTCACCCCAGACTTCAAGGCCCTCTAATCTCCCAATGCACAAGTTTTCTTGCTACTTGATGATAGCAGAGACTTTCCCAACACTCTGAAGGCTGTAAAATGGCCAGTGGATGCTCTTCTTACTCGCAAAGACCCTCTTAATGACGGCCTCAAGAGAAGTTTGAAAACGACGAGTGAAGATGCCGAAGACCCTACACTCGATTCTCATCGAAACTAACTTGCCAACTTTCCAACATATTTCCTCTCTTATCTTTCCATATCTAGTTTCTGTTTTAACAAAGGACAGGAAAACCACATGTGGATAACTCATTCTCAAGAGACTGATCGTTTTGATTAATACTAATAAGGCAGATGCGATATCATAGAATGCAGCTGCTAGAATTTGAGCATAGGGATACCAACCATAGCTGCTTCAGGCAACTCTCCGGAAAGCAACACGGGAAACATAGGGTCAAAAGTAATGAGAAACCTGCAGTCTCTACATATGGTTTGCAATCTTCAAAAGCCATCTGAGAAAAATTATGTTTCTCCTTGAGGATGTCTGTCTGTAGGTTAGGGCAATCGAGCTGCAGCAATGTTTTGAGTCATGTGGCAGTGCAACCGAAAATCATATATTTCACGAGAAAGGACCAGCAAGCCAGTTCATAAAATGGAATGGATTCCTTTTAACTATTGGAAAGAGCTGGCCTTTTGTCTTTTCAATTTTTGATGTTAGGGCTGGATTCCCCTACACCAGTGAGAATAATAACAGACAATATCCAACGGTTACCAGGCATATTCCAACTCACAATATTCTATCAACCAAATCATAGACCCTTTTTAGAGTTTCTTATCTCTATCTTCTCAGCAATTTGCAAAACAATCTGACAGAGGATCACTCACGACCTCAAGATCTAAATGAGAGGCCATATCATTTGCCTGTTTTATGGGCATTCACCTGTGCTAATCTGGTTTCTTTTTTCAAACTTCTTTGTCTTCTTTTCTGCAACTGCCCAAAATTTCCATCTCCTTTGCTACATATTTCTTGCATTTGTCATACGATCTTAAGAGTATTTGTAAAACAGTTTTTGAAGGAGAATATTCATACTACTTGCTTCTTCCATACTTCAATGTATAGAGCTATGATATTCAGCTACATATGCAGTTCTTTTCATCTCTCTATCAATGTCATTTGTTGTTATTGCTATTTCACAAGGTATATGAATGTGGGATATGGCATAACAAGTTTGATTGCAACACAACTCTTTTGTGAGGCTTTTAACAATTTAATTTCCAAGAACAATTTGGTTAAAAGCAACTCAGTCTCTAAGTAATCATCCAGTCTTTCATGGTTTATTTCAATTGCTTAAATCGAAATCCTATCCCATCATGTATAACCAATCCAGAATTTGTATAAATTTCTATTTCAATAATCAAAAAGTTACAAGATTGGATACATCTACATAACAAATAAAGATCCCAAAAAATCTGAATGAAATTAGGCCAATATCACAATTTCATAATGGTCACACATGTAAAGTAGTCGATTTAAAGAGTCATTCGAAACGAATGAAACAAGAAGTCCCAGAATCATCCATATGTACAAACAGTTAACTATAATACATTTTGCATTAGAAACTGTATCTGTAGTTTTAAAGCAATCACACAACCATGAAATACGGAACTTTGAAAAATCTGAAATTAATTACTTACAAAGATTCAGCACTGTCAACAGCTAGAGGGATACAAACAAGATGAACATAAACAAGCTCCTTTTAGTTATCTTACTCATCTGGAAACTCTTTGCTTGATGTAGCCGACTGAAGTCAAAACTTGAACACAATCATCTTTTCCGATCCTCTATCAAGACAAACTCTACAACTGCATACATGGACAAGAGACTAAGCAATCTACAAAAATAATTCTATCCCTGCAAGTTTTCCACATGAAGTATGAAATTTCAGCAACCAAGAACTTGAGAAAGTAGAATGATTATTGACAATTGCACTTCCAATGAAATCAATCAATAGATAGCATTAAATGATAATCTAGGTGAAAATTTTCAAGATTATATATCTTCCATCTCTAATAGCTAAACTAAAATGTTCAGGGTAATCAACTAATTGATCATCGAGAGGATTAGATACTTATAAAGATCTCATTCACCTCAAGAGAAAAGTTTGCTTCTAGGAATTGACATATCTTTTTAGTCAAATAACATGATATTTGATAGGCATCTATTAGCTGTCTGCTCAAAAAAGAGAAAAGAATCAACTTTGGTTCTGGGCAGTATCCTCATAACAAACAAGTATAAGACAAAAAGCAATCATCACCAACTAGCGGAGTCCTACTGGATCCAAGTTCAAAATGGACATAACCCTCAATGGTATTGCATATGCACAAACACATACAAGTCAGCAAATTCCAAGGATAGCAAGCAAACTTTTCTTTTTAAAATCTTCTCCATGGCTATGACCTAGCCTTTTAACGATGCCATCACTCATCAAGATGCAATCTTGACATATAAATATAAAGAAAAGAAAAGAACAGAAAAGCCAGATTGAGGCAAAACAAAAAAAGAATCTTGATAAAAACCCACAAAATCAGTAGATATATACACTAGTCTCCACAAAATTATCATGCATCACCAATCCAAACAACCCAACAATTTCCTCATAAACAAAACAAAATCCCCACAAAACAAAAGAAACAAATTAAACATATACAAGTGAAAGACAGAGACAGAGAGAGAGAGACCGTACACAAATGATGAAACAAAATGGAGTAAATCAGTCAGAGTCATAGTAGTAGTATTCAACATCAGCAGAGGAGGAAGAAGAAGAGGCTTGATGATGATGATGACCATACTGATGGCGATCTTCATCATCTGATGATGTGGAGTAATAAGAGTAAGAAGACAGGAAAGAATCAGGTGGAGGCAAGCAGAGGAAAGTCCAGACGAAAAGAGCTAAACGGCCCAGTTGTTGAAGAGGAAAGCAGCAAACAAGATCAAGGAGCTGGTGACTGCTTACACGATCTTGGAACCTTATGCATGCTATTTGTTGCCATACGTCTGCTGATACGTGGGCTACTGATAATACAATTAAGCTGTTAAACACCATTTTTCTTCTCTCCTCTCTTTGCTATTTCTTTTTTTTTTTTCAAGACAGATTTTTAATCCTCTTTCTCAACTGTCCTAACTCTCTTTTGTTGTTGTTTGCTTGCTGCTGCTGTTTTGTTTTCATGTCGTGACACATTTTTAGATAAAAAAAAGGGAAAAAAACCTTAAAAATCACAGGTAGTGACACAGATATGAGCTTATTTTTTGATTTATTTGTGACGTTAAAAAACCTTAAAAAATTGTAATTTATATATATATTTTTAAAAATTTATAACTGTAAAAATTATCATCATATCAAATACACGATCTGAAAGAGAGGTGAGGGTTGCTTCTCAGATTGGATGCAGCCAACAATAACGTAAATTGTGATCAAAATGATTGTTCGATAGTGCCCTTACAGTTTGGACTTTGGAGCAGAGAAGATGGGTCATAGTTTAAGCCTTAAGGGTTGACCTTTGGTTGGCAACACATGAAAAGAGGAGTCAAGCACAACTTGGGCACCATGTCTGAAGATGGATAGTTTGACAGGAAAGCCAGCCGTTCATATCCATAAACATTTGATAAAAAAATATAAAAAACCTATAAACATAGAAAAAATGGGCATATATAGAAGACTTCCCTATGCATATAGCATGAATGAAATTTTTTCAAACTTTAATATTTAATGCTTTGCCTGCACTATTCTCTTAGTATTAGCGTAGGATATAAATTAATTTGATTGAAAGGACGGAGACATACATATAAAATATATCATCCAATGACCACCTAGACATTTTCAGACAAGGCATTTTGTTGCAGTTGTTCAAAGAATCATGGATGTTTCCTTTCATGGTCCCATATGGCCTCATACCTCTCTGACCACTCCCTGGATATTGAGAATATCTTGGTATGCAGTGACAATGTCATCTGCTCAAATGTACTAACATTTTCTAATAATTATGTTGCAAAATCAATTTGTTTTTGCTCCCATAAATCCGCCAATCTCACCTCGCTCAGTCGTTGCTTCTTCAGGCACCAGAAGCTCAAACCATATATCTGCAACCAGGGGAAATAAAAAACAAAAAACTGTGAGATTCTTAAAACACAAGTGAGATTAAATGAAGGTGAAATTTAGCCAATGACGAAGAGTCGAATAGTGAGAATGATCAAGTATCCATTGCTGGGAGAATTGTTGCCTGCAGAGCTCTTGGAAAGCCTGCACTTCTCATCACTCTAAGAGATGACTCTGGGACAATTCAGGTTTTCTGATTTCACACGTGTTTGATTCGACAATGTTGTCAGATTTTTGTTCTTTCACTTTGCAATTTCATAAGTAGACTGACAGGGTATACAAATCATATAGAATAATACGAGTTAAACATCAACCTCATGATAGAGAGCCCGTCGTGAATGTAAATCAAAATGTATAGGAAGTAAGAGGACTCAATTAATCAAACTAGAATAGTACAGGGACCAAGTTGGAGTGATTAACCCCTCTAGCAACCTATTAACTCACCAATCCATATAATATAACACGCCAAAGAGAACTCCTCAAATACTTGCAAATTGGCATTGAAAGCTATAAAACTGTTTGTCTTTATCCACTCCATTAATCTCTCTCTCAAAGTTCCAAACTTTGGGAAAACTAAAGAGTCCCATCTTCAGTTATTGATTCCTCTGTGGCTGTGAGCAGTGTAGTTTTTTGGGCCAAATAGAAGACCAAAGTGGGGATTCTGTGGGCCACTACAAGAACTGGAGACATAAAAGAAAAGGATTAGATTATTTATTGTAAATAGCCACAAAAAAAAATTACTCAGAAAGAAGAGGAGGAAAACGAAAGTTATGGCGAGGAAGAGGAAAGTGGAAAGTAGCGCAGCGATAGTAGATGAGAGTGACAAAGTTTTGTATTCAGCGTTTAGAAATTCTGCTAATGAACTCTCTCAATTATACTCTCAAGCAATCAGTCATAACAAGCTTTCTTTTGAAGCTGGACAAAGACATGCTCTCGTGAGACCACAAAAAGTTCTTTTTTTTTTTTTGTTCAATTTCTTTTCTTTTTCTTGTTTTGGTATGGCATGACTCATCTTTATTGAATTTGTGGAAAACCCATTTGGGGTTTGATTGTTTTGATTCTACTTTTGAGGGTAGATGGTGTGTTTGTTGTTGAAAGTTTTGATCTTTAATGTATAATTGGTTACGATTATTATGCTTTTTAGAACGTATGTGATATGAATTATCATAGGTGTTGGTTTTGGTTTAGCCTCATATCAAGTTTACTGATTTGTTGTTTTAACTTGAGTGAATTGATTGAGTACCGTGTTTACTGAATGATATGAACGATGTTTTTCTTTCTTTCTTTCTTTTCTTTTGGCCTCTTATGGATTATTGAATGCTTGGTGTCATTTTGAAGTCTGAAGCTATGGGCAAGTTTGGAATAGCAATGGGATTTGAATGTTCCTAGTTAAAGATCGTATTGGTACAATGAGAAGACTCCTAATTATCACATTTTGTTCATTTTCTGGGTTTCAATGATCAAATAGCAAAAAAAGATTTCCAAGTTTTTATTTTTATGATTGTTGGATGCTGAAAATCTTATTGAAACTTACAAATGGTAGTTCTTTGCTTTCTTGATCGCTCTCTTATCCGAGTAGTGAAGTACTTACATTAAATTGGTTGAATCTTAGATTGATAGCAGCAAAATGATGGAAAAATGTAGTGATTAAACTGGTTCTGACAATTCTGTTATATGTTTATTCGACTAGGGTCCATAAGTTATATGATAAATTTGACCATATTTGCATGCACGCACTTAATTATGTTGCTTAGTCGTAGTTATTTAGCCTTAGCTTTGGTGCTGTCATTTCTGTTAATATAAGCAGATTGGGTTATTGCTGAAACAAACAAGGAAGCACTAGATATTTGTTGGCACTGTTTTAGTAAAGCTAGTGGTAATTATTTTCTTGGGCTGAGATTGCTCAACTGGATTTCTCAAGTCTCCTCTATATATCATGGGATTATCATGATAAGCTGCATATGAGTGGTGCAATCATGTGCATGATTGCTGGCATCTCCATTATTAGCTTTATTCAACCCTTTGGAAAATAGAACATGCCTTTGATGTTCGTGAAGACCATCCACTCATACATTACCATTTGTTTTCTTCAGGAGAAACTGAGTAACTGGATGGCAGTGAAGCAGCAAGGTGGAATAATGGTGACAACAGAAGACATTTCTACTTATCTGCAGGTTTTGTCATGAAATTTTTACTTACAATCCTTTTCATCACAATTCAGGAAAAGCATTTGGCATTCATTTGAACATGTGTCTGGTCTTTGGTATTTTGATTGCTAAACATGGAAGTAACTCTTCATTAAATATTCTTCTCTCAGTGTTTATTGCCTCATAAGGGTAGGTTTGCTGCTCAAGCATTCCATCTCTTTCTGTTTTATTTTATCTTAGGAGTCCATCAAACCTTTTGTAAAAGTTTTAAATTTACTAAGGTGCGAAGATTGTGAATGATGATAAAACCAGCAGACAAGCGAACTTGGGTTGCTGCGGAGAAGCTGATATATTAAATGCTCTTCTACCAATTTGTTTTCTTTAATGCCTGCTTCTTACCAGCTGCAATCTGTTGACCTGTGCTTTACATATTAATATCCGTCTCTTTTCCTCTTTTCCAAAATCCTGAAGATTGTACTGTTCAAGACCCAATCTTGTCTTACGATATTCATGGGTAGCCATACTATCTGTTTTTAAGTGCTGCGTTGAACGAATAGGAAAATAACTAAGAGGAAGGTGCCATTGATAATATAATTGAGGCTATCCCATCTCTTGAGAAGATCAATAGAAAATGATCTAGCGATACCAGAAAGTACAACTTTTTCAATGTTCCTTTGGAACAGAAGTCATATTTAACCTAGTGGGTGGGAGCATGATCATATGCTCCAAGTACTGGCTGAATGCTGGAAAGGCAATCAACTGCTGGGAAGGCATGGCCTTTAGTTGAAGCTGCAAACATGTTTTGGGAAGGCTATGTTATTTTCCTGACTAGTTATGCAAATTCTGATTGTGATTTCATTTTATTTATTTTGTTTTGAATTAATTTGCAGAGTGAGCTGAACAATATTTCCAACGCTAGTTATGACTCACATGGTGGCCGGAATGAGGTGAACTCATCTATCACAACTCCTGTCATACAAAGCCAAGATAAAAACCTATGTTTGTCTTTGGATTCAGAAATGGATACAACTCCTGAAGGATCTGCTCACTAATTTCTCAATCTTTATGAGAATTTGTATAGATTGATAGATTAATTAATGAGAAGATAACACTCAATTGATCTGTCTTCTCCGCTTGTGAATCTTGGCAAATTCAACTCTATTCTTCTAATCTCTATCGCACATGAAGATCACTTCATCTGTTTGCATTCTCTACTCCCGTTAGTCATGCTGATCTTATTTCTCATATCTTGCTCCATTGTTTGAACGTCACACTTTGGTAAAGTTTGGTTACATGATAGGCTACATCTCTTCTTCTGTCATTATGGTTGAAGTACTTAAAAGTAGGGCTCCAAAGATAAGATAATATGTAAAATGATGAAGCAAGTAGTTTTTTTATATCTACCTTGAAAAACAGTTATAATTACAATGTCTATTGAAGTATTAGATCCTTATCATGAGACTGGTGGTGAGGACAAAGGTGACTGGAAATGTCCAGAATATGATGCATGGATGGTTGGTGATGATATTCCAAAATCGACTATGTTCATTAATTCGAATTGAGTGTTGGGATAAAGGGTGGTTAGATGTTCACTTCCATACTTCCTCCATAAATTTTAAAGAAATTGATAGTTGGTGATAAAGTAAAACTAGTTTTTTTTTTTTTTTTTTTTTTTTTTTTTTAAGATTTAGAGATTCTACGATGATAAAGTCAATGATTTTTTTAATAAAAAATTACAATAAATGAGAGAATGAGCTTTAAATTCAAGAACATAAGTGTTTGTTCTTATTTATGCATGATAAATGTTACAAATATATGAATACTTTAAGAGGATATGAAATGTATGAACCCTTTACTTGGATGATTTAGAGGATATTTATAGCCCGTGAATACTTTTTTATTTTGCTGAAGGCGTGGAGCTGTGGAGAGTTATGTTTCTTGAAAACATAAACAAGAAGAAAACATTATTTACACAATATTAACATTGAAGGAAATAACATTTACATCGATGAAAATATATAAGATCCATATGAGATTTTATATATTATTCTGAATACTATATTAATGTTGATGAGAATAGCTTTTAGTCAAAATTAATGAT
>Ga0307516_10005350_pt1 | contig 15424 bp, 4 predicted proteins | sample 19_EM_MG_FD_203310 | JGI IMG/M metagenome (GOLD analysis project Ga0307516, IMG submission 203310) | Populus trichocarpa ectomycorrhiza microbial communities from riparian zone in the Pacific Northwest, United States - 19_EM | ecosystem: Host-associated > Plants > Roots > Unclassified | place...
TCTCAGATTACAAGTTTTAGATATTAGACCAGGTTTATGATGTTCACCAATGCTTGTTGTTGACCAGGCTTAACAACTTTGTATTTTTAAACTATGTTTTACATAATGATACAATAATAAAAATAAACGCTCGCAAGATTAAGCAATAATTATATAGCAGGATGTTTGTTTGAGATTTTATAATCTTATACAAAGTAAACTAAAATAAATTATGAAAATTATTTAAAATTAATAAAATATTAAAGAATAAAATTAAAAGAAAAAACCAAAAAATAATATATATATAAAAAATGGGGTTTTTACCCTAGTTTTTTTAGTACAGGAGAGAATATTACGAGACAACGTTTACGCAAATTAAAGAGATCTCGCCATATTTACGTGAAGACCATTTAATAAGTTGCTTTCATAGATGGGACCATGCCACAATGATTGAGAGAGCTTGCGTGTGCCTATTTTTCTATAAAAAAAAAAAGGAAAAAGAAAACTGAACTCAATTATTTAGAAAACTTACAAGCTTGACGTATATATAATTATATATGTTAAAAAATAAAATAAAATAAAAAAGCCTAGGGAAGGCTGCTGCCTTCTCATCTCTATCAAAAGCAAGAGAGGCAGCAGTGTGGCGCTGCAAAACCGTTCATTCTAGGGAAGTGAACAAGGCCTGTGTAGCACTCAATACCACAAAAGCCATAGCCAATGCCTTCTTTAACGGTGTGATATCATGCAGTCAATTTATTATATCTAAAAATAATATAATTAGATTTTAATAAATTTAATATTAAATAATAAAATTAAATAAATAAAAAATTAACCCAAGTTAACTTAGATAAACTCGTCAAACCCAATTATAAGACTAGAATAAACCTAACATAGATTTTAAAAAAATTAAAAGAAAAAAAAACTAGTGAAAAAAAACTATTGTAATAAATAACATTTTAACATTTTTACAAGACATGTAAAAATAATATTTTTATAAAAAAAAGATAAAATAATATTTTGTTTATCATGCATAAACATTGAAAAAATTAAAATAATATATATTTTTTTATTTTTATCTCTTTATTTAGCATATCCACAGGAGATGCTCTTATATTAAGGTTTCCTTGGTTTGAAAAAAAAAAAAAAGCACTGACTCCCTTTTATTTCCAGATTCTCTCTCTTTCCTATGTCACAGATTAGATGCACGGAGGTTTTACATTGATGAATTAAAGCAGATAAACTCAAGTTGATTTAAATGCCAGAAAATGTAACAAAAAGCTCAATGCAGAGTCTATTTGTTTTTGGTTTTAAATTTTTTTTTAAAATTTGATATGCTAATATCAAAAATAAATTTTTTTAAAATAAAAAAAATGTTATTACAATGTATTTCCAAGTAAAAATCACTTTGAAAAACAACTATTACCACAAGACCAAACGGGCTCGTATGCCTACACTATGCCGTGGAGGTAGACCATATTTTTTTAATAAAAAATTATGTTCTAGTGCTACAAGTGTGTCTTTTTATATAAAAAAAATTCTGTAACTCAGATTATAGACCTAACTAGATCAAATAAATTGGTTTTATTTTAATTAGATGATAAAAAAGAAGTAATGACAACAAATAGACTAAATAAAAGAATGGTTATGATAATTTGAGAAAAAAACATATTTCAAAAAGGAAAAAAAAAATACAACTCAATTCTTAACCGATTAAATATGGAACTACAAAATGAGGTGAACAAAGGACAAAAGAAACCTGGCCCTACTAAATCCAAGTTAGAATGACAAACCTGTAATCCGGATAATAAATGCCGAGTCAACCCAAGTTAATATGTCAAATCTACAGCCCAAGTTATGAGACAAAAAACCCATATTTTTTTTATAAAAAATGTTGAATAAAGAATTTTTTTAAAAAAATATGTCAACCGATACTAACTTTTTAAACCTGTGACCTAGATCATTAGACTGGAAACACATTATATTGAAATACAATGAAGCTCAATTCTCAACCAGTTAAACGTTAAAGGATGAGATTAAGATAAAATCCAATCACACAAAAAGACTAAAAGAAAAAAAATAATTAAAAGAATGAAAATCAAAATTGAAAAATAAATAAATTAGAGGAAAACTAATATTTTTTTATGTTGGGATTGAAAAAATAAATCAAAAGAACGATGACCAAACTGAAAAAATAACACATTAGAAATTGAAATTGAAATATGAAATCAAGGAGATCAGTTTAGGACATATGCTTTCCGAGGATTAAAGGGCCGCTAAGACGAATCAGATGCTTCCCTGGAAGCCTCTATTTGGTCGATGTTGGTGCACACACGACACAAAGACCGTGACAATCAACGTTTCAACTATTTTTTTGTATAATATTTATTGTATAACAAAGTACAAATTTGCTCCTCAACCTACTCAACAATAATAAAAAAAACTAAGATGAAATTGAAGAAAAAAAACCTTGAACAAAAGATCTGTTTTTTTTCTCCCCCTTAAAGTGCATAACAATAATGTCATTATACATTAAAAATCAAAAACCCAAAACTGCCTCCATACCCAGCACAAACTTTTTTGGTTCCAAGGGTAATTTCATCAATGAAAAAAATCCTTTTACTGTCAGCCAAATTTATTTTTCATGAGAGGTGAAACCGTAATTTTATAATTAGAATCCACAATGCCACTATAGCTAAGAGTAAATAGCACCCTTCCGTTGTAATTTTTTAAAGAAATCTCGAGTTTAAATCTTTTTTTACTATTAAAAAAACAAAGAAAATGTAAAAAAGAAGAAGGAAAGAATACTCTACTTTCTTCTTTAACTAGAATGAGGTGTCAAAATTATGTAACATGAAACACTAGACATTAAAGTTCTTCATAATCACCTTAATTGATACATTCATATAATTTATAATTGCTAATTAACTATGTAAAATTGAGTCGGTTTGTTTTTACGTTTCAAAAGGCTTTTTATATGCTAATATCAAAATTAATTTTTTAAAAATAAAAAAAAATATTATTTTAATGTATTTCTAAGTGAAAAATATTTTGAAAAGCAATTACTATCACACTTCCAAATATCCCTTATTATTAGTAGTGTGACGAATCATAATTTAACCGATATTAATATTTTCTTTCCTCCCTAGAGGTCAAAAAAAGAAGAAAGAAAACCAAGTGGTTAAATACTTCCCGTCATCCTCTTGTAACCACCGCAGTCCGAAAAATGTGCTTTACCTATACGTCAAGTGCATGAAGCCATACGCTCCCAGATTTAGGTTTCAAAATATGTCATTGAAAACGTTCATTTCCAAGCAGGTTCTTTGGATCTTAAGAAGAAAAGCGTCTATCGCCTCTCTTTCATTGCACCAAACCAAGCATTAATCATCACCTCGTTTTGATTTAACATTAATTAGCACTTGAGCCTGCTGTCCAGTGCTCTACTGTAGCTAGCAATACAAGCACCAGCTACTGCCAAGACAGATGCCAACATCATCGGCAAAGCGAGCCAGGATTCCTGTCATGGCTCTGTTCTGTCTTGTTATCTAAAGAGTTCTGAAGTTATAAAAACTATATCTTATTGCCTTATCAGATATATCAGCCTGTGTATAGATAGGTTCTGATTTCGGGTCAGAAAAAAACTGAGAAAGCAATTAAACTGAAAAAACTAGAAAAAAAATAATTGAAGAAAAAAAACCGTGAAAAAAAACCGATTAAATCGATTAAAATTTTGAAAAAACCGACTAGTTCGGTTTCGGTTTTATAAGCCTGAAACCGAAAAAACTGAGCCAAAACCAAAAAAACCGAGCCAAACCAGAAAAAACCGAGTCAAACCGGTTTGAACCGGTTTTTGTCCTAAAAACCGAATCGAACCAAAATCGGTCGGTTGGAACCAGTTTTGATTCGGTTTTTTTTTTTAAATCAGTTTGGTTACTTTTTTTTTTATAAAAACTGAACCGAACAAAAAATGATCATTCATAATTTTGATATACCTAGTTTTTGTAAAAAACATGTGTTAAGTATTGGATAATTCATGTCAATTAAAAAATGTTGGATATAATTTATTTTATTATTTGATATTCATGTCTCTTATTATAAATCATGTCAATTTAAACACTCAAATTATAAGTTGTTGTAAAGTATGAGTTATATTATTTTTTTATATATATATATATATATATATATATATATATATATATATATATATATATATATATAATTAGAAGTAATGTGTACACCACATCAATCAGTTAAAATTGGTATTTATCGAATGAACTACGTCCATGTTAAGATTTCTCAATTTAAGTTACTGAAAAAAGAATTGGAAAATATATTTGTTAAATACTGTCCGTGTTGAGTTAGGAAAAACTAATAGATTTAATATTAATTAACAAAAAACTAAATCTCCTTGCAAAATTACTTTGCATCTAGACACAAAATACAATTGATTGGAATATTATAATTATGAAATTGCCCTTCAACCATAAAAACCTTGAATTAAGCACTGAGGGCAAAACAATTGATATACATGTCTGTTATTATAAACCATATCAATTTACAAATTTAAATTATTAGGTATACTTATAAAATATGATTTATATTATTTATCAATATTAAATATTAATTATTTCCTTTGATATAATTATAAATAATGTGTAAACCACATCAATCAGTTAAAAATGGTATTCATCAAATGAACCATGTCCATGTTAAGATTTCTCAATTTAAGTTACTGAAAAAAGAATTGGAAAGAATATTTTGTTAAATATTGTCCATGTTGAGTTAGGAAAAACTAATAAATTGAAATACTGTAATTATGAAATTACCTTTCAACCATAAAAACCTTGAATTAAGCACCGAGGCCAAAACAATCTTTTCTTCTTAATTCAATTGCCATTTTTAAATTATGCATAGATAAAATAATCTTTTTACTTTTTAATTATAGTAAAATAACTTTGTTATCCCTAAAATGAGAAAAAAATAAAACTTACACCCAGGGTTTTTTAGTCTTTTCAACTTTTTTTTTTAATCACAAAATGATTTAATTATCTTTAAAGACAAAATTTGCTAAACTATTTTCCAATGGTTTTTTCATTCTTTTATCCTGTTTTTTTTTTTTTGGCTAGTATCGAATTAACCTAGGAGTATTTTTGTATTTGAATAAATATTAAATATTATTTTAAAAAAACTTTATAGCACATGCAATGCTAGCAAATGGGTGGCGCATGTGAGACCTTTCTGTGACAAAACACCATGTTTTCGCAACTACATTTGGATTGTCTTAGTAGCCCCTCTGTGATGAGGCGACTCGTGAAGCCAGCAATTCTCTAATTTGGTGTCGAATATTTTTTTTTTCCCATTCATTTTTCTCTCCTTCTCAATTTTAACGTCAACCTCTTTTAAATTTCAAAGCAACAATTCAATTTATTTTTCCTTAAAATTTAGGGATTGTTCTATAAATTATTATTTGTTTTATTTGGAATAATTTATAAAATTAAAGTTCAATTTCTTCAATGTTTTCATCTTTCATATTTGATCTTTATTTTTTTTATTGTTATTTTTTTTATTTGAAATAATTTTTTTAGATTGATTTTTTCTTTACGATTTTATCCACCTTTATTTGTTTTCATCTTTAAAGTATATTCTTTCGAAGACCAATAACATACAATGCCTCAATTAATCACCCGAAACAAATGTCAAATATCCAAGATCCTACATGGAATTATAAAAAAAATATAAAAGTAGTATGGAAAAACTTCTGACTTACTATCCAACTATTGGTATAGTAGTTTTTATATCGTTTGTATCAATCAAAAAATATACTTTTTAAATATTAATTATTTGCAAGCTCTTCGTGTGATCTTCACTAAAGAATGGAAATGGAAACTTTCCTTTCTAGTAAAGAATGAGAGAAAAATAGGTGAGTGAACAGTAATTGGGGCTACTTTTTAAGAGATTTGAGATTTTATATTTTGATGCGTACATCATCAAAGAATTAAAGGAAACCTTCCCTTCAATTCTCTCCTTTGATAGGGATTACACTAAGAGCATTCATTTTTTTCTTGGATTCGAGGAAATCTCACTCCTCGAAAAGCATCTCACCTCTTGAAAAATATATTTTATAGATCCAGGTGAATGAGTAAAACCCCGGTTGTTTCAGGTTTTTACAAAAGGTGCACGTCCTGACTCGAACTCGAGACCTGCTGTGCAGATTTCAAGCCCTTTACCATCACGTTACACCTCCTTGGGGACTCTAATTCTTCATGTGCTTAACAATTTCGTTAATTCTTTGATAGTACAATTAATATGAAAAATATTTTAGTATATGATATAAATAGTAATTCCTTACTGCATGTAAAGCATTACATTATCCGAAAGTGGGTCTCACTTTTAGTATATGATATAAACAGTAAAGGAGATAGCATTACCAACACAAAATTTGGAAGGCGAAGAAATGGTGAGGACCAGTGCAAGCAAGCAGACAAGCAGAAAAAGAAAGAAAGATTTTGAAAGGGAAACATGCATGCAGTGTCAAGTCAGGCACGGGACATGTGCTAGACATACAAAACCTCTGGCTGTATATATTTTGGACAAGAACCAGAGGATCACAACCAGGCAAATTTCAATGCTCAGACTATTTAATTTATGATGTAATAATATGTTATTATCAATCTAAATCATGTCAGTTCTTACGGATTCGAATCGTCTGTATAGATTGGATTTCGTAAACTAAATCTATCATGCTTGCACACATGATTGGATTTTTTTTAGGATTTTTTTTCTTAAAAAATCAGCACAGAAGATGTAAAAATTTGACAGAATATCATTGTTTTAAAAAAAATTTTGGTAAATGATAATACAATTTAATCATGCCACATTTCAGAAACGTGATATTTAATAAAATTTGTTATTAAAAAGCACAACATGGTCAAAGGTAATGCTTTTGCATCAATTAAAATTTAAAATTTTTCGATTAAAGAAGAACAACACACAGATGCTCTTTCTCTCTTAAAAAAACCACTAATATTTGTTAGAAAATAATATAAAATTATATCTTGGGATCTCATATAAAAACTTAAGTTTTTGAGTTTATTTGATTATTTGACATGGTATCATAACCTTGATAACTAAGCGATCATGAGTTCGAATTTCATCATCCTTATTTATTTGATAAAAATTAAGCACAAGGTAGAGTAGATCTATGCAAGTTTCAAGCCCAAAGGGCTTTCACTTGATGAGGTGTGTTAGAGAATAATATAAATCATATCTTGCGACCTCACTTAAAGTTTAAGCTTTAGGGTTGAATTGATTTTTTAACAATACCCTCAATCTCTCTCTAAAATAACCCATTAAACACTTAGATTGTGTCCAAGGATAATACGATTTAGTTACAATTACATCCAATTGACCAGAACCAATTTCTTTAAATAAAATGTCTTATAATATATTTATATTATGTCATTACAGTGACACTACTATTCATGATATGAACAGTAGTATCACATACAATGGTAGAAATAGTTTATTGTTAAATGGTAATTTAGGTATGTCATATGCAGAAATGAAAGAAACTATTTGTTATGAACATAGGTAGGATTATAATAATATTGATGTTGAAATAACTTTAAAGTATCTAATTGGTAAACATTAGTATTATCCTGTATCGATTGTGTATAATGAAAGTTTTAAAACAATGATTAATTCATTCACCTAAAGTGGTTTGAACATGAAGGTCTTGTATGTGAGTAGTCAACCAAAATTTATAGGTGTCCCAACTTTTGTTGGTCTTTCAAATTCAGTTAGTAAAGGTAAACATAGTTTATTGTCAAATGATTTGTTGCAAAGGATAAATGATATTATATTTAACAATCCATTTATTAAATGGGTTTATAGAGGTTTGTAGGTGTTTCTTATGTGTTTTCACTAGGGGTGAGCAAAAAAACCGAAAAACCGATTAAACTGAAAAAAAATAATTGAAAAAACCAAACTGTAAAAAAAAATCGATTAAACCGATTATAATTTTGAAAAAACCGACCGGTTCGGTTCGGTTTCGATTTTATAAGCTTGAAACCGAAAAAACCAACCGGTTCGGTTCGGTTTTATAAGCTTAAAACCAAAAAAACCAAACCGAACCTAAACCGAAAAAAACCAGAAAAAACTGAGCCAAACCGGTTTGAACCGGTTTTTGTTCTAAAAACCCGAACCGAACTGAAACCAATTGGTTTGAACCGGTTTCAGTTCGGTTTCAGTATTTTTTTTTAAAAAAATTTCGGTTTGGTTACTTTTTTTTGATAAAAACCGAGCCAAACAAAAAATGATCACCCCTGGTTTTCACTTGAATAAATGAGTAAAAATGTTTTTTTTTTAACTTTTGAGGTTGGTTGCCTAACTTTCTAGCCACTTAAGGTTGCCAAAAATTTTTTTGAAGTCTTAAAAAAGAAAAGAAAAAAAAGGGCCTAGGTTCTTTAGGCCTTCTAGATTGTGGGTCTGGCAAGTTAACTTGAGTTGATTGAGAATTGATCTTCATGATTTATTTTAGTTTGCTTTTAATGAGGTTATCTTGGTCTCAAGAAAAATCCTAACATTGGATTGGTGCTCGATTTTTCAAGCATCTATTTTTTTTTGTTATATAATTAAATTAAAAAATGTTAATAAACCCAATGGAGTCAATGAGTCATAGGTTTGACGGGTTAACTTGGGTTGATTGAGAATTGAGATTCATAATTTATTTCAGTTTATTTTATTTGGGGTTATCGTGATTTCAAACAAATATTTCGACATTGAGTTGGTGCTTTTTGTTATCATATAATTAAATAAAAATAATAATTTAAAAAGAATTGTTAAGCTCGATGAAGTCTATAATCTAGGTCGCCGGTTTAGTAGGTTAAGCTGTGAAACTCGAGTCGATCAAATATATCGCCATCACAATATTAAAAAAAAACTTTTTTAAAAAAGTCAAACTATATTTTTGTTAATTGTTCATATTGTTTTTGGGTTTGCCAAATAAACTAAGTCTTGTTGAGGCAACTTTTATACAATTTAAAATCTGAAATAAATAAGGAGTCGGATTGAAAAATTTCAAAAATAAACCCATGATACTCCTAAACATTCATTTTTTATGTTCATTTTTTTGGTCTGGCTTATGGTATAGAGCGGGATACTTATTTAGTATAGTACTATGTATTATTGAATAATTTTGGTAACCTTAACAAAAAAAAAAAAAAATTCTCCAACTATTAGAATTGTAAGCTTCGCACTTCTTTTTTTTTTTTAGTTTAACGTGGGTGTCCGGGCCAGCTTGCGCGCACCTCGACTAATCCCACGGGTCCTGAAGTTAACGACCATGTAAGCCTCCAGTGGCCATCATATGAGTAACCACAGGGCTCGAACCTGAGACCACAGAGGGAGCAAACCTCTTGGTCCCAAGCTCTTACCACTGGCCCACCATCTAGATGAGTACTTGACACACGAGTGGAAAATGATTATTGCTTTGCAATGCCAACTGAAAAAAAAAAATTGGAGTTTGATGATCCAAATTAAAACAGAAGTGTTGGGTGTTCTTTGTTGAGCCAAAAGGCTACTATTTTCAGGACCATAGCTGCATGTGTGGCTCTAGAATACGTTTATTTATTTATTTATTGCTAGACGTGAAATAATACATCTCCTAATTCATTTTATCTTCATGTTAGTGGATCATATTGCTTCTTTTGGTTCCGATAGGGTAAAACCACCACTCATGATTGGAACAAAAAGGGAGAGACCTCTTATGTCCTTCTCATGGAAAAGGCCTTGTGATTCACTTTTGTGACCAAAACAGTTTAGGAATCCCAAAAAATTTATTTTTTTTTTCTAGAATTTAATAAGTTTATGTTTTGGATTGTTTTGTTGTGCTGATGTCAAAAATAATTTTTAAAAAATAAAAAAAATCATTGGCATGCATTTTAGCACGGAAAGTTATTTGAAAAGCAACCGCAACCACACTGCCAAATAATCCTTCAAGTGGTACCACGAAATCTTTATATTATAAATTATTGGTGTCAATATTCCCAGATATGGGGGGTATCATATAAAAAAAAAAGATAATTAAAAGCAAACTTTGTTTTATTTTTTTCAATGTTATTAAAACACCTATTTGAAAGCCATCAAAACCGAGAATAAAGGATTAATCTAAAATGTAGAGAATAAATTCTTTTAATTAATCTAAAAATTTCAACGAAAAAAAATCTTAACACTAAAAAAATAAAGATAATCATTGTTTTTTAAAATATTTTTTATTTAAAAATATATCAAAAATATTTAAGTTTAAAAAGGGACAAGTCTTACATTGCAAGTGTAATATTTATTACAAATATTTAAGATACTCTTCCTTTGAGATAACGCAAGACGATGAGTTCCTAATTTAAGTATTAAAGGGGTTTAAACCATCTAGTAGGTGGTTTAGTGGTAAGAGTTTAGAATAAAGGAGTTAGCTCCTCCTGTGGTTGCTAATATAATGGCCACTGGAGGCTTACATGGTCGTTAACTTCAGGGCCTGTGAGATTAGTCGAGGTGCACGCAAGCTGGTCCGGACACCCATGTTAATAAAAAAAAAGTATTAAAGGGGTTTAATTAAGTAATTGTTGGGAAAAGTAAAGAATAAAGAATGTAAATTTATTCCAAATTTAATTAATATATTTATATTTTTCACCATAAGATTGCATATGAATGTCATTTGCCGTACTTCTGGTACACAAAGATATATGATGCATTTCCTAGGACTAATTTCTCTTGCAATCGACGGTAACATTCATGAATTTGGTCAAGAATACTTGAACATGTTCTTGTAACTTGCACTTTCAGTACTTCCTTGATTTACATCGCCCCAAGAAGAAGAAGAAAATAGATTGCAACTTTCTATGATTTTAAAAAAATGTGATATTAACAAATAAGATTTCAAAAAAAAAAAAAAACAAGAAGAAGAAGATAACAAGTACTGAGATAGAATTTTGGTTGAAAATAATGTTATAAGTACAATCGCTCTAGTTCATAGTTTTGTTTATGAAATAAAAGTCTAATGTATTATGTCTCTTTAAAAAAAATTTAGAACTCTTTAAATAGGTAAAACATCGGGTTATACTAGATAATAAAATCAAAATTCCTAAATAAAAAGGAAAGTAACATAAAATATGAAATTAGACAAAATCAAAAAAAATTAAAGAAAAATAACAAAACAAGCTCAAACAGTTTCTTTGGGGTTTAATTTAGGAGTTTTTAACTCTACCTTTTATCTTTTGCCCATTCGGGCCTCTAATAAATTCGAGGTTGGAAATCTCCTGAAAAATAAATTTAAGTCTGATTCAATGATTGAATTGAAAATCATGATTTTTTTTTGCTATTATATTGATTTGGCGTGAGCAAACCTCTTCTTTGAGCTTAGCTCTGTCTCATAATCCATAAAAGTATCAGCTAATTTATCCATATAATTTATTTGCGGAAAATTCTCATTTAGATATGAAAAATCATTATCTAATTGCTTAAAATTCTCAGTTTCTACTAATTTGATTGGATTAATACGAGAAAGAAAAAAATACTCAAATTTAGATATGTTTTAATTAATTATGTCTGGAACTTTCTTATGAAAATAGCAAAGAGTTCTTTGTTGATCCTTGAATCAGATTTTTGTTAGAATTTGTATTATTACAATACGTAATGAACACATTTCAATCAAATTTAAAATGAAGTTGACGTATTTTTAGATTAAGGTTTTATTAGAAATTATTCTCCTCTATATTCGGCATAAATATTCTCCTCTATTTTTCAAATTATATATTTAGAGTTTAAGTTCTGTCATTGTAAAGAAATACTTGAGTTAATTTCTTAGTTTCAATTAAAACAAATGTTTAAATAATCTTTACAGCATAGGGAAAATAAATAGATTTAAAACTTTGTCTAATAAAATTAACAAATAAAAAATAATAGTGTGAAACAAGATCGACTATAAGAATATCTAAGAACATGGAATCTATGTAGCCTAGCCTAAAATAGATAAAGCAAGAATTCCAACAGACAAAATAGCTTATGCCACCCAAGAATCCAAACATAGTATGAACAGCAGAATGGAATGCAAGTAATCATACTGGTGGCCTGTGATGGTGAATCAAGAGCAGAAACCATCAACCCTCAGTGACTAGCTGCAACACCTCTGTGGCCTGTGATGGTGAAACAAGAGCAGAAACCATCAACCCTCAGTGACTAGCTGCAACACCTCTGTGGCCTGTGATGGTGAAACAAGAGCAGAACCGGCAACCCTCAGTAACTAGCTGCAACACCTCTGTGGCGTGTGATGGTGAATCAAGAGCAGAAAACGGCAACCCTCAGTAGCTAGCTGTAACACCTCTGTGGCAGGAATTACAGACAAAAATAATAGAAAACAACAGTTAGCATCTCAAGATAGAATGGTAGAACAATAAGATTAAAGGTGCTAATATAAAAAATCATCATCAGACGAGTCGAATAAGAGCAGTCAAAGATTTTTCCAGAGAAATTAAAAGGACAAAATAAATTTATAGAGGGAACAACTGGCTCTCTTCAGATGACCAAATGCTCGAATCCATCCAAAATAAAATGACTAGAAGAATCAAGCAACCCCGGTTAATATGATTTTGCAGCAAATTACTGAAGTTTACTAAACCCCAGTTAACACGTTTTCAAGCTATTCGTGGGTCTATTTTGCAATTGTTGACTATTTTCTCTTGTTAATATTTTCCTGAAAAAATAAAAAATTTCAAAAATATGTTTTCAACGAACTTGCACCATTTTCAAATTTTTCATGTCTCTTTGAAAAATAAAAATTTAAAAATTAAATTTCAATGCATTTCAATTATTAACAAATCCATTTTATAATTCTCGATTAATTTTCTAATCAAGTTGATGTTGATGTTGTTTTTTTTTCTAAATAAAATAAAAATAGAGAGTAAAATGGATAAATAAACTAAAGTGCAAGATAAGAGAAATAAATGATAAAAAATACACAATTAGAATATTCCTAGAGTAAGGGACCAAAATAGGAATATACCTAGGTGTGAGGTTATAAATAAGGCCTTATCTCTTCTAAAAGGGGACACATCGACAAAACCCTAGTTATTATTGCTAAGAAGAGTGAGTTAAAAAAAAAAGAGGGGACTATTATTTGATAATAAAAAAAACTAGCTTCTATTTTATTCTCTTTTTTTAAAAAAAAGACCTACAAAACCCTAGTCATGTTTTTTTTTCTACAAAAAAGAGAGGGGGACCCTAGAAAAAAAAATCATAGAAAACCATCTCTCTCCCATTTACTCAAAAATCCAAAAACAATTGTGGCCACCTATATTGTCAAACAACTCAATTAACTAACTCTCCATCTTTCTTAAGTTAGTAGACTAACTCTTCACCTTCCAAACAACTTTTCTTCTTTTCTACTAACGTTAGCAACACCAACAATGGTCACAATAGTTTTCTCACTAGCAAAAGCTTTTTATAGCCTTTTCTCCACAATCCTCAATAACCATAAACCACCATCAACCTCTACTCGCCACCGACCGGTCTTCAATCACCACAACCCGCATAACCTCCATCCATAAAAAAATGGCAAATAGCCCACAACCTTCAATCACCAAACAATAGCCTTCCATTTTGCTTCCTCAATGTTATAAAAAAAGAAAATCATACCCATAATTGCCATAAACTATCACTGTCACCGTCATTAGCCTCTACAATTGTGAATCGCTATCATAAAAGCCCTCCTCCAGTCAAACATTGCCAATAATAATATCATAAATGATGACAATAACAACTAAGTGGCAGCTACCAACAATGATGGTGCGTGGCCTTTTCATGCTAGAAGTGGCGGTGGTATGTGAACCCTATATGCCGTCACTGTTCCAAAATGTTTCCAGTAACGTTCTAGTGGCTCCTAGATCACCTTAACCACCTCGAAAGGTCAATTTCAAACTTTATGCTTTATAATTTTTTTATGTTAGTGTTTGATTTGAAAAATATTATGAGCTGATTAGATCTAAGTAATTATTGAATATGTTGTGCATATTATGATGAAATGATTGTGATTTAAGTTTGATTGCATATTGTTGAGATGGATTGTGAAAAACTGAGGTGTTGAGTTTGTGGTGTGGTTTAGATGTTGTTTTCTACAATTGATTTTAATATACAAAACAGATTTTTTACCATCTATACGAGTCTAATGCTCACTTTAATATTTGAGCCATTACTTTAATGGATTGTTATTCATTTTTAAGGTTTAGGGTAATTGAACTGACAGCGAGCCATTACTTTAAATATTGAGAAGAATAACACAATCTTGAAATTCAACAATTAAAGATTCCCAATTTAAAACATCCATGAACACTAGAGTCAAGAATAAATTTATAATTATAATATCTCCCATGACTTTTTTATGTGTTAAAATGAAAGAAAAAAATAAATTTATTTATCACTATTGAAAACCTTATCAATAATTACCAGAAAACCCTTATTCTAATTGAATATTATTTTAAGAAAGAATTAGTTTCTATTTTCACCTTCCTTTCTCAAACACCATAGATGTGTTGTCGACTTTGAGAGAACAGTGAGCATGTCAGTAGCTAAAATGGATAAAAATACTTTATATATTGGAAAATGAGTAATGCTAGGGATGCTAATATTTTTTAGTTAAACTTTATTATTAAATAATGTCATAGCTTAATCCAGTTAGGGTTTCTGTATTGTTTCTTTGAATATAGTTGCTGATATTTTTTTATTTTAGTTCTTGACAACATTAAAGATTATCAATTTATAATTACTAAAACTAGGGTTTTTATTTTTTTACAACATTAATGATTAGTTATATTTTATTGTTGTGTTTTTAAGATATAAAATGACCAATAAAGACAATAACTGTTGTTGCAGATAAAAGTTCTGATGATGAGATCTACGAACTTTACCAGACCCAATCTATCATTATCCATTCACATCCAATACCTTTAGCCCCTGTTACTATCCTTACCTCTAAATATGTTAAGCTCATTAAAGTCATAGTTTTATTTGACATTGGAGCTCAAAAAATCATTATTAACCCTAAAGTTCTTTCACTTTCCTATACACATTTTATTTATATTATATGGTTAATAACTTTTAAATTTACATGATGTGTGTGCATTTTACAAGAAGAGTTATTTTAATTTCAGAAATTTAAAAAATTATTTAGGGTGATAATATATATATATCATTTAAGAAAATCAATGATTTTGAAAAAAATAATTTTAAAATAGAGTTGCCTAAAACACCAGTATATTTGGCACATGTAATTTTAAAAAAATAATAATTAAGAAAGTTGTTATTTTAACCTTTAAAAAATAGATCTTACAATAAGCAATTGTGCTTTTAACGGGATAAGGAGCCTATTTTCCCATTGTACTCTTGCTTTTCACACACATAT
>Ga0307516_10005351_pt1 | contig 15423 bp, 23 predicted proteins | sample 19_EM_MG_FD_203310 | JGI IMG/M metagenome (GOLD analysis project Ga0307516, IMG submission 203310) | Populus trichocarpa ectomycorrhiza microbial communities from riparian zone in the Pacific Northwest, United States - 19_EM | ecosystem: Host-associated > Plants > Roots > Unclassified | place...
TTCTTTCACAACGGTGGTGGGTGCCCAAGCCCTCGGCGTACGGAGAGATGGGTTTGGGGGGGACTACGGTGATACAGCTTTCTGCGGACATATACCGGCGGCGAGGACTAGGCGCTTGGTTACTCGGGGCCGCTACATACACGCGTTGGGAGGGGCGGCTGGTGTCGGGGGAGCAGGTTGCGCGATTGGGCGATTGGGTCGCTAGCGGATCAAACAGCTACGGATCGACTGTCGGGATAGGTGTTTCTTCGGCGGCAGTGCCAATATTCCTATGCGCGAGGCTTGCGGACAGCTTAAATCGGTCCATCTTACGGTCCTGCGGCGCGATCGCTCCCGCATGTACTGCCGCTCTGGTCCATGCCGGATGTACATTGTCGGTGGTTGCACGGATGAGGAGCAAGTAGGCTGCTGGGATGAGAGCTGGGAGGCGGAGGGCAATAAAGACAAGAGCTGTAATAGCGAGAGAAAAGGAAGTAAGGACGAGAGCTGCTAGGTCGAGGCTTGATGCGGACCGCCAGGTCGCCTTTCGACGGTGACGTCCCGGGTGCTTCTCTCGGTTTCTCCATAACATTTGCGGTACGTCTGGCGTTCGGTCTGGCCGACTTTTGACAGTGATCAGAACTAAGTATCACAGTCGAGTTAATGCCCGTTTCTGCGCCTTACAGCGACGGAAAATACACCACCCCTTCCCATCTCTTCCTCTCCTCTTTCCTCATGTCAGCCGGGAGGAAGACTCCGCCCTCGCTCTCGGGCAAGTACGGCCACACACATCGCGGGCTCCGCATCCGGAGACCCCCTTTCCAACAACCAGCCCACTTGTCCGAAATCGCGAAGGGGAGGCGCAAGGATGGCTCTCGGTCTGGATGTCTATGTACTCTGTCGAATAACATCACCTGCTTCTTGCTCAATCTGGCTCACTGTCACCGTGTGACTTCGCCTGTTCTCGTGACCCCCGAGCCTGTAGTATGGCTGCATACCAGTGGTTCATTTACTGCTGCCACAGGTCAAACGGTAGGTGTTCTGGTGGCGCTTCATTCACTCGTCGCGATCCCCGACGTTCAATCCATACATCTTCTTCACTGACCAAGATCTATTCTCGAACCTCACAACTTCTCTGGTGAGACCGATCACCACCGGCAATAAATCTCTCTCCGCTTCCGGACTCCCAACCTGGGTTCCTTGTCAATGGAATCAGGGCGCGGGCCGGCGATAGCCCAACCGGAAAACAGACAGCGGCGGTTTGGATTACGGCTGGTCGGTCTGCCGCAGAGTGACCAGGCACGAAAGGTGGTGGGCACCCCAACAGCAATTGGACGGTGGCTCGTGAACGCCCTCGCACATTCAGGGGGGGTGGAAAGCACAGTCATGCTAGATGAGCCAGAGATACTTGACGTGGAACTGCTGCAGGAAGAGGAGGCCGAAGCGAAGACGGAGGCAGAGAGGACACGGCCCGAACTAACAATGTTCACGGATGGGTCACGGCTGGATGATGGAGCTACCGGATCGGATGTGCGGTAGTTTGGAAGAATGGAGGGTATCAAGACCCACATGAACTACAACCAGGAGGCCATGATGCGGAGTGCGGTGCCCTTGCCACGGCACTGGAAACGGCTTCGGGACGAGAAAAACCCCCAGAAAGTGTCACGATCTTAACGGACGCCCAAGGCGCCATCAGACGGATGGCTTCGGAGGAGCTTAACCCAGGCCAGATATACACGCTCCAGGCGAGGAAGCACGTCGCAGTGCTGCGACGGGCGCGGCCGGATATCACCGTCGAGATTAGATGGTGCCCAGCGCACAAGGGGTCCCAGGAAGTGGGCGGGCTGATGAATGGGCCGAGCTGGCGGCGGAGGAGCCTGACGCCCACGGGTGGAAGTGCGCACGATGCCGCTTCCAGATCCCTTGCACACCTCAACGAGAGATCTCCAAGAAGTGGGTAGAGGCACGACAATGGGCTGGGGGCCAGACCTCCAGGAAAAGGTACATGATGCCGAGCAGCCAGAGGCCCGGCGTCGCGGTTGCGGGGAGTTCGAGGGGACTTGCCTCGGGGTATCACCAGCTGAAGATAGGTCACTGCCTCACCGGGCGGTACCTACACTGGACGAAGAATCGGCCCACAGCTCCGTGTTGGTGGTGCTGGACCGGAGACAAACACGGGATCATTTCTTCAAGGTGCGCCCGGAGTGGAAGGCCCAGCAGAACATCCTGTGGGCAGAGGTGCGGAAGGAAAGTGGGGGTGGGAATAGCCGGTTCAAGATCCGGGACCTCCTTGCCGACGGGAGGTGCAGCCAGGCGGTACTTGACTTCCTCTCCACCACAGGTGTGGGGAGGCTTGTTCCGGCTGGGGGGACGGCGGCGAGGTGTCAGAATGGGAGCTCTAGGAATGCAGGAGTGGGAAGAGGAGCGGAGGGTGGAGGCCGAGGATCTAGGTGCCGGGGATGACCTACCGCTGTTTCTCCCCACACCCCCGTTCATGGCATCCGTGGGCGGGGAGTGGGGGATGAGCGCGCTCTCCTTTGTTCTTACTTTGCTTTCCTCTCGTCCCTTCTGTTTCGGTCACGATTTCCCTTGTTCCTTCCATTGTGATTTCCTTGGTGCACACCTACTCTCTCTTGGGAAGGCCTTGACGGAGGGCAAAGTTGCAACGGACCGCCATCGCGTGGTCCGCGAACAGGAAAAGCGGACAAAAATGTGTGCCGCCATAGTCTAGATACGCTAAATGCGAGTACAATTAAATAAAATTTGCAAAAAAGAAATCTCTGCTCCCCTGCGAAGAATAAACATGGAAGGGCGGCAGGGGCCAGTTGAAGCGGGGCATGAATTTCCATGAAATTATGCCTGGGTCTAAACAGAAAAGAAAAACAAGAGAAAAAGAAAACGAGAAAAAGAAAAACAATGCGACAGTACGTTGTACACACTGTGTAGAAGGGTTTCCATGTAGGTACCAGCGGACGAGATTACCGTCACCCAGCACCTGAAATCCCGACCCCGAATCCAGTAATGGGGGCGGCGGACGGCTGCCCCGCCTGCTCCACGTCATCTACCAGAGGCAGACCTGAGCCACGAGAAGGCTGATGGTCGTATCGTTGGCTCTGGTGCAGATGTGGCCGCGATATCGGATGGATAGGCCAACATGGCCGTTTCCGATATCTTGGGAGGTGTCTCCGGGTGGGCTTGGCGAATCGCTTTGGTACTGTCCTTGACCAAGGCATAGGAAGCCGAAACTTCAATTTCGACGTATTTGCCGGACTCCAGCGCACAAACACACACGAGCTCTCGATTCGTGAGGTATATCCGTAACCAGGACTTCGAGCCAGCAAGACACCGCATCCAGGAATGGGAACGCCGCCGGGGCGGCGATCTCTCAACGAGAGAACCACGGGGCGGCGGGCAGTGGCCCAGCCTGCCCCACGTCGAGAGCGGCGGGCGGCGGCTCAGCCTGCTCCACATCGTCGCCAAACCCCAGGTTGCCGGGTGCAGCGCTGCTTGACGACGGAGTACTATGAACGTCTGATAAGTCGTCGTTCGGTTCGCTGGTAGTTTGCTGGCTCTCGTCCGCAGCGGTAACGTTCGGTGAGGCCAGGCCAGTAGAGGTAACAGACCTGAGCCATAAGATGGCTGCTGGTCGTATCGCTGGTACTAGGGGGCTGGGGCGCCGGTCTCTCGACAAGAGAGCCAGTGGCGGAGGTCGGCGGGCCTAGGGCCCAGCCTGCCTCAACGACGGGAATGGCGGGCGGCGGCCCAGCCTGCTCCACGTCGTCTCCAGACCCGAGACCTGAGCCATAAGATGGCTGCTGGTCGTATCACTGGTACCAGGGGGCTAGGGCGCCGGTCTCGACAAGAGAACCAAGCGACGGCGGGCGGCGGCCCAGGCTCTAGTCCGAAGACTGCGAATAGGTCTTCGCTGTCGTTTCCAGCTGCGCCACCACGTTGACTTTGCGGTGCGGCGCTTCGTCTTTGCCCGGGTCGTCAGGTGGCCAGCTTGGCAATCGTGTGAACGACCTGCCACAACCACTACTCGCCCGTGCTGGGAACGGGGATTTCTGACTGTTGTAGCGTCAGCGCAGCTGCTCGTAAAAAAAGTATTTGTGACGCAGTTAGAGAGCGTTGTTTTGGAGAGAATTTTACCTTGGACGACCATAGGTCGGAGGAAGCGGGAGATTTTCCCTGCGACGACCATAATTCGGAGGAAGCGGGAGAGGAATCATCGAGACGGCAAGGCTGAAGGAGAGGAAGATTCCTGTCTGAAGTGCTTGAGCGAACTGGTAGGAACGATGGGTTGAAGGAAGTGGAAGGTTCCTGTGCTGTTTAAAATCGGTGGCGCTAAAAACGACGCTAGCGTCTGTCGATAGGCTTCGAACCCTAACGGTTTGAATTGGCCGACCGAGTCCCCGATCTGCTCAGCAACTGGGCTGTCTTCGACGGAGGAGACAAACTCACCCAAGGAGAGCCAATCTAGAAGGTGGTGTACATGTCGACGGTCAACACGAATGGAATATTCCACGGTCTTCGACGACGACAAAGCCTTGCGGAATGAATGTCAAGCGGTTGCTCCATCTTATATATATATACCCAGAACGCGAATTTGCCGTTCCAGACCAGCCTTCACCACCGACCGCACCATAACCAGAATACGGGCTACAACTCCCAATACGCAACCCGCTACCCAATGCCTGCCCCTTTTGTACTTCACGGCCGCGCCGTCCGCGGCCCGGATGTGAGCGCTGGAGCGGGGGAGCGTCAAGATATCCCACCCAACAGAGAAGAGACCTTGAGGGAGGGCAAATGTGGGAGGAGATCCTTGGGGAAGGAGAACAAAGCAGGCAAGAGCAACAACGGTAATAGTAGTGCGAACCATTGTCCATGGATCGATATGGGCTTCCACTCCAGTTGTGCAGGGCTAACGAAACCGATAGACACGAAGATGCAGCCAACACCGAAGGAAACGATGCAGATAGCAATCACTCCAAATAGGCCGGAGGTGGGCAACAACGAAGGCCCTCTTCTGCCGTTGGGACCGACTCCCACACTGTACGAAATGCTATCGTATTTCTGCGCGGTGCCGATGCGGGACATCTCTTCGCTATGCTGTGCTTACCGCAGCTTTTGCGAGGAGGTTGTTCGCCATTTCGAGCTCGACAACGTCGCGTTGAACATGCCTCTCTGCACCATCGCGGATAGGGCCGGATTCTCCCAGCGCATCAGCAGCTGGAAGCTGGATGCATTCTCCGTCAGGCCGATGATCAATTTGCGGGAGAGTTGGGCGGAACGGAACGCGCTCGACCAGGCGCGAGCGAGGAAGGCTGCCGAACACTTGTTCTTCCTACTCATCGTGGAAATCCGCCGTAAGTTGAACTCCGTTGTTGCGCGTCGGCGGCAGCGGCGGAAGCCAGGGAGCAGTCCGTATCGTCCGCTCGCCGGCTGGCAGGAAAACAAAATACTCAAGAAGGATTTGGGGATTTGGGGCAAGGACCTGTCCGATTGGTTATGGGAGCAAGAAGCGCGTAATTTGCCCGACGACGACGAGGAGCTGCCCGAGGCGCACCCCGGCTACAACTTTGACTATGACTTTGACTACGACTTTGACTTTGACTTTCGCGGGACGGCCGGCGAATCCAGCTCCGCGAAGATCCCGAAAGAGTGTGTCATCGAGGTCCGGGAATTAGATATGATCGACTGGTGGGACCAGGAACCGTTGGAGGCGAGCGCCGGGTACGAACTGAGCGAACCGGGGAGCGAAGACATGCTCCGGACGGACACGATGAGAGAGACGACAGCTGAATCTATTGTGGATATGGTGGAAACCGACGATGACGAGATGATTGTCTGTTCGGGCGAGGAGCGGAGTTGGTAGGATCAGTCCGATGAGGGATCTGCTTTGGGGTTCTATGAGGTATCGCAAAGTCAGTCCTAGCGCTCTAGCCAAACGTTCACCCTATCTAAGTCCCCAAAGTATAAGATGTAATTGAAGATTAGTATCTCAAGGAGCTCTGGTCTGAACCTTGAGTGAATCGATTATGGTGTGACGGTATTATAACCTGATGGAAGGTGGGGGTGTGCTGCCTCACCCGGCAGTACCTGAGCTGGACGAAGAGAGCCAACCCACCGCTCGCTGCTGGTGGCGCTTATACAGAGCGCAGACGCCAGGAACATTTCTTCAAGGTCTGCCCCGAGTGGAAGGCCCAACGGAAGATCCTGTAGGCAGAGGTTCGGGAGGAAACGGGGAGAGCTGGCTCAGACTTGGAATTGTCTCAAACAGACTCGGGACGGCCTGTAAAAATAAGCCCGACTTGGACAGGTCATGGAAACTGTCTGGGGCTTTGGATTTGTCCCCAACAACCTTCAGTTGCCACGGTCAAGGCGTGGTGATATAAAAGGACTAGGTCAACGAGTCGGTGTCCTTGAAACATACGACAGAGCTACTTGTGAGGGCATAGGCTTTCAGCCCCTAGACCCATGCGCATCGGCGAGTTTTATGGCTTTTTGGGCCCTTCAGAGGGCGTAAACTCCCTTTCCTACCTTCTATCCTGGCTCTCCGAGCCAGCCTCGCGGTGATCAAACTGGCTGTTTGTAAACCAAAAGAAAGATATTGTTGGTCAATTCCGATTCCACTGCCCACCGAGGGTGTATCTAGTCTGGGGGATCTTTTCCGTAGATATTTGAACCGCTGACAGGAAAAACTTTGGTACACACGGCGGTGGCATGCATCAGGATTTATCACCGCTACAGTCACAGGTGAGCCGATGCCACCACCGACAGAAGTCGCCTTCGGACCGCTGGATATCTCTATCATCCCACTGCAGAGCGGTAAGTGGCAGGCGTAGAGACGCTCCGCACATGGCCCACTACCCTTTTCGGTTGTCACGAAGTCAATGCTGAGAGGGCGAGATTGCCAAGAGGCCGAATGTAGTTAGACTGAATTGGTGTAACAACGGGAGCGAAGTTCTCTTCCCATCAACCCATTAGACCTCCAACCATTACACTCTCCCTCTCTCTCTCTGAAAGCCATTTGCAGTGTGCAGACTAATACTGGAATCCAGTTGTGTTTTCGCACGAAAAGCACACCGCAGAAACATTCGATCCGACGCGATGATGTGATTGCCAGTCTTGGCCTGGGCTTTTCGATACACCTCTGGCCGTGCGTACTGGCAACGCACTATCTGTCGCCAACGGCTTCCGAACGGTGTATAGTATCGACCGGAGGATGTTGCAGTTGGAGTGGGCTCGACGGCAGCACGAGGGGCAAGCCCTTCCCGCATCCCGAGAAGATATCCGAGAAGTGAGTGGGCCGAAACTGCTGTCACAAGCCCCAAAGCCCCAGCCCCAGCGATGACCACTAGCCCGATCACGACTTTGAGTGGATCGGCAACCGGAACGCGGCACCGACAGCGGCGGTGAGCCTGAATGGCTTGTGGACGCCCAACTGTGGCAGAGGGATCGCAGCGGATGCTTCGGCTAGTGGAGGTGGTAAGCGTGGTTCGAATGCCATAATCAACGATGAAGTCATCGGTACGTACTAACTACTGCTCCCTGGACAGGCTAGTATCGCGGTGCGCACTGGGCGGAGATGGGGCGAATCCGGGGACACCCCGTTGCCGGCAGAGATGTCCTCCGCCCACACCCCCTCCGTCGCCCGTTCGACAAACCCAGCGGACTGTGGACGACAGAAGCGAGATCGGCGAAGAGCAGGACACGGGCGACTGGTGGTGGTGGGCAGCCCGGAGAACGGTGCCCCGTGGCATGTGCGTGCAAACCACGGCTACCAGGTCACGAGCCGCCAACCGGGAATGCCGCGGTTGGAGTGGCGTGACGAGACACCTTCCGGCATCGAGAAGTCGGTGGACCGGAACAGCCCCGAAAAGGAAAGACATCGGTCCGCTCCAGCCATGCCACGCCCTCGAGTGGAGCGGCAGCTGGGAATGCGAACATCAGGTGGTGCCACCGACAGCGACGGACGGAACACTCCGACATAGCGGGTAGAGGGCGCGCAAGGACAGCGAGGAGCGCGACGCAGAGGCGGCGTGCCGGACCTTGTGGGAACGGGAGTGAGACGCCGGATGAGGATCGGGGTTTAATTCTTTGCCTCGGCGGAGTGGGCGGGGTTGCCGACTTGTCGAAGGAACAGTGTATGTCGCCATGATCACAGCCAGGTAATGGCGAAACAAAAACAGGCCACAGCTTCCAGCGCCGAGGCTTGATCCTGTTCCATAACAGAGGCACCTGAGGCCGCGCGAGTGGCTGGCGGGGAACCGGAGGCCGCGCGTGTGTTCTGTGTGATTCCGTCCCCGTGTCCGTCGGTACGCGCTGGGTGGCTAGTTTTGATCCCGACGTGAGGGGTTTGGTCGCCATCGTCGCAGCGTCCGATCTCCCGACGACAGAACACGGATGGACGGAAGCAGGCCACGTCGCGGAAAGCAGTTCCGACACGGTAGACACCTGGCGTCAGCGGGGGAAGTTTAAAAACGACGTGACACGCACCATGCACCGCGCCGGCGGATGGCGACGACACACTGCGGTCGTCCGAGCATCGGCCTGTAGACACGGGGGACGCGGGAGTGCCGGGCGGGATAGCGCTCGCGCACGGCGTGCATTGCGGACGGATCACCGCCGCGTCGGACGACATGATTGGCGGCCTGGCAGCCGGCATTGTCGCATCGGGCTCCGCAGAGATGGGCGATGGCAGCATGCGCGCATCCGCCAGGCAGCGCAGCTGGTTCTGCACCAGCGGCACAGCGCCCCCACGCATGCGCCGATCACGTGTGCGCCGCCACGACGTGCCGCTGTTGCCGGGCGGGACTGTGCCTGGTTCGTCCCACGCCCGGCGCCCGTGGCTGCGTGGGGGCGGTGGACCCGGTGGCCAGATGCGTCGCTGGCGGTTGCAGGCATGCGAGCAACGCCCGAGCAGACGGCGAGCTGTTGGCTCTCGCTGCGGGCCACGCACAAGGGCCGGGCACGACCGTCTTATCGCGCGGCATGTGGGCTGGCTGGGCAGCGACGGATTCGCAGCACGACGGCCGCCTCGACTAGCGGCGGTTGTCCCGCGTGACGGTTGCCCCGTACGTGCCGCCGGCGCCCTAGCCCCCCGAGTCCAACGGTGCACGTGGAATGCACCAATCGCCTCCACGCGCGCACAGCCCGCTGGCCAGCCCCCGCAACAGTTCGCCCTCCGCCGACTCGACTTCCGTCCGTCCCTGTCCGCCCGCACCCGGCGGCCCTTCGTTGCCGCGCCCGCAAAGCTGTTGTCCTCGCGAGCGGCCCCGTCCGAACAGCCACACCCATCCCTGCGCCATCGATCCCGTCCGCCCTCGACGCCACTCCCCGTCCCCAGATGCTGGCAGCAGCGTCGGTGCTGGAGCGGCTCGACGCCGGTCCTGCGGCTTCCCTCCACACGGTCGACCCCGTTCCCGACGCGATCGTCTGCTCCGCCGCCCCCGCGGGCCTCCAGGACTCCTCCGTTCCGGAGCCGCACTCGCGCGGCCTGCGCAGCCCGGCGCCCGACTTCCACACGCACGGCCTCAACTCGCACGGCCTGCGCGCCCTGGCCCCCGAATTCCCCGCGTGCGGCCTTGGCTCGAACGGCGTCGACTCGCGCGTCGCCTCCGCTCCGGATCTGCCGTCGCCGGAGGTGCAGTGCCAGCGTCCCGAGCCGTCCGGCGGATCCTGGGGCTATGTGGAGCCGCCGGTGGTCAACTCGAGGCGGAAGGGGAAGTGCTCGGCCTACACTGCGCCATCGACGCCGGCGCCGGCAGAGGAGGAGCCGACGCTCGACTACATACAGCCGTCCAGGGTGCAATACAGCTGCAGCTACCCAGGAACTCCGACCTACTCCCCGAGACACAACACGCGCCGGGTGCTCATCAACGCGCAATCGGCCAAGACGGAGGTTGCCCGAGGCGGCACTTCCCGCAGGGAAAGACTGAGACCGTACACCCTGGAACCGCCCCCCCTTGCGCAGCGCTTCCCAAAGACCGCCATCTGCTCGCCGGCACATGCGGCCGGGTACTCGGCACGTGCAAGGCTGCTAGGTTCGACGTCGGAGTGTTGCGACTTCTTCCCTTGGAAAGGAAACCACAAAGAGGACCGGGTGACCGAAACCCAGGCGCGGAACGGACTGTACGATAAACTCCTGGTGGCCAAGCAGAATTTAGCGTGTGCAGGCTCGCCGCCCTCTCAATCCGAGTTGGTGCTGAATGCCCTGAAGACCGAGCAAGCTTCGGCTCGACCATCCCTGGCGCCGTACTTCCAGCAGCGGTCGGGCTTGCAGGCCCTGTCCGACCTGTACCTGACCATCATGCTGAAGCGCCAGATGTATAGCACGGTGGTCGTACCGTCGACCTTCAAGCCTCCGCCCCGAGTTACGCTGCCGGAAAACAAGCGGCAGGCTTGGTTGCGCGATCTTGCGAACCCAGCTATACCCCTGCGGAAGCTCTCCCGGACTATACCGCATGGCCTGAAGGGCCCTTCGCTGCTCGAACAGTGTTCCTCGAAGCAGATCCCGACTTCCCGAGCTGTGTGGTTTGTCCGGTGCGTTGGAGCCAACGAACTCCGAGGACTGAAGCGGAAGGGCGTGGGATCGCTCGCGGTTGGCGGAGAGGCGAAATGGATTCGAGAATGGACGGTCCAAGTAACCCAATTCCTGGAGAAGGCGGTCGAGTCTTGCGATGTTATCGCCGACGGCGATTGGCGGTCCCGAATGGTGTACACGTATGTTTTCCCCGCTTTTGACGGTTTTTTTTCTTCCCGTTTTGATTCACCCCTCCTAACGCGATCTGCAGCATACGTCTTGTCTTTCACCTTTACGCGGAACTTTTACTCGACCGGACCTTCTTTCTGGAGTGGTTCCTCTCTTTCTTTGCTGCGTGTTCGTTGGATGTACTGCCTCTGGCTTTCCCTATAGCGACCGCTTTGTGGGACGACCTCATGAAACTCAGAAGGTTCGCGAAGCCGTTCGCCGAGGTATTGCTGACCAAGGCCGAAGAGGTAAGTGATTTGACTTCGGGGTGCGCATCTAGATGCGGAATCGCTAAATCATTGGGGGGTTGGTGCAGGCCGAAGCTCAAAGTTTCGATCAAACATACATGGTACCTCTACTGCGACGACTTTCCGTCATGGCTTCTGTGGGTTTTGCTTATCTTCGATTCGTGTGTTTCGGTACCCAGCTAACAGTGGTAGGATATTATCCTTTCCCACCGAGAAGCAATCGTAGGATCCGATCGTCCCCAGCGCGTTCCAGCTTTGGTGGATTGCAGCATCAATGGGATAGACGAGTGCCTGCGGAATGTGACCCTGCGTAGCAAGTGCTTTGAGGGGTTAGAGAAGCTCCCAGATGCAACCCCAGGTCGACAGACGGCATTGGAGTATATGGACAAGATCAAAGCACCTTTCGACACCTACGCGATCTACCAACAACTCGTTGCTCTCCTATCGAGTGCCGAGCTGATTCCCTTCATACTCGAGTGGGCCATCACTCCACTCAGGGCCGGGGCTCACAAGGTTTACGTGGGAGCCAATCTGCTCCGGTTCGCGTCGATGGACGGAATGCAGCTGCAAGTCGCGATCCATGAATTTCTGGTCAGGTTGGACGTCCACACAAAAGTGAAAAAGCAGGATGTTTACCTTCTAGTTGCGGAACTGGTGCGGACCGGTTACTTCTCGGTGGCCGTTTACCTGCGATGGATCATCGCCAAAGGAGGCCTTTCCAAGGTGGGAGTGTTGGATGAGGTGGGTTGCTATTTCGCCTTGCCCGGTCTGGAGCTGACAGATACTGCAGAACTGCCCATGCTACCTTTGGCTGTTGGCCGAGATTCCCTTCCTGTGGACCTCAGCGCCACTGAGGAACCTGCGCAGGATCTTACTAAGCGAACGTTCATTCGATTGCCAGGAGGAGACATATGCAGTCGACCAGGTCATGGGCTTGATAGCTAATCGGGGGGTGTTCGAGATGTTTAGTTTCATGCCGGACAGCTATACGCGTTCTCGGTTCATGACTTTGAAGCCGGAAGAACTTCGGAAAATTCGCGGATTGTCACGGGCCGCAAAATGTGAGGTGGGGCAATGGATCATATCGTGCCTTCAGATGCTCTTAGCAGAGCAGCGACGGTATGATACGATAGCCTTGCCGACGCGGCGACATGGCCTGCTGATGATACATGGTTACAGATATGCCCAAAATAATTGGTCTAATATGGACCCGAGCGTCCTGCTGTCGCCCACGCAAGTGGCCTTCATTCGGCAGGTTCTGGAAGAAATCGGCGATATTGCAGCTTTGGTGGAGGTGAGCGTCGGAGGTTAGTGTTGGGCGAATAGCAGTGTTTCTGACGAGCAATGCAGGTAATCGAGATGTTGGTCTGCTCCAGTAATCCAATTGTCCTTGCCATGATGGCCGAGGCCATCAGTTTCCATCTCGAGGCGATATCTGCGCTTCGCCCCGTCGAGGAGTTGGAGCGGAAATTATTCCTCGCAGTAAGTGCCCGTTGAGAGAACCATTCGAGCCACTCGCTGATTTTCTGGGCGTGCAAGTTCAAAAAACTCCAATCCCAAAGAGTGCCCAACAGACATTTCTTGGTTTCCTTCGTTGAGCTGCTCTCCGCCTCCGGGGCCGAATGCTCTATGCGATTCGACTTGCAGCATGCTCTCGCTTCGTACGATGTGCAACATCCTCGGGCTATGGTCGAACAGTCTCTGGATGCTGGGTTCATGAACCTCGACGGCTGGGCCGGTGATGCGGAGATCAAGCGACTATGGCATGGCCGTGCGGTGGCCAACAAGGAGAAGCTCTCTCGGATCTTCGAAACCGTTATTGCTTTGGTGGAGGCATCTTTCGGAGGGGATACGGAGAAACTACAGCAGCAGATCCGCGGCTCAACGAGGGAGCTGTCGAAGCTGCGCTCGTTCGACACGAACTGCTTCGATGAGCTCCTGCAATGCTGGATAAGCCGCATGAAAATGTGCAAAGACCGCATCCCACTCTTCCAAGCACTCTCGACCATGATCGTTGCATCCTTACTCAGAATCGAGACACTGGCCAACATCGCGTTGACGACACACGACGGGGTACGTCCTCACTCTCGATCCACCCTCACGCCAGATCTCATGCCCGAGTTTCAGGCGGTGAATTCCTTCGACGGTGGCATGTTTCTCGCCATGGTCCTTGACCTGGTCGTCCACGAAAACCCTTTCGAGACCCCGCTCTCGCCCCAGGTAAGAGATTGCTCCGTACCGGATATCTGCACGCTAACTGAGGGCGTAGGAAGGCTGCACTCTCAGGCGCCTGCGCAAATCGTTCACTGCGAACTCTGGGCCCCTTGTGTTGGGGATGTTTCGTGATGTGATCTCCCTGCAATCGACGGCAAAGTTCGACGAGTTGCGCCGATACACCCTCCGCCTCGTGTCTTCGATCCCTTCCGTGGAGATTCTGAGGAGGCTTGCCGTTGAGAACCTGGATCAGCTGAGGGCACAACTCATAGAGCCGCTCCTGCAACCGGCATATCTATGGTGGCTTCAGCTACTTTTAGATAACCTCCTTGACAATAACGATTGCAATGGTTTGGAATACGCCTCCTCCGCCCCAATCACGCTTTCTCTCCGTCGCTTACAAGTTGAAACCACAGATGACAACGCAGAGGTCGATACGCACGTACAAGTGGGTCGCCTTCTCGATCTGGCCAACGATTTCTCCATAGAACTCTGCAAACTGAAGCTGCGGATCATACTGACAGCGGAGTACCTCGATTGCGCGTCGTTTGGGGGGCCGGATCTGACGTCCGGGGCACGCGTCTCGAATACGATCGCCAGGCCATTCATCCGGGGTATCGCTGCGGCATCTAACTCCAGGCGCAGGACATGTACCGAGCTCTTGATGGTGCTCGACAAAGAGAGGGCAGCCCAGGTATTTGTTTCGCTCCCTAATCGCATATCCAAAAAAAAAATATTCGCTAATTGGTCCGTGACACCTAGATTCGGGGCGATGTCGAGGAGTTATTTCTGGATTGGAGCACCTTTTTCTGCACGCCTAGGCTGATCGAAACACTCGACTTACCCCTCGTCCACACGCCCGCTACGGGCCAATCGCTAGCGCACGTATTCCTTTCGATTGTGGAAGCGACGGCCACATCCAAGGCTGTGGAGCGGGAATACATGTCGTCGCTCCTCATTGAGCGGATGTACAAATTCCTGCTCCTACTCTCATCATCCCCGCGGGACGAAGACGCCCTGGAAATGTCGTGGCGCAATCAGGAATCTTATGGGGAATTCCGTTGCTGGTGAGCCCTTTTATTCTTTGTGTCCCTTTTTTTGTACTCCATTCTGTCGGACACTAAAGCGCGGTGATAGGTTTGTGCTCTTCATGACGTTCCTGGTGGTACACCGTGCCGCTTTCGCCCCGGAACAGGCTGCGTCACCAGTAGATCAAACGCGCATGCTCAGGCTGTTGTGCATCCTGCTCAAGGTTGGTGGTGCCACCTCGCCCCTCTCTTAGGTTCCTCTGTCCCTAACCGCCGGGTGCGACCGATAGCACGAGGTTGTGCGGAAGGACGAAGCGCATTTCGAGCTGGTGCTTTCACTTGCCGAGAGCTTTTGCGATGGTACGTATATCTCCTGGTTCCTACGTCTGTCCGCCCCAATGACCGTGCTGCTGCCGTAGGACTCCCCGATGATGCCCGAGTGCAGATCAAGCGCGAGAACAAGGGCAAGCGCGTGCCGATGTCGACATTCCTGGCCGGAGCCGAAGAGGGTGGAGAAACGTTCATGGCGGCACAAAAAGGGCGCGTCACCGAGTTCGCCGTGAAGCCGTGGGAGCGCCTCGCGGAGCCCACGCCGAGCATTGGCGAGAACGATGTCAGTATAAGCCTGGTTTTGTTCAAGACCAGGAGGTTTTAGACGGTGGGGGGCAAGGGTTCTGGGCGTTTACTGTCTCGAGTTGATGCAGATTGCGAATTGTTGATGTGTTCGCCGTATGATGCCTTCCTTTGGTTTGCTTTCTTTCTTTATTTCAACCTCTTCTCATCTGCATGTACATACCCCCTCCTTCTGTCAGATGTTTTTTTTTGCAGTGATCTGCATGTAGTATTGTACTTGTATGCGCCGTACCACAACGACGGGTTTGTGTTTGTGTGTGTAGTTTGCGATTTGTTGGATGTTTCTTGGCCGTGGGACTCGGAAGTACTTTGATTTTCTTCTTTCCTTCTGCTTAGGAGGGTGGGCGGGGGGGGTGGGGGGGGGTTGTTTATTCATACTCGCATGCGACCTATATAGATCATGGCGGCGTCATTTTATCCCGTGTTCCTGTCCGCAGTCCGCGCGAGGCGGCTCGTTGCAAGCCCCCCTTCGCCCTCCGCCCACGCCTGACCCAACGAGAGTGGAAGCACACCAAGGAAATCACAAAACGAAAGCCCTGCCCACTGCTTCTCCTCTGCCGATGCCATG
>Ga0307516_10005352_pt1 | contig 15423 bp, 11 predicted proteins | sample 19_EM_MG_FD_203310 | JGI IMG/M metagenome (GOLD analysis project Ga0307516, IMG submission 203310) | Populus trichocarpa ectomycorrhiza microbial communities from riparian zone in the Pacific Northwest, United States - 19_EM | ecosystem: Host-associated > Plants > Roots > Unclassified | place...
CCGCACCCCGGATCAAGCCTACTTCGATCTTCCTCCGCTCCGCGCGGCGGCCTAACCCCGGCAGACGCTCCACTTATCGACGCGGAGATTCTGTTCAGACAACCGGGACCAGCTCAGTGGCACCAGCGAACCCACTACGCGGTTTGACTTCCGACTCAGCCTACATTGCTAGCGTGATCAATCAAATAGATGGTCCCGTATTGCTTGTCGGCCATTCATATGCCGGTGCAATACTTTCGAACATAGGTAGCATGACCAAAAACGTCGTTGGCCTCGTATATGTGGCCGCCTTTGTTCTGAATGAAGGCCAAGCTCTGAATGATGTTGGCGGTAAGTCCAAGGAGAGTATCTTAGGCCCAAATCTCATTCAGATGACCTACCCGAAGGGCAAAGGCCAAGAAGACGGACATGAATTTGTAATCAAAGCCGACAAAATGCGCGAAGTGTTTGCTGCTGATGTGCCAGAACAACAGGTTAAGTTTATGGCTGTCACCCAACGTCCTATCGCCGATTTGGCCTTTGGAGAGATATGCGGACCAGCTACTTGGAAGAACGTTCCTGCATGGGCAATCGTTGCAACCACGGACGTAGCTGCTGGAACTGACGCCATCCGCGCATCAGCGCAGCAAGGGGGCATCAAGATCACAGAGCTTGAAGGTTCACATGCGATTATGGTTTCTAAACCCAAAGAAGTCGCAGGCGTTATTTTGGAGGCTGCAGAAAGCCTCTAATTGCAAGTATCTATCTCAGGTGAGAAAGAACAAAAAACCGACACCTAATGGGTGTCGGTTTTTTTTGAGCTTATGTCTGCATGACTACAAGATGGTTCGTATTTTTCAGCGAATTTGCTAAACTAAGGCAATGTCAAAAGAAAGGCTCGAAATCTTTACCGATGCGGTCATCGCTATCCTCATGACGTTGCTCGTCCTCGACCTGCATGCCCCAGAATTGGGTCCGTCAATGAGTCTAATGTCCTACGTACATATTCTCGCGTCGCTGTGGCCGCACTTCTTCAGCTTCTCGATCTCTTTCTTTGCCCTCTCGGTGTATTGGATCAACCACCATTACTTTTTCCGTTATGTAAGAAGTGTAACTACCACGATGCTATGGCTCAATACATTGTTGCTTTTTACGATAGCATTTATACCGTTTTCGACCTCACTGCTCGCAGCCGACCCGACCAATGCTTACGCCATCAGTACTTACGCTTTCGTCATGATGATGGCAGCTTTTGCGTTTTATTTTCTCCGTTCATACGTCTATCGCAACCAGCTTTATCACTGCGAAATGAGTGAAGCGGTTGCCACCTTTGGGCCGTGGAAAAGCGTGCCGAGCATCATCATGAACGCTCTTGCCATTGCCACCGCGTATGTAAGCATACCGACTGCACTGGGACTGCTAGTACTTTTCCCGGCATTCTATGCTGTGCCAGGCAATATCTGGCACATAGGCTTCAAGCGATTTGCGGACATGTACGCGCGAAGCTAGTATTTACTGCAACGGCGAGAACTCACCGGCATAATAAATGTCAGCTTGTTGTTCAATCAAATATGCCACTGCGCCAGGCGCTGGCCATACTCCATCGGCAACTGCCTTGGCTCGCAAGCGTGCCCGGCTCTCAAGGCTCTGATAAGGCCAGATTTGCATGAAGCACGGCTCAACCTCACTGAGGCTGTAAAATCCGACGAGCAGTGGCGACACCTTGTCCCGATCGGGTACTGCTTTGCGCCACAACTCAATAGTAGGATCCATGCCGCCGGGTTTTATCTTATAGGTACGCACCTCAAATACCGGTCCAACGTGTCCGGTTTTGATTGGCCCGAGAAACGGCAATGATAAAAAAGTGTCGCTGGTAACTGTAATCATGAACTCCCCGCAACCAAATGGATCGGAGCTGAGTGCCAAAGCCTCTCGGTCTGAAATAGCCTGCTCGATGCTCATGGCATGATGGACCAATAATATCCGGTTCAAGGCGCCAATATCAGACAGGAAGTAACCTACTAGCTCGCCCGATATATCAGCCAGATGATCTTTTATGCGCGCCATCGCCTCTGCGCCGGTGCCAGGCTTGAGGGTAATGATAGTGACGTTATACGTGTGACTCATAGCGGCAGTTTTTAAGTCAGGGATTACTTTTTGGGAGTAAGGGCCGTAACTTTTTCTATCGCGCGCTGAACCGCAGGACGTGCCGCAATCATTTCGTACCATCGTTTTACATTTTCATTGTGCTCGTCGTATTCGATCCCAGAGAACGAACGGCGCCACTGCACGCCAAAATGCGCGATGTCGGCGATCGTAAATTCTTCACCGGCGACAAATGTATTTTTTGCAAGGACGTCGTCCAAGACTGACAGTGTTCGCCGGGCTTCTGTCTCGAAGCGCTCGATTGCTACAGGCATCTTCTCGGAAGCCACAATTTTAAAGAATCTCATTTGGCCAAATGCCGGGCCCACACCGGAGCCCTGGAAGAATAGTTGCTCCACAGTGCGCCAACGACCCTCTCCGTTTTTTGGCATAAGCTTGCCGGTCTTTTCAGCAAGATACATGAGGATCGCCCCTGACTCACTGAGTGTGAATGGCTTGCCGTCAGGTCCGTCGCTGTCAACCAACACTGGCACCTTGCCGTTTGGATTGATCGCAAGATACTCCGGCGTATTCTGCTCACCGGTGCCAATGTTTATTGAGGCTAACTCGTACTCCAGGCCAAGTTCTTCGAGCGCAATGGGTACCTTGAGACTATTCGATGTCGAGAACGCGTAAACTTTGAGCATACACAGTGCAATGTATTTAGGTTGTTAGATAATGGCTGCGACCTTCCCTTCAGTAACGCTATTGTACCGGGTGACCTTTAAAGCGCAAGGCATCGAGTCGTTACTGAAATCACGGCGATGCAAATTGAGATGCTTGCCGCACTGATGGCGACGAAGCACCGCGACATTGGCGAGTTATTCTAGAGCCTCTTCGGAGGCTCTTTTCTTTAAATTATTTTACGTTCGCCAAGTTGCACCTGGTTGCGGTACGTACGCCAGTTACCGCCACGTCGCAAATAGACACTCGTGACGCCGCGTGCTCAAACACAATCTCTCCACTTGCTGCTGCAAACTTAGCCCCGCGCAAATGCGGGGTCTTTTTTGATTCTATTTTCAACGCGACACAGCGCTACATGAATTCTCCAGGCCCTGCGTAACGCAACATGGCGGCCTGTGACGGAGCGCGTTCCGTGTGATTGATGGGTGTCCTCTCAACTTGGAGGACATCCATGGAACCACTCGACAGACGTTTTGATACTGCTGTCCTGCACATTGCCAACAAGCTTTGTCCAAGCGGTTATCAAGCTTCGGAAGATGCCCCGGACACCTACGTAAAGCTCCGGGCGCATCTGGACCGGACCAAACAAATGTTGGTTTGGTCCGGCGCGTCCGAAAATACGATCTTCGGCGAGCCGGAGATAAACTGGGCCTTCCGAGCCTGGCATGATTGGTGTCACTACTACGGCGCCCATCCGTTCACCCCGGAAGGCGAACGCGCCGTCGTTGAAATGCAGTGCTCTCACCTGCTCCTGTTTTATGGCGATAGCCTGCAGACGCGACAGTGGATGAAGATCTTACGAGCCGAAATTATCGGCCAGCAGCAATATTTCCACCAGCATGGTCATTTTCCTCATGACCAGCGCGCCTTTGTCGAGGCCTGTATCAACGGTGCGTACCACATCCAAGCAGCTGAATAGCGAAAGGCCCTCTTCGGAGGACCTTTTCTTTGCGCGGTACAATTAGGAGCGGATGTCCCACACACAGGAGCAAGCTCATGGACAACACGCACGACCCCGCTGCGCGTATCCGCGAATTGAACGACGCGTTTCGCAAGACGTTTGCCGGTGGCAAGATGGTGATGACCGCAAACGTGGCCGCGCTGCCCGAGATGGTGAAAGCGTCGGCGTTATTGAAAGTCGCCGAATTTGACGACTTCACTCCGGAGAACGATCCTCACGGGGACCATGATTTTTTCAGCTTCGAGCACTGTAGCCTCACCTTTTTCTGGAAGTGCGATTACTACAACAAGGAAATGGACGGAGGATCTGAAGACCCCGCTGATCCCGACATCACAACGCGCGTCGGCACGTTAATGCTTGCCGAAGACTACTAACCCCCTGCCCCGCTAAGTCGCGGGGCAATTTCTTTTGCGCGGTACAATTAAGCGCGGACGTTCCACAACAGGAGGTTCGCGTGAAGACGACTAATCTCTACGACATCGTAACCACCAATATTCTAGTTGAACTACAAACGGGAGCGATCCCGTGGTTGAAACCTTGGAAGGGCGGCAACGTCGGCATGCTGCCGGCAAACGCCATCACCAAGCGCAGCTACTCCGGGATCAACGTGTTCCTGCTTTGGTATCAAGCGGGAGAGCACGGGTACGACAAAGACCTGTGGCTGACCTACAAGCAGGCACAGGCCGCAGGCGCTACGGTCAGAAAGGGCGAGAAAGGAACGCACGTTGTGTTCACCAAGCCTCTTCTGGTGAAGGAGAAGGACAAGGAAGACCCGAAAAAGATACAGATGCTGAAGACCTTTTGTGTCTTCAACGTCGCTCAAATAGACGGGCTTCAACTTCCGGCCGAGCCAGAGCGCCCGACCGAAGTACAGCGACACGAAGCGGCCGAGGCGTTTATTAAAGCCACCAACGCCGACATCCGGAGCGGCGGTGACCAGGCCTGCTATATGCCGGCGCTCGACAGAGTGCTCGTGCCGCCTCAGATGTTCTTTATCGACCAGGAAGCATTCTACGGCGTCAGCTTGCACGAGTTGGGACATTGGACCGGCGCCAAGCACCGCCTCAACCGCGACCTCTCCGGCGGCTTTATCTCCATCAAGTACGCCTTCGAGGAGTTGGTAGCCGAACTCACGTCCGCCTTCCTTTGTGCCCATCTCGGCATCAAAGCCCAGCTGCGGCACGCTGGATACATCGAGCACTACATGGAGGTGTTGCGCGACGACAGCCGCGCATTCTTCCGGTCAGCTGCAAAAGCACAACAAGCGGCCGACTATCTGCGGTCATTCTCCGAACCAACGGAGGCAACCGATGCCGATGTTTAGAAACTTCTACAAGTGCTATCGGTGCAACAAAGAATGGGAGGATGTGTGGTCGGCGACGTGTGACGATGACTGTCCACACTGCGGCGCCCGACATTGCAGTCCCTACAAATCGGAAGATGAAGTAGAGGAATAAGCACTCACAGCCCTTCGGGGCTGTTTTTTTATTGAGCCGCCAGAGCGGTTGCCCAGTTGAAATCGTAATAGGCGCCCAAGCCCTTCATAAAAAGGACTCCACCAAGGACGCAGGCAATCATCACCAACGTCCTCGTCGAGAAAACCTTGTTGAACAGCGTCATGTGATGCTTCACTGCCTAGCGCCGGTGGCCTAGACGAATTCCAAGCTTGAGCGCCTTCTGCCGCAACGAACCCACACTACGTTTTGTAAGCTTCGCAATTTTAACGACGGGCGTTTTCGCCTTTGAGTGCGCCCGCAACTCCTTCACATCGGCCTTGGTGTATTCGCGACGCGCAACAGTTTTCTTCTTTGCTTTCTTAGCCACTTACTGTTCCTCAATTGTGAGGCGGCCTTACTACCACAGATATCCTGAGCCGCAACCTTCATTAGTTTCGATCGATGATACAATAGCGTCACAGCCTTTTATGGATTTTCGACCACGATCTTATCGCTCGCTCGCAATAGCTCTGCTCGGCGCTTTTCTCTCGCTCGTTTTTGGAACTACGGCCGTACTTGCCTCAACCGGCACCATCGACGCGACCAATCATTACGCGTGGGACGATAACGGCGGCTACGTAAATTGGAACACCACTAGCGGTAACGTAACGGTCACAGATACGGTGCTTGCCGGCTACATCTGGTCGGCTGGCTTTGGCTGGATCAACCTCTCCCCTACGCTAGGCGGCGTCACCAACAACGCGGGAGTGCTCAGTGGATACGCCTGGGGCGCCAACACCGGGTGGATTAACTTTACCGGTGTCACCATCGACAGCAGCGGGCTCTTTCATGGACATACAACCGCGCAATCACTCTTCGGCATCATGACCTTTGACTGCACGTACTGCAACGTCACGACTTCCTGGCGCAACTCGATAATCACTCCAACCGTCACAGCAAATGGTGGTGGAGGTGTCATTAGTGGCTCGCAGTCATATGGCTACCAGAATGGCAGTACTGCCGCAGCATCTGCAACAACCTCAATTACAAATTCCACCCCGCCCAGGTCTCTTGTTCCCACAACACCACCATCTAGCACCAAGCAGCCAACCAACGGACCTAGCGGCAGTGCAACCACCCCAGCACACTTAACGCCAAGCATCACCCTTAGTATATCTACCAGCCCTACCGCCACGGCAGGACACCCGATTGCGCTGAATATTGTCTTTAGCGACAGCAAACGCTCGCAACCAATCGCGTATGCTTACCGCCTCTACCGCGTTGACGGCTCCATTGCTTACTCGAACATTGGCACGCTTGCGGCGACGGACGTCCCGACCCTTAGCGCAAGCATTCCTACAGCCGGCTTGGCGGTTGGTTCCTACAAGGTCGCTGTTTCAGCTCAATACGGCAAACAGTCCATCGCGTCCCAAACATTGCCGATAAGATTGTACGCAAGCAAGGAAGAAGCCAGTTCACACGTGTCAGACACCGGCGCCACACCAACCCAGTCAACAACGGAAGGCTGCTCGTGGCTCACTTGCTGGTGGCAGGCAGCCGCAACCTTTTTCAAGCGCTTGTTTTGAGTTTTCTGTCCCCACACTCAAGACAAGCAGGGTCGTTTCTGTGGTACACTTCTTCTAAAGACATGAAATTTAAGGCTCCACAAAAGTACTTTATCTCCTCGTTTCTTTTGTCTGCTAGCTTCGTCCTTTTCCCTTCGCTAACCTTGGCTTCTTACCAACCCGGCCAAACGCTGGATCCGGCTTGTCCACCCAGCGACGGCACCTGTGTGGTAGTGCCGAACACGACCAGCAGCAGCTTCATTGCAACCTCCACTACCGCAACGTCTACATTTGCGGGCAATACGTCAGTTGGAGGCATTGCTTCTTCTACTAATACAGTAGTGTCTAATACGCTTACGATAGGAAGTCTCAGCGGCATACTCAAAGCCGTCGCAGGGGTTGTAGCTTCTGCGCTCGTTAATCTTTCCGGCGATGTGACGGGCATCTTAGGCGTTTCCAATGGAGGTACCGGAACCTCAACCTCTCCAACGTACGGCCAGGTTTTGGTTGGTAACGGCAGCGGCGGCTACAATCTTCTCGCGACCTCTTCGCTCGGCATAACGGGTGGAGGCAGCAGCAGCACTTGGGGAGCCATTGCGGGCACTCTTGCCAACCAGACTGATCTTGCCTCGGCTTTAAATGCCACACTTTCGCTTACGTCGTGGTACGCAACGACGACGGACGGTCTGGCCCAAGGCACGACGAATAAATATTTCTCCAATACGTTGGCTCAGACAGCGCTGTCCGTGTCGGGCTTGCCGCTCACGTACAGTGGCGGCGTTATCGGCATCAACCAGGCAACTCTTTCGCAACCAGGTTATCTTGCTGCCGCTGACTTCACTACCTTCAACAACAAGATTTCCTCAACCTCGCTCTCGGGCATATATCCGCTGTCCTACAACTCCACTAACGGCGTCTTTGCCACCGCCTTCTCAACCACCACCGCTAACACCTTTAGTGCACTCAATACCTTCAACGGCGGTATTACCGGCAACATTCTCACGATCAACACCTCTGCAAGCATCGCATCGACCACGCTTATTGGGAACACGCTCCTTACCAACGCCACGACGACCAGCTTTGCGATCTCAAATATTTCTTCAGCGCTTCTTAAAACACTTTCGAGTGGTGCAGTAGTCGCTGCAGTGGCGGGTGTCGACTATGCAACGCCAGGCGGTGGCTCGGGCGCTTTTTCGTTTACGCCGACAACGTTTGGAGCGACGGCTGCAAACGCTACCTCAACACTCATTGGATTTACTAATGGTTTGTACGCAACGGCATCATCGACCTTTACCTCAAACGTAAATGTGATCGGAGCTGCAATCTTCAACTCAAAGGTTGGCATCGGCACCACCTCGCCCGCAGCATTATTCTCGGTCAGCGGCGGCGATACACGTCTCAAAGAAACGGTCGATTCGCCGACGGCTCTCGTAGTGGAAAATGCCGTAGGTAGCTCAACGTTCCAAGTGTCAACGCTCGATACCTCCAGCGATCTTCTCCAGGTTGCTACTTCAACCGGCAGCATATTTTTTAATATCACTTCCAGCGGCAATGTAGGGATCAGTACGAGTTCGCCATACAGCACATTCTCGATCTCAGGCCAGTCGGGCAAAAATGTCTTTGCTATATCGACCTCATCGGATGCGGTCACCGCCTTTCGCGTCTCGCAGAACGGCAACCTACATCTTTCAAACGGTGCCGGCATTGATATCGGCAACGGTGTCACACCGCCCGGCAACAGTCTGATCGTCGCAGGCAACATCGGCATCGGAACCACCAGCCCCGGTTCGCTTCTTTCGGTACAGGGTGTCGCCAACTGGACCAATGCGACTTCGACCTACTACTCCACCGGCGGTATCAACCTGAGCGGCGGATGCTTTGCCATCGGTGGAACGTGCATCACGGGTGGTGGTGGAGGTGCTGTCACGTCAATTTCCGGCACGGCTAATCAGATCACCGCGTCAGCCTCCACGGGTGCCATCACGCTCTCATTGCCGAGCCTCGTGAACCTCACGAACGCATCGTCCTCGGTTCTGTCTGTTTCAGGCGAGGCATACTTTGGAACCGCTTCGACGACCAATCTTGTGATCTCAGGAATCACGACCGGCTCGGGCCAATGTTTGCAAATCAACGGGGCTGGTCAGGTAAGCGGCACAGGCTCTGCCTGCGGCGGCAGCGGCTCAACGCCGGGAGGCGCCTCCGGCGCAATCCAATTCAACAGCAGCGGTTCATTTGGCGGCGCATCCAATCTGTTCTGGGACAGCGGCAACAATCGCCTCGGCATCGGCACGAGTTCACCCTATGCGTTACTCTCTGTTGCTACACCTAACGGAGCGTCAGGAAGTGTAACGACGCTGTTCTCTATCGCGTCATCAACATCGATCGCTACCACCACGCTCTTTAGTATTAGCAACACAGGTGGTGCTCAATTTACGTTGGCGTCGTCAACGTTCTCCGTTGGCGCCAATGGCACGACCAACCCGGCCTTCCAGATATTTGCATCAACTACCAACGCAGCAACAGGTCTCGCACTTACGTCCAACGTTGCTGGCAATGGCGCTCTCTTTGCTGTTACATCGAGTGGCGCCACCGAAAACCTAACCATCAATCCGAAGGGCGCTACGGGTAAGATCATCCTTGCCGTCCCCGGCGGGGCCACTGGGATAACCGTAAACAACAACAACGACATCTCCTTCACGCAGAGTTCCGGCACTAAATATGACTTCTTTGCTAACAACTTCCTTTATACTCCCTCCGCTGCTACAAACGCTTCCAGTATCTTCAATATAAAAAACTCGGGAGGGGGAGCGCTGACGGCCGCGACGGAGGTTCCGATTGAGCTATTCAACTCAACCGCCGGCGCAACTTGGCAGCACGCAAACAGTAGTATTGCGCTCCAACGCGACTTTCTCATTGCGCCAGAAGGTCATAGTTTCGCAACCTACAATTCCGGCAACACTATTACCGATCTTGCAACATTTTCCGTTGCAGGTGCGCCCATAATGACCGCCTCTGGTAATGGCACTACCACTAATGCCTACAGCCTCCTCATTGGCTCCTCCACAGCAACAACGCAGCTCAATGCCTCAACGACAAACTCCTATGGTCTTGCGGTTTGGGCGAACGGAGGCGCAGTCAACAACTATGCGGCCATATTCAGTGGCGGCAACGTCGGCATCGGTACCACTACGCCTTATAGCCGCTTTACGGTTTGGGGTACCGACGCCGCCTCATCCACCCTCTCCTTTAACGTTGTCAACAGTGCGTCTACCACGCTCTTTGCAGTCTTCGACGGTGGTAATGCGCAGCTTTCCGGCACTCTGACTCAAAGCTCCGACCGGCGACTGAAAGCAAATATACAAGGTCTGGATGCCTCAACTTCTTTGGCTGCGATCAATTCACTTTCCCCTGTAGCCTATGATTGGCTCGATCCCGAAAAGGGTGGTGTTCGTCAATACGGCTTCATCGCCCAAGACGTTCAGAAGGTCTTCCCCAACCTGGTCTCGACCACATCTCCCACAACCCTCACCCCAGATGGCACGCTAGGCCTCAATTACCTCGGCCTGATTGCCCCAATTGTAAAAGCTGTGCAGCAACTCGCGGCCGATATCGCCTCACTCTCCTCTCGTGTGTTATCGTTGGAAGCGGCCGTTGCCGATTTTGCTAATAGCTTCACAACTAAGCAACTTTGCGTCGCGGACAACGACGGAAAGACATGCATTTCACGCTCACAGCTTCGGGAGCTTCTTGGCGGCCAGCCTGCCGTGCAAATAAGCGCATCAGCCCCGCTCGTGATCGGTGATACGACCACTCCCCCATCGATCAACATCCAGGGTAGCAATCCCGCGACCGTTCATGTTGGCGACACCTATACCGACCTCGGCGCGCTCGTGCACGACAACCAAGGACACGATCTCTCCTATCGCATTTTTTTCAACGGCGTTCTCTCTGCTAACATCCAGATCGACACGTCGGTGGTAGCAACGGACACGATCGACTATGTCGCGACCGATACGTGGGGCAACACCTCGACGAGCACGCGGACGATCGTCATCCAAACCGCTCCCGCCTCAGAATCAGCGGTGACTTCTATTGATCAAGTTGCTACCAGCACATCTCATTAATCAACTATGAAACGAATTGCAGAACATGCCGTAACGATAGCGATCATTCTAGCCTGCACATTTTCGGCGTCTCCTGCGTTTGCCTCACAACCCGGCGTTCTAAACGGCAATGATGGGGTAAGTAGCACTGTATCGGTTGGGCGCGCGCCTGTTGGTGACGACCTTGCATTCAACGGCTTGGGTGGGTTTCTGCGCTTTGTGGGTGGGTTCTTTAGGCTGGGCGTTGCAACAAGCGCCACGGCCTCCAATGGTGCGGCACAGATCAATATTGGTGGAGCGGACGCCCCGGGCGCCTTTATCAACTTCATGAAGGGGTATAAGAGCCAAAGCTTCCCGGCTGGGACCAACCCTTCAAATCTTGATGCGAACGGCTATCCAAACACCACGCTCGCGAACAACATCGGGGGCGCGGTCGCGCTACCGAGTGGTTTTGCAGGCAATTCTGTCAACTGGGTAATGAAGTGGCCCGCGTCATGTACGCTTAAATTTGTCATCAATAATACCGTTACCAAATCGTCATCGTCGGGAGCCACAATAACCGGCGGTTCAAATTCCGTGATGACGGTTTCGACGACCGGAGCGGGTCGTGTTGTGTTCGCGTTTAATAATTACAGTGGCACATCATTCTCGTTTTATTTCCCAAGCGGATTTGCCAATAGCTGTGCTCCCGGCGGACTGGTACTGGTTCGCTCGACCGACGAAGCCGCCTACGATGGTGGTGCAATGTTCACGCCGGAATTTGTTGCACTGCTCAAGGATCTAAATCCAAAGACGATCCGCCCGATGGGCTGGGTCCAGACTGGAAGCAGCAATATCACCAATCAGGTGCAGTGGCGCTACCGCAATTCGCCGACAAGCTTGAGTTGGTGGACGAGCCAGTTTCCTCCCGGCGCGTGGGGCGGAACGGTCAGCGGAACTGACACCTATACCATGAGCGCTGCCCCAGATACGCCGGGCTCTTGGACTGGCGGCGAGGTCATCCAGGGCACCGTTACCAACGCGAACACATCGACCACCCCGACACTCAACGTCAATGGGCGCGGTGCCAAGACGATCGTAAATTCTCAGGGAACAGCGCTGTCGGCGGGATCGATTGCCGCGAATAGTCTCGCGACCTTCGTTTATGATGATCTCCTTGACAAGGTTCTTTACACCAGTGACGGGATCATGTTTTCAGTCCCTATCGAAGCGCAAGTTCAACTTGCGAATACGCTGCACGCTAATCTTTGGACTGTCGTTCCGGCGTGGGCCGATGACACCTATGTCTCGACATGGGCGACTTACGTCAGAGATAATCTGAATTCCGCGCTAACATTCTACCCGGAGTACAGCAACGAGGTATGGAACTTTGTCTTCCCACAGACGCAATGGGCATTCCAACGAGGACTTGCGCTCGGGTTTCCCAACGCCAACAATGAGCCTCACTATGGATGGTATGCCCTTCGGACGCGCCAGATCATGGGCAATATCACGTCTTTGTGGACGACCAACGGCAGGTCGCTTGCAACGCTGAAGCGGGTCATTGCATTCCAAGCCTTCGGAAATCCATCACTACTGACAAACCCCTACCGGCTGCAGGGAGCCGACCTCAGCACGTCACTCGGCTACGCTAAATATAACTCTTACGTCGGTGTCAGCTATAATTCCGCGCCAAATCGACCCATCGATTATGCCGACGTACTTTCCTATGCGACTTATTATTCTGGAGCAAACTTCAACAACGGTTTTAGCTACACGTCAGCAAGCGCAACTTTTCTGCAGACGCTGGCTGATGAATACAACAGTGGAGACCCGACCCAGATAGCGACGGCCGAAGCTTCGCTCGACGCGGATATTCGCAGCGGAACAAAAAGCGGCGTATTGGGAAGTCAGACCCTACTTGGCCTCAGCAACGTCATCTACCCCGGCTGGGAAACGATTGCAGCGGGATATACAGGGAAAACCGTCGAGCCCTACGAAGGTGGTCTGGAAGTAATCGCTCCGACAACCGCGCAAGCTTCGTCCACCGGAATATCAATCGGTGGATCGGCTGCTGCCGCGAGCACGGCGCTAGCAGGATTGCTTACGGCTTACAAAAACAATCCGACATACGGCATTCCGCTCGTCGTCGATCAATTCACCCAGTTCATGGCACAGACCCATTCGAAGCAACCGTCATGGCTGGAAATCACTGGACCTAATCAGTGGTCGCTCTTGCCGGGAGATTTGTTCTCAACGCCTTACCAAATTTACAATGGGTTTAAGGCGTATCACTAAATCTAGCTAAGGGTCTTGCCACTCGGCTCGTCGTAGTTGACAACGAAAGATCGATCTTCACGATGTACGCCACGACATGGGCGCAGATGACTCTTACTTCTTTGCGCGTCTTATTGGCTTCCCTCCCCGTCCTGCCGCTACTAGTCCGGCACCCAACGCCACTTAAATGGTCGACCACCAACGGTGGATGGTACTATGGAGACATGCCAAAGCACCGTCGCGCAACCGCCACCGGAGACCGGCGAAAGCGATTCAAAACGCTCGGGACACCTTCAACCAAGAAGGCACAAATAGTTAACCTTTGCCGCCACCAGACATCGCGACCTCCTTCTCCTTCGAGAATCTGCGGACGTAATCAGCGACCAGAATCTGCGCAAGTACCACATCAAAAGAAATTTGAAACTTTTGAGATGTCGCCCCTTCCCTCGGTTTATGCCCCATATCTTCAATGATTTGCTTGTTTTTGTTGGCACCCACCTTGCGACGCTAGCTGCAACTACTCTGGGCATGTTTGCAGCCGCCCTAATCGCAAATTTCCGCAGGCAGATTAATGCTGGCACCCAGTGGGCGTTAGCCCCAATCGTCCGCCGCCTCCCCTGGAATCAAAAACGGCTCAAACGGCCTCTGCCGGATCACGAAAGCAATCTGACTTCCGAGTTGACCATAGTCGACATTGTTCTGATGAGCACGGACGGCAAAACGGCGAAATATCAAAAGACGAGCAACTACGTTGTAAACGCCGACCATCTGAATTCATACCAAGAAGGCGTAACCGCAACCGGTCACGTCGGTGGATTCTCCAGTATGCTAGGAACACTGGTGGAGACAACAAGCGAACATGGATTTTTCGTATCTCGAATCGATCTCTTTGAACTCCTTAGCAAGGGATCGCGGTTTCAAAACATCTTTACCGCCGACCTCCACTACTGCTTTATCAACGACGAGGAGCACTGGACTCAAGAGATTGCGTTTCCAACCAAACATCTCACTTTGCGGATCCACTTCCCAAAGGGCCGTCCGCCTAAACGGGTGAAGTGCAAAGTCGTCGAAGGTGTCACAAGCAGGCAGATAAGAACGGAGGCCAGGATCACCGAATTGTCGGGGGCACAGGGCATCGTGTGGGATATTCCGAACCCCAAGCTGAAAGAAATCTACAAACTCGAATGGGTTTGGTAAGTCGATGTTGGCGCCGCGGCTACGCATTAACTTCTATTCGAGACCCTTTTTAACGCGATCATCGCGATGAGCAGCATCCACATCCTTTACCGAGAACCCCCGTTCCACTTCCCACCTTTTCAGCTGGTCGCAATTTATTTTCATCTCGCTGACCATTTCCAAGAAATTATAATCAACGTTCGTGCGCACGCTTTTCAATCCGAGGTACGTCACGCGGTTTATGCAGAACGCTAAGAAATCTGCGATCTGCAGGAGAGGTTCTGCCGAAGACGACTCGTACTTGCCTGTGAAGCTTGAGCCCCAGTTAGAAAACAGCTTTGTCCCGAAGGGGCTGTTTGGCGCACGGGCACCTTGATCCACGAGTAGAGAGATCGGCGGGCGCGACTCTTTGTAAGCTATACGGATTTGTAAGCACAACAGCAGGAGCGAAAGATCGGACCAATTGTTCCTCGGATCGAGGTCATCGATCTCGGGCAATTCCGCTAAGCTAGGCTGATCTTTTAGAGTGCGCTCATCTACTGTCTGAATGAACACCTTCCAACGATACCGTCGATAAATCTCTGAAAACGCGTCAATAAGAAATAGGTTTTTCTCACCGTCCAGATGTTTCCAGATGCCGCGCTTGTTGTAAATCTCCGCAAAATGAAATTCGGCGGGCGGTGACGGCAACTGAGAGGCTAGATAATCTAAGCAATCTCTAACCTGATCTCGAATGTAGGCGACGTCGTTGTCCTCAAACACGACCGCAACATGCGTCCTACGAGCACCAGTGACGAACTCCGAGGGCGAAGGTTCGTTTGGTCCGTATGTGTCGTCTATCGGAATGTGCATGGCCACTCTCGGTCCCAACAACAATACGCAGCTGTTATTCTGGCGGCCAGGGATTGGGCACGGCCAGGATATCCGCAAAGTCCGTTCCTGTGTGGCGAACCCAGCGGCCCCCTTCCGCTTCAAGCCGCGCGATTGTTTTAAGTTCTTCAGGTAGAGGCATTGCTGCCCAGGGATTGACTGCCAGAAGTGGCTGCCACTTAGGCTCTCTAAGTTCCCAAATGCTGGTTTTTGGCAACAACAACACACCGCTTACATGCTTGTTTTGC
>Ga0307516_10005353_pt1 | contig 15421 bp, 7 predicted proteins | sample 19_EM_MG_FD_203310 | JGI IMG/M metagenome (GOLD analysis project Ga0307516, IMG submission 203310) | Populus trichocarpa ectomycorrhiza microbial communities from riparian zone in the Pacific Northwest, United States - 19_EM | ecosystem: Host-associated > Plants > Roots > Unclassified | place...
TTGTTATTTTTTTAATTAAATTTTCTAAAAAAAACTATTTTTCATTATTTAATAATTTAAAATCAAGTTTCATAATTTTTTCAACTTATTTTATATAAGTTTATTTATCTTGTTATTTGGACTACATGTTTGGTCGGATAAACCGGGTTTATTCTAATTATTTTTTTATGTTTTTTTAATGTTATTCTTCACCATTAAATTGATTAGAAATTAGACTTTTATAACTTATTTTGATTTATTTTATATGAAGTTATCTCAATCACGTAACTCGGATTACAAGCTTGCCACATTAACTCCATTGACTTGAGTTGTTTTTTTTTTTTTCAATTTTATCTTTCAATATTAGATTAATTGGAAATTGAGTTTTATAATTTATTTCAGTTTGTTTTTTATGAGATTGTTTCAGTTTCATGATCTGAATCATGGATTTGATTTAAAAAAAATTGTCTTCAATTTGTTTTTGTCAAACTACGTTTTTAACGGTCATCCGGGTTATCTTTGAACCCCTCAAGTTAACAGGGTCACATTGGATCAACCCCAAAATAGTTTAAATTTTCTTCTACTGTAAAATACGTTAGCAACACCTAAACATTTTCTTACATTAAACAAATTGATTTGACATGCAGTGTAGCACGAGCCAATAATCTAGTTTTCAGACTATAAAAGTTGCAAGTTTATTATAAAACCTGACATGACCTATTACTCGGTCTAAGTTTAAGGCTCGGGTCATAGGTTCGGCATATTAATCTAAGTTGATATGAGTCAAATAAAAAAATATATTATTTTAAAATGAAAGAAAAAATTAAATTGGATTTTACACATATTTTAAACAGATTAGTCAATTATAAATTAAATTGCTAGATTGATTGAATTTAAGCATGTGAACTCTTAACTTGCTTAACATGAAACCTTATCTGAACTAGGTATGCATGTCATCATGTTGAAACAATCGCAATCAATTAATAGTATATAAAAATAAAAAGGAAATTCTTACATTGTATTTTTAGGTTCCAATATTGTATTTTAAAAAAAAATTACTATTTTTATTATTATTATTATTCAGAGTCACTCAAGATTAATACATTTTCTCAATAATTCCTTGCATTATTTTTTTTCTCATAAATTTAAAGCCAAAATGATGTGATAGAAAGAAACTAATTCATCACCAAGTCAAGATTTAAGGGGTGTTGTTCTAGGATTAAAAGTCATTTATAACACCTAAGATAAGGGTAAATTAAATGTATTACTAATATTGACAAAATAATATAAATTAATTCAAATAAGTACAATAACCAACAATATAATTAAAGTATTTAAGATAAATAGGCAGGGGAGAGAATTTGCAAGCTCATTTTTTAATGTGGTTCGGTAAACCTATATCCATACCTCAAATACCAAATTGTTTTTTAGTATTGTATTCCTTCACTAATCAAAGTTCATTGGTATGATATCCACTTAATGAATCCACATCAAGGTTTTTACACCACTTGAAGATATTTCATCTTCAAGATTTTTCTTCCACTTGAAGATATTTTCTCTTCAATATTTTTCTTTCATTTGAAGATATGCTTTCTTCAAGGTTTGTTTTGTGAAATCACATCACCGGTGCCAAGAGTTTATACCTAACTCTTAAAAATTTACAAGTGTGGTTGTTGTTATCACAAATAACTATCTATATAGAATGGATAGCACAATTCAAATTTATAATATCTCTATATCTCACAAGATAGCACTTAAAAAATTTAAAGGTGTTTAAGTGTAGTGAAAATGAGATAAAATACTATTGTGTTATAATATGAAGGTTTAACAACACCAATTAGAGTATAATCAATGATTTATAATTTATACATTGTTTTGCTTTTAAAATAGCTTATGTATGTTGTAGGTTCGGATTCTCTCATTGATTTTAAAATTAGAGAAGCTATGTATATGTTTTTAGCAAAAATTAATTGTTTATAGCCATTACAGTCCCACTGACAACTGAAATAGTTGACCGGTTTAAATTTGTCAAGCCAATCGGTTGACTAGTTCCTACAGAATCCCTTGTTTTTCATCACTGATAAACAAACGGTCAACTCGTTCATGCAAAATTTCAAATTTATCAGTTTATATCTAGTTGAATTCTTAGAACTGTCTATCAAGTTTTTAATCAATCATTCTAGGTGTATACACAGTAAATGTACACATATTTATTTTAATTTGTGTTATCAATTTGAGATACATAGATTTGCATAAAATATTAAAATGAACACTTAATTATAAGTCTTCAATATGCTTTTTTTATTTACTTTTTCTTGATTTCTTCATAAAATCCGTCATGCTTGTTGACATGACGTTTGTATAAACCTATTTAAAACTTATTCTTAACCAAACATATTATTAATTTAATTTTCATATTATTGTTACCATCAAAATACATATAACAACATAAATGTGTGGCCTAAATGTCAACATGGAGGACATTTTACTTATTTTATTTATTAGTCACGAGTTTTGTTGCCTACGAAATTTAACTAAACTAACATTGTTGTATTCTTATTTGTTAGGTTGATTGTTGGGGATAGTATAGAAATTTTGAGATTTGATTCTACCAAGGTGTGGATGGAAAATTGTGTATGTTAAAACTTTACTTGAAATAGAATTGTGTATTTTAAAACCATAAAGTTGTATCATTTTGTTTTAAAAGTTACCTTAAAATTAACTGTCGAAATTGCCTATAAAAAGAGACAATTCTGACATAGTTTTGACTATAAAGAAAATTTAAAGTCTTTTCAAAACTAGTCTCTTTTACATTCATCTAGTCAAAATTATTACAAATAGTGACATACAAACTTTGGTTTGCTGTTTAAAATTTGTCTTAAGTGATTTTATAGAATAACCATATTTTTTTTTCAACTAATGCTTTAAACTTCTTAAACCAATTAAACACATTACACTTTTCTTTTAAGAAGTATACCCAAGTTTTTCTACTATAATCATCAATGAAAAATAGAAAATATAGATGTTTACCAAATGAACATGGCTTAATAGGACCACGAACATCGGCATGTATTTCTTGTAGGGATTGACTTGCTCTTGATATAGACTTCTTCAAAAAGCTCTTGCGATATTGCTTGCCCACTAAACATCCTTCACATAATTGGTTTGGATATATAATGGATGGTAGACCATTTAACATCTTCTTTTATGTCATCATCTTCAAACTATCAAAGTTTACATGTTCAAGTCTCATATATCAAAGCCAAGTCTTATTCTTCACACATGCATTTAGGCATATCCATCTCTATGTTTAGTAAGAATATTTATTTTTTTATCATGGTTACATTTGCAATCATAGCTCCTTTAGTGTCAGGTAATGTTAAAGTATGATATTTCATCTTAATCTTATACCCCTTCTCCAACAATTGTCCCAAGCTCAATATGTTGCTTTTCACTATTGGTATATAATAGACATCACCAATAAATTGATGACTTTCATCTTTTAATTTAATCAAAATTATATATTTTCCTTTGATGACAACCTTTGAATGATTCGTAAAGGTGACACTACCTCTAATTGTTTCATCAAGCTCCATGAACTTGTCTCTGTCTCCACACATATGGTTACTAGCTCCATTATTTAGATATCACATGTTTTCTGTCTTGAATTCTCTCATCATGTACTGGTAATAAGATGACTTTCTTCTCCTCTTCTATCACTAGATTTTCATTCCCTTAACCCTTTTGATTGGACTCCAGCAACCTCTAATATAATGACCTGCCTTTTGACAATTATAACATTTAACTTTTGATTTGTCAAACTTGGATTTCAGATTGCCATTGTTAGTGTAACTAGTCGACCGATTTGCTTCATGCAGTTGACTGTTTGACTTGTTAGAGCTGTCACGACCTCCTCTTTTAAATTTGTCTATTCCTCATTTTTCTTTGTTTTGTCCACATCCTCTACCCTTTTGAAATATCCAAAACTATCTTATATTGAAAAAAGTATTTGTGCACCCATATCTTTTTGAATCTCATTGACTCTTTCCTCATGTGCTTGTAATTTTCCCATGAGACCTTGTATTGAAAGAACATTCATATTTTGCAACTCCTTTATTATGACCATCATATAATGGAACTTCTTTTGCAGTGAGCGTAAGATATTCTCTACCACATGTGTCTCTTCCATCTTCTTCTCATATCTCTTTATTTGATTGAATATAGCCAATACACTTGCAAAGTATTCTGAAACATTCTCTGATTCAAGTACATGTAACTTTTTAAAGTCACAATGTAGCTTTTGTAAACATACTTTTCTCACATTGTTAGTTCCTTAGTTTGATTATTGCAAAACTTCTCATTTTTACCTGATGGTGGCTACGTTAACCACTATCTTAAAAGTGGCATCATCCAAATATTGGTGGATAATTGTTAGTACTTGTTAATCATTCCTTCGTGCCTTTTGCACGGTCTCCCTTTAGGCTGAAGTCAACATTGCTCCATCTATAGACTCCTTAAAGCATTTTTCAACCGTCTTCCATATGTGTAGGGAACCTAACCAAGCTTTTACTCGAGTACATCAAGTTTCATAGTTGTTCTTTATCAACATAGGATATTGAAGTGAGAAGTTCGGATTGACCATATTAAATAATCAAATCTAAGCTCTGATACTACTTGTTGGAAGAAAGATATGTTTGATATAAGATCAAAAACAGTAATGCAAAATCAAAAACTCAATAACAAGAAAAAGATTGAGAGAAAAGTATATTTTTATTAAGTGTTTCTCTCTAAACTCTCTTAGCTATTATCTCTCTTTGTGTGCTGCTTAATAATGTTGAATTACAAGTTTTTTTTTATAGGCATCAAATCCTAGACAATTAAAGAATTAAACTAATACAAAAAATTCATAATCTAAACAAAAATTGTGTTCTACTAACTGAACTGGTCGATCATTTCTTAACTGGTTAACTTATTTATTTAATCTAACCAGTGAACTGATTTATTATTCAAAAAAATCAAAATTCAAGTTTAATTATTAAAAAATCATTGTTAAGTAAAAGTTATTATTAAACTCATACTCTTAATGCTTCAATATTAAACCTATAATATCATGTCAAAAGAATATCATAGCTAAAAAACTTAATTCATGAATGTTTCTTTAAAAATAATTTTATATTACTCCTCCCGCCAACAGCTTCCTGTCTTGGGGAGAAATAACAATGTGTTGTCTTCTTTTATAAAATATATCTGTCTTTGAGGCTGTAGAAGTTATAACAAATCGTGTAATGGCTGCCATTTTTCATAACAAATATGGTGGAGAATGTTGTTTGTTTTGAGGTTCAGCCAAAGAAGACATTGTAGAGGAAGCAGAATTTCCAATTCTTTCTCTTCTGTTATGGCTGCTGGTGATGATGGTTGCAGCTGTGGAAACAAGTGATCTCTGTGTTTCATGGGATTACGCCACAGAATGGCTCCAAAATGGATCTAAGCGACCATGCTTAGTCATCTCTTTTTTTTTTTTGCTAGGTTTTTTTTTCATGAAAATTATTGGATGTTCTTAAAACCCTAATTTGTTATTGATAGGTGATCTAATATTCTTCTTTTACGACAAGTTTCATGGGCTTCCATTCCCTTGGATTTGGCTCCTAGGTTGTGCTAGTTTTGTGCTTTACCAGGGCTCGTATCCTCCTCCTCCTCATAAAATTAAATACTAACAAGTTATAATTTTTCTTTTTCATGATGCATTGCCTTAGAGTGTCTTGTATACCCTAGAATTCTCTAGATGAAGAAAATTAAAATTGAGGAAAAGAATTATATTCAAATCATAGACTCTGTAATTGAAAACTAGGCGCGTCATGGAATAGAATCTTCAACAGTCGAGTTATGATTCATTACAGTGTATGAAGTCTCTAGCTAGTTCAATCTTTCTGGTGCAGTCAGTTCAGAAAACATTATTGGGAGACAAGCCACCTGACGAGTTGCAGAGTTCTCGGCATATGGCCCTCCAATATCACACTGCAGTCACACTGCATGCATGCTCTCAAGTCTCAAGGCCATAAAAAAGTAGCCCCCCAACATTAGTATTTCATCAAACCTGTAAATTCCTCGATGCATATCATAAAAATAATGTTCAAAGCCTGGGATGACAGTGAATCCACAATTCCACACTCTTCTCCCTTTTTTAATGGAGAAAACAACATTAATTTCATTAATGGTGGGATCATCTTCTATTAAAGTGAATTTCTAGAGTATCCAAGGTTATTGCCTGCAAGTGAAGGGTGGTTGAGTTGGGAACATATGGGGCTGGTTTAAGTGGGCAAAGTTAATGCCAAAAATGGCTCAGCACCCATTAATTTGCCACAAAAAAATCCCATGTTGGCTATAGGCTTGCTCTACAAGTCCCTCTATATATCATCAAGTTGTCTCTTGCAAGTGAGCTCCAGCGCCATGGAAGAACTAGCTAGGTTCTGTATCAGAATTTTCCCACCTTTCAAAGGCTGAAATCGAACCCACCATTGCAAAAGATGCCACTTATTACAATATTTGAGAAGAACTGAAAGCTTTCACATCATCACATGATAATCAATAGGAAAAGTACTGTAGGTATTGGTCTGTCACGTGAAGACTATACCCATGCCCAGGAAGAACATAAATGAGCTTGCCATCAGCCATGAGCTCCATAGGTAGTCATTTCCATGGTTGATCAGTCATGTGTCCCACGATTCTAGCCCAGCCCACTTGGCTTGCACTCCTTTACTTCAATTTTAAATTATAAAGAAACTGTGCAGTGTGCACCATGGAAAATCTCATTTTTGAAAACTATAATGGAGTCAATTCAAAACACACTATTTTGTGACAAGCCACCTGATGGGGTGCTGTTTTCTCTGTGTGTGGCCCTTCCATCCACAGTGATGCAGGCACACATCCAAGGCAGCCATTTCAACATGATCAGAAAGCTTGTACTGGATTTCTTGTTTAAGCCATAAAGCTTAGGCTACTTTGAGTTATAAACCCCATTTATATGGCCATATTTCTTTCTTCAACTCGTCTAATGATTTGGGAATAGCCATAGATGTCCCCTTCTCTTGAGTCATGTTGACCCTTCGACATTGATACGAACCAACAACTTCAATTTCAGGAATCTCTTTCATGTTCTTTAAGGTGATAATTCAAACATGTATTCTGATATTTTCCCAACTCAAGGAACATACGCAATAAAAAAAATCTAACCAAACTCTTCCACTATTCACCTTAAATTCAAAAAATCATACCAAAGTGATGGAAGAAAAATGGTATGGTATGGTACTTGTCTTTAAGTCCAATCAAAGGCAGGTCCTATAATTTATCTTCGCTATGCAATCCAGTGTTATAGTGCTGGACCTTTCAGTCCAATCAAAGGCAAATCATCTTACAATATCTATCAGATAAATTATTTCTCTTATTTTCCTATGAGATTTAAATCTCAATGACGATAATGAAGAAATATTTTTCTTCATTATGGAGTCGATCCAAGTTATACCACGCTTTTTATTAAAACCATTAACGTCATAGTCTCCCACTTTTGATGCACAGTGATGAATTAGGTAAAAACCAATGCCTACGACGGCTAGCTAGCATAGGGTATTGGCTTGCATTTTGGAAGGAATGGATTTATTTGAATGATCATGTTCGAGGCTTCAATTTTCTATTCAACGTCAGAGGTTGAAAGGTCTATAAAGTAAATGCCAATAGTCTCTGCTCTTGTTTATTATTATTAGTAATATTTATAATATAATAAATTAATTAAAATGAAACTCAAAGGCAAGACCTCGTAAGCCTCCCTGCTTTGTAGAGTTTAAGGTCAAGTTCACCTCATACATTAAAGTTTTAGTTAATTAATTAACCCCTTCATTCTCTATTTTGAAAACCTTATGCTTTCCACCTTTTATTTTTCTATTGATGGCATTAATTTTCCATTTGCTACGTTGATTGTTAGCAATTGATCAGTTGATCTTTGATCAATAATAATGTAAAATGATCAAACAAACCCCTGAAGTTCTTGATAAAGTTCATATATTAAAATTATGATCATGTTTTCTTAAAAGGCTGATTGATTAATTTGTGACGAAGGCAAATTCATAAAATCTAATAGTTCTGATAGAGTTAACTGGGATTTGCCGCTAGTAGATCTTGTAGAAAGTATAGCAAACTCGTTTATGAATCATGGAGCAACCCAATAAAAGATTTGTTAGCATCAAATAAAATATATGACAAGAAAAGTTTATAACATTTGATTTCATAGCTGAATTAAGCTGAAATTTTATCAAATAATTTTAGAATAAGTAAAATTAAATGTTATATTTCTGATGATATAACTGCTTGGTTTAAATTAATAATAACTAAGAACTCTTACGGAATCACAAATATATTATATATAGTTTGTAAAAGAAAAAAGAAAATTGCGAATAAACAACGGATAACAATGTGGGCATTATCAAAAGCGATATAGTTTTTCATAGAGGCTAGAGATAGAATCATGATAGTGTGCAAGAAACAGTCTTGAAAAAACCAGAATGCTTCCATTTGAAAACACAATTCTGAAATGCAGTTTCCTCATTCCATGGCCCTCGTCTGCAGGGTGGAAGTAGTGGCAGATTGTCAAGGCCATCAATTCCCAACTTGACAAGAGGCATCGTCGAAGTCTCCTGCTTAAATTCAAAAAGCTTAATGCATCACTGCGTTTTGACTTGCTTTCGAAGCTTGTGAATAAAGATTTGGAAACGTGGACAGATTTTGCACAACAATTTTGAAGCTGTTTCCCGTCCAACCCAGATGCCAACTTGAAATCAAGAAATTGCTATTTAATTACTGCTCAGAGTCTTGTATCAGGAGATAAATCAAACTAATTTTTTGCATTAAAAGAAATTATTCATCTTACACGAATAGACACATTAACAGTTTATTTTTTATATTTATTAACACAAATAATTCCTGATATATTATACATTGCATAGCCTTTTCAATTTATAATTACACTTTTATTTAAATAAAACATATTTAAAATTTTTATATATTTATTTATTTATTTTCTAAAAAATAACCTCACTCCCAGCACAATTGAAAATAACTTTTGTACATTGGTTGATATATATTTATTTATTCATATATTTTAGAATCAGTCTTGATTGATTGATAAGATTGAGGTTGTCCTAAGTCACTGCATTTTGTTATGGAAGCATTTACCTTACTGTTCATATGGTGATTTTTTATTTAGGCGAGTCCGTGAAATACAGAGCAACCAGTTATGCATCTTGCCAGTAGATTATGCAGAAAGTCTTGCATATTTATTTATTAATCAGTGAGAGAGAGTGAAGCTCGAGAGTCATACTAGATAAACAACTTAATAAACAAAAGCTCATAGCTCGAGAGTTATAGCTAGACGAGGTTTGAAAAACTTTTAAATTAAGTTTAGAAAATAATATTTAAGGTAATTTAATTTGTTATTTTTCCTTTTATTTTAGGATTTTTAGCTCAATTTTAATTATTTGTTCTTGCTTATTTAACTTGAAATTCTGATTTTTTTATGAGTTTTTTGATCTAAAGGAGTTATAAACCTTTTTAAAAAGACATAATTAATACATTAAAAAGAAATATTAAGCAATAAAATAAGAGTTAGAGCTGTTCTCATGTTGTTAACCATTTTCAGCCACAATTCTACTTTTCTTTTGCCTGCTATCCTTTTATGTTGTTTTTCGTCTATTCACTTTTATATACCACAAAGAGTTGGTGGAACATTGCCAGAGGCTTGGTATTTTTGTTGCCATGAAGTACAATAATAGTACTGTGGAATTGTGCATTGCTCAATCTAAAATTCCTAAGCTCGCATGAACAGCTTGTGAGCAATATAATGTTGCGGTGACACTGCAATGACCAGCTGATCATGGTAGCCAGTACTAAAGGCCACCAGCTTTTATGCACATGCATGAACCTTTGATTTGGATTGTGTATTTTTTTTTAATTAATATTACATATAATTTAGGGATAATTCACATCACCTTTCCTTTCAACCCTAAAAAAAACTGCAGACTCTTCTGAATAGATTTGGTAGGTTAAGCCATGATGATTTGTAATTAGATCATCTTCAACTAGAGTGATTATTTATTTTTATTTTTTTATCTCCAAGATAGTGGAAGTTGTTCTTCAGGAACATTCCATCATTTTGAAAAAAATTCCCTTAATTATTTTAACTCTCATTCTTTCGTGGTGGGGTCAATCTCCTCTGTGCACGTCGGTATATCCCTGGCCAATTAGATACAATTCTTTGCAATATGATTAATCTTTTCATCAATATCTTATAGCATAAATTCACAGAGTAATGTTATTATTAGAGTGCTTCCTGGTAGTCGGGAGACCAGTAGTGGAAGAGTTCATCAATGCTTCGTGAATTGTTTTGGTGATCCTAAAGTTCAAAGTTCGTATCATTTTTTCCCCTTGTTTTCTGCTGTAACTTGGTTGGGCAAGTCATGCTAGATTGAAAAAAATGTAAAGAAAGTTTTGTTAGGTGGTCTCGAGCCTATTTTCCCCTGAAAAAAAGAGTCGGAGCTGCGATAATCCATTACTCGCCTTGATTGTAGGGTCCAAACTTGTCGGCAAATCAGCTCAGATGCCAATTGTTCGGTGTTCTTGAGCCTATCTCCGCTTCAAAAGCTAACTTGTAAGGTGGGGATTTCCTTTACACTCACTCACAAACCTTTCACCAGCCCTTAATAAATATTTCCACAACCAACGTGGGATAAAACTCAACAAGTTTTGAGTTGAAATATGACTAATGGGTGCTCTTTTTTTTTCTTTTTCTTCTAAAGCATATCATTATTATGATGATTCACATCAGTAAAGCAAATGGGGCAATACCATATATATTGTAGTTTTTGCTGTAGGTCAATGATCCCAAAATTATAACTTCAACCCAACATTTTTCAGTGATATCAAAGCTAATCTCACTACTCGTTTTGGCCCAATGGTGCTAAAAATGAACCCCTACTAGCTTAGCACTCTTGCTTTCCATCCTTTGACAACAACGAGGGTTTAATGGCAATTGACTAGGATATCATCACAGAGAAGAAGCTAGCTAGCGCAGCTAGCTTCTCCCCAATTTATAATTATATGACCATTTGTTCAAAACATTTGCACTTCGGATTGTTGGTTAATCATGCACCTCTTCAACTGTTAATTTAGTGATCCGTGAGATGAGATCAATCGTCCAAATCATGAGCTCTATGAATTAAATGCTCGATCCTTGCCAAATGGAAAGCTAGATGTTAAAATTATTGCTCAAATGTTGGAATAATTTCTTGCTGATCTTGTCATCGATGATGCACGCAAAGGTAGTGCAGTCGGTATAGAATATTTCTTAGAGCTTATCGTCATCTACAAAAAGGAGTGCATTTTCCACTAGTAAAATCGTAGCACTCACTTAGGAGTGGTGCTTTAGGAGTTCTGTCGACCTATAGTATCCCAGATAGGGTAAACGTAATTATCTAGTAATCCTCCAAGAGCTGCTCGGGTGCTTACCTGGTTTGCTACTGGCAGAGTTCAAGGTCGTGATAAAGAAATTCTCAAGAATTGCTACTGGCAGAGTTCAAGGTCGTGATAAAGAAATTCTCAAGAATTAATACACCATTTTGTAACCGAGAAAATAGTACATATATACTTCAATCATTTTTTTTTTATGGATTCTTCCTTAATGCAGGAGATTTTGGGGAACTCAGCTGTCAGGTAAGGTATGAATTTGTTATAATTAAACTACGTGAAATGTATAGTCTAAGTACAAAAGAAAGCTTGGACATATGGATTAAATTAATATCATTTTTTATGAAAATAAATATAATTTTATATCTTACTGTTAAATTATACTTAAATTTTGTTCTACATGCCTTATTTTCTTGTGATTTCACTTGTTATAACCAGTTAAGGTCTAAAAATTTCTCAAATTAAGCTGGGAAGATTTTGTTTTTCAATTTTTAATATTTTTTTAGGGTTTGTTTTCAACATCTATTTAAACAAACAACTTGTTATGTATTTACAACATAAAATTGAGAGCAATCTTTCTCAAATCTTTCTCCTCGTGTGTGAGAAAAAAATCATTTCTAGGGTTCTTCACCCCTATATTGTTTTTTCTTCTTTCTATTTTCCTTTCAAAATCATATTCTATTAAGTTCAGGTTGAGTATGAGTCCGCCATTAACCCTAAATCTTAAAATGCATGGTCCTTCAACACTCTATATGTTAAAAAGAACATGCATTCAATTAGTTGTGGCTTCCATTATCCTGATCTTTTGACTTGTGCAGACAGAGATACATGGAGAATTACTTGACCAAAGTCTAAAAGTCCATACATATTTGAAGGATGCCATTAACTCTGACGTAGTTATCCAGGATTAATTTCCATACAGATCTTTTAAGATTAGAGAGCAAAATACGAACCTCCACATAAATGTCGGCAAGCACGCTAGCGAGCATAGTGAAATTTTGGTCATTTTCAACTTTTTTTTTTTTTTTTTAACGTGAATGTCTGGACCAGCTTGCGCGCACCTCGACTAATCCCACGGGTCCTGAAGTTAACGACCATGTAAGCCTCCAGTGGCTATCATATGAGCAACTACAGGGCTCGAACCTGAAACCACAAAGGGACCAAACCTCTTGGTCTCAAGCTCTTACCATTGGGCCACCACCTAGATGGTTACTTCACTTTTAGTTCTTGATAACTTGTTAATCTATAACATGGTTTAAATTGATTTTTAAATTATATCAATAAAAATTAATCTAGTTAGATTTTATCAATATAATTAAAAATCTAGTTTTATTTTTTTATTTTAAAAATAAATTAAAAACAATAAATCAAAACGGGTTTAATAACTTTATTTTTAGTTTTATATATATATATATATCAAAGGTATCCATCAAGAAATGTTAGACCCGCCACCCCACTAGAAGAAGTTGATTTCTCTTATAATTTTCATTTCTGATGTGGATGGTCAGAGACGTTGACCTAAATTATTAGGTGGAGAATTTTCTATCTTGGTCATTGACAATGAGAAACTAGCTTAAGAAGAAAAGGAAAGATGGTAGGCACTATTGAAGAAGAGAGGGGGCTTGGGTAACGAGGGAGATGACTTAATTTACACTTACTCTATTTTTTTTTTTTTTTAAGGTAGCTTTTGTAGTTGTGGTTTAACAAAAATTATTTTATAAAAAAAATCTAGTTGAGGCTGGTCTAGTATTTATATATGTTTGGTTAAAACTGTGGTTGAAATTGAGGTTGAATAAAAAGTAGTTTAATGTGTTTGGTTAAAAATACTTTTCAAATTGAGGTTATAAAATAACTAAAAAAGATATATATTAATATTGATGGTTTTAAATTTAAATATTGTAGATTTAACTACCACTATTACATCATTAAATAAATAATACTTTATATCAAATATTTTTTTATTCCATTAACTTATTTACAATTTCATCATGTATGAAATTCATCCGATAAGGACTATAGTTTCCATGGTATTTTAAGCGTGCAACAAAATTAGATAAAATATCATCAGAAACAAAATTGAAATTGCGATTAAATTCCGTAAATGTGACGTCATCATGCGATGTCCTTCTAATTTATGTAGTGTTATTGAATAATATTAAACACTAACTTTTCAAGTAAAACATAATTTTAAAAAAAATTACTTGAACAGTGCCATGTGAGATTCACCTGGCACTGTTCACGTGAACAGTGCCCAAGTGAATTAATTCACCTGGCATAGACGCGACCGCATGAGAAGCAGCTGAGAGCTACTTTTGACTAATCGACGGTTTCAACGAGCCCAACATACACAATAATTTGAGTTTTAATGTTACCAAACATATTGTTTACGCGGTTTACTTTAAAAGCTGCCGCAGCCGCGTAAACAAACGTTCTCTTAACCGCAATCTTATATCAATGGAGGATTTAAAAATATTTTTTAATTTTCCAGTGAAGTCATTTAATAACTTATCAGTATTATATATATTAAAGGAAACAAAAAGGAAACAAAAGGAAAGAAAAAAGCAAAAAAAAAAACTATTAAACAAAAAAAGATTAATTTAAAAGAAAAAAAACAAAGAAAAAAAAACCTACATGAAGAAAAAAAAAATCTGAATTAACTAGATTAGCCCTTCAAAATAGGTTAATCCGTCAAACCTAGGATTCGTGTCATGAAAGTTTGATAACTCAATAGAAAAAAAAAATTACGGGTTAACCCAAAATTAGCCGGATTAACTCGTCAAACCCGGGATCCGTGCCATGAAAGTTTGATAACTAAATAGAAAAAAATCTAACATTAACAAACTAAATTAAACGAAAAAAATTAATTAAAAATAAAAACCAAAAAAAAAATCCAGGTTAACCCATCAAACCCGGGATCCGTGTCATGAAAGTTTGATAACTAAATAACAAAAACATTTAACATTAACAAACTAAAGTAAATAAAAAAAATATTCATTAAAAAGAAAAAAAACAAAGGAAAAAAAAATAAAGGCATTTGGCTTTTCACTATGCAGTCCACAGTAAAAAGCATAAAAAAACTGCTCAGCATTTCACTGTGCACTGCACTGTGCAGTCCACAGTGAAACGCTGGGTTGTTTTAGTTATAGGTAATGTTTCATAAAATATTTAATATCTAATAACGCAAATAAAAATTTATTTAGTGTTATAAAAAAATCAAATAATCGTTTTTTTCCAAATAAGATATGACTCCTTCCCATTAAAAATTTATTAAAAGTAGAATAAGAATAATTTGTATTGAAAAATAAAATAAAAGTTGAACATACAAATTTTATTCCATTGTAAAATAAGAAGAAAAACTCATAATTAAGAGAGAGAAAACATCAAAATGCAGGGGGGGAAAGTGTATCAAGTGTTGCTTTGATAAGGAAAATTCAGTTAAAAAAGGAAAATATCTTGACAACTATGCCAGAATATTGGTTTAACAGTATTATTTTGAGTAAATATAATTTTATTTTATTTTTTTGCCAACCTCCTTGCTAGATTGGTTTAATTAATATATAAAATCCCTATTTTGATATTAATAATTGATATAAGAGCTTTCAGAAAAATAAATAATTTTTTAATTTAAAAATATTATTTTATTTTATCTGTATTTTCTTATTCAGTATTAATAGATTTTTATAGTTTTTCTATCTGTATGAAATAGTTTTCTTGTTTTTATTTTTCTAGTTAGTATTAATAAGGTTTTCTAGTTTTTTTTCTATACTAAGAGTTGTAATAACCTTTTGGAAATATGAGACTTGAATAGATAAAAATTAAATATTTTAAATGTCTTCTCATAGTTATGGTGTTCTTAGTTTTTAAGAGTTTTGACTTGTAACAAAATGTGTTATCCTTTGCTTCCATTCATGTAAGTTGGTATTAGAGCTCAATA
>Ga0307516_10005354_pt1 | contig 15420 bp, 23 predicted proteins | sample 19_EM_MG_FD_203310 | JGI IMG/M metagenome (GOLD analysis project Ga0307516, IMG submission 203310) | Populus trichocarpa ectomycorrhiza microbial communities from riparian zone in the Pacific Northwest, United States - 19_EM | ecosystem: Host-associated > Plants > Roots > Unclassified | place...
ATTCGGTGGAAGTATAGAAGTCCGCTCAACAAAGCCTTCCGCTTGTAACTGAATCAAGCATTAGCATATGCAATATTCTTGGAAAGCAGTAGGGCTTACGTGGTCTTCAACCATTCCGCAACTTTTCGGAGAATCTGGGTATCGGACACAAAGGTATCGTCGAATCCGGGTGTGTCGACCAAAACAATGTTTCTTTCGCCGTCCGGGTGGGGATATCGGACAGCGCGTATTTCCTTCGTACACGAAGCCAGTCCATGACCAGCCCCAATGTCTGGTCTCCCGACTGCGCGATCTACAAACTATACAAATTTCAATAACAAATAGTTAATAAAATATTGATGACGCTCACAGTGCTCTTCCCCGCGCCAGTGGGACCCATGACACTGATGGGATGAATCAGTATCAAGATAAACATATATACGGAAATGGAAACGCACGCGATGATGATATCGTTTTCGTCAATGGCAATTTCACCCATGGGTGACACCACTCCGAGTTGGTCATACACCGTGTTAGTTTCTCCATAGTTAGCTCCTATGTCCAAAGCGAGGGGAGAAGTCGGAGACAAAGGTCTACTCGGTACCGACGAGAGGGGGAGATCCGAAAGAAAGCTGTCTGGACTTTGGGTCATGGTTCTCGACAACGGAGTTTCGCGGAGGACGGGACTCGGTGAGCGTGACCTAGTCCCGGCGATCCTAGCAGTCGGAAACGGGGGGGATGCTGATGGACTTCCGCCGACTGCCTGTAAATGAGGCTTCATTAGCAAGTTGGGGAGAGTGTCCGTGCAGGCCTGGGCTGACCTTTTGTTGAGGCATTGCAAGTAGTCGAGAAACGGCACTGAAAGGAGGAAACAGCAAGGTGTAGACCACTCAAACGGTGTATCTGACATCGCTTTTAGGCTGTAAACCACGAGGAATGGCACGGCCATTTGGAACGGGGTCACCTCCTTCTCCGCAAACACGAGGGTCCACGACCGTCGCAGGATCGAGCGCCAATTTCATTCGGAGGTCTAATTTCTCCTAGTAGGGTTCATGGAATGCGGCAGAAGACCATCAAACCCCCGTGATGGCTGGATGCAGCGCAAGGAAGACGCGAGGCAAGCACACGCGTTGGAGGTGTGTCGAGCTCGAGCGGTAATATACATACCACAGCCCTCCGAACTGTTAGGCCCGTCCCAGTCGCATGCCCCCCCTCAGATCCACCAAAATGACGGATACTGTTATTGCGTATGTCTTTTCTATGCATATTTTTTGCGAGTACAATGCTCACTAGTACGGCGACACCGCCACAGTTTGATGGGTCCTACAGGATCAGGAAAAAGCAACGTAAATGATGTACCCTTCCCACGCCAATTCTCGACTAACATATGCATAGTTCATCAACCAACTCACAGGTAACAAGGCAGAGAAGGGAGCTGGTAGGCTCCAATCATGCACTCAGGACGTTAGGGAGTTCATAGCGAACACGTCTAAGGGACGATATGTGTTCGTCGATACGCCAGGATTCGATGACACCTATCGTTCCGACCGAGATATCCTTCGAACGATCGCTGGCTGGTTGGAGGAAAAGTAGGAATGGAGTTACGTGCATTCTCCTTACGCATCACTAACAAGTTGAACAGATATAAAGGAAAGGTCAAACTAAGCGGTGTTATCTACACCCATCGCATAAGCGACAACCGTATGTCTGGCTCGGTATGCAAAAACCTCGACATGTTTGGTCGGCTGTGTGGAGACAATGCTGCACAACGCGTGCGGTTGGTAACCACTATGTGGGACAAGGTGAAAGATACGAATACGGCGGAAAACAGAGTGGCTCAGTTGGAAGGCAATTTCTGGAAACCTTTGATCGACGCAGGCGCTCGTCACAAAAGGTTTGACAACACCCCCAAATCTGCATGGGACATCGTTCGTGATGCAACAGGAGAGTCTGAGGCCCTACTACTCCAAGAAGAGTTGGTAGATGCCGACAGAAGGCTAAACGAGACGACCGCGGGAAAAGCCCTCTATACCCAATTCCAGAGACTCCTCCAGGAGCAAAAGGACACCATCAAGCAACTTTCGGACGAAGCCAAGGTGCAAAATGATCCGGCGTTGGCGAAAGAGTTGGAAGCGGAGTACAAGAGGATTGAAGCTCAGCTACAGAAGACATGGGAAGAGATGGAGAAGCTGAAGATACCATTCCTGAGGCGGCTTAAGTTGATGTTTTCCAAGAAGCCACGCTCTGTAAGTATTTTGTTTTGGGCGTATGCGATGGAGGCTCACGTTTATCCTCTGCCACAGCAAACAATCCAGATGAACGTGCATAGTACTTGAAAGCTTGACCGATGAATCAGGTTAGATCAGCGTCCCCACGCACTGGTGTATATATATTCTACCGTCTGTGTTGAATGGTTCCGTTTTTATGTTTCGCTACGAATCGTACAGAGCTAAGTAGATGGTCAAGTATCGTTCGCTTCACTGAGGTACAAGAACTGAACTCTGATTGTAAACGTATTTAGCTCCGAGTCCGGCTACAAGATTGTTTATGGATGTTCAATCCAGGTTTCACAAGTTGCCCCACATTGCGCCTTACCATCAGGCCCGACCGTGAGGCTGTTGACATTTACTTGATGGAATTCCTTGCGTCCCGATGGAAATACACCTTCCTTACGAATGTAAGGAACTAACACGACTTAGCTACGCAACTACGATATATTTTCGATCTACGAAGCACTAGAGAGGGCCCGGGCGTTGGTGAGGACGCCTACCGCGGACCTCGGGGTGAGTTATGATCGATACCGGGTAACTGGTATCGATCGTCCTGCGACCGGCAAGACCCACAAAGGGCAGGGCGGACGTATGTCGTCTACGACTCACCAAAGCGGCCAGGTTAGATCCCGCGCCCTATGTCCTTAGGCACGGCCCTCCCAGTGCTTTGACTCCTTGTATTTTAGCTTTGACATTCTCTTTGTACCTTAGATACACCACAGGTTTAACAAGTTTGTGACATAGGTTTATATACCCCTTATAATCGTCTCGAATAACTGTAATTGGAATCATGCAAGGCGTGTTTAGGACGCGTCCGATATTAGAATATCATGGTAGGTCTATGTTAGGTATTCTCTCATAAAGATGCATTAGTCACAATGCCATCTGATGGTAAATTCGCGAGCAGTAGTATCTTCCCGATTTTCCATTATATACTTTCTACAGATGTGACGAGCTGTCATATATTTAGTACTCCAACAAATATACTAAGTCGTGACAATCAAGGTCGTCAATGTGGACCTTGCAGACTCCAGTATGCATGATGTGACTTATTATTTCCCGAAATGATGATCACTGTTCCTCGTGGTATGCCATGGTCAGCAACATGGCCATTCATTGGAATGACTGTCTTGTAGATGTAGCTAGGAAACAAGCAAAATTATGATTTTCATCCCTCTGTAATCACTACATGGTGCAAGTTTGGAAGCCATATGTAATTCTGATATTTCCGCTACATCAGTCCCATCTTTCTGTCAATGATGCGCAACGATCGTAGTTGCTCGAGTTTCCCAAGATTGTTGTCATGACGAGATTCACGAGTGCTCATCACCCGTGCCTGTATTGATACTGAATCACAATGGCGAATGCATAGCTTTTAGTCTGGATGACGTGTTAATCAAACAGTGACAATCTTTCATTTCAAATGGTACTACTAGTCTTACAACCGGCTGAATCATATCATTACTATCATTACAAGGGGTGTCGCATGGAAGTGTTGCTGCTGATATTGGCTGTCCGGTGTTTCTTGAATGAAGCCGCCACTGACATATTGTCAGCAGCTTGGGGGGCGTAAGTGACCATACTTGCTGGGCCAAACACTTGCCTGTGAAGTTGAATGAGTCCTCTCTGCGATGAATGCTGTAGTTACTGACCGGTTCCACCACAACACCAACTCCTTGATGAATTCTTCTGCCTCCGTATCTGTAGTGTCCTCGAAGAAGGCGACAATATTCTTGTAGAATTGATGGTAGTCGAAGAACACGTCAACAATGCGCCATGAGCCACAGCTCGCCAATGCAAAGTAGAGCTGACAGATTGGTGATGAGTTGTATGGCAACAGCGGCAAAAATGCTCACCTGTACAGCAATATATGCGATTGCTCGTGGGGCTACGGTCTTCATCCCGAGTAGAGTGGCTACATTGGTACGCGTGCGTCGCTCATTGCGACGATGCCTCCTGGGCTGTGCTAGGAGGAACTCAGAATTTAAATCATCCGCTGTGAGATCAGCAGACGATGGAGAGGTGAAGATGTACTTGAACGCCTGCAAAGTCATCAGTCAAATTGTGAAGCAACGAGACGCTAAGCTTACCTTGACAAGGAGCTCCCCCTTAAAAAGGCCATGGTTTGGAAAGTTGGGATTGTACCTGCCGTTTGCATAAAGGAAAATCGGCCATGAATTGGCAGTAACGAGAAAGTCAGGATGGAAATCCCGAACATTTTGCCTGTGCCTGAGACCGAAGCATGCTGAAGTTAGCAATGTGCGGTAATCGAATCAAGTGCCCTACCAAGGATTGTCCCAATCATAGTCAACTGGACATAGGAGCCTACCGGTAGCGTCGTTATAAAATCCTCTCCTGGATTTGTCATACGGAAGTAACTCTGGCTCAGGAGGGGGTGTCTGTGCCATGAGCCAGCCAACAACAGCAGTCTTCAGCCGTGAGGCATCGTCACCACGTGCACCATCTGCGCCAACAAGAAGCTGTAGTCACATTAGCCAAATTCGAAAACTAATTTGACTTTAGCCCCACCGCTTTGAAGATCTTGTCCAAGCGCACACCATTACTGTGTGCAAATACCGGGCGAAGCTGTGGAATCCAGCGTAACAGCTCTTGGTAGCATTTATATAAGCGGTTCTCTCTGTTTACGAAGTCAACTGGTAGTGTTGTCATTTTAAATACATGACTTACTCATCAGAACTACTAGTGAGTGTTTCCCCGCGGGCGCTGTGATCCATGGGCTGGTTGCGGCGATCAGCCTCAGTGACTAAGTCACTGACATTATCTACAAGTGTTACCACCCTTTGTATCATTCGTCCAAGCTTGCGGTAGCGCTGAGTAGTGCTGCAGTAGAAATTTAACTTTCGAAATCTTCTATGAGGACCGAAAAACTCACGCTTCACGATCAACATCTGCTTGATGAAGGGTTGCAAGTTCGGATTCCAAGGTAGCGATCTGCTGTTGGTAACTGGCTTCAGGCTCAGAAGCCCGGTGAACACCTGCATGTGCCATTGATGATAGAGATATGGAATGACTGCAAATGTTGGGGATCAGTCAAGTCTGCAGTTTTTACCTTATTAACCAAAACCGGATCAGATCCGTCGAGACGGAGGTGTGGATCACGTCTTTGACTAATGGTGATCGTAATATCCGAATTGCTGATCAAATGTTGTTAGTTTAGTCGAAGAATGGAATGAAAGGCTATGTACTTCACTAGGGCAAGTTTGGATTGCTGTGGAGCGATAAAAATCTATTAGCAAAGAAAGATCATCATTCCTGATATGCTGTACACACCATGCATAGGCTAAGTTCCATCCTTGGAACACCCAAGGACCTCATGTCTGGACTACACCGCGCACCACCTGTTAGGGATCAATAATTGAATGTAAACACGAAGCTAGTGAGCAAACAGTGGGCGCGATGAGACTGCTTTTCACTTCTGTGCGAAGCGTGATTTCTAATCAGCGCTCCAGAGGTCACATTTGGCTCTGGCTCGAAGATTTGGATGGCGGCAATCTGAAAAATCTTCATGTCTGGCAAAGGTGGACCTTTATGCAGTTAGAATCGACCCACAGATCAGGTTCATCATGGTTGGAACTCGATCCGTAGCACTGCTCAAGGTCCCCGACAAAGGGTCTTCGTTCTTAACAAAGTTCAAAGTAGCTTGGATAGGAAAACATACCGATTTGTCCCGTCAATGGTCCGCTCTCCCTGACAGGTAGCCCGAAGTAGAGAGTTTCCGATCATGTTGACGTGCCGAATACAACGAAAAAAACCTTGCACCACTGTACGTGTATCTTCGTGAGCTTGGCTGCAGGACCTGAATTAAAAGAAGGAATATTTGGGCTCACCGAACGAAACCCCTGAAAGTTCATTCCAATGCCAGTATTCAGTCGTCTTCCTGACAAACTTGAGCGCGAGATCTTTCTTATCGCGGCCGCAGAGCATTCGCGGCCCCACCGCTATTTACTTGTTGCTCGCCGGGTTCTAGTCTGGTGAGTTCTATATTGACTTTCTGCTGCAGAGCTAAATGGTTTTTGTTAGGGTGCAAAAGATTGTTTACCACTCGGCCATCCTTCGCACTGATTCTGCAGCCCAATGTTTCATCACTTCATTGGAGTACCGCCCGCAGTTTGCTATTTCTGCAGTTAGAACACTCTATATTGGGGTGGCAGTACGAGACACCCACGCCGCACAAATCCTGCACCTCTGTAAAGGAATTACTGATCTCACTCTGCGTGTCGTTTGCCATCACCTAGGCACGAAGAATCCCTTCATCGAGCCCCTGGATGCTCTTCCTTTGACCTCCCTGTCAACGGACTTGTCAGGCATCTTCCACAATCAGCGTTCATACTTGCCCAACTTACAGGTCGCCCACCGCATCACCCACTTGCACCTCACCAATGCCTGGTCATCTTGGATGGGTTTCCCTGTTGGGCTCACGAGGCTAATCCAGCTTACCCATCTTTCGGTTCCCTGGAGTACATCTCGGTCAGATTTTGATTTGATCCGCGAAATTTTGACGTCTATCGACCTAAAAGTCCTCGTGTTGTGGAGGAGTGAATACGAGAGATATGATGATCTGATAGACAACCTCCAGAGAGAAAGGTTGAATGACCATCGCATCATCTGCTTGAATTCAGTCCTATATTCGCCCTACTTGGTTTATGGGGGGTTTTGGGAATATGCTGAGGAGCTGGTTAACTGGAGGAAGAAGGTAGAAGGTATGTCATTAGTCCAATACAATGCTGCACCCCGCTAAAAAAACGTACCAGCCAAACCGTTTGAGAATCCTGTCGACATGGAGTTACCTGCCTTGAGAGTAGCCATTGAACGCCGTTGAACAAGCCTATCTATACTATGCAGTAAATCGAGTGTTGCAATGTAAGCCTACAGGGAATTTTTAATGAAACCAGATGCAAAAGCAAAAGTGGAAGATGGGAAATCACATCGTTGCAGTGTGTGGTAGGAATGAGGGCACGAAGTAATTGGTGGTCATGCACGTGACCACATGGTTTCTCCTTCCCCTCATCGCTGCGCAGCGCTCAGTACTCAGTGCTCAGCATTGTCACCCGTTTGTTCGCTTGCCCGGAGCTGCCGCCGCCCTCATCTGGCTCCATCATCAAGCTTCCATACCTTATCGCTATGCCCTCCACCGCACCCAACTACACCCTTTGGCTACCTTGGCGGTACTTGTTCTTCGGCGGCTGAAGGTGCGTTTTCCCACTGCATGGGATGTCTGTTCGTCACCACGTTCCCAGCAAGGTCATCTGCGACAATACCTATTCGAACAAATCGTAGTTGATCGTCGCGCAGGGTATGTTCCAGCTGAAAGAGATCAACTAGATGGATATTCTTTTTATTTGGTGAGTCCCCCACCATTTACCGTTATAAGTGGCTGTGGGACTTACATGCTTCCCTTCGTAGGTAATCTCGCAGATGAACGACTCTGCATAGCAATCAGGTGGAAAGGCGCAACACCCGTTACTTAACACTGTTTGTGCTCATTCACCCCTCCGCCCGGCCAGGCGACATTTTTCCGCCATCAAGCTTGCGATCCGCACTCGCTGTAGTAAACCCGCACAAATATGTTTCATCAAATACAGATCCGGTCTTGCACGAGTATGCAGCAGAGTATAGAGACACCACTCCAAAGAGGGTCCCTCTGCCGCCACACATCCGTCAGCTGGCGAACAATGCATACTACCACATGAGACGGACTAGGCAGGACCAGTCTATGCTGTTTAGGTGCGTACATCGTAGATGCACTCCACGTTAACATGCTTAATGCACCATGACAGCGGAGAAACTGCAAGCGGCAAATCCGAAAACCGGCGTCTCGCCATCAAATCGCTTCTGGAACTCTCCGTCTCCAATCCAGGCAAAAAAGGATCCAAACTCGCTAGCCAAGTACCCGCTGCAGAGTTCGTCATTGAAACGTTCAGAAAAGTCGCTCTGAAAACCATCGGCCTCTCAAAGTGGCACGTTGCGCAGATGTGTCGACTCATCGCCGCCATCCTCCACCTCGGCAACCTCGAATTCACGATCGACCGTTCTCACGACGTCGACGCTGCGGTCATACGTAACACAGATATTCTGGCTCTTGTAGCGGATTTCCTTGGCGTTCAGCCTTCCGCACTCGAGAACACCCTCTCCTACAAGACTAAAATGGTCAAGAAGGAGCTCTGCACCGTATTTCTCGATCCTGATGGAGCTTCTGATAATCGTGACGACCTCGCTAAGACCTTATATTCTCTTTTGTTCGCTTGGCTTAACGAACATATCAACCAGTGTCTTTGCAGAGACGACTTTGATACCTTTATCAGACTCTTCAATCTTCCTGGTCCACAGAACATGACCGGTCGCCCCAACTCACTCGACCAATTCTGCATTAACTTTGCAAACGAGCGTTTGCATCATTTTATCCAGCGCCGCCTATTCGAGGCACATGTGGACGAATACAAAAGCGAAGGCATAGCCTCACTCGTCCCCCCCCATCCCCTACTTCGACAATTCGGAATGTATTCGCCTTCTTCAGAACAAACCTGGTGGACTCATTCATATCATGGATGACCAGGCCCGTCGATCGCATAAAAAGACGGACCATACGATGATTGAGGCGTTCGGAAAGAGATGGGGAAACCATTCTTCATTCAAGCTCGGTGCAATGGATCGATCTGGATACGCTACGTTTACAGTTAATCACTTCAACGGGCCTGTTACATATTCGTCGGAGGGGTTCTTGGAATGCAACCTCGATGCCCTCAATCCGGACTTTGTGGCTCTCCTTCGGGGGACTTCCGCCTCTGCATCCGCCTCTGCCCCTGCGTCTGCTGCTGGTGCGGGGCTGGGCACAGGCACCGACGCAATGGAAGGTGCAGGATCCATCAACCCATTCGTTCAAATCTCTTCTTGGGCAAAGCCATCGCAACGCAAGCACATCCCAAGAGTGAGGATACCATCGTAGCAGCACAGCAACCTGTCAAACCTATGCGCGCGCCCTCTACTCGGCGCAAGGGCACCGTGAGACGGATGCCCATGGGGCGCGACACCGCCACAGCCACAATCGCCGAGGAAGATCGGGACGACGAAGATGCAGCTCAGCACGGCGACGGCGGTACCAGCGGTGCAGGTGGGAGTGGAGCAGGAGCACTGTGTGTCGCAGGCGAGTTCCGCGCTGCACTCGATACGTTGTTCGACACACTGTCCGAGACGCAGCCGTGGTATATATTCTGCATAAATCCCAATGATGCGCGTCTGCCCAACCAGCTCAAGGGGCGCGCTGTCAAGGTGCAGGTGAGGAGTGCGGGTCTGGGGGCCGTTGTGGCGCGATGTGGTGGTGGGAGTGCAGGTGCTAGGGGAAGAATATGGGAAGTGGGCGTCGAGATTGGGGAATTTTGGAGGAGGTACCGTACCCCTCTGAGTGCGGAGGGTGTTTTTATACCGGAGGAGAGGGAGCAGAGAGACGGGATTGCACATGCAAGGTCAGCATTGGGGCTTGGCGAGGCAGATGTGGTCGTAGGTCAGTTCAAGGTGAGCGATATTGTCACTGAGTTTGCAACGGTGGTGATTATGACGGTACACAGGTGTTCATGTCCCAGGCGGCATTCCATGCGCTGGAGGACCGCCTACGCGCAGCAGACGTCGACGAGCAGAAGCGCAACCGCCTACGTGATGCCGAGGTCGAAGCCGGGCTAGACGTACGCCGGGGTAACGCCGGCGATCCTTATGCGCCATATCTATCTCCTTCAGTCGCTGGAGGTGAAGATGCTGGATTTGGGAACACATACGGTGACCAAGCACCACTTGTCGGTCAGGGATCGTCTTTCCACCGCGAATACGAGGACGATGTAGATGAAGACAAGTCCATGCGGAGCGACGATTTCGATTACCGCAGCCGTTTAACGAGCGATCGGGACGATTCCAATTCTAACTACGGTACCGAATCGTACGCGCCCTCTAGGAATATGTTTCAGACTGCGGATAAGGAGGGACACGTACCCAAGGAGACGTTGCTGGGTGAAATTCTGGAAGGCGAGACGATAGAGACGGTGAGGGAGACGTCGGCAAGAAGACGATGGGTCCTGTTGTGCTGGCTACTCACCTGGTGGATTCCGTCTCCTTTCCTGAAGTGGTTTGGGCGTATGAAACGACAAGACGTGCGTCAGGCCTGGCGCGAGAAGCTCGCTCTGAACATGATCATATCTGGTTCATATGCGCTTGTGCTGTATTTGTGATCGCCGTCTTGGGCTCGGTCATCTGTCCCACTCAGCACGCCTTCAATACGTCCGAGCTCGTGTCCCATGCGTATCAGAACGGTTTTAGAAGTGTTACGAACACGTCGATAGAGTGACCCCTCCCCGGCGTGCCCACTCAAGTAAACGGCATACGGCATCACAATCGTCATGGAGCTAGGTGACGGCAGTGACACAGATGACACCGGTGACCTCGTCGCCCTTCGGTCCGTGGCCTGCGCCTTCCTAACATGGCGTTCCCAGAACCCTTGTCAAGCAGATTCCCGCCAGCCTGCTGTGACTTGAGCTTGTCGCCTTCCATGAAGTCCATAGGCCTCACTATCATCGTATTTCTTGGCTCATGGCTACTGATGTCAACAACTTTCAAGTGTTCAACTCATTGTAATCGTACCTTTACAGTCCCACAGTACCTGGCCCAGCACCGTACTTCTTGTCCATCCTACCAACACCAGCTCCGTTCTCATACTGGAAGATCGAGTACCCAACCTGTGGCAAATGGAGAACCACCCAGGAAGCGTCTGAGATTGGATCCGGATTGTCATGCTTCAACCAATCCAAGTCATGGTGGCGAGGTGAGTGTCCGTTGTTGCGGTCAAGTAATGTTGTCTAATTCACAAGCGCAGTACATGGAGACTACTGAAGCTACTTCTGCAGGCACTAGCGTGCGCATAGCACGTCCATCCGTGAACCCTGTTGGACTTGGATCTCCCGCCTCCAGCCCAATCATAGGACCAGACCCACCAAATGAAATACTTCCCCCTCATGCACGTCGTTTGCCTGCCAGGTTCCGTGACATCCTACCCATTCCTCCGGTACCTGTTCCCCCCATGGCTGCTGAGCAGCCGTCTATCATCAGACGGGTTATTCTCCATGTATTCGATTCTTTCCGCACTCATTTTAATCTCTTTGGTATTGCTCGCGAGTATCACCACCGCCCATCTCATGACCCGGATGCTTTCCTCTCTGCCAAGGACTTGTCCAATTTCACTCGCTCAGCACTTGAACAACTCGCGCATGACCCAGCAGTGAGGCAGGAATGTCCGAGTCCACTCAGAGACAACCATGCGCCACCCTGGCCTTGGGCCAACATGTCAATCTGGCGGCTGATGAACTGGAGATTAACAGGAAGTGTTCAAAAGTCTTCTGCAGAAGTCAATCGCCTTGTGCGCGAGGTCATCCAAGCAGAGGATTTCAACGTCCTTGAACTGGATGGGTTCAATGCTCATACAGAGGCATCACGCTTAGATGCTGCAGAGAGGGCACTTCCTGAAGACGACCCATTTAACACTGACCAATGGAAGACTACCAATGTTGAAATCAGTGTTCCAACCAGGGAGAAGAATCCGAAAGGGAATGGAAGGGCTTTCTATGTCGAGGGACTGAAATATCAGCCGCTGACTTCTGTGGTCCGGGCGGTTTTTGCAGAGGCATCATCGAAGTTATTTCATCTCACTCCCTTCAAGCGCATGTGGAGATCGCCACTCACTGGAAATGAACAGCGCGTTTATGACGAACTTTACACATCAGATGCGTGGATTCAAGCTCATGACGAGATTATGAAACAAAGGCGAGAAGACAACTGCCAACTAGAAAGGGTAATTGCGGGCATGATGTTTTGGTCGGACGCAACACACCTCGCACAGTTTGGCCATGCATCTGCCTGGCCGATATATCTTTTCTTTGGAAATCTATCCAAATATCTCAGAGCCAAACCAGATCTCGGACCTTGTCATCCGATTGCTTTTATTCCGCAGGTAAGCCAATATTCCACGTCTATAGTCATGTAACTGACACTCTTCGTAATGTAGCTTCCACAGTCAATACATGGCTTCATCTCGAGCTTTTCGACAAAGAAGAACAATGCTGACCTTCTCACTCACTGCAAACGCGAGCTTGTTCACGCCATTTGGAGAATATTGTTGGACGATGAATTCATTGATGCGTATAGGAATGGGATAGTGGTAAAATGCTTTGATGGGGTAATGAGGCGAATTTACCCTCGGATATTCACGTACTCTGCTGACTACCCGGAAAAGTAAGTATCAGAGTCTTGACGGACTCAGATATCCCAGTGTGAACTAACGCAATATTACAGGGTCATCTTAGGCACTTTACGGGACAAAGGAAACTGCCCGTGCCCACGGTGTTTAATCCTGAAATTGGACTTTCACCAACTTGGGATTCTGACCGACCTGTCAGCCAGACTGACCTTGGCGCGGACATACTTACGGAACAAGATTGACGAGGCAAGGCGAGCTATCTACCAGCTGGGCATGCCGTTGAAAGGAGTGGCAGTAGAGCGTCTCTTAGTGGCCGAGTCGCTCATACCAACCGTGGTGCGCCTTTTTTGCACCATCAATTTCCGACCTGTTGCTCAATTGGTTCTTTGTCTAGAACTCCTTTGCCGAGTGCCTTGGACAGTTCGGTTTCAACATATTCCCTGTGCTCGTGGTGGATCTACTACACGAGTTTGAGCTTGGAGTGGCCAAGACAGTCCTCAGACACCTGATACGCCTCATTCATGCAATAGATCCCAGTCTTGTGAATACTCTGAATGAACGGTGAGTGTAATTTGTGAGCGCCGTACCATGTAACTACTAATGTTTTCACGCATCTCTTAGATTTGCTAATATTCCATCTTTTGGGCTTTCCACCATCCGTCAATTTCTGTCAAACGTCGCTAACACTACGCAGTGTGCTGCCCGACATTTCGAAGACATGCTCCAGGTATCTTTTGCAACCGCTTATTTCTGCTGCCACGTAAACTGATCCACACAATGTCTAGTGTGCAATGCCCGCATTTGAAGGCTTGCTACCAGAAACGCATGATACAATTGTTCAAGTACTCCTCTTCCGCCTGTGCGAATGGCACGCTCTGGCAAAGCTGCGCCTTCACACTGACACATCCCTTGAATTACTGGGGCAGTCTTTGCGACGACTTTCTGCCCAAATCCAAAGGTTTCAGAGCTGCACGTGTGTAGCATTTCAAGCTGTTGAACTACCCAACGAAGCTGCTCAGCGACAAAGGCGGGAAGTAGCCGAACTCCAATCTGGCCAGCGAACGAAGCCATCACGTTCAGCACCTCAGTGTAAGACGTTCAACATCAATACTTACAAGTTCCATGCGCTGGGCGACTACGTTGGAACCATAAGGATGTTTGGAACGACGGATTCCTACACCACCCAAATCGTGAGTGTGTACTCTCTGCGTTGTTATACTATGTGGCTGACATTCATATAAAACGTAGGGTGAACGTGCTCATCAAATTGTCAAGAGGTTTTATTCGCAATCAAACAAAAAAAATGTGGTCAACCAATTCGCTACGCAGGAGCGGCGGCATACAGTCCTCAGGCGGCAGCGCGAACGCCTGAACCCTGAAGTTAGTGATGCCGATCCAAGCGATGCCGATCCAGAGATCCATCATGTCATGATGGATATTCCAAGACATGACAATACGTTCAACTTAGCAGACCTCATTGGAACGTACCGTGAAGATCCTGCCATGAAGGTATAGACTTCTGCTAGTTTCCTGAATTTCGCTTCTGAGATGGGGTTGGCAGCCAGATTTTGTGCAGAAACTCAAAAACCATCTCCTCTCGAGGCTACTTGGACTGGACTACGATGGGGATGAACGATCTTTCTCACCTGAGGATTGGAACGGTCTTCGCTTAACAAACCATCAAATGGTCGAGTCAAAGATCTTCCGGGTTAACTACACTACCTATGATATTCGCCGCGATCAAGATGTGATACGACCTGGCTCCAACAACAGTGTCATTATGACACTGTCAAGGGAAACTAGTCCCACCGCGCATCCATTCTGGTATGCACAGGTCCTGCGTGCTTTCCACATCCAGGTCCACTTCTGTCCGGGAGGCGTAAGTCAGCCAAAGCGAAGTATGGAAGTTCTCTGGGTACGGTGGCTTGGAGTGGATCCAGACCATCGATGGGGCTTTAAACAGGCCCGTCTTCCAAAGATCGGGTTCGTCCCAGATAGTAACGACGCATTTGGTTTCTTGGACCCCTCGCTGGTTATCCGGGGTTGTCATATCATACCTGCGTTTGTTGATGGCCGCACAGATCTCCTAATGCCTCGTGGGCCATCACTTTCCAGGCGACCAGGGGAAATTGATGATTGGAGAGCGTTCTATGTGAATATGTAAGCTACTCGCATTTACTGTTATACACTAAAGAAATTCAATGATGACCCTCAAAGCTTTGCGGACTGTGATATGTTTGCCCGTTTTGCAGGTATAGGCGTGGGCCATAGTGCAGTCAACTTGGGTCAAGTACCAGCACTAAGCATTACCGAGGACAACGAAGTTGATGTTGAAGCTTATAGAGAAAGCAAGGAGTCCGACATCCCGGATGAGGTCAGGGAGCACTCGGGGGCTGGGTACAGTTTGGATGACGACGACGACGACGACACTGAGGAGGATTTGGACCTGGGAAATGTCTCCAGCGATTCGGAAGTGGACGAGGACAATAGTTACTATTAGTATTCGCAATGCATTGTGTTTGCCATGCTATGAGTAAGCCTAAATACATGTGACCCGTCTTTTCTGAGGTAGGGATAACAGTTCATGAAACCAATATAGCCTGCAGCTGAGAACAAAGTTGATCAGACATAATGTCTGCCTTCCCTCGGGAAAAAATGTAATTTGCCGCTGGAGTATGATATATGGCGCACATGATTATCACGGTGAGACGAATTACACAGTCATTTGTAAGGTAATGTCGAGACATCAGAATCTAGAGGATTACTCTACTACGAATATAAGGCCTGATACCTGGAGTATCATTTTAGAGCTGATGGCCATTAGAACAAAAAATTACATTGATCTGATATGGCTAGAGAAGCTTATATGGAGTGACTGTCAGTATTATAGACGTGCGATAACTATGTACATTTGTTGGT
>Ga0307516_10005356_pt1 | contig 15419 bp, 23 predicted proteins | sample 19_EM_MG_FD_203310 | JGI IMG/M metagenome (GOLD analysis project Ga0307516, IMG submission 203310) | Populus trichocarpa ectomycorrhiza microbial communities from riparian zone in the Pacific Northwest, United States - 19_EM | ecosystem: Host-associated > Plants > Roots > Unclassified | place...
GGGAAGCTGACCTCCCGGATATACAAGTGAGCGACATTTACTCGTTTCCAGGAGGAAATTTCAATAACAATCATTGAAGGTTGCTGTAAAAATATCTGATGTCAAGCTACACTTGACACAGATTCAGTACCAGAATCTGATCAGCCTTTTCCAGTCGGTATCTAGGGTATTTTCCTCCGACAACCCCACCCATGTGAACCCTATCGTCTCACCCAGTCCTTGCCTCGGCGACAATTCTGTCGAGGCTGTGGAACGACGCAATACAGTAAATTTGGAGCCTGAGGTCCGGAGCACGCCTGCCGGCGATGGGATGCGACCGTGGACAACCGTCGACGTTGTGGCATCGGTCAAGGCGGTCAAGCTTCACCTATATGACGCCGGGGCCAACACCGAATCGAAACTCCAGGACCATGGAATAGTGCAGGTTTCATTGAATAGTACTACCCTTCGCTACAAGTCCCTCTCTGATGGTGCTTCGGAGGCTCAGCTCGTGTTGGAATCGTTTACTATGAGCAACACGAGACCCGGAGGGTCTAGATTCAGGGAAATCATCCCTGCTGCTGACCATGGCCGCAACCAGTTCATGGTTCTGTATACATCTTCTGGAACTTCGTCACTTGCGATAGTGACAGTTGATGCTCCACATATTATCTTTGCGATTGAGCCATTGATCGCACTTATTTCCTTCTTCGCCAGTGTACCGGGGATTGCGACTGATACTGGTCAGAGGGAAGACGTAGTAAATGATATGTCTCAACAGACTGTCTCCCGTTCTGGCACCGACATTCGTGTCGAACTGCACGACATCTCTATTAGTGTACTTGAGGACGATTCCAATGCACAATCACAAGCCATTCGATTGTACATTGACCAAATCATATTGTCTCAACAGGTAAGGACTACGATGGGCTTGAAGGTGTTGGTACTGACAGCTCCAGGTTATTGTGGCCTTGACCATGAATAAACTTGGGATGTCTTTAATTCGCATGGGAACTGACTCCGATACCGTCCGTTTCTTAGATGAGGTCGATCTCACCTTGTCAGTTGACAGCCAGTCTTCGACTCGAGAACAACTTTTGAACATCGAAATCTCGTCCAAACCAATTATCTTTCGCGTGTCTTACCGCGATATCATGCTCATTACTGCCATCACGACCAAGGCGGCGCAACTGTATGGGAAGTCTCACGGATCCATTTCAAATGACGAAACTCGGCCTTCGAAAGTATTAACGACTGCAGAACCCAGCTCAGCGCAATTACAATCGACGAATGCAACGAGCAAAGCACGTGTAGTGACATCTAAAGAGCAGGTATGAAATTTCTTATCCTGTCAATAGTCATTTTTACCAGATGTAGTTGAAAGCAACCATGGATGGTTTTCGTTTGATCCTCATCGGAGACATGCATGAACAACCCATGCTCCATCTCAACCTGAAACCATTTGTTGTGATGGTTAAGGACTGGTCCTCCGAGGTACGGTTTTCTGGTTAGTCTTTGGTTTACTCATCCACAGTATACCTCCAGCTTTCTGCGTCCACTATTATTGAACCCCAAATAAATTACTGGAATTTAACCAATTCACACTGGGAACCTTGTATGATTCCTTCCCTTCTATGATAATCAATAATTGATATTCTTTTGGAAGTGATTGACCCTTGGAGCCTTAGCCTATCGGTATTGTTGTTGCTCATTCCCGATGCGGCTCTACTAATTTCCCTGCAGGTGACAACGGAACAGCCTTTAGATGGCTTCAAGGCTTCCATTACTGCTCGCGATCGCCTTGACCTGAATATCAGCACTACATTGATCGAGCTTGCTACCGCATCCATCAAGATGTTGGGTAAGGAAGGTGAAGGAGTGTTGCAGAAAGCTCGAGGGAGTTACGCGCCATATCGCATCCAAAATCGCACCGGTTATCTGTTGTTCTTGTGGTCTGATGATGTCAATGCTGCCTTTAGGGAGTCCAATGCAGTGAAGATTGATCATAATCGGACTATTGATTGGCGGTTTGATGATTGGAAGACAACACGCGAGGTGAGTGTAAGAGTAATAATAAAAAATCCAAAGTAACTGTTTTTCAGCACGTTTCAGCGTATGAGCAACACAATGTTTGTGTACAAATTGCTGGAAAACCTTGGGAAGCAGTTCGGGGTATACCTGTTGACAGAGAGGGCGAGTTTACCTTTTCGTTGCGCCCCAGAGGAGACGGGTACACAGATCGTCTGTTGTGTGCTATTACGGTGGAGGACAACGTCAAGGTGGTGACGCTACGATCAACCTATCTTGTTGTCAACCACACTTTCTATCCGTTGGAGCTGATGCTGGTTGACAACACGGGTCATCCAGCTTATTCTTTGGAGAAGATTTGTTAGTTCTAAACTTGTCTCACCGGATTTCATCCCACTAATGTTCGCCCAAGTTCCCGGTCATGATTACGCATTACCAATTGAGTCTGTTACCCGGAACAGGATAAGGTTGCAGCCCGACCGTAAGCACCACATTTTGTGGCGGTACCTTGAACTCACATAACCTCAAGAAGGATTCGGTTACAAATGGTGTTCCTCGCTTCGTTTCGATGATCTGATAGCGAAGAAATCTCTGACAATACAGTGTCCTCATGGGGACGCGAGGGAAGTGCCTTTCCGCTTCCAAGCCTGGGTGCAAGCGGACTCAAATGATCTTACTGCGCGGTAAGTCCACCATACTATTTGGCGCTTGGATTCTCAAATAGTCCAGTAAATCACCCAAAATCACTCTCAAGCTACGTGCACCTATTGAACTCGAAAACCTCCTGCCATACAACGTACAATACCGAATTTTCGATAGAAACGCAAATACCAACTGGAAAAGTTACCTTCGAAATGGTGGCATTATGCCAGTGCACTCTGTACAGTTGGACCACCTGGTGTTGCTCAATGTGGAGGTACAAGACACCAGTCCGTCCATTCTGCAGCTTGATTCAGCAAGGTCTTAACAATTATTTAGTTTTCGCACCAAGTGAATTCGCCATTATCAATGCTGACCCTCAATCAGACTTTGATACCGAGACTCGCTTAATCCTCCGGGACCAAACCAATAGGAAACTGAACCTGAAACTCAATTATATGTGCGCAATTTCTTTCTTCGTTTATCTCTGGTTGATCGACACATATGCTAAGTCGGTACCCTGAGTCTGGCGGAGCGTTCAAAGTACAAATCTACAGCCCCTATCTGGTTGTGAATAAGACCGGACTTCCGTTCAACGTGAAAGCAGTTCGTTCCAATCGTGCTAGTTCTCCTGTGGAAATAGCCGGTGATACCCGCCGAGGTATGGCACTTGCCCATTTCCTACTCCAGCGTTAACCGTTCATTTCTTTTCCATCAGACGTCCTTATGGGTCGTGTCCCATTTTGTAAATGGCTATGTCTTTGCTTCCTTTTGTATATGCTCACCTCACATGCAGTGTTGTCTCATCCTCATGAAAATGGCCACGCATTTGTGTTCCAAGTTGCGGACTCCATCTGGTCTAATGTAGGGCACGATTTTGTATCGTGAATGGCTTCCGATGGTTCGCATTCTAGGTAGTAGGGCTTGAAGCTCCGGCGGCTGAGACCAAAATGGTCATTCCCTCCTCGAAACAGAAGAATGAGGAATACCATATCGGGTTGTCATGGACAGAGGGCCTTGGAAAGTATAAACTTACTAAGGTCATTATTCTTGCTCCTAGGTTTTTGGTGAAGAATGATCTATCAGAGCCGTTGCATTTCCGCGAATACCAAGGGCTTCCTCGAGGTAGAGCCGTACTTAACCCCGGCGAACGCTGTCCGCTGCAGGCTTTGCGTACCAGCCAAGAGAAACTTCTTACTATCGCCCGTCCTGGCTTGAACACACGATGGTAAGCACTCAAAGCAACGAGCGCTATTGTTGACAGTAGTTTTAAGGTCTGCTCCAATCAACCTGGAAGACATCGGAGTCGTATATCTGCGTCTTCCAATGGATGACGATGAGGTTCAGCTCATAAAGGGCGACATAAAATTGGACGGCTCTATCATATTTGTTACTTTCTGTAGAGCCGATGGGTGGCCATTCGAGATTGAGAACCAAAGTGATCATACAGTCATTATTTGTCAACGGGTATTTGCATTGTACCCCGAAATCAGTGTCCGTTGCTGATATTTATCAGGACGCCAATTGCAACGAGGCAAATTCAACGGTTGTCAAGTCTGCTTACCCGCGTTACAAGATGGCGCCACATTCAACGATACCATATGCTTGGGATCAACTTGCTGCGAAAGAAAAGAAGCTCATGTTGATGATACACGATGCGCGTCGCGTAGTGGATATCATGGAAATCGGGGCCCTTGTACCCTTCAAATTTCACGTGGGCATGTCCTTTATTTTTTTGGGAACTATCCTCGATGGGTTTCCAGGACCGGAGTCGTACTCGCGCCGTGTCGTTGGACGTGCGAGCGGAAGGTCACAAACAAATCTTGCGCATTACCCCCTATGTTGCGGAGCGGAGTGTCTACAAGCCGAAGCATAGGAACACTGGCTCGCTCTCACGGTCGGATACCCTAGCCAGCACAGAGGCCTTCGAAGCTGTCGCCGAAGACTCAACCCTAATTCTTACAATCAAGGTTGACCTTTCTGGGATTGGCATTTCTCTGATGAACCGCAGAATAATCGAAGTGATCTATGTCTCGGTGGATTCTTTGGAATTCGAGTATAATAACAGTACGACAGCTCAAGCAGTGACCTTCTCGTGCGGTTCCCTACAGATCGACAATCAACTTCATGATGCAGTGTATCCTGTCATCCTGCAACCGAGCCCTATCTCGAGGGAGAACTCAGGGATGGCAGCTGTGCTTCCAACGGTCCAAGCTTCTATCGCCTGGTTGAAGGACCAAGGTATGTTATTGAATATTTTATAAGCCTTGTGTGATTCACTGCCTCGAATCAAGAACACGGTGTCTTATTCGTCAAGTATTGTTCGATCCTCTTACAGGCATTGACCATTGAGGCCGATGAGGATCTCCTGTTTGCGATATATGATTTGACCCAGATTAAAGGTTTATCATGGGAAGAGGAAACAGAGGAGTGAGTGGTTTGGAACATAAATTTTATGACTCATGGTATACCTTGTTTAATACCTAGCGTCTTAATCCAGCACCCAGACGATATTCCAGAGCCCCAGGCCACAGATTCCGGGCAAGAAGTTTACTTCGAAGTGTTAGAACTACAACCAATCCAGCTCTCCTTGTCCTTCACACGAACCGAGCGGATTAGTAGTGAGGACAAGTGGGTCCCCTTTTTTGTTTTCGACGTGTAGTTGATCCATTTCCTTTCACGCAGACTCAGTATACGAAATCCGATTGCAGTAGTCGTAAATGCACTTACGATGACTCTCGGCAATGTCAATGATGCACCACTCGAGCTCAACGCGCTCGCTATACGGGACATGCGATTAACTCTACCTGAACTGCAAACACGCATTGCGTATCACTACCGACAGGATGTGTTGCGGCAGCTCTATCGCATCCTGGGCTCGGCTGATTTCATAGGAAATCCAGTTGGCTTGTTCACGAACGTTAGCTCGGGGGTCGCAGATATCTTTTACGCCCCATATCACGGTGTTGTCATGCATGGGAATAAAGAACTGGGCATCGGTATTGCCAAGGTAAAGTTTACGATTACCTTTCTTACTTGCTCTCACCGTTCCCCAGGGTGCAGCGAGCTTCGTGAAGAAGACCGTGTTTGGCCTTTCTGACAGCGTTACCAAGTTCACTAGTAGCGTGGGTAAAGGTGAAATGCTCCCTATCAGATCCAGATTATGGTTGTAACATGTAGTTAGGATTATCCGCCGCCACCTTTGATGCGGAGTATCAAGCACAACGAAGGGTGTCTCAACGGCGCAATCGGCCTCGCCATGCTATGTGGGGATCGAATTCATATGACGTAGAACTTTACCTGACAGACAAATTTGTAGCTACGGTGTCACCGCGGGTGGCGAAGCATTCGCGAATAGCGTTTTCAGTGCGATGGAAGGTATTGTGGTACGCGCGGCACTTCTTTGCTATTTTCTGTGCGTTTTGTTGATCCCATTTTAGTCCAAGCCACTTCAAGGAGCCGAGACAGAAGGGGCGGTTGGGTTCTTCAAAGGTATCGGCAAGGGTTTGGTTGGGTGCGCCACTTTCCAGTCTTATTCGCCCTGGTATCCGTGTGACCATCGCCCAGCGCTGTAACAAAGCCCGCTGTGGGTGTGTTTGACCTTGCCGCAAACCTTTCCGAAGGTGTGCAACTTGAGCAGGATGCACTTGAGGTACGAACCACTGAGTTCATTTCCAGGTATTAGGAATACAACCACCGTGTTTGATAAGCCCGAACGCGAACGAGTGCGTCTGGTAAGTTCCAAATTGGCACAAATGACCAATGGATTAACATACCCCTTTCGCAGCCAAGACATGTCCCGCCCGACAGTGTGCTGGTGGTAGGTCCACTTACGTTTTCAGGCTCAGTCTTTGTTATCTACCTCCTTCCTTTAGCCCTACTCTACCCGCGAGGCACTTGGCCAGTATTGGATGAGAGATCTGGAACATGGTACCTACCGAAAGGAATCGTATGTCGCTTACATCGGTAAGTGTGCGCTCCAAGGCATACTTGATTATTGGTTCATTTCGCCTAGGTTTACCTGGCGGCGACAATGTTGTCCTTCTGACCACCGTGAGGGTGCTCTCATTCGGGTCGAAGAAGTTGCGGCTCGACTGGGATCTACTTCTCGCTAATGTCCTGGGTGTTGCGGTTGAAGACAATGGTATCCGTTTCTCCCACAAACTGGGCAAGGATCATGACAGATTTGTACTCATACCTGACAAAAATGCTCTGACATGGTTCTTTGGACAAATTGCATCTGTAGTCAGGGCTTTCAATACTCGTAGAAGAATGGACAATTGAACCCATGCCTTATTTCTCGTATCAAGAGGACCAACTTTATTGGATGTAGCGACTGTATTACTTAGCAACCTGTACCTTTGCAATGCTCATAAATGAGATCCTCGAAACAGAACTGTACAGAAAAGGGTGAAGGAAGAATGAAAGTGGTGGAAAACGAATGGCATGGCTCTCGAAGCCGGGAAAATAACAATAATGTAACAAAGATGATACGGGTATAATTCTTGTGGGATATCTCCTAAGTGGTTGTCTCCTGACGACGCACAGAAGGGATGCGAGCCCTGGGTGAGACAGTGACGTCACTAGCGGTTGGGCTCGGTTGTGTATGCAAGATTGCTGTCGCTGTGCTAGAGATACGTTCTCTGGTAGGAAGTTTAGTAAACTCAGTGATGTGTTTCTCCCCCGTACGGTCAGTGGCACTCCCCGAGTCGTCCGAGTCATTATATGTTGCAAGCTTGCTGCTTTCGAAACTGCCGTAGCTGCCACGTGGGCTGGTGGAGTAGGCGCTTTGGAACTCGGTATCAGAGTCATCCGTGGTGGAGGACAACGCAGGTGTCAACGCAGGTGTAGTTGGTGTTGTAACAGGCACATCGGGTGACAAAGCGCTCAGCGATGCACCGGAGGCGATCTTGCGCAAAGACTGCGTCTCCGTTGTGGGTGTCGGCGTTATGTCCTCAATAGCGTTGGTCTTGACGGTCTCAGGTTCAAAATGACCAGGGATATTCTCCCCACGGTTCAGTGATGAAGAACGGCGGGGATTCAAGACAGTGTCAAGAGAGCCGCGAGTGATAGTCGTCGCCGAACCTGTTTGATTCGTGGACATAGTGTCGCTTCGCTCCCTGCGCTTTACCCTCGTGGGAGGGTTGTTCACCAGCTTTGTCCCTCTGGGAGGACGTACACGAACGGGGACCGCAGCATCTGAACTCTCTTCACCGCGTTCATCTGTACCATAGCCCGAACCTGTCCCATGGCGTCCAAGCGACCGGCTCTTCCAGTCTTGAATACGCTCTGAAGCTAGGGCAGTTTCTAACTGGAATCATCTCAGTGAGCGACGACGGCGGGAAGGTATAGATTAATTACTTACTTTTTGCTGTATCTGCAAGACCTTTTGTGCAATTCTGTCACTGCGTTCGCTGATGCCTTCATCAACAGCCATCATCCCGTCCTGAACGTTCTCCTCTTGCGTCGCAGAGAACCGCTTCTTGCGCGAAGGTGAGACGGAAATCTCTTCCTCTTCCGTAATAGTGGTCGTGTCCCTATCGACCTTGTCGTGGACGAGGGTATCGTCCATCCCTTCAAACGACTCTGCAAGGGTAGACTCTGTTCCAACGCTGCGTAGCCGTGATCCTGTACCTTCACCACAGCTGTTCTTCACAGCATCACTAGCTCTTCGTGACCTTGCACCTCTCGTAGACTGTGCCGAGGCTGACATACGCGAAGCAGGGCGGGAATCCATCTCCTCGCAGTAGTCAGATTCATCCACGTCGACGGCCATAGATGCAAGGGCACGCTCGATTTGTGCTTCAACTTCGGCGACCATTTCTGCACGCTCTTCCTCCATGCGTTCCATGGTCTCGCGCATTCTCTGGAGCTCAGTCAATGCCTCTTTGTGCGCCTTTTCCGTGTCAGTGAGCCCTAGGATATCGTGAGCCTCTGACGTGCGACAGCCCGTGATAGGATCATTACTCACGTTGTTGCAACTTGGCCTTCTCCGCGGATGTCAGTGACACCAACCCACTAAGGCGCTTCGTTTCCCGTTGTTCTTTGCCAATCTTGCCCCTCAACTGGTCCGCCTCGACACTGAGCCTCTCCGCGTACTGCTCGAACGTCACAAACTTATCGCGCCATAAGTCCGCCTCAGTCATCAAGAAGTTCAGGCGGCGGGAAAGTCGGCCGATCTTCGTTTCAAGGTCATCCCGGGCATCGACAAATGCGGTAGCACGCTTGCGGATGGAGAGTTGAATGTGTTGTTCCGCGGCAGTGAGTTGAGGAAGACGGCGGATGGCACCGAAGGAGGACAGACGCTTGAAGAGGGAAGGCTTCTTGAACTAGAACGATGATAAGTATTTCCAGCTACGAGATAGAAAAGTAAAGGCTTACTTTGTCCTCCAGAACGGCGTCAAATGCTTGGATAATCCTGGTAGAGTGCCACCACTCTGGGGGTTTGATGGTATCAGCAACGGCTGCCATCTCACCACCCCTCTTCGCCTGGACTTTGCATACGGGCCGGAATCGACCCGCAGGGAAGGCTTCCTTAAATTCACTAAGAGATTGCATAAGTAAAGCAGTAAGATGAGTGACATGGAAACGTACGAAGGCACACAGTGATCAGGGTGGTAATGAGGCTCGAAGGCGGTTAGAAGCCGTTGCCTATATCTGTCTCTTTGCTGCTTAGCTGAAACAATACCAGAGGGCGGCGAGGGGCAACTGAGGTAGTTGATGTCCCTATCAACCAAGTGCTAGTTGGTATACCGGCACAGCTTGGACGGGGAGGGGAACTCACAAGTCGACCACGCAGATCTCTGGTGCAGGTCGTACAGCATATCTGGCTTCGGTTGCGAGGCCCAGGATCCACGGCCCAGGATCGTCGATATATATCCTTGCATCGCGTGCATGAACCGCTGGGAGAGCGATTCCATTCCAGCCACGTAATTCGACAAGGTACTTGATAGTGGACACTGCAATCTACGCACGCATAAGCAAAGAACCCAGTTTCCAGGTCAAGAAAAGGGACATACTCCGAGCATCGCCGGGTGCCTAGAATAAAAGAGGACACGTCCGGTTGGTGCCAACGCGATCTGTGATCGAAGAGTATACGTTAATATAGCACCTCTGATACGCGATCGGATCCGCTGAAACAAAACGTACTTCGCAACACGTAAGAATGTTGTCGATGTTCAAAGCTTTGAACAAGGGCCACATCGTAAAGTTGATGTCAACGAGTCCCCTGCCAAAGTCGAGTCCACCTGGGAAACGTGCGATGACCTCTAAATTGGTCTCTTCGCTCCTGTCTGAAGCGTTGGTGCCGACACCTGAACCAGGTCGGGAAGACGGAGGACCGGGTGCAAGGGAAGCATCCAGCTTGATGAGCTCGCCTGCGCGTGGAGCAGGGTGGGCAAGAATCTTGGAGATCTGGAGGGTGTGGGACTGGACGTCCTTGGAGAAGCGAGCCCACGAGAGGGTGAGATAATCACGCATGAGATCATAGATAGGGTGGCGTGAAACGAGCGCTGCAACCATGACACGTCAGATGTTTGATGAGACAATAACCTTCGGAAAACGTACCCAACGCGTACGGTAGCCAGAACACTGTATCGCCTGGGAGGAAAAGGGTGCTCTCTCCGGGGCCGTGCCCGTTCACCGTACTTGCGACATCAAAATCACTCTCACTGATAGCCCCGGCATCCGTCTCGGCACCTTCACCATCAGTTTCCCCATCGGTTCCCGTCCAGGGGCCTCTTCCAGAACGCTTACCTGGGCGACGGCCAGACTCTCCTGGAGAGCCATTGGCGGATCCAGGGCCGACTGATGATCGCAGCACCTTGAGACGGGAAGCGACCAAGGACTGAGCACTTTCCTTCCTTGACCGACCAGCCTCGAGGGTGCGACGAATGGCAGCACTTCTCTCGGCATCGGCGTGACTCCAGACTGTGAGACAGACGCCATGGTAAGTGATGGTACCACTACTACTGGTGCCTGTAGTCATCTGTTTTTCATACATCGGAGAAGAGGGTGCAGTTGGGGGCGGAGCGAGAACGGAGGGGGGGCCGAGATAGGCGGAGGAAGGACGGGCATTAGCGAATGGGTCGTCAGTGTAAGGATAGGCAAAGGTGGGCGCTGCTGAGGAGCGATCTGCAGTGAGAACTGAGGTGCGAAGTAAACCTACGTCAGAGGGGATGGGAGCAAGAGGTGTAGAGGGGGCAGGGAGTGTGAAGGTGAATGTGTGGACGGTGCTGGCGGGTTGGAGGGTGGAAGCAATGATCTCAATCTCGCGAGGGAAGGAGAGCTGGAGAGCGAAACAAATGAGTTATTAAAGAAAAATGAAAAGGGAGTGGAAAGAGTACCTTGAGTGCCTTGGAAAGCATCTTGGCGACCTCCGCCTTTGAAAGCGCCCCGGCGCCTTTGTGGACCTCTTCGCCTTTTGCGCCTTTTTTCTTCTTCTTACCGCCACCTGCACCGGGGGAGACGGTGCTTCCAAGGACCTCGGGTCTCCACCAGCGGGCGACGGCGCCCTCGGAGTGATGAAGGCCAAGGACGGCATCTGGATCAGCGAGAGTCCATGTGTGAGGGCTCTTTGGAAGACCCGATACGACGTAAAGCGATGTGAGGGGGAGTGAGGGGATATGCTGAGTGGGTGTGTTAGGTACAGAACGCGCTGAGACGATGGAAGTCCTGTTGGAAGCAGGGATGGGTTCCATGGACCTTCTGTGTGCGATGCCAAGGATGCGAGAAGCCTTGTCTAGTTGGCGGACAGGCCTCTGAGAGTCGCACTTTTCTGCGGAGACTTTGTCGGGAGCCGACACGGTGATGTAGTCGAGCTCGTCTGCAAGAGCGGGGTCTAAGGGAGGGGATGATGTGTTGTTGTCGGGGGTGGAGATGATCAAGTGGGAAGAAGAAGAGGCGACTTTGTTTGAGTTTGAGGTGTTTGGGTTCGTATTTGAGGGCGGAGCACTAGCGGTCGACTTGATGGAGGCCTTCCTGTTGGCCGCGACAAAGGACTGGTCCGATATTCTGTTCTTGAGTATCTTCTCGCTGATGGTGAGCACCGACGGCGAGGCAGCGACGGCGGGGGGCTGCACACTCGGTCGTCGGGGTTGTATGTTGGAGTTCATGCTATACAACTACGCTAAAGGTCATGTAAAGAAAAAAAAAAAACGGCAGGAAGTCTTGAAAGAGGGTATCTAGGAAGAAGAGAAAGAGGAGAACGGCGGCAGCGGCGACGACAAAAGTGAAAAAAAACCACCCTGACTGGCGCGAGTCGTGTTGGCGAGAAAAAACCTCCGCTCCATGTTCTGTCACGTAATGAATAATATTCCTGTCCACCGCGGCACAGCGACGCTGCACGCATCGCAGGGGGGGACCGCCCCCCCACCGCTCCCCTGCGCGTCGCTGCCCGCGTCGTCGCGCTCGTCGTGCTCGTCGTCGCCGATGGTCGCGTCGACGGAACAACGGTCGTCCTCCAATACATTGGTTCCTCGTCTAGTCCAAATCGGGATATTACATCACGTGCCTGGGTCACCGTCGGTCCCGCCCTGATTGGCCCGTCTCCACCATCGCCACCCCCCTGTCTGCACCGCGTCGAGTCCTTCCCCTCTCCTCCCGTCTTCTCCCCCGCCCAGTCCACTTGTCCTCCTCGCCCTCCCCGCCCCTGCAACAACTACCCCGAACCCTGGGCTCATGGGCGACAACCCAATGGTCAGTCCACCCGGCGGTATCACTGGTCCCCCGGCGGACGACGAGACACTCAATCCACCCATTCCACGACATTCCACCACTGTTGTAGAACGGCGTCGCGGGGATCCCATGCTCGTGCCCGGCGAAAAGCGCTCCGTATAGGACCGCACAACCCTCCGGTTCGACCTCCCACACGGCGCCGATCCCGAAGCCGACAGCGTTTCGTATCCCGAGCGCGGCGCGGGACCAGATTCGACCACATAGGCCCCGTCCGAATACGCATGGCGGTCCATCGGTACAGCAGTAGGCCGCCTTGCTTCCCCAATCCAGTCACACGACACGGTAGCAGGTGACGATGGCTGCCCTGCCTCGCTCTCAACACTGGACTCAAGCCCCAACCCCTCCCCATCGTCTTCTTCAGCCACCTCTCCCTCATCCGACCAAACCTGCTCCACCCCTGCGACAGCACTGATGGACCACACACCCCCAAGTAGTGTCACCATCCCGACGATCACAAGACAAATATTCAGTCCATGCAACTGGCGGAATTGATCATAGTAGACAAGCCCATTCAAAATGGACGAGAAATTATAAAAGCAGAATGCCGCTACACCATCGTCAAAACACACCCTAACAAGGAAAACAACAGACCCACAAGGACACACAAAGGCGGGGTCGGCCAACCGCAATCCCTGGTTCAGGTACCACAGCTGTCCAAGCGCAAAAACGACTAGCCCTCCGACCAGCATCCATGCTTCCCATCTATAAAACTGATTCGAACCGTTCAGCGTTAGCAGCAGCAACTCAACACCGGATTTGGCAAATATCAGGCAGAGACCAGACATGATCCCAGATGCAGCAGCATATGCCAGTGCCACTAAGAGCTGAGTACGGCCGTCTACTACAAATGATGAGGTCAGAACAGAACAATACAAGAAAGAACGGTATTCACACAATCCAGACTCTGTAAACGGAGAATGAGGGGCGTCCTTTTTCCCATCTAACAGCGGGGTGCGTTCATGAGTGTCTGCCTCATCACATTCAGAGCGCTGAAAGCCCAGCGAAACGCTTAATGGGGACAGTGGAGGCGGTCCCTCTGTCGACGACGGTTGAACTAACTCGTTGTCACTTTGCAAAGTGTGCCGCCTCTTAAACGAGTACTCGATTATGTGTGTCTGCATACATCACGCGATCAGTGGAATTAAGCTGGAAGACGGGTAAAGCCATACCACAATGAGGCACACGACTACTATAGCACCCTCCACACAAAACCATGCAAGGAACGCCGGTCGCGCAAAAAGGGCAATGAGTTCGTTCACACTGCGATTCGTCTCAGGCCCAGGAACAACGCCGTACACTGCGATAAGAACGGCACCACCCCCGATCAGTGCCGTCCCAAAGATGAGTGGCGGACGCAAGATAAGTCGCGCAAAGAGGGCGTTCCAAAGGAGAGAAACCGCGCCAAGCGGAGCAAGGATGACGACGGGGAGGGATGCGATCTGTGCGACTGACCCAAACACATTGGACGTCATGAAGACGACTATACAGCAAAGGGCCAGTCAGTGCCAGTACTTTATCCAAAGCGGATTTCACACGCACTAAATCCGAACAGCCATAGACTACGCAGAGATGTTTGAGCTTTCCACACCACTCCAAACAAAAAAAGACTCACGGGCGTCGATACTCTGCTATCTGTTCAGGCTTGGGGCGCTGAGAGTTGAGGACGTGACTGCGACGTTGGATTGCCAAGCCAACACTCTGGATGAAGGATGCCGCCAAACCGATGAATATCCCGAGGGGTATAGATATGCCAGCATTCATGACTCGGGCGGAAGGATCATTGGCAATGAATGACGCCAGAAACGTATCGGAGGGAGCGTAAGAGTGACGAACGAACGAAGACATAGCCACAATAGTGGTGCCACCGATGCCCTGCTTTTCATTCAGGATGGACGGAGACTAATGACTCAAGCACAGGGGAGGCTTCACGGTGCGCACAGAACCAAGGCATTATGTAATCTCACATCTCCAACTCCGATCACGTGATATCCTAAAAGCTACATGTTGTCCCCAATATGCACTACTGGTACGGTGGCCTCCCCGCGTAGAGAGCCTTTGGGAGGAAGTGGCCCCCGGATGTGATCGTCATCGCGTTTTGCAGGCGGTCTTATCCATTCAACGTGCTTCTACACTCGCGTGTGAGTCCAACAGCGCTCGCCAGCCCAAAGAGCATGACGTACCCGTGTGTGGTCAGCCCATCTTACCCCGACTTCAGTAAAGTGGTCGTCGTAGTGATTCTTCACCATCTGCAGCCACCCCTCAAGGACCGTCCCATCCTGATACACATTGTGCCATCTTTTTTGCACAATGTGCTCTGCAACCGCTCTGTTCACATTCCAACACTCATCTTCCGTCAGATTGCACAAGTCAACGCCGTAGAGGCAGCTTGGCAATGGACATCGCCAGCGTCCATCTGCATCCGGCGGGTCAGGTAGCATCCGCAATTCCCAGGGTATCGCATCGCGCACGTCTCGGTCGTCGATATTGAGCTCGTCCGATTCCCAAACGGAATCTGATGGCGCCGACCAATCAGATGCATATGCATGCCCCTCTGGATCCGACTCCGACCCTGAGGAGCTGGTGTCCACCCTTCCCCTCTGTTTCTTCTTCTTCGCAATCTCCAGCTTACGCCTGACAAGTACCACTGATTTACCAATTACGGGATTGCGTCTGGCGATGTCTTCATCACTGCCTTCCTCTTCGCTCGAGGCATAAGGCGGGAAATCATCCGCGCCATGTTCCTGTCCAACTGGCCACCCCCACGATACGCCATTCCTTGCGGCATCTCTCCTCTCCTTCTTCACGCGTTGCCTAAACGCATCCCATGCCTTGACGTTGATCCTTATCTTAGGTTTGGAAACCTCTTGGGCAAGAATCCAGTCCGAGTGTGCAGCAAACAGGCCGAGGATCTCGCTCTTGTGTACATGGAGTAATTGGCGTGGTGTCCGAGGATTACCTTCATCGTCTAGATCGGAATCATCAGAGTCATGAATGAGGCGCCGATGCCGGTCTTCCTTTGGGTAGGCAAAGAAGCGCAA
>Ga0307516_10005357_pt1 | contig 15416 bp, 15 predicted proteins | sample 19_EM_MG_FD_203310 | JGI IMG/M metagenome (GOLD analysis project Ga0307516, IMG submission 203310) | Populus trichocarpa ectomycorrhiza microbial communities from riparian zone in the Pacific Northwest, United States - 19_EM | ecosystem: Host-associated > Plants > Roots > Unclassified | place...
CTGGCCGACATCACGCCGATCAATGCCCCCCGACTGGCCGACATCACGCCGATCAACGCCCCCCGACTGACCGATATCACGCCGATCAACGCCCCCCGATAGAGGCTACCTACCATGTACCGCCGAAAAATGATCATGACGGCCGCCGCGGCATTTGCCATCGGCGCGGCGTTTGCAGCGCAGCCGACCTCCGTGCGTACTGACCGGCCCAGCAGGATCGTGCAACAGCGCGCACCCTGGGTGCCCGGCACCAATATGCTGATGTCGGCCCACGAACCGAGTGCCGTGCCTTTGGCTCCGCCTCGCTAGATTCCGGGCTGGGTTTCCATTCGCAGCGCCGGGCTCCCATAAGACGGGAGCCCGGCCGGGCGGGTTTGAGCTAGAATCGCCGCCTGTTCACCGAGGGATCCCGTGTCCGACGTCGTTGTAATTGCGCACCGCGGCGCGAGCGGAGAGCGCCCCGAGCATACCCTCGAAAGCTACCGGCTCGCGATCGAGCAGGGAGCGGACTTCATCGAGCCGGATCTGGTCATGACCCGCGACGGCGTATTGATTGCACGCCACGAGAACGAGATTGGGGGGACCACGGATGTGGCGAACCATCCTGAATATGCTGCCCGTCGTCGCGCCCAGATCATCGACGGCGAGGCGATGACGGGCTGGTTCACCGAAGACTTCACTTTGGCGGAAATCAAGACCTTGCGCGCGCGCGAGCGGTTGCCGGTGCTGCGCCCGCGAAACTGCACCTTCGACGGCCGCTTCTCCGTGCCAACCTTCGACGAAATCCTGCAATTGGCGGCGGAAACCAACAAGCGGCGCAGCCCGGGGCAGCTGATCGGGGTCTATCCCGAAACGAAGCATCCGGCGCATTTTGCCGCCATCGGTCTGCCCCAAGAACGCGCCGTGCTCGCCGCCTTGGACCGGGTCGACTACGGCGGTGAAGGGTCGCCGGTTTTCATCCAGTCCTTCGATCCCGTTAATCTGAGGCAACTGCGCGACATGACTTCTCTGCCGCTGGTGCAGTTGCTCGAGCACGAGTTGGGAGATCTGCAGCGTATTGCCGAGTATGCGGACGGGATCGGGATCGCCAAGCCGCTGGCAACCGCGAAAGGGATCGGCGATGCGCATTCGCTGGACCTGACCGTCCATGTCTGGACGTTCCGTGCGGAAAACGAATTCTTACCCGCCGATCTCAAGATTGGCGACGCGCCGGCCGGGCACGGTAATCTCGACGGCGAGATCGAGCGCTATCTATCGCGAGGAATCGACGGGTTCTTTACGGACTTTCCGGCAATCGGCGTGCGGGTGCGGAACAGCCATCGCTAGGACCCCGCTCGGAGAGGCCCTCGGCCCTACATTTCCGGGGTCCAGCCCGAACACCAGCCGCTGACGGCCACCAATTTCCCGGGAAAAAGATTGCAAGGGCGATAGTCGCTGCCGGCCTTCCCCGAAAGCTGCAGGCAGTTCTCGCAATTCGATCCTTTCACGTACGCCGGGTATTTCTTCGCGTCCACCTGCGCGGCGTTTTCCACATAACCCAAGGCCGCGGCGGCAGGATCCTTGACGTCGAGTTTTTGGGTTTCGGCACCGCGAGCTTGCCGCCTGCCCAAGCTGGCCGCTGCTATTGCCAGCGCCAGCGTCTTGACCAATGCACGGCGGGACACCGAACGCTTCATCATGCAACGTCTCCTCGACAGTGGGTGCGGGGCACTATGCATAAAAGCAGCATCAGTGTCACGTTCGAACAGGCTCCAGGAGCGGCAATGCTATGCTCATCAATTTGGATGTGCCGTGCTCAGAATAATCTTGCTCGATCGATTGGCGAAGGCGGCATTTTTTGCAGCCCTGCTGTTCACGTTTTACAGCGCCGTGATCCCGCCGAAGAATGCTGTGCAGCTGGTGCCTTGGGACAAGGCCGAGCATTTCATCGCGTTCTATGGATTGGCGGGACTGGCCGCAGCGGCATTCCCGAAGCGCAATCTCATCATCATTGCCTTGCTGCTCTCGGGATTCGGCGCATTCATCGAATTCGTTCAGGGCCTTCCCATGGTGCATCGCGACCAAGACGTCTGGGATTGGGTCGCGGACAGCATAGCCATCGTCGCCGCGCTCTCACCGATGCTGCTCGTCTGGTGGCGCGGCATCGACCGATCGGGTCCGGCGGCGCGCGGATCGCGTCCCGGCTGACGCGCGCGCCCGGCGGATGGCCGTGCCGCGGTACGCCGCCCGGCGGTTGGCCGCCCCGTCAAAAAAACATGGACAGGTAGATCTGATAGATCGTGGCGTCGAACTGGTACAGAGGCTCGGTGCCTGGACTGAAGCCATTGGCGATGCCGTAGTCCCGTATGTTGCGGAAATCGCTGTATTTGAAGCGTATCCGGCTCACGTCCCCGGTTACGGTGCCGCGCTTGAAGATCTTCCAGCCATCGGGCAGAAAAGCATACGTCGCCTTCAATCCGACTGTGTAGTTGGTCGTTGCGGCAAGATTCTGGTCGCGTGCCTCGAAGTTCTGCGAGCCGGCGAAGGGAAACAGATCGCTGTAGAAGTTGGCGTGGTTTTGCGTGTAATAGCGCAGCCGGCCCTCGAGGATCCATAAATTGGAGATCGGCTGGGTGTATCCCAATTCGGCGGTGTGCGCCCTGATCCCCCAGGTGTCGTCGAAATAGCGGTAGGACGCCGCCGCCGCCGCTCGATAGGGCAGGTAGTACTTGACCCGCCCTTCGACGGCCGTGCTGGTGTGGGTGTTGGGGTAGACCTGCGATCCCAGCCCATAGCCCAGGGGTTCACCGGGCGCCAAGAACCGGATGCTGCGATAGGGGTTGCTCAACAGTCCTTGATCCGTGATGACCTCGAAGGTCAGTCCCGCGATCAAGTCCTTGGTGAGCACCTGCGAAACACCGGCCAAGAAGCTGCGGCTCTCGGCGTGCCCGAGCCACGATACGTCGGGCTTGCTCGTGGTTCCGTTGTTTTCACCGACTTTATTGCGGCTGTCGGTGAATCCGAGCGTGACGGTGGTCAAGTCGCCGAACATGTCCTGACTCAGCGAGAAATGCGTGGTGTTGGATATGTAATCGCGTTCCGTGCTGTTCGTGTACGAGAGGTTGTACTGCGTCTTGTTGTGAATGTAGTCGAGCGAAATTGACTTCTGTTTCCGCTCGTCCTTGATGACGCTCGCCTGGCTCAGAACGTCCACCGACGCGCCGCTCACCTTGTCGACGAAATAATTCGCCTCGACCGCAAACTGCTCGGAAAATTTCTTGCGCACCAGGACGGATTCGCCCTTGATGTCCATTCCGCCGCCCTTGTAGTCGCTGTAGAAGACGTCCGCGCGATCGTCGGGCAGCACGGCAGCGCCGGCGACGCCGACGATCAGCAGCGCCGCGGTGGCGACCGGTCGGGCAAGGGTGCGGAATGACGGCTTCATGAACGGGAGCGGCTGCGTCAATTGCAGCCGCAGCCACCGCCGGCAGTGCCTGTTGCGCCGCGGGATCCCTCACGGGAATCGTAGATATGGTCAAGGTAGGCGCCCGAAATGGCATCGCGATCCCACGACATGATGGGATCCGCCAAGCGATCGCGCTCATAAGGCTTGACCCAGGGCTGGATGCTGCAGGCGCCCTGCAGCATCCCCAAACCCATTACCACGATGCGGAGCGTTTTATGCATGACTACTCGCGAATCAATTGACGGATGCGATCCTGATACTCGTTTTCATCGCCCGGCCGATAACCCCGATGAATGTAGCGAATCTCGCCCTTGCGGTCGATGAGGACCGAACTCGGCATTTCATCGACGTGGTACGCCTTGCTCACCTGATTCGCCGGATCCAGCAATACCGGAAAGCTGACCGGCTTGCGGGCCATCAAATCCTTCACCGCGGGCGATTCCTTATCGACATTCACGCCGATCAGCGTGAAGCCGGCGGGCTTGTACTTCTTGTACATCTGATCGAGCAGCGGCATTTCCTGCTGGCAGGGGCCGCACCAGGTGGCCCAGAAATTGACCATGACGACCTGGCCCTTGTACTGACTCAACGCGGCCTGCTGACCGGTGAGCGCAGCCAGGGTAAACGACGGGGCAGGGCCGCCGGCGTCGGCCGCAAACGCGGTTCCGGCCAGCAGCGCGAGCGCCATCGCAGTTTGCTTCAAGAATCTCGGCTTGGAGCCTTGCATCGAACTCTCCTGATATCGGCAAAATGTTAGAAGAACGTGGTTATTCCCAACGTGGCTTCGATGTTGTGGACGTTTTTCACGCGACCCGTCAGATCGGTCTCGAACACATGGTCTCTGACGTCCAAGTGCAGGGCCAACCAGTCAGTGATGAGTAGCCGGTCGCCGACGCCGAAGTTGATCGCAAATTGGTCCTTTTCAGCAAATTTCACATCGCCCATGCCCACCGTCACATACAGCTGCGAGTTGAAGGCATGCCCACGGCCGAGGAATATCTCCCCCGGCAGCACGTTGTAGCCCAAGTTGATGTCGTAATACGTGAAGTGTCTCCCAGCGTCGCTGAGCACCGTGATATTAGGGAAAACATCCTGAAGGCTCGTCGTGCCGGCCTTCGAACGGGCCAGGAAACCTTCCAGAAAGAGGTCTTCAGACACGTGGTATGCCGCCCGCACGCCGTAGAGCGGGTTGGTGCCGAAGTCCTGGATGCTCAAGGCGCCGAAGTAGGCGCCCAATTCGACGTCCTTCGCCTTGATTTTCGGGGTCTTCACCACGCGGCGGTTGACCTGCGGTTCTATGATGGAAGGCTCCCCCGCGGGCTCGTCCACCACCACCTGGTTGGAGGGTTTCTCGCCGCGATGAAACCAGCCGCAGCCGGACAGCAGCGCCGCTGCTAGAAGAACACTGCTAAGCCGAATTTCCATTCTTCCGGTTCCTCGTTCTCGTTCTGATGGGTGAACACATCGTACTTGCGCCAGTCGGCACGCCACATGAATCGCCGGGTGATGAAGCCGCGCACTCCCAGCGACACGTAGGCCATCTGGTTGTGGGTTTCGAGGGGTTTCGGCGGCACCTTATCGTCGATGTATTGATATCCGGTGCCGATGCCTGCGGTGGGTGAGAACCATTTCCACTCGGGTATGAACGTGTGGCGAAGCCCGATCGTCGCCAGGTAGCGATTGTCGATGGTGCCGAAGGCTTGCTGCAGCACGAACTCGGCGTCCAGACTGTCGGTGAGCGAGAAGTCCACGTAACCCGTGACCAGATTCTGATGGTTGAACACGCCGTAGCCCGCGCCTACCTCCCAGCGATGGGTGGCAAAATCCGGGTATGGAGGAATCGGCGCCGGTTCTCCCGACGCGAGCCGGGCGCGGGCCAGATCGGAGCGCCGCACCCAGCCCTCCTGCCCGCTCGGCGCGCGCACCTTGTACCATTCGGTGCGGCTGTAGAGCACGGTCACCGTGTCGTCGCGCCCCACGACGTAGGTCACGGGATAGCCGCGCCCCGGTCCGCTATGCATCTCGATGAAGGGGTCGGTAATGATCACTTCGACGAGGCGGGACTTCGCGAGAGCCGCACTCACATTGAACGCCTGCATCACGAGCAGCAACGCGAGCAGTCGCCGCATCAGTTCAGTTCGCGACCGGCGCGACGAATGGATCGTTATAGTACTGAGCGCCAATGTCGATCCATTCTGAAATCAATCGCAACTCCGCCGGTGTCAAGAAGCCCGTATGGTCAACCCCCGGTGGTGGGGCATTGCAGCTTCCGTCGAACAGCCTGAAAAAATTCGCACACGAGTTGTTGGAACTGCCTGCCGTCATCGGCGGCGGCAGAACCACTCCCGTAGGCGTCGGAACGCCCATGATAAGCGCCTGTTCGTCGCGAGGGAACAGCAGTTGTCGATAAGAGGTGCTGACGCTGGTGTCGTCGGTGGACGCGGCGGCCCTCAAATCCAATTGTCCCGCCGGTATTTGGACGGCTGCAGCGGCCCCGATCGGCGTGTGGCACGACACGCAGGTGTGATCGACCGTAACGGCGCCCACCGTGACGAGCCTCGGAAAATCCCAGAGCGACTGAATGTGGAAGGGCGGCATGGTGTCGTCCGGATAATGAATCGTACTGCGGCAGAGCGCATCCCACGTCACGCAGTGCGCATTGCTGGGCTTCGGCGTCGATAGGTCCGAATACAGGTAGGAGAAGGGTGCATCGGCCGCCCGGCCGGCGACGGCTGGATCGGTCCAGACGTCCGTGTAAAGCACGTCGATGCTCGGAATCTGCGAGCATGGCGTGGCTGCGCCCGTTTGACAGGTCGTTGCCGTGCGGGTCTCGGCCATGGTGTCGCCCTTGTTACCCGCGGTGAATGTCGTCACCGTATTGGGGAATGGCACCCCAGGGCCGGCCGCGCCGGCGTACACGGAGTTGGTCAGACCGGCACGGCCGTGCGACAGCGGAAATAGCGGGTTGGCCGCATTGGCCGGGTTGTGGCATCCCGTGCACACCTTGGTTTCGCCCGGCATCAACTGCAGCCAACTGGTGTGCTGTCCAACACCCAAAAGGCGGCGCGCATTCTTGTCCAGGATCTCGATGGTGAACGGCACGTTCGCGGGCAACTCGAGCCTCACGGAGCCATCCGGCTCGATCGGCGCGTAGGCCAGAATCTCGCGCATACCCATGCCTGCCGGACCGAAGGCGGAGTTGTTGATCTTGCGCACGTCCCTCGAAGGGATCTCGACGGCTTTTTCTACTCTGATGAAACGAGCCGGGCGTTGATCGGCCGTGGCCTGCTTCGGGTCGCCCAGCGCCGCAATGCTGGGCACGGCATTCCCGGTTTGGGTTGCCACGGTGTCGACGCCATCGAAGTCGTAGACGCTGCGGATGTCGAGGATGCCCAATCCCGCTCCCTTCAATGCCGTTGACGCCGCGGTGGCAGGCGCCGGGAGTACCGCGGTGGGCGCGGGAGTTCGGGCCTGCAAGAGCACCGGCTCGACGATGGTGAGTCCCGACTGCGCGGCCAACACCGGGCTCAAGGTGCCGGCGGCGAAGTCGTACACCCAAATCGTGTATTCGGGCGGCGCCAAGGTCACGGTCGCACCCGTGGTGTTGCCGGTGGTACAGACGCTGGTGGTGGTCGGGGTGGTCAGAACCAGACAGGGGGCCCAGCTCACCAGCATCCGGTTGGTGCCGTCGAACAGCGGGTAGACGGAGCCGAAGCGGCCGCCCAGCGAAGGCTTGTCGGGATCCGTCGTCACGCCGAGCGTGGTGGCGCTGACCTGGCCGGTGCCGCCCGTGGTGGGAGTGCCCGCGGCCGACGGAACCGCCTGTTGATGGATTTCGACGAAGTTTCCCGCATCGATCACGACGAGATCTCCGCCCTCCTGGGTATCGAGACCCGCCTGCGTGTATTGCAGCGGCCGCACCAGCGCCAGAAGTTTGCCGTCGGCGCGTTGCCGCGCGCTCAAGAACTGAATCACGCTGTCGTTGCTGCCGGCGTTGTTCGCCCCCGTGGCGTGGCTGTTGGCGCCGTAAAACAATTCGAGGCCCGTGCCGTCGGGGTTGACACGATACAGACTGATCTGGTCGCCGTTGATGGACTCATAACGCGAGAACACGATCTGACCGTTCGACAGCACCGACGGCGCGAAGTCGTGGTTGGTGTTGAAGCTGATCTGCTGAATGTTGCTGCCGTCGGCGTTCATGACGTGCAGCAGGAAAATGTCCTGTTTACGATCGTCGGTTTGCGCCGGATATTCCGGCCGTCCTTCGTCGATCAATATTCCCTGGGTCCCCGTTTGCCTGGTCGACGCGAACACGATGCGCCCGTCGGGCAGATAGTGCCCGCCGACGTCGTGGCCCCGCCGGGTGGAATCATTCGTCAGCTGCGTGACGGTCTTCGCGACGGCGTCGTACTGATAGATTTTCCACGTGGGCTGATCGATCTCCTTGGCGCCCTTGATCAAGGCAAGCCGCAGCGAAAACACTAATTTCTTGCCGTCCGGCGACACATCGAGGTCCCGTACGTCGCCCAAGCCCATGGTGATCGATTTGGTGAGATTGACCTCGACGCCGCCGGCGCTGGCCTGGTCGCGGATGTACACGTCCCCGCCGGGTGTTGGCGTAATGAGGTCGCGCGCATCGATGTCCTTCGTCGGCGGCGGCCGCTTGATGTAGGCCAGCGGATACGTGAACGTGCCCGGATCCTGGGCCTGCGGTCCGGCGAGGCCGGGGGCATGACCGCTGATGCCGCTGCTGCATCCGATCACGACGAGCAGCGGCAACAAGAGGGCGGTCCACTTCGGCAAAGCGTGATGGTGATCACGCTGTCGCATGTCGTCGTTCATCGTTTCAACGCCCCCGTTCAATGGCGGGTGCCGCATTGCATCGGCGTTCGCGCCGCCCGTGCAACGCCGTGAACGCGCCATCGTTGAACTTAATTTGTCTCATATTGGCATCTTCGTTCCATGTTCGTGCGCAATCTGTTAACGCACTCACAGAAGAACTTCCTCACATCCGTTTCTCTGTGCACATCGCTGAAAACTCATGCGAATTGGCAGCCAGGATAAGGGTAAGCCGGGGTCGGTCGACATGTCGCGAAAAGCCGACGTCGGCCGAATGAGACATTACTTTCCGCCAGGTCGCCCGAGTATCGTCTCGCTACGTCGAAATCACAACTCACGACAGTGGATGTGCATATGAAGAATGGGATGGCAACTCCGAACTTGAACGATTCGGGACGCGCGGCAGCGCCGGCAGGAGCCCGATCGAAAGCGCTTGCTTGCTTGGGCTCCGTGCTCCTGTTGACCGCCAACCTGGCCCCGGCAGCGACGTTGAACAAGGACCAGGCAAAGCGCATGTACGATCGCATCGCCGGCGTCACCGCTTCCGATGCCACTCTGACCAGCATGGTCGGAATGGATGCCACCCAGGCCGCGCTCAACATCGTCACCAAGGACCCCGCGTTCTACAACAACACCGTCCGAAATCTCGCGATGCCGTGGACCAATCGCGACCAAACCGTATTTGCACCGCTCAACGATTACGTGGCCACCGTGGTCGGCATGGTGCGCGACGACGTCCCCTTCAACACCCTGTTGAGCGCTGACCTAGTGTACATCGCCGATGCGGGCGCCACGTCGACGTACAGCCTGCCGGCCTACTCCGCGGGCAACAACGACCTGTATCAGCAGATGGACGACAACGGCGTCGACTTGAAAGCGCACTTGGTTTCCAGCTCTCAATCGGCTCTGACCGGCTTGCCGGCCACTGCGACCGCCGGCGTCTTGACAACCCGCGCCGCCGCCGCCGCCTTCTTCATCAACGGCACCAACCGCGCGATGTTCCGCTTCACCATGATGAATCATTTGTGCAGCGACCTGCAGGTCATCATGGACACCACCCGTCCCCCGGATCGAATCCGTCAGGACGTGACCCGCAGCCCGGGCGGCGACAGCAGTCTGTTCCTGAACAATTGCATCGGCTGTCACAGCGGCATGGACCCGATGGCGCAAGCCTTCGCCTACTACGACTTCAACAATACCGATCCGACGACCGCCGGCAGCGTCGGCCAGATCGTCTACACCGTCGGCCAAGTGCAGCCGAAGTACTTCATCAACAACACCAACTTCCCGCAAGGCTATGTGACGCCGGACGAGCACTGGGACAATCGTTGGCGCAGCGGGGTCAACTCCTTGATGGGGTGGGACCCGAACCTGACCGGCAGCGGCACGGGGGCGAAATCTCTGGGACAGGAACTGGCCGGCAGCCAGGCGTTCGCCGGCTGCCAGGTCACCCGCGTATTCAAGTACGTGTGCTTCCGCGCGCCAAGCAATGCCGCGGACCGCACCCAGGTGGCCACGATGGTCGCCTCGTTCAAGTCGAGCAACTATTCGCTGCGGCAGGTGTTCGCCGATGCCGCAGTCTATTGCATGGGGAATTGAGCATGAACGTCACACGCATCTACGGGTTGCTGGTCCTGGCGGCGACCTTGACTTTGGCCGCGTGCGGCGGCGGCGGAGCCCCCACGACCGCGACTCCCGGCGGCGCACCGCCGACGAGTTCGGCCAATGCCTACACGGGACCCGCGCCGGCCACGGCCGACGTGCAAGCCTTCGCCGTCAGTTTCTGGAACAACGTCCGCGTGCAGAACCGTTGCGGCCAGTGCCACAACGCGACCACGCCGGCGCAAATGCCGAATTTCGCGCGCAGCGACGATGTGAACCTCGCCTATGCGCAGGCCAACACCGTGGTCAACCTGGGCCAACCCTCGAGTTCGCGGATCGTCGTCAAGGTGACCGGCGGCCACAATTGCTGGCTCGCCGACCCCAGTGCCTGCGGCCAAATCCTCACCACGTGGATCAGCAACTGGGCAGGTGCGGCGGGAGCCGGAACCAGCCAGGTGCAGCTGGTGGCGCCGCCCGTTCAGAGCGTGGGGCAGAGCAAGAATTTCCCGGCGTCCTCGGCCGACTTCCAGGCCACGGTGTACCCGTTGTTGTCGCAGTATTGCTCGAAGTGCCACTCGCCCAACGCGTCCACGCCGCAGTCGCCGTACTTTGCGTCCAACGATCCCAATCAGGCCTATCAGAACGCGATTCCCAAGATCGATCTCAACACGCCGACCAATTCGCGCTTCTATGAGCGGCTGCTCACCGAAAATCACAACTGCTGGAGCAACTGCGCCAGCAACGCGGCGACGATGCTGGCGGCCATCCAGGCCTTCGCAGGCATGGTTCCCACCACCAGCGTCGATGCCTCGCTGGTGACCAGCAAGGCATTGTCATTGACGCAGGGCACCGTTGCGAGCGGCGCCGGCCGATTCGATGCCAATGTGATCGCCAAGTACGAATTCCAGACCGGCACCGGCCTCACCGCCTACGACACCAGCGGCGTGGACCCGTCCGCCGACCTCACCATCACCGGCAGTGTGACCTGGGCCGGCGGCTGGGGCATCAACGTGGGCGCCGGGGGCAAGGCGCAGGCGTCCACCGCCTCGAGCAGGAAACTTCACGACATGATCGAGGCGACGGGCGAGTACACCGTCGAAGCCTGGGTCGCGCCGGCGCTCGTGGCCGCCGACAAGTCGTACATGGTCAGTTACTCGGGCGGCGATACCCTGCGCAATTTCACGCTCGGTCAGACCAATCAACAATATGACTTCCTGATGCGCAGCTCCGGATCGGACTTGAACGGCATGCCGCAGTTGCAGACGCCGGTGGGCGGGTTGGTATTGCAGGCCTCCTTGCAGCACGTGGTGCTGACCTACGATCCGGTCAACGGGCGTCAGATGTTCGTCAACGGAACGGCAATCGCCGTCCCGGATCCGCAGAAAGGCGGCACCATCTCGAATTGGGACGACACTTTTGCGCTGGTTCTCGGCAACGAAGTGTCGCTGGACCGCTCGTGGCAGGGTCTCATCAAGTTCGTCGCCATCCACAATCGGGCGTTGACCGCAAAACAGATCCAGCAAAACTACGACGCCGGTGTCGGGCAGCGTTTCTATCTGCTGTTCAACGTCGAGTCGGTCACCGGCGTTTCGCAGGGCTACGTGATGTTCACGGTCAGCCAATACGACGGCGCCAGCTATCTGTTCACCAATCCGACCTTCATTTCGCTGGATCCGACGGTTACGCCCGACAACATCGTGGTCAAGGGCATCCGTATCGGCATCAACGGCACCATTCCCACCGTTGGGCAGGCCTACATCCCGCTCAACACCACGGTGAGCGCATCGGCCTATACGGCGCAGGGCGAAATCCTGTCGAAAGTCGGGACCGTCATTGCGCTGCAAAGCGGACCCTTGGTCGATCAGTTCTTCCTGAGCTTCGATCAGCTCGGCACGAAGACGCATGTCACCGTGGAAGCGACTCCGGTGCCGACGACGCCGACCGATCTTGCACCCGTGTCGGGCATCGGTGTACGCACCTTCGCGCAGATCAACTCCTCCTTATCGCTGCTCACGGGTGTGCCGACGACTCAGCCATTGGTATTGGGAACGTATCAGGCGGTGCAGCAGCAGTTGCCGGCGATTCCGACGCTCGAGAGTTTTTCGTCCGCGAACCAGGTGGGCATCGCACAATTGGCGGTTCAGTACTGCAACGTCGCGATCACCACCCCGGCGCTGCAGGCCAAGCTGTTCCCCGGCGTGACCTTCAGCGGCGCTCTGTTCAATACGCCGACCGGCGTCAATTCGGTGACCAGCGCTCTGGCGGCGCGGGTGCTCGGCACCGGGGTGTCGAGCCAACCGGCGGCCAGCACCGTTACCACCGAACTCGGCACGCTCATCAACACGCTGTGTTCGTCCACGTCGTGCACCAACAACCAGGCCCGCGTGATTGCGGTGACCACGGCCGCCTGCGCGGCTGCGCTCGGCTCTTCCGACATGCTGATCAACTAGTCAATAGTGAAGCTTCAAGAGGTCTTCTCCTATGCGTATGCGTAAACCGCCGCGGGCTCTGGCACCCAACGAACCGTTTCGTCATCCGGACCATCCCCGGCCGACGACGCGGCGTCAGTTCGTGGCACAGGGCTTCCTGACCGGGGCGGCCACCATCCTGGGGCCTTCGCTGCTGGGACTGCTGGCCAATCCGCGCATCGCGCGCGCCGGACTGGCGGGAGACATTCAGCAGGCCGTCACCGCGTGCGGGATCACCACGGGCGCCGGCAAGATCCCCTTCATCTGTTTCGATCTGGCGGGCGGCGGCAATGTCGCGGGGTCGAACGTATTGGTGGGTGGTCCAAAAGGGCAGATGGACTTCCTGTCGGTGGCGGGCTACAGCAAATTGGGGCTGCCGGGCACGATGGTCCCGAATGCCAGCGCCACCGGAAACAATATCGACAGCACCTTGGGGCTGCGCTTCCACATCGATAGCGCACACCTGCGCGGCATCAAGACACGGGCCAAGAGCGCCACCATCGCCAGCAACACCGCGGGCACGGTGATCCCGGCCCTGTCCCAGAACGACACCAACACCAATCCCCACAATCCGATGTACGCCATCTACCAATACGGCGCGCGCGGGGGGCTCCTCGATCTCATCGGTTCGACCAGTTCGATGTCCGGCGGCAGTTCCATGGCACCGCCGACCATGGTGATTCCAAGCGCCACGCCGGTAAAGATCTCGAGCTCCCAGGACAGCCGGGGGTTGGTCAACACCGGGCAACTCGGCACCTTGTTTCCGGGTCCGTCCGGGGCGTCGGACATCACCAACGTCATGGAATCCATGAAGCGCATCAGCGATTCCAAGTATGGCGTGGTTCAGGCCTATTCCGATCCGACCGCCAACACGGCGGCCCTGAAGACCCAGACCTGCGGCTACACCAAAGCGGCGTACGTCGTCGACACCTATGGAAACCCGGCATCCGTCAATCCCGATGCCGACACGCGTATCGTGGGCCCGACCGGCATATTCTCGACGACCGAGTACCAGAACAATTCCGATTTCCAGAAGACGGCCGCGGTCATGAAGCTCGTGATCGACGGCAATGCCGCCGCGGGCACCATCGAGATGGGGGGCTTCGACTACCATTCGGGCAACCGCATGGACGGCGAGGCCAAGGACGAAAACGTCGGCAACTGCATCGGGGCCTGTTTGCAATATGCGGCACTCACCGGCAAGCCGCTGATGATCTATGTGTTCAGCGACGGGTCCCTGGCGAGCAGCGGCATGATCGACAATTCGGTGGGCGGCCGCGGCAAGGGCGTGTGGACCGGCGACAATCAGAATACCGCCGCCACCTACTTCCTGGTCTACAACCCTACGGGCAAGCCTCAGCCCGCCCAGAGCAACCCCGAGATCAGCCTGCAGCTGGGCTACTTCAATTCAGACGGCGGGCTCAATACCACCGGAAGTCCGGCTGGCAACAACGTCTTCAACCTGGCCCAGATGGTGGTGCTCAACTACATGGCGTTGCATGGCGATCAGGCGAAGTTCCCGACGCTCTATCCGGCCCCCAATCTCAACAACACCTTGGGAACGGGTTCGGCGCTGGACGCATGGATCGCCTACGCGCCGATCGTGAACGGAAAAATCGGCGGATGAGGCGAGCGACGCGCCCGCTGTCTCATTCTACGGACACAATGACAGGACGTCGTTCCTCGTTTGTAATGCGCTGTCGTGCAGCAGCCGCCGCGGGCAATGTTCATGAATGTGCGCCACGTCATGCCGAATTACGGCTGTGCGGGGGTCCGTTGCGTTGACACTGCGGCTTGCAGTGTGCGATTTTGCATAAGATCGGACTAGGGCAAACTCGCTGGTATGAGAAAAACTCTTGTGGCTTGCGGGTTTGCAATGAGCGCGCTGCTGGCGGCCGCATCGCTTTCGGCGGTCCCATCCTTGGTTGGCCAGCCGGCGCCCGACTTCGCACTGCGCAGCATGGACGGCAAGAACCGGCGGCTGTCGGAGTTTCGCGGGCAGGTCGTGCTCGTCAATTTCTGGGCCCGGTGGGCCAGCGACTCGCGCCAGGAGATGCCGGCGCTCGACCGAATCAATACCACGTACAACCGGGCCGGGCTGGTCGTGCTCGGTGTGTCCGTCGATGAGGACTGGCGGCGAGCGCGCGAGTTCGCCGATGCGATGAAAGTCGGCTATCCGATTCTCTTCGACACCACGCCGGACATCGGCAGGAATTATTTGTTGCGAAAGATGCCCATGACGATTTTGGTGGACCGCTCGGGTGTGGTGCGATATTCGAGCGCCGGTTTCAAATCCGGCGACGAACTCGCGTACCTGGATCAAATACGCGAACTGCTGCGCGAATGAAATTAAACGATAGGTCTGATATGAATTCCAAGTCCCGACTTGTTTCGATGGCGCTGTGTACCGGCATCCTGGCCCTCGCTTGGACGATGGGGCCGGGCACTTTCGCTGCTGCGGCTCCGGCCGGTGCCGCTGCGCCGCCGCCGGCTGCACCTGCACCGGCTCCGCCGGTTGTCGCCCCGAACGCCGACGCAGCGCCGACCGCCGCCGAAGAACCTCCAGCTCCCGCCACGCCGCCTGCCGAGTTCAAGACGTTGGATCAGGAAGTGCAGGGCATGAAGAAGGAAGTGATCGACCTCAACAAAGATCTCTTCGTGCTGCAGGAAGAACTGCTGTTTCCTGCCAATACCCAGGTGGCCGTGTACGTCTCGATGGACGTCGGTGCTTTCTTTGCCCTGGATTCGGTGACGCTCAAGATCGACAACAAGGAAGTCAAGAATTATCTCTATACCGCGCGCGAGGCCGAAGCGTTGTTGAAAGGCGGCGTCCAGGAAATCTATCTCGGCAATCTCAAAGTCGGCAAGCATGAATTGGTCGCGTTCTTCACCGGCAAGGGTCCGGTCGAGCGCGGCTACAAGCGCGGGGCCACCCTCACTTTCGACAAGGGAGTGGGTGCCAAGTACCTTGAACTCAAGATCACGGATCGGGTCACCAAGCACCAGCCAGAGTTCAAGATCAAAGACTGGGATTGAAGACGCGCGCGGCCGTGCAGCACTTT
>Ga0307516_10005358_pt1 | contig 15414 bp, 14 predicted proteins | sample 19_EM_MG_FD_203310 | JGI IMG/M metagenome (GOLD analysis project Ga0307516, IMG submission 203310) | Populus trichocarpa ectomycorrhiza microbial communities from riparian zone in the Pacific Northwest, United States - 19_EM | ecosystem: Host-associated > Plants > Roots > Unclassified | place...
CTGGTAGCTCATTTTTCATTATCCTTCACGAATCTGCACAATGCGTAACGCGACCGAAGTTTGCTCTCAATGTTTTAAGAAATTCAAGATGACTTCATGGCTACAAAAGCACATTGCTAAGGTACATCCGGAATATAAAAAAGAGATCGACTTGAAGAAGAGGCGTAGGGATTCCGTGGAGGACGACTTACGACCTTCCAAGCACCGCGTTCAGCCTCCTCCGTACGCCGTCTTCCAGAATCACGACTCGGACCCCGTGCTCTTTGATTGCGATGCCATTGCCGACGCTCCTCTCGAATCCTCTGACTCCCAGTCACCCGATTTTCCCTCCGCATTGACGTACCCGAATGCCGGCCTGCCGTGCGCGTACGTTCCTCAGGAAGGTGAATGCGTCACGTCCAGCGACGACCCATACTACCCGTTTGCCAACGAAGAAGAGTTTAACTTCGCCGAAGTTGTGACGACAAAAGCACTCGCTGGGAGTGTGATTGAGGCTTTACTGAAGGGTGACTGCGGTCTCAAAGACGATTTAAAGCATTCGCTTAAGTCCAATTACCACCTCCGGAAGAAGATTGACCAAATGGAGGATGGGCTCGGGGTTGACTCATGGAAGAAGAGCCGGCTCGAGAACATTACTTGGAATGAGCAACACGCCAGAGAACCTATCGAATTCTGGCACCGGGATATTATCGAGTGCGCGAAGTGGCTTCTACGGCAGCCGGCGTATGCGGAACACCTTTCGTACGCCCCCCAGCAGCGGTTTGATGAGCAAGGAAGACGAGTCTACAATGAGATGCATACTGCCGACTGGTGGTGGGAACGGCAGGTGAGAATCTCTCCTCCGCTGGGCTTCAACGCCACGCCCAGAGCTGTCTACGGAGTGCTGACAGCAATACAGACCTTACTAGACGACGGGGATACCGTGATACCGATAATCTTCATGTCTGACGCCACCCATCTTACGAATTTCTCCGGCGATAAGAAAGCGTGGCCTGTATACATGACGATAGGGAACCTATCCGCCTCGGCTCGCATGGCAACCGCAATGCACAGCGTGCTGTTGGTCGCTCTGCTTCCGATCGCCATCAAGATGCGCGACATCCCTCTGAGCCGGTACAACGAACAGAAGGAACACAACCGAATGATCTTGCAACATGTCTTACGCCATATCTTGGGACCTTTAATGCGTGCGGATCGCCGGGTATTCTTCGCCTGGTGTGCGGATGGCCACTTCAGACGTTGCGTTGCTTCGCCAGCTGCTTGGATTGCCGATTATCCGGAGCATCGGGACCTTCATAATATCAAAAACGGCGTATGCTACTGGTGTGAATGCCCAAAAGCCGAGATGGGCCAACTTCCTGTCCGACCGTATCCAATGCGTGACCACGACAAATACAGGGCGCTCAGCGTCGCTAATACCGCTACAGCAAACGCAAGGCTCGCAAGTTTTGACGTACATCAAGGCTCTAATGTCTTTTGGGATCTTGACTGTGTGACAAGCGACCTTCCGAAACCCGACTTGCTCCATACAATGCAACTGGGGATGTTGAAGCACCTTCTGGGATGGCTTTCGGTGTTCCTGAAGCAACATAAGCGCTTCGAAGCGTTCAACAATATCTGGCTTTCTCTACCTGCGTATCTTGACATGGCGCAACCCCGGCAGACGTACAAGGAGGTGTCAAGCTGGCAGGGGAAGGAAATCAAAACCATGTCGCGTTTCCTTGTCGCCGTCTTACACTGCGCTCTACGTGCCCCATTCGCTTCTCAGCATGACGTTTTAAACCAGGCAATCGAATGCAGTCGAGCACTCGTGGAGTTCTACTTCTACTCTGAATACGACTCGTACGATGAGCAAACATTGGAACTGATAAGTACTGCTCTGCGGAACTTTCACCACTTCAAGGATGTCTTTCGTCAATTTCGTGCTGGCAAAAGGGTCATTCAAGAAGGTAAAGCTCGCCGAAAGGAGTTGATCACGGAGAGAGATGATGTTACACCTCAGTTAGAAACACGGGAAAAAGATACTCTAGATAGCTACATAGCCAGGGCACGTGAGGACTAATCTCTGACGGCTCGGAAGAGGAAAGTTGAGCTCAGTCAGCCTCAGAGAGTCTAGGCGGGAGATAAGCCCGGAGCAAGAACCTTACGGCCGTAACGGACGTAAGGAATTTATCTCCGGTCGGGCTGCAAACGCAACTATGCAGAGAGATAGAAGGGCCTGGCCATCGAGCCCGATAACCTCTCGTCTTCTGATAGGCCGGTAGTCACCTCGCTGAGGGATATACGCGGTGCGGGGATCAGTCGGCTTATTGTTAGACCGACCAGGACCAATGAGGTTGTAAGAACCGGACCCGTGGGGTTCAGGGGTCTTGGCTGACGGACGGAACTCCCGAAACCAGAACGAGGAGTCAATGATTCTCTAGAAGGATCACGTGACACCGAAAGAAGCTATATAGCACTAAAGATTCCGCCCGAAGAAAGAGAGAGGACAGAACGAACACTACCACCGAAACCCACACACAAGATCTAAGATTATTCCGCTGTGAATTATCGAAAGTAGCCTGATTACCTTTGATACTACCGCACTCTGGTTACGAGACCACCCCAGTGTCACAGATGACGAGTTGAAGTCGATGAAGTTCAAAACTGCGGCCCACCGTGAGCGCCAGTGCAAGTCATGGAATGAATTCATAAACACCGAAATAGTTGAACACCATGCTGATGGAGGCGATTTCAACTTTCCGAAGATTCACCAGATGCTGCATTTCCGCGAGCAGATCCAACGTTATGGATGCCTGAAGCAGTGGTCTACGGAGACCGGAGAAAGTTCCCACCGTACGCAGATCAAGATTCCGTACAACAAATCCAATCGGTCTGGCGACATCTACACGCAGATCCTCGAACACTACCTACGCAGCGATGCATTCGCCGTACGGAGGCTTAATCACAATGCCCACGGCACCGTGAACACCACTGGGAGCGGCGAAACCGGCCTTCCAACCGTCAAGGGCTTGAAGTTCGTTTCTGTGCAGGGTTCCACCACATCGAAAAGCAATACATTTGCTGCCGTATTGGCCTCAGTGGGGGACTTGTACCTTCGGAGGGAGCTGCAGCGCGCCACGAGCAGCTTTCTGGTTTCGCGGAGGGTAGAAACCAACTTGGAAGCGCTGATATGTTGTACCGCACGGGTGTACCACGGCATTCAAATTCCTGTCACCAATATGCATGGAGATCAAGTGATCCAGACCGTTCGATGTACCGGGGAGCAGAGATGGCACGGGCAAGATCCCCGGAACGACTGGGTATGGGTGCAGACGTCACGCCCCAGAGAGGGCCAGGAACCAGCATACAAGGCTCTTCGGGGACGCGTACCGTAGCGTCTCCTGAAGCTGTTCAACCTTGAAGTCTTAGGTGGTCTGGTTTGGTGTGCGTTTGTACAAACGACGATACCCAGTGTGGGCGGCATGCCTGAGAGGGCATCCGGGATGGTCAGAGTGATGGAGACAACAAAGGGGAGTGGCTATGTGGTGATCAGCAGAGGAAACATCACCGGTGCAGCGTATCTTATTCCCGAGGAACCTGGCACCTCGGAAACGATGCGGAAAGCATGGATCGTTAACAGTCATATCGATTTGATAACCTGGAACGAAGTGTATTACATGACGGATGATGAGTTGGATCACGCGGCGGCGGGAATACGCCGCTGAGAAGGGTATTTACAGTTACTATTTTATGTATTACAACTCCAAGGAGGGCGTATGACAGGTAATGCGAGAACTGGCATGGTATGCACCTCGGGTACGGGTTAGACGTGTTGTGAAATGAGAACAGAATGCCGTATCAACGGCACCAGGGGCTGCGATTATGGCATGTAGCCTGGCTTGAGTACAGAAGGTTGCGCTGGCAAGTCGTCCAGGAGGCATTTCCCTGGAAACGCTTCATCACAAGAGCAACTTGCCATCAAACTCTTCGTCCGGGAGAAATATGCACGGACATGCATCGTCAGGACGCCATTTGCCTTGACCCTCGTCACCCAGAAGGCAACTGCGGTGCCCATCTTCGTCGAGTACGCATACACCCAGTTGCCTCGCGTTGGTAGCGGCATGTACACTGACAAGCATAGTCCATAAGATATACCCGGAAACATGCGCGCTGTGGCCAGAAGGCAAATGCCATGACGTGCGTCGTCCGGAGGCAACATGCCTTGGCACTTGTCATCTGGAAGAAATATGACCCGACACTCGGCATGTGAAAGACATATGCCATGGGATTCGTCGCCCAGTAGGCAGATGCCATGGTGGGCATCGTCCAGACACCACATACCTAGACATTCGTAGTTTGAAAGAAAAGGCTAGGCTATGACACTCATCGACTCGAAGGGTAATGCGGTGCCCATCATCGTCTAGTGCGGATACGCATGGCCGCCTCGTATTAGGAGTGGCATGGGCGCTGACGAGCCTAGTCCGGAAGGTAGAGGCGCAGTCACGCGTCGGACGATATGCCTTGGCGCGCTGCGTCCAGAAGGCAAATGCCCTGACAATGGTAGTAAGGAAGAAATATGCCTTGACACTCTGCGTCTGGAAGGCAAATGCCCTGGCACTCATCGTATGGAAGGCATATACCGTGGCAGGCGTCGTCCGCACGCCACATACCTTGACACTCATCGTCTGGAAGAAATATGCGCTGACACTCAGCGTCTGGAAGGCAAATGCCCTGGCACTCATCATCCAGAAGGCATATGCCGTGGCAGGCGTCGTCCGGACGCCACATACCTTGACACTCGTCGTCTGGAAGAAATATGCCTTGACACTCTGCTTCTGGAAGGCAAAATGCAGTGGCGTGCGTCGTCTGGAAGAAATACGCCCTGACACCCGTCGTCCAAAAAGCACATGCTGTGGCGAGCGTCGTCCGGACGCCACATGCCATGGCACTCGTCGTCTGGAAGAAATATGCCCTGACACTTGTCGTCTGGAAAAATTATGCCTTGACATGCTGCGTCTGGAAGGCATTTGCCCTGACACTAGCTGACTGGAAGGCATATGCCGTGGTGTGCGTTGTCCGGACACCACATGCCTTGACACTCGTCGACAGAAAGAAAAGGCGCCAATTTGACAATTGTCGCCCGGAAGGCTACTGCGGTGCCCATCTTCGTCTAGTACGCATACGCACGGCCGGCATGCATTCGCAACGGCATGTGCATTGGCAAGTGCAGTCCGGAAGTATATGCGGTGGCACCCATCGATAGATATGCCTTGCAGCACCGTGTCCAGAAGGCAAATGCCCTGACACTCATCGTCTGCAAGAAATATGCCTTGACACTCCACGTCTGGAAGGCATATTCCCTGGCAGTCGCCGTCAGGAAAGCACATGCCGTGGCGTGCATCGTGCGGACAACACATGCCTTGACCCTTGTCGTCCGGAAGAAATATGCCCTGATACTCTGCGTCTGGAAGGCAAAATGCCGTGGCGCATGTCGTCCGGAAGGTATATGTCCTGGCACTCGTTGTCCGCAAAGCACATGCCGTGGCATGTGCCATCTGGAAGAAATACTCCCTTACACTGTGCGTCTGGAAGGCAAAATGCCCAGGCACTCGTCATGTGGAAGGTATATGCTCTGGCACTCGTCGTCCGGAAAGCACTTGCCATGGCTTGCGTCGTCCGAACGCCACATACCTTGACACTCGTCGTCTGGAAGAAATATGCCCTGACACTCTGCGTCTGGAAGGCAGAATGCCCTGGCACTTGTCATCGGGAAGGCATATGCTGTGGCGTGTGTCGACCGAATGCCACATGCCTTGACACTCATCGTCCTGAAGAAATATGCCCTGACACTCTACGTCTGGAAGGCAGAATGCCCTGGCACTCGTCATCCGGAAGGCATATGCCGTGGCAGGCGTCGTCTGGACGCCACATGCCTTGACACTCGTCGTCTGGAAGAAATATGCCCTGACACTACTTACCTAAACACTCGTATATAGTTTGGAAGAAAAGGCTGTGCTTTGACACTTGTCGTCTGGAAGGCTAATGCGGTGCCCATCTTCGTTTAGTGCGGATGCGCACGACTGCCTCGTATTGCGAGCGGCATGGGCGCTGAGCAGCGTAGTCCAGCAGGTAGAGGCACAGTCACGTGTTGGAAGATATGCCTTGGCGCGCTGCCTCCAGCAGGGAAATGCCCTGACACTTGTCGTCTGGAAGAAATATGCTCTGACACTCTGTGTCTGGAAGGCAAAATGCCATAGCACTCATCATCCGGAAGGCATATGCCATGGCAGGCGTCGTCCGGATGCCACATACCTTGACACTTGTCGTCTGGAAGAAATACGCCCTGACACTCGGCGTCTGGAAGGCATATGCCGTGGGATTTGTCGTCCAGTAGGCATATGCCGTGGCGTGCGCCGACCGGATGCCACATGCCTTGACACTCGTCGTCCAGATGAAATATGCGCTGACACTCAGCATCTGGAAGGCGAAATGCCCTTGCTCTCGTCGTCCAGAAGGCATATGCTGTGGCGTGTGTCGACCGGATGCCATATGCCTTAACACCCGTCATCCGGAAGAAATATGCCCTGACACTCTGCGTCTGGAAGGCAAAATGCCCTGGCACTCATCGTCCTGAAGGCATATGCCGTGGCACGCGTCGTCCGAAAAGCACAGGCCGTGGCGTGCGTCATCCAGACGCCTCATGCTTGACACTCGTCGACAGAAAGAAAAGGCATCCCTTTGACAATCGTCGCCCAGAAGGCTACTGCGGTACCCATCTTTGTCTAGTACGCATACACACGGCCGGCATGTGTTGGGAGCGGTATGTGCACTGGCAAGCGGAGTCCGGAAGTATATGTAGTGGCACCTGTCGATAGATATGCCTTGCCGCATCGTGTCCAGAAGGCAAATGCCCTGACACTCATCATCTGCAAGAAATATGCCTTGACACTCCGTGTCTGGAAGGCAAATGCCCTGGCACTCGTCGTATGGAAGGCATATACTGTGGCAGGCGTCGTCTGGACGCCACATACCTTGACACTCGTCATCCGGAAGAAATATGCGCTGACGCGCTGCGTCTGTAAGGCAAAATGCCCTGGCACTCGTCATCCGGAAGGCATATGCCGTGGCAGGTGTCGTCCGGACGCCACATACCTTGACACTCGTCGTCTGGAAGAAATATGCCTTGACACTCTGCGTCTGAAAGGCAAAATGCTGTGGCGTGCGTTGTCTGCAAGAAATACACCCTGACACTGGTCGTCTGAAAAGAACATGCCGTGGTGTGCGTCGTCCGGACGCCACATGCTGTGGCACTCTTTGTCTGGAAGAAATACGCCCTGACACTCGTCGTCTGGAACAAATATGCCCTGACACGCTGCATCTGGAAGGCATTTGCCCTGACACCAGCCGACCGGAAGGCACATGCCATGGTTTGCGTCGTCCGGACGCCACATGCCTTGACGCCCGTCGTCTGGAAGAAATATGCCCTGACACTCTGCATCTGGAAGGCAAAATGCCCTGGCACTCGTCGTCTGGAAGGCATATGCCGTGGCACGCGTCGTCCGAAAAGCATATGCCGTGGCGTGCGTCGTCCAGACGCCTCATGCTTGACTCTCGTCGACACAAAGAAAAGGCGCCGCTTTGACAATCGTCGCCCGGAAGGCTACTGCGGTGCCCATCTTCGTATAGTACACATACGCACGGCCGGCACGTGTTAGGAGCGGCATGTGCACTGGCAAGTGCAGTCCAGAAGTATTTGCGGTGGCATGCGTCGATAGATATGCGTTGCTGCACCGTATCCAGAAGGAAAATGCCCTGACACTCGTCGTCTGCAAGAAATATGCCTTGACACTCCGCGTCTGGAAGGCATATGCCCTGGCACTTGCCGTCCGGAAAGCATATGCCATGGCGTGTATCATGCGGACGCCACATGCCTTGACACTCGTCATCTGGAAGAAATATACGCTGACACTCTGCGTCTGGAAGGCAATATGCTGTGGCACACGTCGTCCGGAAGGCATATATCCTGGCACTCGTCGTCCCGAAAGCACATGCCGTGGCGTGCACCGTCTGGAAGAAATACGCTCTTACACTCGGCGTCTGGAAGGCAAAATGCCCAGGCACTCGTGATCCGGAAGGCATATGCAGGGGTGTGCGTCGTCCGGACGCCACATGCCTTAACACTCGTCGTCTGGAAGAAATATGCCCTGACACTCTGCGTCTGGAAGGCAAAATGCCATGGTGTACGTCGTCTGGAAGAAATACGCCCTGACACGCGTCGTCCACTGAAAAGCACATGCCGTGGCGTGCGTCGTCCGGACGCCACATGCCATGACACTCGTTGTCTGGAAGAAATACGCACTGACACTCGTTGTCTGGAAGAAATATGCCTTGACACGCTGCGTCTGGAAGGCATTTGCCCTGATACTCACCGACCGGAAGGCACATGCCGTGGCGTGCGTCGTCTGGAAGAAATACGCCCTGACACTCGTCGTCCGAAAAGCACATGCCGTGGCGTGTGTCATCCGGACGCCACATGCCGTGACACTCGTTGTCCGGAAGAAATATGCCCTGACACTCGGCGTCTGGAAGGCATATGCCCTGGCGCTCGCCGTCCAGAAAGCACATGCCGTGCCGTGTATAGTCCGGACGCCACCTGCCTTGACACTCGTCGTCTGGAAGAAATATGCTCTGACACTCTGCATCTGGAAGGCAAAATGCTGTGGCATGCATCGTCTGAATCAAATACGCCCTGACACTCGTCGTCCGAAAAGCACATGCTGTGGCGTGCGTCGTCCGGATGCCACATGCTTGACAGTCGTCGCCAGAAAGAAAAGGCGACACTTTGACAATCGTTGCCCGGAAGGCTACTGCGGTTCCCATCATTTTCTACTACGTATACGCACGGCCGGCACTGGGAGCAGCATGTGCCCTGGCAAGCGCAGTCTGGAAGTATATGCGGTGGCACCCGTCGATAGAAATGCCTTGCCGCACAGTGTCCAGAATGCAAATGCCTTGACACTCCGTGTCTGGAACGTGAAATGCCCTGGCACTCGTCGCCCGAAAAGCACATGCCGTGGCGTGCGTCGTCTAGAAGAAATACGCCCTGACACTCATCGTCTGGAAGAAATATGCCTTGACACTTGTCGTCGGGAAGAAATATGCCTTGACATTCGGTGTCTGGATGGCAAATGCCCTGGCACTCGTCGTCTGGAAGACATATGCCTTGACACTCTGCGTCTGTAAGGCAAATGCCCTAGCACTCGTCATCCGGAAGGCATATACCCTGGCAGGCGTCGTCCGGACACCATATACCTTGACACTCAGCGTCTGGAAGGCAAATGCCCTGGCACTCGTCGTCTGGAAGAAATATGCCCTGACACTCTGCGTCTGGAAGACAAATACCCTGGCACTAGTCATTCGGTAGGCATGTGCCCTTGCACTCGTCGTCCCATTTGCCGTAACTCGCTGCGTCTGTAAAATAAATGCTTTGACACTCATCGTCCAGCCGGACGATGCTCTCAGTGTGGTGTATCCTCTATTCTCAAGTGTTTTTTGATCCCCATAGGCGGTGACTATATTGTCACAGGAGTTCGAATCCAAAAAAAGTACGCAGTTGAATGTAAGCCTGTGACCAAATGTGCGGTGGTTCGGTCACGTGCTCTTCTAAGACCGACAGTGATCTCACGCATGATTAAGCAGAAGTAGGCTGGTGAAATGGGTCTGAGTCCATCAATCCATGTATCTACATCTTGGACTGTCTGAATGAAAGTGCTATTGTATTGTTTGTTCCCTTTCACGCTTCTGGAACGTCGAAGACACAAACATCAAGGTTCTACAATATTCTCCAGCTGCAATACTGATATCTTACCTATATAACCCCTTCCTGCTGCCTTTATAAGCGTATCAACCAACCGAATCAAACCCTTCCACTGTTCCACCGCATCAAACCGTTCCACTGCATCAAACCCTTCCACCGCTAGACGCTGATCCTCCTCAGCGGATTAATTGGAGTCAAGGATTCAAACAGCCTGAGCCTTCAATACTACATCCTTTTTGTGGATGAGACGACTATGAAGCACTTCGCGCAGTTCCAGCGGATGTGGACGTAGCGCAATGATTGGGAAGGGGAATACCACGAGTGGTGGGGTGCCTTACGAGCGTTCCTACGGGATTGTTTCGACAAGACACGTGTGCAGCTAAATGCCGTCGCTGTGCAGGCACCAGCGGCTATCGGCAACGTGGGTGGCAATGGACTGCCACCGGTGGGCCAATGCACACCAGGCGGCGGGGATGGCAGGGATGGCGGTGAAGGACGCGCGAAGTGGGGCGGCCACAGGAGAGGTGTGGAGGAGGGAGCAGGGGAGGGGGAGCCGGCGAGATGGTTCCCGCTACAACCATCTCTCGTACTCCCACCGGCTGGGGGAGGGAAGGGAACGGTGAAATTCTTCGGGTGACAGCCTGGGTAGTTCGGTGACGACTCTCGCGTCCGTGTGTTCTGGTGTTACACCCTAAGTACTACAGGGTCGGAATTCGGATACGGACCAGGCAGGAAGGTATCGGAAACTTGTCACACGGTCTTAGGACGGCATCCCGAGACCGGGCAACTGACACTGTCGGTGCTCGGCTCAGGTCAACCGACTCTGTGGCACCAGGAGGTCTCTGGGCCAAGTACCGGCGCAGACCGGGAAAGCGCAAGCGCTGCCGCGGAGGAAGACAACCTTGGTGGTCATCATAAGAAGGACAAGCAATCGGAAGGAAACAGGAACGCAAGGAGTTGCGAGTCTAGATCGCGGAATAGGAGTGGGGTTGTTTCCAGAGGCACGGCCCAGAGGAACAGCACCACGAGTCGGGAATCGCTGTATCGTCGCAGACGGCTCGAAGGCCCGAGGCGATACCGTTGCACCCCGTGGTCAGGAGACACGAGGGATAATGCTACCACTTGCATCCTCGTCATTGACACGCGATTATGGCGATGAACTCGGGGCTTTGCCAGCGCATGACAGCGTGAGCGTATCCCCCACTTATCCGAGATGCTTACAACGATTATGATGCAGGGCATACGCCGCACCAAGGCGAGGGACGTCGAGTTGACCGAATACTGAAGCGGAGGCTTGACTTCAAGCCAATCCTGTAGCACTGGGTAGCCCCAGACCAAGTACCGGCCCGTGTTTGGGAAAGTGCAAACGCCGCTACAGGACCGCACCTCAGGAACAGTTCGAGAGTCTGTTGGGAGCGATATGGGGCAGAGCTATACCTTGGTGCCCGTTGCGGCCGAGAAGGATTAGCTGGAACGGTTGAGGGCTCGTCGCTGCCGGCTCCGGTCGAGTAACGAAATCAACCCCACACACAACCCAATCGGATCACCCAATCACGACGAGAGGACTTAAGGAGAGGCACCTGCTCTGGCCACTCTCGGGAAGATACGGGAAAAGCACTACTTGCCAAGGCGAAGAGTTTTCACGTCGCAGTGCGGGGTAGTTCCCCGCAGCACGTGACTTTGCCGAGCCAGATACTTATACGACCACCCGCCGACGAGCGAGGGGCAACCGGTCTTCATCGCAAGATTCATCGACATCATCAGCGGAATCATCACCTGAATCGGCTAAACATCATCGGAATGATCAATCGGAATCATCAATCATCAACGGACCACCTACTGGTCACCCAGACATCAAGTCAACGACCATCCCCGCGAGCGATCCGTCGAGCGAGGTGTCGCCATGGAACCGCGAGCGATCCGTCGAGTGAGTCGTCGCCACGGAACCGCAAACGATCCGTCGAGTGAGTCGTCACCACCAAACCGCAAACGAACCGCCGCCGCGATACACGCAAGCCATCAGGCCGCCGCCGGGCTTGCGTTGAACGAACTACCGCAATGCCGGGCCTGCGCCCCGAATCGACGATACTCCTCAGCGGCGAGTGAGATGACAGTGGATCGGGAAGGAGACGGAAGGATACGTGAGGAGCTCGAGAGTCTAGGCGGAAGCGGGGCTCACGAGGTGATGACAAGGTTGAGAAGTCTAGACTGGAGATAATGGACCGGAGTACCGGAAACTCCGGAGAAGCAAGGAAACCAGCAAGTGGTGGACACGCAACTGCAGGCACAGAAGTCTGTGAAGTGGCTCCACTTGTAAGAGGACACGTCAGCCGAGGTAGGATTCTGTCTAGGACAACGGACTGGCGTGCCCGGGAATTCTTGCTCTCCTTATCGTGGACACCAGTCGCGACCAATCGACCCCAGACCCGGAATCTGGTGGCCAGGAACCATATGTCACACCTCCGATGAGTTCCGGGGGGGACACCGACCAGGACGAGTAGCTCCGGGCTTTGGCCCACGCCCACCTTGGCTGGTGCGTGCGTGAGCGTATCCTCTACCATATCTTACGCCGAATCTTTAGGGCCGAAAGCAGTTCGGCCAGGTGAAGCAGCCTTGAGGGGAAGCAGCCGAGTGGTCCCCGGGTACTGGGGGGTGAGGCCGGTCCGGCGTCAGCTGGGCACGCCAATAATCCCTAAATCCTCAGTACGCCGAGCCAGTCATCCGAAGGGCTGTGATGACCTAAGTAAAGCTAAACTCGGTAGCCGCTGCATACGAACCAGAGATAAGGATACCCACTGAAGCGCCGCGAGCGAGCCGTTGGGCAGTACGCCGGGCCCGTCTCGAATCGAACCATCCGCCGAAGCGCAGATCTGCCGAAGCGACACGAGCGAGCCGTCGGGCAAGCCGCCGGGCCCGTCTCGAATCGAAACTATATACGCAAGCCGTCGGGCACGCCGCCGGGCATGCGTCGAACCATCCGCCGAAGCGCCGCGAGCGAGCCGTCGGGCAAGACGCCGGGCCCATCTCGATCCGAACGATCCGCCTACGTGGCCTACACCACGAGCAATGACGAGCGAGACGGCGGCTGATCGGGGAAGGAGACGGAAGGAAACGTGAGGAGTTCGAGAGTCTAGGCGGGAGATAGGAAATGCCATATGGGCAACATGCGGGGGGCTCGGCTAGGACCCCTTCAAGGAGTATAATCCCCGACCGCTATGCAGCGGACCTCCTTAGAAGGGTATAATCCCCGAAACCGATGCTTGAGCCGTCGTGGAGCCGTGTTCATGAACCCAGCCATGAGCTGAGGGAATTGCACGGCCCGTGACACCATTGGATGGCCTCCTATCGTCAGTACCGACCAGGACGAGTAGCTCCGGGCTTTGACCCACGCCCACCTTGGCTGGTGCGTGCGTGAGCGTATTCCTTACCTGATCTTACCTGTGAAGCAGTCGTCGAGTGAGCCGTCGCCGCGAACCGGGCCGCCAGGCCAGCCGCCGGGCCCGTCTCGAAGCATGCGCCGCCGCACAAGCTGCTGCGCATACCGCGCCGTCCACCGAGCGATCCGTCGAGCAAGCCGTTGCCGCGGAGCCGTGTGCGATCCGGCGCTCAAGCCGCAGCCAGCGGGCGCCGCAGATATCGAACCGAACCCCTTAGATTATTCGCTGTGAATCCCTTAACGGTGGGCGAACTTGGAAGGATTGTCATGGGGGGTGTTATTCCTGTATAATAACCGAACGCCGGCGAAGACCGCGCACACCCCATCTCCTTCGTGACTATCGAGAAACCTGACTAGTTCAACATTACCGTCACTCCGACATTGACCGGACGTTCCAGTGTCACATCTGGGCAGTCATCATCGATCCTGACTGCGCGGACAACAGCTCTAGGAGCGGCGTCCATGACGCATACGACTTTTTTGGTACCGATGTGTGGAAGCACCTGACCAAAATCTCTGCCCTCAGCATCCGAGCTCTCTTCGATGCAGTGAAGGGATTCTGCGCGAAGTGCGAGCCATGCGCCATGTACGGATGCCTTCTGGAACCGCGGCAGTATTCCGCCGCAAGAGACAAAACGGCACCGGCTGAAGTGGAGGAGATGGCAAGAATGTCGGGAGGCACGTACAAGCTATAACCGCAGGATACGGCGCAGCTTTGGAGCATCAACACAGTGCGGACAATCTTCTCGCTGTCGACGTACACGCCGCTCTGGGTCTTGGTCATCCTCCGTCGTGATCCGGCAAGTGACAGGGGTGACACCCCTCCTCGCGAGGCGCAGACAACGTTTGACGTCGTAGGACGCGTTATCCGCGCCACCCACTTACCAAACGGCAGCGTCCAGACCAATGCCGATCTCCTAGCATCCATCAACGTTACCAGCCGCCAAAAGGCCCAGCTCGACTGCCGATCCCGCCGCCTCAAGTTTTTAGCCGGTGAGCTAGGCTTCTGCGATTTCTGCTACCCACCTGAAGCGGACTACGTTCCTGGAATGTTGGAAGACGCTCACCAAGCGAAGAAGCGGCAGAGAAGCTTCAGCTCAGACCCCATTGCTGAGGGGCACGAGCGCGTCGGCAGCGACGGCAGCGACAGCCACTCCCAGAGAAAGCGCCCAAGGACCTCTGGTAGCCCACCTCGTGCGGTTGAGGTTCCCAGCAACGGCAGCAACGGCCACTCCCAGAGAAAGCGCCCAAGGACCTCTGGTAGCCCACCTCGTATGACTGAGGTTCCCTCACGGGAGCCATTGACACCGAGATGTTGAATTGTCATCCCCCGTATGTCGTGCTTCACCTGGGCGCGTCGTGCCGCTATGATTGATGAAGGCGAGGACAGAGGTTTTGGCAAGGCCGGGTCAGCAAAAGGGCAGCCAGAATGATAGAGGCTGCGGAATCGGATTTTCATAAGTGCAATTGCAGGTTCAGTTGGCCATTCCGCATTTCAGTTTATGTTCTGTATTTCTATCATGAGGTGTGTGTATTTTGCTGTCGGTGCGTAATACGGAAACCCAGTGTCACATTGCTTCCGGCCCTTCACAAATGCCTTCCCTTTCGCCCACTGCCGTATTTACTGCAGGCTCTGTACCCCGTATCAACCACTCCAGGAAGGCCATCAGCTTTGCTGTGCCACGGTATCAACCACTCCACGAAGGTCGTCTGCCTGGCCCTCCACTGCAATTATTCCGGGGATAAGATCGCCTGAGTTTGAAGTCGTCAGTTCTACTGCCTATTTATTGACATTGTGTCTACTGGAGGCTCCGGAACCACCGTATCAACCACTCAAGGTCATCTACTTTGCTCTGCACCAAGGTTATAATCACCTGAGTTTGAAGTCGTCAGTATCAATCACCGAGAAACTGTATCCCGCATTGCCTTGCTTATTCGCTGATATCGTATCTATTGCAGGTGTCTGTAGTCTCCTGTGCCACTGTATCAATCACTCCACAAAAGTCATCCGCTTCCCCTTGTAGCGCACCCATCAATCCTCATCATGTCCATGACACCGCGGCGCGAGTCGAAGAAACGGAGGGTAGAGAAGACACAGAAAACTCCAACGTCGGGGCAGACCGAGGCACAGAAAACTCCGACTTCTTGGCAGCCAGGACGCCCTGCATTGCCTGCAGTA
>Ga0307516_10005359_pt1 | contig 15414 bp, 13 predicted proteins | sample 19_EM_MG_FD_203310 | JGI IMG/M metagenome (GOLD analysis project Ga0307516, IMG submission 203310) | Populus trichocarpa ectomycorrhiza microbial communities from riparian zone in the Pacific Northwest, United States - 19_EM | ecosystem: Host-associated > Plants > Roots > Unclassified | place...
GCCGAGCCCCGACGCTGTCGGTTGCCCGGTCTCGGTATGCCGTCCTAAGACCGTGTGACGAGTTTCCGATACCTTCCTGCCTGGTCCGTATCCGTATTCCGACCCTGTAGTATTTAGGGTGTAACAGTATCATACAGAAGAGTTTACACGGCTCCAACACCCTCGGAAGTGCTTGCGGCGGCGTCCAGGACACCCAGTGGCACGCGAAGTGTCATGCACAAAAATAGTTTGTCGCTGGCATTTGTGCTCAACACGGTTAAGAGGCTACTGGAGCAGCACACCTTGAAGTATCAGCCGTTTCTTCCGGAAGACGAACTTCTACGCGTGAGTCGTGAATACTATCCCAGGCGTGGTTTTTACCTTGCTGACCTCAACACAATCTAGCAAATAGATATATTGTGGTCACGAGTTTGCGCAGATACGGGTACCCATGTCGAGTTCAGCGTTAACCAGAAATCGAACATTGCAGCGGTAATGACTTCCTTCCCCAAAGTACAGTTTGCAGCTTTTAATGCCACATTGTGTATCCAGCTCAAGAATGCCCTGACTGGTACACAATCACACATGATTGACAAGGCACGTTCGAGCATTAGCGAGCTTTATTGCTTACACGAGTTTCTCGACGATGCCGAACGATTAGTCGCCATCAATGATTTGCTTGAGCGCAACACCTTTGCCGTGAGAGGTTCTGATCGTGTAGCACACGGGGTAAGTAGTTCCTAGCGTTCCTGGCGTGTTCGCACAATTCTCAGCGGGTTTACTGGTTTCCTAGCGACGGGCAAGCTACTTTCTTGCGGGACAAATCTCCCAGTTTCTCTACATCAAGTACTTCAAGAGAACCCGGGAGCGCAACCCTGGGCTTTACAATTGGATAATTCAGAGCCCTCCCCCTTCGTTGATCGTTTTCGCAACCACAGCATTGCATCACGCGCTGCGCGAATGCCAGAACAACAAAGGTGTGATGACAGTCAGGGCCGCCGGTGCCAAAAAACCACATTGGATGTACTCATTCAATATGACAAACGACAGCCGTAAGTTGGCATTGGACACTCGGGGAACGGTGCTAACAACATTTCAAGCGGTATATACGAAGTTGATGAATACGTGGAACGAGGTGCCAGCTGCATACCGAGAAAAAGTGACCACGATGATCACCGCGGAGCTGCGTTAGCATGTCATCGACGCAAAACCCACGATTGGCACTCTGCCAGTGCTGGACGACACGTCTCCCGAGGAAATCGAAGCTGACATGATGTCGGCACTGATCGTGGAGCCCTTACCGGTGGTGCCTCCATATCAGCAGATGCAGATTCCGCTGGCAGTCAACGAAAAATTAATTGACGCCGAGGATGGCATTATTCCCGACGACGCCAATATTGGAGAGGATACTGGTGATGTAATGTTCAACGGTTATGGCACCGATGATATTAGGGAGGGTACGGAGGGTGAAGATGTGGGGGAGGACGAGGAGACTGGCGATGCGGGGCAGGATGAGGAGTCTGGAGGTGAGAGCGATACATAGTTTGGAATCAACTATGGCACGACTGGAGCTGTGTATGCGTGCGTAAAATTGGGTAAACGGACGCCTGCATGGCCGCGTCGCCAACGTGAGGTGCTCCGGCCAGCTACGTTTGAACGTTCATCGCCATGGCAGCCGCGTCTGGACGACGCCACTCTGGCAGCTGTGTCGCCAACGCCTGGTGCCATGGCGGCCCCGGTGCCTTTCTCGCCGTGCCGGTTGCCGGATCGCTGGTTTGTTCCGCTTGTCAGCGGCTTGCCCTCCTGGCCACCCGCAGCCGCCGGCTTACTCCACTCGATCGATCGTGCCGCCCTTCCGTGATGGTTCCGTCCACTGCCTCAAGTGCTTGCACCACCGTGTCGATGCAGGGTGAGGAGGGGGGCGACGGGGGCCGGTCAAAGCGGGGCGACGAGACAGTAACAGCCGCCGGATCGCTCCAATCATCGGCTCGCCAATGGCTTGCGCGGCTAAAAACAACCGGTTCCATAGTATCTACGACTGTAGGAGGGTTGTCGAAGTTTTCGCATTGCGAGTGATCCCTCGTGCACGAATTACTAGTGGCGTCACGCTCGCTTAACATTAGCCTGGGCCTAATTAAACGTCCGCAAAATACGTAACCTCGCCACTCTCCATCCGACATGTCGTCGTTCTCCGCGTCGCCATCATACCAGCTGCCGTCGTACTCGTCACGTCGTATTGCACACCTTCCGGCTCCTTCTGATACACTGAGAGCTGTGCTAAAGACATCAGAAAGGTCGCCAGCATACTCGTCGCGTCTTACACGCCATCGTACTCCTCGCAGGTACTCACCATTGTACTTGTCGCGTCTTACTCCCTATCGTACTCGACGCCAGCATCCTGACCGCCATCCTCCTTATCGACCTCTACCCGTCACGTCTTACTCGCCATCGTACTCGCCGCATCTTACTCGCTGTCGTTCTTGCCGGTGGGTCGTGCCCGCCATCCTCCTCATCGGCATCATACCCGTCGCGTCTCACTCGCCCTCGTACTCGCCGCCAGGGTACTGACCACCATTCTCCTCATTGACATCATACTTGCAGTATGTCACTTGTCATCGTAATCGTCTCGTTGTATGGCACAACATCCCGCTGTTTCTGACACTCTGAGAGGTGCGCTTACGTCCCGAAGATCGCCAGCATAGTCGCATCTTACTCGCTGTCGTAGTCGCCAGCATGCGCCTGCCCGCCGTCCTCCTTATTGACATCTACCCGTCACGTCTTACTCGCCATCGTACTCGCCGCATCTTACTAGCTGTCGTTCTTGCCGGCTGGGTCGTGCCCGCCATCCTCCTCATCGGCATCATACCCGTCACGTCTCGCTCGCCCTCGTACTCGCCGCCAGGGTACTGACCACCATTCTCCTCATTGACATCGTACTCGCAGTATGTCACTTGTCATCGTAATCGTCTCGTTGTATGGCACAACATCCCACTCTTTCTGACACTCTGAGAGCTGCGCTTACTTCCCAAAGATCGCCAACATAGTCGTCGCATCTTACTCACTGTCGTAGTCGCCGGCATGGCCACCACCTTATCGACATCGTACCCGTCGCATCTTGCTCGCCCTCGTACTCGCCGCCAAGGTACTGACCACCATTCTCCTCATCGACATCGTACTCGCAGTATCTCAGTTGTCATCATAATCGTCTCGTTGTATGGCACAACATTCCGCTGTTTCTGACACTCTGAGAGCTGCGCTTACTTCCCAAAGATCGCCAACATAGTCGTCGCATCTTACTCACTGTCGTAGTCGCCAGCATGGCCACCACCTTATCGACATCGTACCCGTCGCATTTTGCTCGCCCCCATACTCGCCGCCAGGGTACTGACCACCATTCTCCTCATCGACATCGTACTCGCAGTATCTCACTTGTCATCATAATCGTCTCGTTGTATGGCACAACATCCCGCTGTTTCTGACACTCTGAGAGCTGCGCTTACGTCCCGAAGATTGCCAACATAGTCGTCGCATCTTACTCGCTGTCGTGGTCGCCGGCATGGTCCTGCCCGCCATCCTCCTTATCGACATCTACCTGTCACGTCTTGCTCGCCATCGTACTCGCCGCCTGGGTACTGACCACCATTCTCCTCATCGACATCGTACTCGCAGTATCTTATCTGTCATCATAATCATCTCGTATGGCACAACATCCCGCTGTTTCTGACACTCTGAGAGGTGCACTTACATCCCGAAGATTGCCAACATAGTCGTCGCATCTTAATCGCTGTCGTAGTTGCCGGCATGGTCCTGCCCGCCATCCTCCTTATCGACATCTACCCGTCGCGTCTCGCTTGCCATCGTACTCGCCGCCAGGGTACTGACCACCATTCTCTTCATTGACATCGTACTCGCAGTATGTCACTTGTCATCATAATCGTCTCGTCGTATGGCACAACATCCCGCTGTTTCGGACACTCTGAGAGCTGCGCTTACGTCCCGATGATCGCCAACATAGTCGCATCTTACTCGCTGTCGTAGTCGCCGGCAGGGTCCTTCCCACCATCCTCCTCATCGACATCATACACGTCGCGCCTTACTCACCATCGTACTTGCCACCAGAGTCCAGACCGCCATCCTCCTCATCGACATCGTGCCCGACGCGTCTTACTCGCCGTCGTACTCGTCTGGTTGTATTGTACAACTTCCCACTGTTTCTGACACTGAGAGCTGCGCTAACAACGTCACGCTCGCCAACATACTCGTCGCGTCTTGCTCGCTGGCATACCCGTCGGGTTATACTCGTCAGCTTCCAACCGTTGACACCCGTAGAGCTGTGGTTTGCACGTTAAGAACAGCATACGCAGGCTGTGATACTTGCGAGTGATAATCGCGATGATGGATGCGGCGCTGTGTGCTCGCTCTGGGTGTTTTGTGAGATTTCATATATAGCTGTTAGATTTAATGAATACAACTGGATTGAGTCACTACCCCTAGAAGCACCAGCCTCTTGCGTCTTAATATGAGGATGCGATGGAATCCTTCGCTGCGATGTTCAGTACCTTAACAGCTGCGTCTGGAGGCTTGCAACCGTGGCAGGCGTTGTCCGGACGCCATTCGTCATGACATTCTGCGTCCGTAAGAAATGCGCTGCGTCCAGAAACCAAACGCCCTGACACTCCTCTGGTAGGCATATGCCGTGTCGCGCGTCGTCCAGACGAGATTTGCGACGACATTCCGCATCCGTAGGATACGCGCTGCATCTGTAAGAAATATGCTCTGACACATCGTACGAGAGGTATATAACGGGGCTCGCGTCGTCCTGACGGTATTTGCGTTCACGAGCTGCAGGAAGCCAAATTCGTCCGGAACGCAAATGTCGTGGCAAGCGTCGTCCGGACGACATTTGCCTTGACAATCTGCGACTGTAAGACACGCGCTGCGGCCGGATGGCAAATGCCCTGACACTCCTCGTCCGGAAGGCAGATGCCGTGGCACGCGTCGTCCGGACGACATTTGCCATGACACTCTGTGTCCGGAAGAAATTTGCCTTGACAGTCTCCATCTGTAAGTAACGCGCTGCGTCCGGATGGCAAATGCCCTGACACTCCGCGTCTAGAAGGCAGATGCCATGGCACGCGTCGTCCGGACGACATTTGCCTTGACCCTCTGCGTCCGGAAGAAATTTGCCTTGACAGTCTCCGTCTGTAAGAAACGCGCTGCGTCCGGATGGCAGATGCCCTGACACTTCGCGTCCGGAAGGCAGATGCCGTGGCGTGTGTCGTTCGGAGCGACCTGTGCACTGACATGCGTCGTCCGGGCGCAGAATACCTTGCCAGTTTGCGTCCTGAGCGTCCTGAGCGTCTGCTGCGCCCGGACGCAGAATTTTTTTCCTGATGAAGGCAGAACACTCTCTTTATATACAACGGGCCTGAGGGACTCGCCAGGGGGAAAGGACGGAAGACTGTCTCCCGATCCGGAGCTCGGAGACTCAGGCAGCAGTCATCTCCGGACGTGCCGTCTACAGTCCGTCATCTCCGGACGCCGTCTCCGGTCCGTCATCTCCGGACGCCCATTATTCTGACACTTGCTGTAGCTATCGGGTGACTGTAGTCGTCGATGAAGGGTAGCAAGAAGCATGTCCATTCTAGAGAGGCGAGCGCCGGACACTATATACCAGTGTCCGTGCGCCGCCTGTGACTGTCTACTGTGGCTGTCCTATGTAGCCCTATGTCACACTCCCGTAGCACTGTCCGTGTCACCCGAACTTAGACACCCCACTGGGCGTATCGTCCGCAGCGCCCGCAGCGGCCGGAATCCTCCTCCTACACCCACTCCCCTCTTAACAAAACCAGCCCCCTCCCCAACAACGTATACCACTCAACAAAACAAACAACAATAACAAGAAATGTCAAACAAAAACAGGAAACAAAAAACAAAACAAACATGCTACCATTCTTCCTTCCTCCGTCTCCTTGCCACTCACCGCCGTTCCATCCACCGGTAGGTGCGTAGGCCATTCGCAGCGTGGTATTCGCGGAGTAGCTCGTTGCTGCTGCCCCTCAGGTTTGCCAGCGGTTCCCATGTTGCATCGCTGTAACCTACCCACTTGACCAAGTACTCGAGGTCTCGGACAGTGGTTCCTCGGTGTTCTCGAATAGTCTCTACCTCGTATTCGACTGTCGCTGTAGATGTTACACTCGGATATCGAGCGGATGGAGACGGCGCCCGTAGAGACCAAAGCAGTGAAGGAGACCTCTGGAGAGGGGAGCGGAATGCGGAATGACTTCACTCTGGTCATACCCGCTGGGAAGCGAACCTCGGGCTCAGAGAGTCTAGGCGGGAGATAAGAAACGGGATTAAGAGTTACGGCCGTGAGAGACGGACTTAGGATCTTAATCCCGGAGGTGCGGGGAGATTGCAGGGAAACGGGAAACCTTACTCCGGTTACCCCGCCGAGCTGCATGAGAACCCCACCTCCCTTATCAACACCCCGGCCAGGACCAATGAATCCTCCCCGTGGCCCAAGGGCCTCGGGGGAACCTGGGGCCAACTCACTAGGTCTCACTCGGGCCCGGGTGAATAAAAAGAAGGGAAAGAAACTCTTCGACGAAACTCCATCAGCACGAACATCCACACGAACACTACCACCGAAACCCACACACAAGATCTAAGATTATTCCGTTGTGAATTATCGAAAGTAGCCTGATTACCTTTGATTCTGCCCACACTCCGGTTACGGTACAACCCCAGTGTCACACTATAATCTTAAATCTCAAAATCACCCTACTTTCATGCGCTCATTCGAACAGGACCATTTCTTCCTGCTCGACTTGGCCACGATTCTCGAACCCCAGTCCAGCTACCAGTTGGACTATACCTTCGGCTCGATCAACGAGGAAATAGCAACCGCCCGAAAAGAAGAAAACGAGTGGAACGAATACGACAACGGACCAGCCCCTGTCGAGCTCGACGACATCACGCCTTGGCACTGGTACACGCAGTACTGGGCTACCTGCGCTCTCTTAAGACAGTGCGCCAACCTCAACGGCCTTGAATTCAGAGAGATTTGTGACTACGAATTCCTGGACGACGAAACTATCTACACCGGACACTTCCTCGACCTATACTGAGCCCACGGAATGGCGTCTACCGATTTCAACATGCTTCGGCTGGAGGCTCCACGAGACATCATGCGAATAACCGACGGCACGGAACCCGCCGGGGAAGCCCTGGAAGAAATCCTGGAAGTGGCCCGTCCGGCTACCTGGCTCCGAGCGCTGGTCAAACAACAGAAGCAAGCCGAACAAGACTTAGCGCAACTAGTCCAGCTTTGCGGAAATACCGTGGACCACACCGACCAAAGAATCCGGCAAATCGAACAAGCCTACCGGGACTTGTCAGAAGGAACCAGGTATGTATACGACCGACTAAGCGCTAATGAACAAATCACAGGAAACTGGATACGCAGCGAGCTGGCGAGCACCGCTACGGCCTACCAAGCCTTCGCGCAAAACGTCTGGGGAGCCATCATCGAGCGATCTCGAGAAGATACGGACAAGCAGGCCGGGAAAGCGACCCAGCTGGCGCGGCTAAACGACTCAATCTCGTTCCTTGCAGAGGCCAACCTAGCCCGAAGCCAGCATCTGGCTAACTTCCAAGGTAATGTTGAAATATGGGCTGAAGAACACCAGAAATGGATAGACTATTTGGAGCGGCAGCTGGTGGAAGCACGACAAGAAACTCAGCGTCAGGCGGAAAACCTACAACAGCTGGCAGCCCAAATACGAGCCCCGGAAACCCCGCTCCTCCAAACATTGAGACAAGCAACGCCCAAACCAGCAGCCTGGCGCAGTCCGGCGCGACCATCGACATCCAGCCTGGCAAGCGCCCTAAGGCAGCTCCGTGCAGCGGACGACCAATCCACGAGGGTACAAAAACCAACGGTACCCCCCAGACCAGAGAGAAGGGCCCGGCGACAACCGGCCCTACCCCCAAGCCCAGAACGGAGACTACGGCCAAATCCGTTCACAAGACAACGATCACCGGAACCATGGCCTCCGCTGGGGGCCCTATTCGGAGGAGGAGGGGACCCTCCGAGGCCGCCTCGGCGACCCCTTCCACCACCGCCCTCACCAACACCGCCCCCGGAACAACGGTCGAGGGCGCCAACCCCTCCGCAAAGAACCCTAACCACGGAAGAACTCGCACACTCTGTGGCCACGGCGGTAACCGACGCCCTGTCTCGCGCCCAAACACGCACGGTCCCAATGCAGGAACTAAGAATCAATGTCTCCCGACTAAAGATGACCAACCCAGAGACTTTCGACGGAAGCCCCTCCACGTCATTCAACACCTGGTGGAGATCGGTGACAAAGTATTTAGGCTTCTACCCGAAAACTGGGGATCGGCAGAAAATCGCCTGGGTCGGGTCGCTTCTCACGGGAACGGCAAAAGCCTGGGACCTCCACCGATACGACACGATGGGGGAAGCCGATACCTGGGTCAACTACTCCGCCGCTATCAGAACGGAATACATGGACACACGAGAAGCGGCCAGTGTCCAAATAAAATTAGGGCAACTCAAGTACTCAGGGGACATCCGAGCCTACTTCACGGAGTTCAGAGCTCTCAACCAATACGCCCGGGCAACAGGAGAAGGACTCCAGGAAAAGGTCAACCTAGCCATGACCTCGGAAATACTATGAATGAGGTTCGCCCATTACAGAGGGGGGTTTGTTGACGACAACGATTTCATGGAAGCCACCTACCAGGCCGGCCTGCAGGTGGAAGAAATGAAAGCCCTGGAAAAAACACCCGAAGCGGCCCGGGTGCCCGGACTCAAGACCAACCGTCCGGATGAGAAAAAGAAAGAGGACCGTCGGAAAAAGGAGAAAGAACGGTCGGTGACCGAGGAACGGGACTCCAGGCGAGAGGATAAACGGGCTCCCACAGGGAAAAAGACATGGGTAAGCCTGGAAACCGCCCTGAAGGGAGTTCCTGCGAAGGAACAGGAGGAATACAAGGCCACGGACGGCTGCCGGAGGTGCAGAAGACCAGGGCATAAAACGTTTGAATGCTATGCCTTCACCACCGCCCAGGGGACCAGCCTCCCCGTGGCCCCATGGAAAACAGCGGCCGTAACGACCAGGGCCGGCCCTGCAGGCGGGAAAAGAAAAGCGACGGAAGAAGCAGTCGAACGACTAGTCAAACAGCAAAAGGTGGCAGCCGTGGAACCAATGGAAACAGAGGAGGCCGATCCACCCCGAACGCTAGAAGCAGCCCCCTGGGACGACTCCAACTCGGATTTTTAGGGAGCCGGGGACGGTCGCACCCCGAGGCACCCCACACAATAAACGCGACAACCTGAAAACGAAAAAATGAGGAACCAAGTACGGAACCCCCCACCAAAAGAAGGCAACAGGACACTCGCCCTGTCATCACCATGATTATCCACCAGGGCAAGTCAAAGCACCCTGTGCGGGTACTACTGGACACTGGCTGTTCCATAGCCTTGGTCAATGAAAGAACGGTCGAGCGCCTAAAAATAGGAAAAAAGGAGCACCGACGCCAGCGGACCATCAAAAGTTACACAGGAGAAAAGGTCCCCGGAGCAGGGCAGTACTACACGGAGGAAGTGAAACTACAACACCAAAAACACTACTCCTGGGAAAAATTTGAGGTCTCAGTAATGGACCCAAACATCGACATCTTCCTGCCCTTTAACTGGATCACCAACCACCCCCCGCAGGGTGCATGGACGAACGAGGAGGTCCGGTTCAACAGCCCCCGATGTCTGGAAAAATGCACCAAGGCCGCCACCAACGAGTTCTCCCTCACCTGGGACGAATCAGTGGTAACAGACCCCGGAGCGAGAACGATCGGATACGTCGCGACCGTTCAGGAGGACACCAGCGAACAAGTACCCCCGGAGTTCCAACAGTTCATGGGGATCATGAGCAAGGAAGCCGCAGACACGCTACCCGAACACCGGCAGTACGACTGCAAGATCGACCTAAAAGAAGGGAGTACGCCGCCATGGGGACCAATATACCCACTATCAGAATCCGAACTACAAGCCCTCAGAGAATGGCTCAAGGAAATGGGAAAAACGGGTAAAATCCGGCGCTCAACATCACCAGCTGGATCCCCTATCCTGTTCGTCCCAAAACCAAACGGCAAGGGTCTACGACTGTGCGTGGACTATCGAGGTCTCAACAAAATAACTATCCCCAACCGATACCCCTTACCACTCATGCAGGAGCTGCAGGACCGCGTTCAAGGAGCCCAGTGGTTCACGAAGCTAGACCTAAAAAACGGCTTCAATCTGATCCGAATGCGACAGGGCGACGAATGGAAGACGGCGTTCCGAACCAGATACGGACTGTTCAAATTCAAGGTAATGCCCTTTGGGCTAACCAACGCCCCTTCCACCTTCCAAGACATGATGAAACACGTGCTGTCCGACGTCCTTGACGTAGGAGTGTTGGCATATATGGACGACATCCTGATATACGCCAAAACAATAGAAAAACACGACCAACTAGTCAAGGACGTCCTGGGAAGGCTACGAGAAAATGGGCTCGCCGTCTCTCCAGAAAAATGCGTGTGGAGAACACAGGAAGTGGAATTTTTGGGCTACATCATCGGAAAAGAAGGGATCAAAATGGCCAAGGGAAAGGTAGAGGCGGTGCTGTCTTGGGAAGCACCGAAATCGCTCAAGGAAGTACAATCGTTCCTAGGATTCGCTAACTTCTACCGGCGGTTTATCCAAGACTACTCCCGAGTAGCAAGGCCCCTCACAGAGCTGACCAAAAAGGAGGTCGGGCCGAAGTGGAAATGGACCCCCGAGGCAGAAGCGGCGTTCCAGGAACTAAAAAGACGGTTCACCACGGCTCCGATTCTCGTGCACTTCGACGCAACCAAACCCGTGATCGTCGAAACAGACGCATCGGACTTCGCGTTAGGGGCAATTCTGTCACAGCGGGACGCAGAAAACCGCCTCCACCCAGTCGCCTTCTACTCAAGAAAGTTCACCCCTGCGGAAATCAACTATGAAATCCACGACAAGGAACTCCTAGCGATAGTGGACGCCTTTAAACATTGGCGACGATACTGCGAAGAAGCCGCGCACCAAGTGGAAGTATACACGGATCACCAAAATCTGGAATACTTCACCACGACGAAGGTGCTCAACCGATGACAAGCACGGTGGGCTCAGGAGCTGGCCGGAATTGATTTCAGAATCTACTACCGCCCAGGGACCCAAAACGGGAAGCCAGATGCACTATCCAGGCGGCCGGAGTACCGCACGGAAAAGGGGGGGATAGAAAACCAGCCAATAACAACGGTTTTGGGAAAAAATCACCTCGAGGAAAGGTTGGGGCGCTCCTTCATATGCTCTTCAGCCAGAATAGGGTCCCTCCCTGCAAGAAGATGGTCGGAGGACTTTTTGGAGAACGTCAGGAAGGAAGGAAGAAAGGACGAGGTCTACGAACAGACCGGGAAACAGGCAGCGGCGGCAGAGGAATTGCCGCCGAAGGACCGAACGGTCAAGGAACTAAGCTGGGAAGACGGGGTTCTCTACCGACGGAACCTGCTGTGGGTACCAGAGGGGCTAATCCCCGGGATACTGGAGTCGGAGCATGACACGAAGGTAGCAGGACACATGGGGCAGGACAAGACCATCGAACTAATCCGACGAAATTTCTGGTGGCCAAAAATGAACGAACGAATAATCGACTTCGTCAGGAGCTGCCCCAAGTGTCAGCAAAACAAAACGGCCCGGCACCAGCCCTACGGACTATCATCCCCACTGGAAACCCCGTACGCCCCCTGGCAATCTATAGCGATGGACTTCATTACGGAACTTCCCGTGTCGGACGGATGCGACCAACTATGGGTAATCATTGACCGATTTTCCAAGATGGCGCACTTCCTGCCACTAAAAAAGGAAAGAAAGAGCGCGGCCGACCTCGCGGTCGTCTTCGCTAGGGAAATATGGAAACACCACAGACTACCGGCGGATATAATTTCGGACCGAGACTCCCGATTCACCTCGGAAACCTGGAAGGAATTCTTGCGACTCTCCGAAATCAGGCCCCGAATGTCCACGGCATTCCACCCGCAAACAGACGGACAAACCGAACGGCTCAACCAGACAATCGAAGCCTACCTGCGAGCATTCGTCAACACAGAGCAGGACGACTGGCGGCGCCTCCTGCCAATGGCGGAATTCGCCTACAACAATTCGGCCACTACGGGAAACGGTATGTCCCCATTTTACGCTAACTACGGGTTCCACCCAGTAGCGGTAGGGACCGCCTCAACGGTACCCCTCAACCCGGCAAGTACGGTATATGCCCACTGGATGCAGGCGATACACGACGAAGCCCGGAAAGGATTGGAAGAGACGCAAGAACGGATGCGGCGGTACACGGATCCGGCACGAAAAACCCCGCCAGCGTACCAAGTGGGGGACCTGGTGATGCTCAGCGGCCGCAACATCAAAACACGCCGCCCCTCTAGAAAACTGGATCACAAAAATCAGGGTCCCTTCCAGATCGAGAAAATAGTCTCCCCGCTGGCCGTCCGTCTCACGCTGCCTCGGAAGTGGAAAATTCATAATGTCTTCCACATGTCGCTACTCGAACCTTACCGAACCAGCGAACACCGGGCCCCCCCGGACCCTTCGAAGGTGCTGCGAGAAGCGGACGACATCGAACAATCGGAAGAATATGACGTCGACGAGGTCATGGCGTCAGCGGAACAAGGTCAGGGAAATAAGAAACGAATCCTCTACCTCGTCAAATGGCTCGACTTTCCGGCACGAAAAGACTGGACGGAAGAACCCTTCGACAACTTCTCAGTAGGAGGTGTGGAGAAACTCCAGGAGTTTCACCAAAAGAACCCAGACGCTCCGAGGGACTACCGGCTATCCGAATAGCTTCACCAGCTCGAGCGGCAGAGAGCCCGGCGGTAGTGGGACGCAGTGAAGGAGGCCTACGTCCTCTTGATCACCGAAGACATATCGAACTTATGCAACCGGGAGCCGTAGGTGTTCGGTACGACACACCTCTGTCTGTACACTTGCGGGGGAATATCTGGGCACGAACCCTAAGCTGCGAAAGTCACTCGTTGCACGTGGAAAAGAATCGGAAAAACATCATATGCTACCGGTTGAGGGTGAACGATATGCCTCCGGAGGATCACCACAAAGCCATACGACAGAGTATCGACAATTGCAAGGCCGGGCGAGCGCACCAGATATCATACACCTCTGTGTGCACACCGGTGGTAGGGGCAGGGAGAATACCCCGGTCACTCCTTCCATGTGCCAAGTTCACCGGACTGCGTCTCGTCACGTCTTGCAATACTCCGACAGTAGGATCTCGGGCCGGTCGTGAGACCACCCAGATTCGAGGGCCGGTTGGGCGCAGCGACAGTGGGGCGAGTTTTTCCCGTAAGAGGGTTTCTCGTCTGACTCAGCTCAACCGGAGGGCTGCAGGGGAGGAGGACTGCAGTCCAAGACGCTGATAGGAGCTCGGCGTTGAAAGAATCTCACGATCATAAGAAAAGAGACGGGCTACCTAAATAAGAAGAATTAGCACTCGGGACGAGGCTAAGGGGAGGGGGAGGTATTGTTACACTCGGATATCGAGCGGATGGAGACGGCGCCCGTAGAGACCAAAGCAGTGAAGGAGACCTCTGGAGAGGGGAGCGGAATGCGGAATGACTTCACTCCGGTCATACCCGCTGGGAAGCGAACCTCGGGCTCAGAGAGTCTAGGCGGGAGATAAGAAACGGGATTAAGAGTTACGGCCGTAAGAGACGGACTTAGGACCTTAATCCCGGAGGTGCGGGGAGATTGCAGGGAAACGGGAAACCTTACTCCGGTTACCCCGCCGAGCTGCATGAGAACCCCACCTCCCTTATCAACACCCCGGCCAGGACCAATGAATCCTCCCCGTGGCCCAAGGGCCTCGGGGGAACCTGGGGCCAACTCACTAGGTCTCACTCGGGCCCGGGTGAATAAAAAGAAGGGAAAGAAACTCTTCGACGAAACTCCATCAGCACGAACATCCACACGAACACTACCACTGAAACCCACACACAAGATCTAAGATTATTCCATTGTGAATTATCGAAAGTAGCCTGATTACCTTTGATTCTACCCACACTCCGGTTACGGTACAACCCCAGTGTCACAGTAGAGCGCAGTGGCGGCGGTGGTGGGTGTTCGCGGTTTCTGTCACCTCTCAACGGCTTGAGTCTGGCAACGTTGAAGACCGGGTGCAAGCGCCAGTGAGCTGGGATATCCAACACGAAAGCGTTCTCGCCGGCCTTTTTCAGCAGCTTGAATGGTCCTGCGTACGGATGCTGGAACTTTCGAGAGTTGTTGCTGTCGTTTGAGGTTCCCGTGACGTTGGCGTATCCGATGGGCAGTAAACGGGTGTCCAAAAACACCTCATCCCCTACCCAGAACTGGTAAGCCTGCCGCTTCTCGTTGGCCTCTGCGGTCATTGCTACCTGGTTTCTTCCATCCTCTCGCGGAGCATCCTGAGGGTCTTGGACAGCTTCTCCGTATAAGTTAAACCTTCTTCCGAGTCCAAACGTCATGGGTCTGGCGCCAGAAGGTCCAGTGGTAGCCATGGAACGTAACCGATGTCGGCCTCAAAAGGTGCCATGCCAATCGCTTTATGTTTCGCAGCGTTGTACGTGAACTCGGCCAACGGCAACAGTCGCACCCACTGCTCTGGGAGTTGCAATTGCGCTATGTATGCCTATAAGAACGTTTCCAGAGTGGCGTTTGCCTTTTCCGCTTGTCCGTCCGACTGAGGGTGGTAGGCCGTTGACAATCGGAGCTTGATACCGAGCAGGGCGCATAAGGCTTGCCAGAACTTCGAGGTGAACCTGGTGTCGCGGTCCGAGACGATTGACAGTGGAAGTCCTCGGTTCCTGACGTATCCCAAAACGAATGCCTCTGCAAAGGTTTCAGCTGTCAATTCGGCCTCTTTGACGGGGATCCACCGTGCCCTCTTTGTCAGTGGATCGATGATGGTGGCCACGGCATCGTATCCTCCTTCTCCGGCCGGAAGCTTGGTGATGAAGTCGATATTAATCCTTTCGGCCCGTTCTGTGGGAATCGGGAGTGCCTGGAGAAGCCCATACGGCCTGGCGTTCTTGTGCTTTACCCGGTGGCATACGTCACACCCGGCAACCCATTCAGCCACCGCGTCTGTCTGCCGGGGCCAATAGTACCGTGAGGCTACTGCAGCTGCTGTCTTTTCGATGCCGACATATCCCCCTCCGAGAATAGCATCGTGTGCTTCTCGAATGACATCGGCCTGCAAAACCCGAGGGATACAGAGCTTTTCTCCTGAGGCCCTGTGGAAAAGGAGTCCGTCCCGCAGTATATATCCCTTTGCGCGTTCCCGT
>Ga0307516_10005360_pt1 | contig 15414 bp, 14 predicted proteins | sample 19_EM_MG_FD_203310 | JGI IMG/M metagenome (GOLD analysis project Ga0307516, IMG submission 203310) | Populus trichocarpa ectomycorrhiza microbial communities from riparian zone in the Pacific Northwest, United States - 19_EM | ecosystem: Host-associated > Plants > Roots > Unclassified | place...
TCGGTCGATTCAGTCGCTCCGCCAGACATCGTGATGTCCGTGAGGCCTGATTTGCGCAAAGTTCCGGTGTGTCGAGCGAAAGGCTTGGCGATTTTTGGCGTTGAGTTTCGTCCGCAAGGTGTGTGTTGCTCACGCAATGCGCAGCATTCTGTCTTCTGCCCGTATACTTTGTACCACATCAATTATACTCCGTGGCAAAAATTGCCACCCACGTACCAAATTCGTCAATCCCGATCTGCTCCTTGATGGTGGAAAACGCAACTCCAATGGCAACAGCGGCGCAAGAAGATAGGAAACAAAGCCGGGGAGCCAGGTGGGTGGCAGATAGTCCAGAATATAGCGAGCCCGATTGGGACGTGTGAGATGTATGGATCGAGGCCAGCTTAGGGCTGACGAGGCCGCATCACTCAGATGTGTCTGGAAGCCATCGGTGGCGGAGGTGGCAAAGCAAATAGTCAAGGCGCCACCAGTGACATCGAGACCGGAGGTGGCCAGTTGCCACCAACGGGGGATAGACGAGTCGGTAATGGGTAACAGAGGTCGTGGCAGACATGAATATGCATATATTGTAGAGAGCGTTCCTCCAATATCGAACAAGAACAAGCAACGCAACTTCCACATCCCTTTTACTCGAATATTTTTGACAGGACGTATCTGATATGCTGTGCACGTCCTAGCTACCTGTCGTCGTCCTCCTGCTGGCTTTAAAGACGTAGGTCTGTATTGCCCCTGCTGGCACCAGCCATTGAGCAGCTCCAGCAATCGAACTAAATTTCGAGCATGCATGCCGAAGACGACGAATTGTCAGAAGGTGAGGGACATGCAAAAGATGAGGATAATGTGGAAAAGTGGAAGAGACAGAAGATGCGGAATGTGGCAAGGTGTTCAAGGGCTGCAGCGCGCGAAGGATGGCCGAGGCAGCCAATTATCTGCCGCGAATGGTCCATGACAGACTCATTGACACTGCCATAGCCACAGCCGGTCTGTGGTTCGTCACATATTATCCTTTATTCCCCCCCCCCCCCTCCAAGTCACAGCCTGCCAGTATCACACCTTTCCCCACCGTGATCACTGGGGACTCTCCGACAGCCGACAGGGACAGCCGCAGGCGATGCTGTCCCTGCAGACTCAGAGGAGGGCAGCTGCACCTCCACCAAGAATGGAGCGAATGACCATGGAAAACCAGCGGAGGGCTATTGGATATCTAAAAGGCAAGTCGTGTTCCTGGAGAAGGAGTTCTAAGACATGGGCTGCAAAACTTCGCGGGCGGACTGATGATGAGGATTCCAATTGTGGGTTCAACCAATGGGTAGATTACCAAGGCTGTACGGGGTTGGTAACAATGTAGTTACAGCCCTGTGCATAAGGGTCAGTGTTTGATGTCTTGAAGAGGTGCATGAGGGTTTGGTTCTTTCACTGGCACAGTTGGAATATAGGGATCGGCAGAGATGAAGATAATCATTGTGGATTGACGGTACATAGTCGAAGGTAGGACAATCTCTCGAGATACAACGGGCCTCTGGGAATCTTCAGCGGAAGGGCTAAATACTGTCTTGCGAGCCGGTGCTCGAAGACTCAGGCAGCCGTCACCTCCGGACGCCCATCATTATGACAGGTACTGGTCACTCCGTATCGTGCAAGACATTCCTTCGACTTACCGAAGTCCATGTTGAAAGATGTAAAAATATTGGAGGAGCAGGGAATCGAACCCTGGACTGCCTCTATGCTAAAGAGGAATTGTACACCACTAAAGCAGATCCCCAACGTGAAAGCTAGTGAAATGTGAGAATTAGTACGCAACTAAATTCCCTCAAAGGGGTTATTTTGCAAAATAGTACACGCCTCTGACACATGGCGCTTAACATGTTTGGGAAGAACCTTACCCATGAAGAGCATGGGGGCCACAGATGCTGCCCCACTTAGACCGCCACCCCGTCCCCCCAGAACGCACATGGTGGTGCTGCGGAGAGCCAGACCTGACATCACCACCGAAATCCCACTCACAAGGGGGTCTCAGAAAACGAGAAGGCTGACGAATGAGTCAAGCTCGATGTCAAGTGAGGGATCTCCGATGCCCAGCACGTAGAAGCCGGGTTGTTTTTTGTTTAATCATACTCGCATACTGCCTGCCGCCACCCAACACCTTAGCAACGCTTACCGAAGCACCCAACATCTTAGCGAAGCTTACCGAAGCAACAGCCATGTTAGCAAAGCTAGCAAAGCTACCAAAGCTACCAAAGCTAGGGAGGGAAGCGTACAGGAGTAATGTGTGCGACGGGAGCAGATTCTACCCGCAATTACTACTGTTTCAGTGCGTCTACGCGCAATTGATCAAGCTCTTCCAGGAGCTATCTACGTCACTCTGAAGAATGCATAGAAATAACTATTATTGTTTTTAAAATCTAAATACCCATTATGACACCAAGTTCAACGTCCCAAATATTGGCGCGAAGTAAAGAGCAGCTACGGGGGCGGAAAAAGGCAGAAGGTGCAGTGCAGATAAAAGTGGAGCAGCAATGCGTAACAGCGTGGTTCTACAACACGTACGAACGTTGTGTAGCGGAAATGAGGGTAGGCAAGAGGCAGATACGAGCAGTAGGCCAGCGAGCTGAATGAGGGCATGTCAGCAACAGGTACGAGCAGTAGGCCCGTGATACTTAACGGCGCAGTTCTGCAACACGTACAAACGTATATCAGCGGTACGGTTGAGTAGTAGGCTGGCAAGAAGGATGAGGGCAGACGAGTAATGTGTATGAGCAGTGGACCGGCGAGGAGGATGAGGGCAGATGAGCAACATGTGCGAGCCATAAGCCGGCAATGGCAGAAACGGCGGTTATGGAATGCGTACGTGTTGTAGGCCAGCGATGGCAAACAGTGCAGTTCTGCAACAGGTACGAACATAGGTCAGCGGTGCAGTCAAGTAGACGGCCAGCAAGGAGGATGAGGGCAGAGGAGCAACGGGTGTGAGCAGGCCGGAGATAGAGGAAACAGCGGTTATGAAACACATACTTATTGTAGGCCAGCGATGGTAAACAGCACAGTTCTGTAACTCGTACGAACGTAGGTCAGCAGTACGGTCTAGTGGCAGGCTGTCAAGTAGGATGAGGGCAGATGCACAGCGAGTACCGCCAGGAGGCGAGCCTCCAGTATGAGGACGGCCAATCAACGCGTATGAGCAATAGTCCAGCAACGCATAATAGGGCATTTAGCCAACATGGACAAGTGTTGGCCTTCGAAAATGAGGGTAGCCACATCAGGAAAAAAAAACATTGTGTCCTGATCGTCCAGACTCACTAAATGCTCTGGACGCTTCAGACACAACCTGCTTAACTCGGACGCAGTTCGCCATGGCACCGTGTTTCAGGACGCAGCTCACCATGGCATCTGCTTACCGGATGGAGCATGTCAGGGCATTTTCCTTCTGGACGCAGCCGTGTCAGGGTATTTTCCTTCTGGACGCAGCCGTGACAGGGCAAATGGCATCTGGACGACGCGTATCATGGCACAGCGGTCACGCTGGCTGTCAAGTCATGGAACATCGCAGTAAATACTCTGTTCGCATTCGCAAATACGCAGCGGGTTCCAGGCATAGTGACTCAGTTCAGTTCTATTCATTATATCTAATGTACATCTATATATGCTACTACCTGTAACGGCAGGGTCTGGCAGGGCTCCAGGTAGCGGCGGGCGAGTGGTAGGGCGCGGTGGCGGGCGAGTGGTAGAGGGCGGTGGCGGGCGGGCAGTACAGCGTGGCGGCGGGCGAGCGGTGGAGAGCGGCGGCCGGCGAGCGGTGGAGCGCGGCAGCAGGCGAGCGATGGAGGAGGACGAGGACAGGACAGAAACGAGGGCACAGGAAAAGGACGGAGACAAGGACGGAGGCACGGATAGAGACAAGGACGGGGACAATGACAAGGACAGAGACAAGACGGAAACAAGGACGGAGACAAGGACAAGGACAAGGACCGGGACAAGACGGAGACAAGGACACGGTGACGGCGTAAACAAGTTGTTGCGTACAGATCTACGGCGGGCGGCGGCGCTCGTTATATACACGAACTCCCGCCAGCACCCCCGCGAGCAAACACCGACACGAGCAAACACCGACACGAGCAAACACCGACACGTTTCACGATCCGCACATTCTCACATTCCAGCACATCCCTTCGTTCCCTTGCCCCGGCATCCTGCATCCCTTCGTTCTAGAACCTTCCCTCGCTTCTCCGTTTTTCCCCCACTTCTGTGGTCCGGCGACATCAGCGTTACATGTGATCCGACGCCGTGACAGTAGCCCTCCTTTAGGCTCGAGTTCCCACGAGAGCGAGCTGAGCTGGTGCGGGGTGTTGCGGGTGGCGCTCATGGTAGTCATCGACGGCTTGCACCTCTGCTAGGTTTTCCTCCGGCTCCCTTGTTGGTGCCATGAACCCACTCCATTTCAAGAGGTAATGCAGCCGGCCCCGAATCCTCCAACTGTCCAAGACTTCTTCCACTTCCCATTACTCTTCGCCTTCGACGATCACCAGGAGTGGCGGTGGGATACTATGCCCTGGGATCGGGTCATCGGTGGCAGCATGTAGCAATGAGACTGGGAAGGTGTGGTGTTTCTGGATGGCGTTCGGGAGGTCCAGTTCGTAGGCATGGGTTCCTATCGCTCGCAGGACTTGGTAGGGTCCATGGTGCTTATTTTCGAGCTTCCGGCTCGGCCGTTCGGTGCGCCTGTGCCTTCCGTTCACCCAGACACGGTCGTCTGGTTGGAAGGCCGGTGCTGGGGTTCGCTGGGAATCCGCGTTGTCTTGTTGTCGGGACTGCGCATACCGCATCTCGCTCCTGGCCACCTTGTGGACCCGGTGTAGGCGCTCGGCTGCGGACTGGGCTTGGTATTCCTCTGGGTCGTCGACGTGGATATCCAGCTCGAAGTCACAACGGGAGTGATAGCCGGCGTTGGCGAAGAAGGGGGACAGTGTGGTTGAGTCCGATACCTGGTTGTTTCCGGCGAACTCGGCGAGAAATAGGTAGCTGGTCCAGTCGTCCTGTAGGTAGTTGATGTAGGCCCATAGGTGTTGTTCCATTACTGCATTCATTTGCTTGGTTTGGCCGTCCCTTTGCGGGTGTAATGCGGTGGACAGGCGTGGGTCAATCTTTAGGCAGGCGCAAAGGTGTTTCCAGAACTGGGAGGCGAACTGCGGTCCACGAACACACAGATGGCATCATATCCTTTCGATGGGGGCAGGCCTGTGACAAAGTCGACCGAAATATGTTGCCAGGGCCGTGCTGGTACCGGCAGGGGGCGTAGTGTACCATAAGGGGCATAACGGGTGGCTTTTGTTCGGCGGCAAGTGTGACAGTTCCTCACAAAGCGGTCTACATCCTTCCGCATCTGTGGCCAGTGATACTTGCGCGTGAGGAGTTCGAGGGTTTTTGCGCGCCCTGGGTGCCCGATGGCTGGCGGTTCGTGGTGGTCTTGTATGAGTCGTAGTCGGAGAGGGGGGTGGTCTGGTACATAGATGCAGTCACAGTAGATCAGCCTGCCATCTTTCACCTTGCAATCGGCCAGGGATATTTCCCTCGAGTGCCTTGACCCCTCGCGAAGGAGTTTCAGGATCCGGTTCGGTAGCGGGTCGGCTTCGTAGGCTTCCTTGAGTAGGTCTACGATCGCAGGACGTTTTCCGAGTACGAGTCTGAGTCCGAGTCCGTTGTCGAGTCCGAGTACGTTGTCGGGTCCGAGTCGGTCGTCGAGTCCGAGTCCGTTGTCAGGCCCGAGTCGGTCGTTGAGTCCGAGTCCGTTGTCAGGTCCCAGTCAGTCGTCGAGTCCGAGTCGGTTGTCGGGTCCGAGTCGGTCGTTGAGTCCGATTCGGTCGTCGAGTCCGATTCGGTCGTTGAGTCCGAGTCGTTCGTTGAGTCCGAGTCCGTTTTCGAGCGCGTGAAGTGCTAATCCTGTCACGTTATGTGGTTTGAGAACGGCCTGTTGGTTGGCAAGCAGTCTTTCATCCCCTTCCTTAGGGAGGTCTCCCGACCTCCAAGTCAGTGCGTCCGGCTTCCCACCAGCCTTCCCAGGTCGGTACACAATTCGGAAGTCGAAACGGGAGAGGAATTCAGACCAGCGTGCTTGTCGGCGGTTGAGGAGCTTCATTGACATGAGGTATTCCAAGTTCTTGTGGTCGCTCAGGACCTGGTCCGGGTGGCTCGATTCTTCCAGGTGTGGGCGCCATTCTTCGAATGCGCGAACTATTGCCAGGAGCTCCTTGTCGTAGATTTCGTAGTTGCATTCGGCAGGGCTGTGTTTTTTGGAGTAGAAGGCAACCAGGTGTAGGGTTCCTTCATCGTTGTATTGGGATAGGATACCAGCCGAAACGTAGTCCGAGGCCTCGGTTTCCACAACTATTTTGCGGCCGTAGTCGAAGTGACGTAGGATCGGTGCCATCGTGAATGCTTTCTTGAGGTCTTCAAAGGCCTTTTGCTGGGGCGGCCCCCAGATAAAGGGAACATATTTCCCACCTTCTTTCTTCGTCAGGCTGGTTAGGGGGGAGACTACCATGGAATAATCCCTTATGAATCTCCAGTAGAAGTTGGCGAACCCTAGGAAGTATTGTATATCCGTCACATTCCCTGGGGTCTGCCAGTCCAGTATGCAGGACACCTTCTCCGGGTCCATCCTGACGCCGTTGGTTCCGATATTGAATCCGAGGTACTTCACCTCCTGCTTGTGGAAGTGGCACTTCTCCGGCTTAAGGTGAAGACCAGCATCCGAGAGCGCCTTCAGCACATTGTAGACCTGCTTCTTGTGTTCCTCCAGGGTGTTGCTATAGATGAGGATCTCATCAAGGAAGGCAGTGCAGAAGTCGTCGAGGAATTGGCGGAGTACATCATTGATCAGGGCCTGGAAGTCGGCTGGCGCATTGGTAAGGCCAAATGGCATTACCAGAGATTCAAAAAGGCCATACCGTGTCCGGAAGGCTGTTTTCCATGTCTCCCCCTCGGCCATACGTACCAGGTTGTAGGCACCACGGATGTCCAGGGTGGTGAAGTATTTGGCCTTCAAGAGTCGCATCAGCGTTTCTTGCAGTAGCAGGAGGGGGTACCGGTTCTTGATGGTTCCTTCGTTCAGGCCGCGGTAGTCGACACAAAGGCGCAGCGATTCGTTTCCATTTTTGGCAAATAGGATAGGTGAGGCGGCCGGGGACGATGAGGCACGGATGAACCCCTTGCTCAGGTTCTCCTCCAGCCATTCCTTTAGCACCTGTAGCTCTGTTTTGGACAGCGAGTATAGTGGCCCGAAGGGGGGCGTGAATCCTTCTCAGAGCGGGATCTTGTGGTCGTATGGCCGATGTGGGGGCAAGGCCTTAGCCGCGGCTTCAGAGAAGAGAGGCAGGAACTCGTGGTATTCCTTGGGCACATAGTCCACCAGGTAGAGCTGTTTCACTTCTTTCTTTGGTTCGATGGCTCGGTTAATCTCGTAGAGCGAGAGCGAAAAAACTGTGAGTTGTTCCTTGTGGGCTGTCCAGCGGAATGAGCAACCTCAGAGCGCAGCGATCTGGATCGGTTTGGTGCCGGGTCCGGGTCCGGATGCCTCAAGTCCGAGTCCGTTACGGGCATCAAGTCCGAGTCCGTTACCAGCGTCGAGTCCGAGTCCGTTATGGGGGTCGAGTCGTAGTCCGACAGCCTTGAGTCCGAGTCCGTTACGGGGGTCGAGTCGTAGTCCGACAGCCTTGATTCCGAGTCCGTTATGGGTGTCGAGTCCGAGTCCGTTACGGGCGTCGAGTCTAGGTTCCGTTCTGTCAGCCTGGGCAGTATTATTCACCTGGGGCGACGTAAATAGGTGGGCCCCGATATCACCGGCCCCCGCGCTTACCGCTGGCTCTCCTGGAGCTACTTTTGACATGAGGGAACAGAGTGCTGGTTCCAGGGGTTCGGAGCCGATGGCGTGGGCTACGGTGGGGACGGGATTGCAATTCGCGATGCAATACTGCGATCCAAAAGTCAGGGTACGGCAGCTGAACTGTATGGCCACGTCGTGGAGCACCATTCAGGGGATACCGAGCACAATCGGGTAGTGACCGAGCTTGGTTACAAACATGGGTATCTTTTCTCGGTGTTCATGGATCGATAAGGTGGCATTGGCAGTGTGGGTAATATCTCCGGAGGAGATTGGGCGGCCGTCGATCACCTCGAGGGCTCTGGGGTACTTAAGTGGTGTGAGGGGTAGTTGGTGATGGCGGGCAAAGTCTTCGTCAACGAAGGCCACTCCCGTGGCTCCGCAGTCGATCAGGGTGTGGCTAGCTAAGGTTTTGTCACCAAAGGAAAGATTGCACAAAATAACAAGATGTTTTCCTTCCATAGCTACATTGGACAAACTCGACAAGCGAAAGACAGGGGGAGAGAGAGAAGAATACTTGTCCAGACTACGGCCAACAGCAGTGCCATCATGCGGCTGCTGGCCTAGGCTTTTCCCGACGGTGGAGAGCCACCACAGTAGCCATGTGCGTGCTGGTGGTGCTCGGTGTGGTGGTGGTTGGAAGACGCTCCGGAGGACGCAGTGGATTCGGAGTCGAAGACTTGAGCAGTGGTGGCACGGTACGGGTTGCGGCTCTTGTTGGGGCATTGGGTGGCCATGTGCCCCAATCCTCCGCAGTATAGACAGCGGCCCTCCCTGAGCCGGGCTGCACGTTCCTGCTCTGAGAGTTTCTTCCTGCTGGCGCTGAGGTCCATTGGGCCCAGCGCAGTTGCGCTCTGACTGGTGGTGGGTGTTGCTGAGGGGCTCGAGTTGCGGGATTGGTTCTGGTTGCCGCGGTTTTGGTGGGAGGAGGTGTTGTGTCTTCCTTCATGGAGTTGGGGAGCACGTATCTCCGAGTCCAGTTGCTGGCAAAGGCCAACGAACTGGTCGAAGGAGAGGCCCTGGGTTCATCCCAACAGCTGGTGGCAGAGTTCCATCGACACTGCTTCCTTCAGGGTGTCCAACTTAGCATGCTTGTCCCAGCTGAGTTTGGAGACCAGCATCTGGAACTCGGCAAAGTAGGCAGTGAACTCTTTCTTGCCCTGCTTCAGACCATGAAGCTTGGTGCGGGCGGTCGCAGCAGGATCAGGGTCGCCAAATGCTGCTTCGAGGATGCGGATAATGTCCTCGGAGTCATTCAGCTGAAATGCTCCGTTGTGGACGAATGGGAGTATTTGTGCCTGCCTCCTGCCTTCCAAGCAATTGAAGGCATAACCCATCCGCAGGGCGGGCATAGGAAAACGGGAGGGGTCACTGAACAGCTTGATGCGTAGCTGCGCAATGAACCCCTCAAGGTTCTCGCAGGTGCCGTCAAAGGTTGCTGTATCTGGGACCCTCTCGGTGCGGCATCGCGGCTGTCGTTCCAGGGTGGCGAGTCGGTCAATTGCCCGTCGAGTAGTGGCGAGCTGCTCCTCCAGGTCGTCAATCCGCCGGGCTGGCGCAGCCTCCTGTGAGTTCAGGATAGCCTCTACCAGAGTTCGCACCTGGGCGTAGGCAGCCTCGAGTGTGGCGCCCGGGGCGAAGGATTCGTTCAGAGCTATTTGGCGCATCTGTTCGAGGAGAGCGGGTGGCATTTCCCGGACGATGGGAGGGAGTTGGGGTTCGGTTTCGGGCTCGGGGTTCGTGGTCGACATGGTGCCGCTAGGTGGAGAGATAGGCGATGCAACAAAGTGTAACGGCAGGGTCCGGCAGGGCTCCAGGTAGCGGCGGGCGAGTGGTACGGCGTGGCTGCGGGCGAGCGGTAGAGCGCGATGGCGGGCAGGCAGTAGAGTGCGGCAGCGAGCAAGCGGTGAAGTGCGGCGGCGGGCGAGCGGTGGAGCGCGGCTCCAGCCGAGTGACGGAGGAGGAGAGGACAGGACAGAAACGAGGGCACGGGACAAGGACGGAGACAAGGACGGAGGCACGGGCAGAGTCAAGGACGGGCACAAGGATAAGGACAAAGACAAGACCGAGACAAGGACGGAGATAAGGACAAGGACAAGGACCGGGACAAGACGGAGACAAGGACACGGTGACGGCGTAAACAAGTTGTTGCGTACAGATCTACGGCGGGCGACGGCGCTCATTATATGTAGGAACTCCCGCCAGCACCCCCACGAGCAAATACCGACACGAGTAAACACCGACACGTTTCACGATCCGCACATTCTCACATCCCAGCACATCCCTTCATTCCCTTGCCCTGGTGTCCTGCATCCATTCGTTCTTGAACCTTCCCTCGCTTTTCCGTTTTTCCCCCACTTCTGTGGTCCAGCGACGTCAGCATTGCATGTGATCCAACGCCGTGACACTACCACACTTCGCGCGGAAACAAAGGAAAGTTGGCAAATGCGACACGACGCGTTGAGTACGACACAATGAGCACGACGAGATCAACATGACGCGATGAGCATGATGACTATGAGGAGGATAGTGATGAGCACACCGCCGGCGGTGAGGACGATAGCAAGTAGGACGCGGTGAGTATGATTACGAGCGTTGTGACATGGTTAGCGCAGCTCACAGAGTGACAGAAAGTGGGAAGTTGTACAATACAATGTGACGAGTACGTTGTCAATGAGGGTGCCAGTGGCAAGAACGATAGCAGGTAGGACACGGCGAGTATGATGTCAATAAGGGTGCTGGCGGAAAGAACGATAGCGGGTAGTATGCGGCGAGTATGATATCAATGAGGTTGCCAGCGGTGAGAACGATAGCGAGTAGCTCGTGGTGAGTATGAGCGCACGTAAGATACGGCGAGTATGATGTCAATGAGGGTGCCGGCGGCGAGGACGATAGCAAATAGGACACGACGAGTATGATTGCATGTAAGACGCGGTGAGTATTATGGCGAGCTTTGTGACATGGTTAGCAGAGCTCTCGGAGTGATAGACAGCGGGCTGTTGTACAATACAACGTGACGAGTAAGATGTCAATGAGGGTGCCGGTGGCAAGAACGATAGGGGGTAGGATGCGGTGAGTGTGGCGAGTAGGATGCAGCAAGTATGAGCGCGAGTAAGATGCGGTGAGTATGATGGCGAGAAAGGCACAACGAGTAAGATGTCGATTAGGAAAATGTTGATGAGTAGGATAAGCTGAAAAGAGAAGAAAAAAGGGATCTATCTATGAGTGATGAGCGAGCTGAACCTTGCGAAAGCGCAAGCGTTAGTAGTAGCTTGGCGCTTTCTATTGCCATCATACTCGTCGTATCTTTCACGCCATCATACTGGTCGTGACTTACTCGCTGCGTCCTACTCGCTATCGTCCTCGTCGCTGGTACCCTCGTTGACATCGTACTCTTCACTGTGTATTGTACAACTTCCCAGTATCTGTGTCACTCTGAGAGCTGTGCTAACCTTGTCACAAAGCTCGACATCATACTCGCCACTTCCTACTTGCTATCGTGCTCGCCACCGGTACCCTCATTGACATCATACTCGGTGCATCTTACGCACTTTCATACTCGCCACTTCCTACTTGCTATCGTTCTCGCTGCCGGCACCCTCATTGACATCGTACTCCTCACTGTGTATTGTACAACTTCCTGGTGTCTTTGTCACTCTGACAGCTACACTAACCATGTCACAAAGCTCGCCACATAATCATCACGTCATACTCGCCCCCATACCCACCGCGTACTACTCGCTGCCACACTCACCGCGTCCTACCCGCTATCGTTCTCCCCGCCGGCACCCTTATTGACATCATACTCGCTGTGTCCTACCCACTATCGTTCTCGCCACCGGCACCCTCATTGACACCGTACTCATCACGTTGTATTGTACAACTTCCTGCTGTTTGTCACTCTGAGAGCTATGCTAACCATGTCCCAAAGCTTGCAATCATACTCGCCGGGTCCTACTTGCTATCATCCTCGCCGCCGGTAGCGTGCTCATTGCCATCCTCCTCATAGTTGTCATGCTCATAGCGTCGTGCTCATCACGTTGTACTCATCGCATTGTGCTCATCGCGTTGTGCTCAACGCGTTGTGTCGTATTTGCCAACTTTCCTTTGTTTCTGCATGGAGTGTGGTAGTAGCATATAAAGGTGTACATTAGATAGAATGAATAGAACTGGACTGAGTCACTATGCATGGAACCCATTGTGTGTATGCGAATATGACAAGAGTATTTGCTACGATGTTCCATGCCTTGACAGACAGCATACATCAGGAAAAAAATTCTGCGTCCGGACGCACAGGCTGTGTCCGGATGCACCAGGAGCTCGGGACGCTCTGGACGCACTCTGGCAGAACACATACCGCTCCCAATGCGAAATGTACAGGCAATGTGAATTCAGAGGCAGCACGCCATGGCACCGTGCATTCGGACGCCGTATGCCAGGGCGTCGTGCGTCCGGACGCAGCTCGCCATGGCATCTGCTTACCGGACGGAGCGTGTTCGGGTATTTTCGTTCTGGACGCAGCTGTATCAGGGCATTTTCCTTCTGGACGCAGCCGTGTCAGAGCATTTTCCTTCTGGGCGCAGCCATGTCAGGGCAAATGGCGTCCTGACGACACGTGTCATAGTACCACGGTCACGCAGTTTTTCAAGACATGGAACATCGTAGCAAATACTCTTGTCGCATTCGCAATCACGCAGCGGGTTCCAGGCATAGTGACTCAGTCCAGTTCTATTCATTCTATCTAATGTACATCTATATATGCTACTACCACACTTCGCGCGGAAACAAGGGAAAGTTGGCAAATACGACACGACATGTTGAGCACAACGCGATGAGCACAATGCGATGAGCACAACGCGATGAGCACGACGCGATGAGCACAACGCGTTGAGCACAACGCGATGAGCAAGACGCGATGAGCAAGACGTGATGAGCACGACACGATGAGCACGACATGATGAGCAAGACGCGATGAGCACGACGCGATGAGCACGACAACTATGAGGAGGATGGCGATGAGCCTGTCACCAGCGGCGAGGACGATAGTAAGTAGGATGCGACGAGTATGATTGCGAGCTTTGTGACATGGTCAGCGCAGCTCTCAGAGTCACAGACAGCGGGAAGTTGTGCAATACAACGTGATCTCTACGATGTCAATGACGGTGCCGGCAGCATGTACAATAGCGCATAGGACGCGGCGAGTATGATGACAATGAGGGTGCGGGCGGCGAGAACAATAGCAAGTAGGACGCGGTGAGTATGATTGCAAGTAAGATGTGGCGAGTATGATAGCGAGCTTTGTGACAAGGTTAGCGCAGCTCTCAGAATGACAGAGATACTGGGAAGTTGTACAATACACAGTGAGGAGTACGATGTCAATGAGGGTGCCAGCAGCGAGGATGATAGCGAGTAGGACGCGGCGAGTAAGTCGCGGTGGCTATGGTGGCGTGAAAGATGCGACGAGTACGAGAGCAATAGAAAGCGCCAAGCCACTACTAACACTTGCGCTTTCGCAAGGTTCGGCCCATCACTCATAGATAGACCACGTTTTTCTTCTCCTTTTACCTCGTCCTACTGATCGATATTTTCCTAATCGACATCTCACTCGTTGTGCCTTTCTCGCCATCATACCCGCCGCGTCTTACTCGTTCTCATACTTGCTGCATCCTACTCGCCCACACTCGCCACATCCTACCCGCTATCATTCTCGCTGCTGGCACCCTCATTGACATCGTACTCGTCACATTGTATTGTACAACTTTCCGCTGTCTGTCACTCTGAGAGCTGTGCTAACCATGTCACAAAGCTCACCATCATACTCGCCGTATCTTACTTGCAATCATACTCGCTGCATCCTACTTGCTATCACCCTCGCCGCTGGCACCCTCATTGACATCATACTCGCCGCGTCTTACGCGCGCTCATACTCGCCACTGCCTACTCGCTATCGTCCTCGCCGCCGGCACCCTCATTGACATCATACTTGGCGTGTTCTACTCGCTATCGTTCTCGCCGCCGGCACCCTCATTGACATCATACTTGCCGTGTCCTTCCCGCTATTGTTCTTGCCGCCGGCACCCTCATTGACATCGTACTCGTTACGTTGTATTGTACAACTTCCCGCTGTCTCTCACTCTGAGAGCTGTGCTAACCATGTCACAAAGCTCGCAATCATCCTCACCGCGTCCTACTTGCTATTGTCCTCGCTGCCGGCGACGTGTTCATCGCCATCCTCCTCACAGTCGTTGTGCTCATAGCGTCGTGTTGATCTCGTTGTGCTCATCATGTCGTGCTCATCGCGTTGTGCTCCTCGCGTCGTGCTCATCGCGTCGTGCTCAACGAGTCTTGCTCATCGCGTCGTGCTCATCACGTCGTGCTCAATGCGTCGTGTCGTATTTGCCAACTTTCCTTTGTTTCTGCGCGAAGTGTGGCAGTAGCATATATAGATGTACATTAGATATAATGAATAGAACTGGACTGAGTCACTATGCCTGGAACCCGCTGCGTGTTTGCGAATGCGACAAGAGTATTTGCTGCGATGTTCCGTGCCTTGACAGCCAGCGTGACCGCTGTGCCATGACACGCGTCGTCCAGACGCCATTTGCCCTGACATGGCTGTGTCAGAAAGGAAAATGCCCTGACATGGCTGTGTCCAGAAGGAAAATGCCCTGACACCCTCCATCCGTTAAACTGATGCCATGGCGAGCTGCGTCCGGACGCACAGTGCCGTGGCGAGCAGCATCCGGATGCACGGTGCCATTGCGAACTGAGTCCAAATTCACATTGCCTGTGCATTTCACGTTGGCAGCGGTATGCGCCATGCCAGGGTGCGTCCAGTGCCTCCAGAGCGTCACGAGCACCTGATGCATCTGGACGCCACCTGTGCGTCTGGACGCAGATTTTTTTTCCTGATGCAAGTAGCACGTACATGTGGTAGGTTAGCAATACGTTCGAGCTGTAACCCAGCAAGGACAATGTGGGCATACGAGTAGTGGGGACGAGCAGTCGGCCGGCAATGCGTAAAAGTACCGTTCTGCAACCCGTAATAGTGTCGATCAGCGATACGCAAGAGCGGGCGTTGCAAACTGCAGTGGTGTGGACTTAGGAGATGAATGACTGCTACTATCTAGTGCGCTGAAATGCTGATCACGTGACCTTTTTTTTTGTTGGTGTTGGCTTTTGGTGGCGACCGGGAGTGTGGTGGGATGTAGATGTCCGAACCAGCGATAGAGCCAGAGTTTGACTGGGAGGCTGCTTGAGGATTATAGACCCTCGCTGTATGATACATAACGAGCTCCAGAATTGGGACCCCATTGCGCTTGGCGCTGTGAAGGCTACTGACGATGATTCGTCATCAGGCACGTGAGACGACTGAGAGTGGCTTGGCGAGCAGGGAGCGGGCCTGTTTGCTTTCTTTCGTTCATCATCGAGACGACCACGCCCGAGAATCCATCAGCGTTTTACATCCTGCACCCGACACCCGTCCTGTCTCCTGCGTTCGCGCGTCTCGTGTCCGCCCAGTCCTTGTCCTTGTCCTGTCCTGT
>Ga0307516_10005361_pt1 | contig 15409 bp, 14 predicted proteins | sample 19_EM_MG_FD_203310 | JGI IMG/M metagenome (GOLD analysis project Ga0307516, IMG submission 203310) | Populus trichocarpa ectomycorrhiza microbial communities from riparian zone in the Pacific Northwest, United States - 19_EM | ecosystem: Host-associated > Plants > Roots > Unclassified | place...
TCGGCCATCGTCCACCACCTTCATCGTTAATCGCCGATTACCGATGTAACTTTAGCCGGTGCGGTGGGGGCGGGCGTGTCACTCATGGTCGTATTCCTTCACGGGTCGGCCGCTCGGTTTCGATCGACGTCGAGTTCGATGCTTGTCGAAACCAAGGCTTGCACACCGTTTAGAGATCTGTCAATCTCGACGTATGTCAAAACCAGCGCCGTGCTGCCCACCGATCGCGCAGAACCGCATCCCCGCGGAGGCCGCGGCGCTGCTCGCGCCGGCGTTCAAGGCGCTCGGCGACCCGATCCGGCTGCAGCTGATGTCGATGATCGCCTCAGCCGAGGGCGGCGAGGTCTGCGTCTGCGACCTCACCCCGGCGTTCGACATCTCCGGGCCGACGATCTCGCATCACCTCAAGGTGCTGCGCGAGGCGGGGTTGGTCGATGCCGAGCGCCGGGCCAGCTGGGTCTACTACCGCGCCCGGCCGGGCCTGATGCGCCAGCTCGCCACCCTGCTGACCGTCGACGAGGCCGTCAGCGCGTAGCCGACGCCCACTATGACCGGAGCACAGTCTTGACCGACACCACCGCCACCTGGCGCCGCCTGCTCGCCGAGTTCGTCGGCACCGCACTGCTGGTGACCGCCGTCGTCGGCTCCGGCGTCATGGCGACCACCCTGTCGCCGGACGATGTCGGCCTGCAACTGCTCGAAAACTCGGTCGCGACGGCGTTCGCGCTCGGCACGCTGATCCTCACCTTCGGGCCGGTCTCCGGGGCACACTTCAACCCGGTAGTCTCCGCCGCCGACTGGTTCCTCGGCCGGCGCACCAGGACCGGCCTCACCGGTGCTCAGCTCGGCGGCTACGCCCTGGCCCAGACCCTCGGCGCCATCGCCGGCTCGGTGCTGGCGAACCTGATGTTCGACCTCGCCGCCGTGGACTTCTCCGGCAAGGACCGGTCCGCCGGGCACCTGTGGCTGGGCGAGGTCGTCGCCACCGCCGGGCTGATCCTGCTCATCTTCGCCCTCGCCCGCTCCGGCCGGGCCGCGGTCGCCCCGGCGGCGGTCGGCGCCTACATCGGCGCCGCGTACTGGTTCACCAGCAGCACCAGCTTCGCCAACCCGGCCGTGACGGTCGGCCGAGCCTTCACCGACACCTTCGCCGGGATCGCCCCGGCCTCGGTGCCCGGCTTCATCGCCGCCCAGATCATCGGTCTCGCCGCGGGCGCCGGGCTGCTGCTGGCCCTCTACCCGGGCGCGGGGCAGGCCGCCGGCGAGGTCGTCGTCGCCCACGACAGCGCCGCCGCCGCGGCAAGCCGATCACACCGTTAGGAGACACATCCGATGGGCAAGCCCAGCGTCCTGTTCGTCTGCGTGCACAACGCCGGCCGTTCCCAGATGGCCGCCGGGTGGCTGCGCCACCTCGCCGGCGACACCGTCGAGGTCCGCTCCGCCGGCTCCGCACCCGGCAAGGCGATCAACCCGGCCGCGGTCGAGGCGATGGCCGAGGTCGGCATCGACATCACCGGACAGACCCCCAGGAAGCTCGAATGGGAAACAGCCGAGAGCAGCGACGTCATCATCACGATGGGCTGCGGCGACGCCTGCCCGGTCTTCCCCGGCAAACGCTACGAGGACTGGAAGCTCGAGGACCCGGCCGGCAAGAGCGTCGAGGCGGTCCGCCCGATCCGCGACGAGATCCGGACCAGGATCGAGAAGCTGCTCGCCGACCTCGTGCCGGCCGGCTGAGCCCACCCGCGGCGGAAAACCCATGCGAGTTCGTTACCTGAGTCAACCGCGCAGGAAGGCCAGGACCGCCAGCACCCGGCGGTGGTCCTGGTCGGCCTGGGGCAGGTCGAGCTTCTGCAGGATGGCGCGGATGTGCTTGGCCACCGCCGCCTCCGTGACCACCAGGCGGGCGGCGATGGCCCCGTTCGAACGGCCCTCCGCGATCAGCGCCAGCACCTCCCGCTCGCGCGGCGTCAGCGCGCCGAGCGGGTCGCGGCGCCGGCGCAGCAGCTGCCGGACCACCTCCTGGTCGACGACCGTGCCGCCGCCCGCGACGCGGTGCAGCGCCTCGACGAACTCCTCGACCCGGCCGATCCGGTCCTTGAGCAGGTAGCCGACGCCGGTGCCGTCGCCCGATTCCAGCAGGTGGGTGGCGTAGGTGGTCTCCACGTACTGGCTCAGCACCAGGATCGGCAGCGCGGGATGCCGGCGGCGCAGCTCGACCGCGGCGCGCAGCCCCTCGTCGGTGAACCCCGGCGGCATCCGCACGTCGGTCACCACGATGTCGGGGTGGCTGGTCTCGACCGCCTCCCGCAGCGCCGCCGCGTCCTCGACCGCCGCGACGACCTCGTGACCGAACCGGGTCAGCAGCCCGGCCAGGCCCTCGCGGAGCAGCACGCTGTCCTCGGCCAGGACTACGCGCAGGGTGGCAGCGGCCGGCACGGGATCTCCACGGTCAGGACGGTCGGGCCGCCGGGCGGGCTGGACAGCGTCAGTCTGCCATCGACCACGGACACCCGGTCGCCGAGCCGGACCAGCCCCGTGCCGCCGTCCGGGTCGGCCCCGCCGCGCCCGTCGTCGCGTACCCGGACGGTCAGGGCGCCGCCCGCGTAGCCGCCGCTGATCTCGGCGCTTTCCGCGCCGCTGTGCCGGGCCAGGTTGGACACGGCCTCGCAGACGACGAACCAGGCGGTCGACTCGATCGGGCCCGGGAAGCGCCGGGGCAGGTCGAGGCTGACGCCGACCGGGATCACCGAGCGGTCCGCGAGGTCGGTCACCGCGGCGGGCAGGCCGAAGTCGGTCAGCACCGGCGGATGGATGCCGCGGATCAGCTCGCGCAGCTCGACCAGCGCCCGCTCGGCCTCGTCCTGGGCCCGGGCCAGCTGGGCGGTCAGCGGGCCGGCGGGCGCGTCGAGCCGGGCCAGCCCGAGCATCATCGTCAGCGCGATGAGCCGCTGCTGGGCGCCGTCGTGCAGGTCGCGCTCGATGCGGGCGCGTTCGGCCTCGAAGGCGTCGACCAGCCGGATGCGGGAGCGGGTCAGCTCGGTGATCCGCGCGTCCGGCGCGGTGATCAGGAGCCGGGCCAGGGCACCGCGGGCCGCGGCGTAGACCGTCATCCCGTACGCGGCCGCCGCGTACACCGGCGCGGCCAGCGCGGCGACGGTCAGCGCGAGCGGCAGCGAGGTGACCGGCCACTCCTTCAGCACATTGACCTGTTCGCCGTCCAGGACCAGCAGGACCGGCGTCGCGAGCAGCGCCGGCGGCACGGTGACGGTCAGCAGCACCGCCAGCAGGTCGAACGGCCAGAGCAGGCCGGCCAGCAGCACCGCGTAACCGAGCTCGCGCCAGGTGAGCGGCTCGGTGAACCGGGTGCCCAGCCAGGCCCGCAGCCCCGGCCGGGGCGGCGCGCGGTGCCCATCCGGCGGCGGCCGGTCGCCGAGCAGCCCCAGCATCCGCCGTTCGACCCGCGCGACCGGCAGGCCCAGCAGCGCGACACCGGCCAGGCCGAGCACGACCAGGGCGCCGGCCGTCAGCATCAGCAGCGCGACGATCAGCGTGACGGCGCCGGTCAGCGCGCCGGCGAGCAGATAGCCGGCGGCGCGCCAGGGCCAGGCGGAGAGCAGGAAACGCCGGCTGCCCAGTGCCTGCCACACGCTCATTCCGGTCACCGTAGACGGTAGTGCCAGCGCTACCGGGAAGACTCCCGCCCGGGAGACTGTGCGGCCGCGCCCGCGTCGGCAGGGTGGTGCGATGATCCTGATATTCGCCGGCCTCCGGACCCGCTGGGTGACGTTGATCGGCAGCTTCGTCGCCCTCGCGCTCGGCGTGGCCCTGCTCGCCACCATGGGCCTGGCCCTGGCGTCCACCCTGGATGCTCCCGCGCAGCGCCCGGAGCGGCTGGCCGGGGCCCCCGTGGTCGTCCGCGGGCCGGACGAGCTGCGGGTGGGTGAGAAGTCCCGGCCGCTCGCGAACTACCGCGGGGTGCCGGCGGAGGTGGCGGCCCGGCTCGCCGCGGCGGCGCCCACGGTCGCGGACCGCTCCTTCGAGGTCCGGGACGGCTTCACCGGCCACCCGTGGCCGGTGGCGGGCTACGGCGGCTACCGGCTCGCGGCGGGCCGCGCCCCGGTACGGCCCGGCGAGGTGGCGGTCGCTGGCCCACCGGCCCTGGTGGGGACCGTCGTGCAGGGCCGCGAGGTGGTCGGGACCGTCCCGGCGACCGGGTACGAGCGGGCGATGTTCTTCACCGGCGCGGAGGCGGCGCGGTTGTCGCCCCGGATCGACAACCTCGTCGTGGACGCCCCGGCCGCCCAGGTCCGGGCGGTGGTCGGAGCGGCCGCCGGGGTCCAGGTGCTGACCGGCGACGAGCGGCGCCGGGCCGATCCCGACCCGGACCGCGACGCCGAGGCGTTGATGGCCGCCAACGCCCTGCTCGGCACGGCCGGCGGGGTGACCACGTTCGTCTCAGTGTTCGTGGTCGCGTCCACGTTCGCCTTCGCGGTCGCCCAGCGCCGCCGGGAACTGGGCCTGCTGCGCACCGCCGGGGCCACGCCGGGCCAGGTGCGCCGGATGGTGCTCGCCGAGGCGACGGCGGTCGGCGTCCTGGCGTCGGCGGCCGGCTGCGTGTTGGGCTCCCGGGCCGCGCCGCCGCTGGCCCGGATGCTGCTCGACGAGCGGCTGGCGCCGCCGTGGTTCGTGATCGGCGAGCACCGCTGGCCCTACCACGTGGCGTTCTGGACCGGGCTGCTGGTGGCGCTCGCCGGGTCGGCGACCGCGGCGGTGCGGGCCGGGCGGGTCGGGCCCCTGGAGGCGCTGCGGGAGGCGGCCGTCGACAGCCGGGTCATGCCGCCGGCCCGCCGGATCGCTGGCGCGCTGGTGCTGGCGACCGGGCTGGGGCTGCTGGTCTGGCGCCTGCTCGTGGAGCCCGGTGAGGCGCTGCACCGCAAGACATACACCACGCAGCCGATGCTGCTGATCACGGCCGTCGCGCTGCTGGCGCCGGTCGTCGTCGGGCCGCTGGTCCGCGCGCTCCGGCTGCCCGGGGTGACCGGCCTGCTCGTGCTGGCCAACGCCGCCGTCGGGCTGCGGCGCACCGCGGCGGTCGCGGCGCCGGTGCTGATCACCGTGGCGCTGACCGGCTCGCTGCTCGGCGCGACGGCCACCATCACCACCGCGAAGGCCACGGAACTGCGCGCGCGGACCGCCGCGGATCTGATCATCGAACGGCCGGATGCCGCCACGGTGGCGCGGGCCCGGGCCGTGCCCGGCGCGACCGTCCTGACCAGCGCGCGGACGGCGGTCTACGTGCTGGAGGAGGGCACGGCCCTGATCAGCTCGCCGGCGCTGGCCGTGGACGCGGCCGCGCTGGCGTCGGTCCGGCACCTGCCGGTGATCGCGGGCAGCCTCGCCGACCTGGACGACGCCTCCATCGTGGTCAACGACGAGTGGGCGGAGCACACCGTCGGCACCGAGGTCGACGTCTGGCTCGGCGACGGGACGCCGCGGCGGCTGCGCATCGCGGCGGTCCTCGCGACCGGCACGGGCGACAACGGCGCTTACGTCACCCCGGCCAACGCGCCGGGCGTCGCGCCGGACCTTCTCGAAATGATCATTCCGGGGCGGGCGCCGGTGGCCGGGCTCGCGGGCGTGGGCCTGAACCGGGATCAGTGGCTCGCCGCCCAGGCGCCGCGGACCGGCCGGGAGACCCGGGCGGGCTTTCTGGTGGTGTTGGGCATCGCCCTGCTGTACACGGCCATCGCGCTGGCGAACACCCTGGTCATGGCCACCACCGACCGGGTGCCCGAGTTCACGGCACTGCGCCGGGCCGGCGCGACCCGCGGCCAGGTGCTGCGGCTGGTCGCCGCGGAGGCACTGACGGTGGTGGCGGTCGGGGCGCTGCTGGGCCTGGTGGTCACCGTGGTGAATCTGGCGGGGATCTGGGCGGCGCTGGGGGCGCTGTCGGTGTGGTCTCCCCCGGCCGTGCCCTGGCAGCCGCTGGCGGTTACCGCACTGGCCTGCGCGGCCATCGCGGTCACGGCGGCCCTGGCGACGGCATTCCGCCGCACCAGGTGACCGCGCGGAAGCCGCCACAGCGTGGGGTGGGGCGTTTCAGTGGCGGCGTGCCACCACGGAGGCGGTGAGTGCGGCGAGGGCCGCGCGGGCCTCGCCGGTCAGCGGCGCGCCCGCGAGGGCGGCCGTCGCCTCGGCCGCCCGCTGCGAGATCAGGTCCTCGATCCGTTCCCGGGCGCCGGTCGCCATGATGATGGCGCGCAGTTCCCCGGCGCCGGCGTCGTCCAGCTCCGGGTCGCCGAACAGCCGGCGGATCCGGGCCGCCTGGGCGCGGTCGGCCCGGTCGCGGGCCATCGCGATCATCACCGTCGGCTTGCCCTCGCGGAGATCGTCGATGACCGGCTTGCCGGTGACGGCCGGGTCGCCGAAGACGCCCAGCACGTCGTCGCGCAGCTGGAAGGCGTCGCCCAGCGGGTCGCCGAACGACTGCAACGCCTCCTGCAGCCCGGGCTCCCCGCCGGCCAGCGCCGCGCCGATCTGCAGCGGGCGGGTCACCGTGTAGCGGGCCGCCTTCATCCGGATGACGGTCAGGGCGCCCGCCACCGAGCCGTCGCCCACCCCGGAGACCAGGTCCAGATACTGACCCGCGATCACCTCGGTGCGCATCACCGTGAAGAGCCGGTAGCCGCGGTGGATCCAGTCGATCGGCAGGCCCGACTCGTGCAGCATGTGGTCGGCCCAGGCCGCGCAGAGGTCGCCGCAGAGCAGGGCCGCGCTGTGGCCGTAGCGGGCGGCCTCGCCGCGCCAGGAGTGCCGGGTGTGCACCTCCGCGAAGTGCCGGTGCACGGTCGGCTGGCCGCGGCGCAGGGTGCTGCCGTCCATGATGTCGTCGTGGATCAGGGCGAACGCGTGGAACAGCTCCAGGGCGGCCGCCGCGATGACGATCTGCGGGGTGTCCGGCTGGCCGGCGCCGCGCCAGCCCCAGTAGCAGAACATCGGGCGCAACCGCTTGCCGCCGGAGAGCACGAAGCGGCGGACCGCGTCGAGCACGCCCGCCGGGGTGCCGTCGGGCCAGTGCGGGCGCTGCCGGTCCAGGTAGGCGACCAGCGCGGACTCGCACCGGCGGGCCAGCTCGGCATCGGTGCCCGGCGCGGCCCCGACACTCATGGCGTCGGACCACTGAGCGGCGCGGGACCAGCGGCCGCGGCAGGACCGGCCGGCGGCGTCAGCCCGGCCAGGCTGAGCAGCAGCTCCTTCACCTCGATCGCCTCGATCGAGTCCCGGGCGGCGGCCGGGTCGGAGCAGATCAGCACCGGCGCGTCGCGCGGGTCGGTGGGCAGCCGGCCGTGCGAACCGCGGACCGCGCGAGCGCCGGCGTCCAGGCCGACGACGCTCATCAGATATCGCATTCCGAGCTTCTTGCGCAGCAGCGCGAGCCCGGCCCGGCCCTTCGCGGCACCCGGGCCGGCCGGGTCGAAGAACAGCTCGGCCGGGTCGTAGCCGGGCTTGCGGTGGATCTCGACCAGCCGGGCGAAGTCCGGGGCGGCCGCATCGTCAAGCCAGTAGTAGTAGGTGAACCAGGCGTCCGGCTCGGCGACCAGCACCAGCTCGCCGGAGCGTTCATGGTCGAGGCCGTGCGCCGCCTGGCCCTCGGCGTCGAGGACCTCCGCGACGCCGGGCAGCGCCGCGCAGAGTTTCGCCACGGCCGGGATCTCGGCGGGGTCGCGGACGTAGACGTGGGCGATCTGGTGGTCCGCGACGGCGAACGCCCGCGACGTCCACGGGTCCAGATACTCCATCCCGGCCTGGGTGTGCACCCGCAGCAGGCCCTCGGCGCGCAGCAGCCGGTTGATGTCGACGGGCCGGGAGACGTCGGTGATGCCGTACTCGGAGAGCACCACGACGGTGGCGTCCCGGGCCGCGGCGGCGGCGAGCAGCGGCCCCAGGGTGGCGTCCAGCTCGGCGGCGGCCGCGGCCGCCTGCGGCGAGGACGGGCCGTGCCGCTGCAGGTCGTAGTCCAGGTGCGGCACGTAGACCAGGGTCAGGTCGGGGTGGTGGCGGTCCATGATCTGCTCGGCGGCCCGGCAGATCCACGCCGACGACGGCAGGCCCGCGTTGGCACCCCAGTAGCTGAACAGCGGAAACGTGCCCAGCGCGGCGGTCAGCTCGTCGTGCAGCTCCGGCGGGTACGTGTAGCAGTCCGGGTCCTTGCGCCCGTCGGCGTGGTAGACCGGCCGGGGCGTCACGGTCCAGTCGACGTCGGCGCCCATCGCGTACCACCAGCAGACGTTGGCCACCGTGTAGCCGGGCCGGCGCGCCCGGGCCGCGTCCCACAGCTTCTCCCCCCGCACCAGCGCGTTGTGCTGCCGCCAGAGCAGCACCTCGCCGAGGTCGCGGAAGTACCAGCCGTTGCCGACGATGCCGTGCTCGGCGGGCAGCGTGCCGGTGAGGAACGTGGACTGCACCGAGCACGTGACCGCCGGCAGCACGGTGCCCAGCGGGGCCTGGAAGCCGGTGCGGGCCAGCCGGGCCAGGCGCGGCATGTGCTCCAGCAGCCGCGGCGTCAGGCCGACGACATCGAGGACGACCACGGGCTTCACGGCGTCACTCCCTGGTGGACGGTGAGGCCCAGCGCGGTGAGCTGGGCCCGGGCGAAGAACAGCTCGGAGGCGATGCCGGCGGCGAGCTCGGCGGGGGTGCGCGGGCGCGAGGTCGGCGGCAGCACGTGCCAGGTGTACGTCTCGACGTCGAAGTGGTCGCAGAGCGCCTCGGGCCCGCCGGCGAGCAGCCGCAGCGACTCGGCGAGCACCCCGACGGTGGTCTGCAGCGGCGGCACCGGCGGGGCGTGCAGCGGCACGTGGTAGTGCACCCGCCAGGGCTGGTCGCCGCCGCCGGGCACCGCGAGCGCCTGGTCCAGGTCGTCGGTGGACAGCCCGAGCGGGCCGCGGGTCTGGTGCAGGAAGCGCGGCTCGACGTACTCGCCGAGCACGGCGGCGTCGGCCCGCGGGTCGGCGCTGGCCAGGGCCGCCGAGACCTGCACCTTGACGATCGGCAGGCCGGCGCCGGCCAGGTTGCGCAGGGCCTCGGCCGGCTCCTCCCACGAGCAGGCCAGGTGGGCCAGGTCGAGGCAGACGCCGAGCCGGGTGGTGTCGATCCCGGCGAGCAGCGCCGCCGCCTGGGCGGTGTTCTCGATGACGCAGCCGGGCTCGGGCTCGAAGGCCACCCGGATCTGCCGGTCCATCAGCGCCAGGGACCGGGCGAGCTCGTCCAGGTTGTGCCGGCAGTCGGCGGCCCGGGCGGCGTTCCACGGATCGCGCCAGGCCAGCGGCAGCGTGGAGATGGAACCCCGGGCGGCGTCGGCCGGCAGCAGGTCGTCCAGGACCACGGCCAGGTCCAGGGTGTACGCCAGCCGCTGCGCGGTGGTCCAGTCCGGCTGGTAGACGGCGTACTTGACGACCGGCGCCTGGAAGGCCTGGTACGGGAAGCCGTTGAGGGTGACCACCTCCAGCCCGCGCGCGTCGAGCTCCCGGCGCAGCCGTTGCCGGCCGGCGACGTCCGCGGCGAGCCCGGCGGCCACCGGCGCGGCCAGCCACAGCCCGAGGCCGAGCACGTCCGCGCCGAGCCGTTCCCGGATCGGCACCGCGTACGTGTCGAGCTGGTCCAGGATGCCGGCGAAGTCCTCGGCGGCGTGCACGTTGGTGCAGTACGACAGGTGCACGAGCTGCCCGTCGGGATGTCGCAGCCGCATCAGCTGCCTCCCCGGGCGATGGAACTGCCGGCGAAGGTGTCACCGGGCGTGGTGGCGGACAGGTCCAGGCGCCCGGACTGGCCGTAGAACTCGACCGGGTTGCGCCACAGCACCTTGTCCACGTCGTCGGCGGTGAATCCGGCCGCCAGCAGCGCCTTGCCGGTCGCCACGGTCAGCAGCGGGTCGGAGTGGCCCCAGTCGGCGGCCGAGTTCACCAGGATCCGCTCGGTGCCGTACGCCTTGATGATCTCGACCATCCGCGGCGGCGACATCTTGGTCTCGGGGTAGATGGAGAAGCCCAGCCAGCAGCCGGAGTCGCGGACCAGGCCGACGGTCACCTCGTTGAGGTGGTCGACGGCGACCCGGCCGGGCTCGATGCCGGACTCGGCGACGACGTCGAGGGTGCGCTTGGTGCCGGCGGCCTTGTCCCGGTGCGGGGTGTGCACGAGCGCGGGCAGTTCGTACTCGATCGCCAGCGCCAGCTGCACAGCGAAGGCCTCGTCCTCGGCCGGGGTCATCGAGTCGTAGCCGATCTCGCCGACCGCGACCACGCCGTCCTTGTCGAGGTAGCGCGGCAGCAGGTCGAGCACGCCCCGGCAGCGCGGATCGTTGGCCTCCTTGGGGTTCAGCGCCAGCGTGGCGTGGTGCCGGATGCCGAACTGCGCCGCCCGGTACGGCTCCCAGCCGATCAGCGAGTCGAAGTAGTCGGCGAACGAGCCCGGGTTGGTGCGCGGCTGCCCCAGCCAGAACGCCGGTTCCACCACCGCCTGCACACCGTTGGCGGCCATCGCCCGGTAGTCGTCGGTGGTGCGCGAGGTCATGTGGATGTGCGGGTCGAAGATGCGCATCATGCCTGCCTCCTCGAGGTGTTCGCGATGGTGAGCCGGTTGAGCAGGGCGAGCGCGTCGACCGGCATGCGCCGGCCGGCGGCGGCACGTTCGGTGGCCAGGGCGGCGAGCATCTCCGCCAGCTCCTGGTCGGCCCGGTCGTCGAGCCGGTCGACCGCGCTGAGCGCGATCCCCATGAAGACGCACTTGACGACGCCCTGCCGCCAGCTCGCGGCGTCCAGGCGCGCGGCGTAGGGCCCGAGCGCGGCGCCGACGAGCCGGACGTCGTTGGTACGCAACGCGTCGTGCAGCAGCGGCACCCCGGCGTCGCCGATCTCCAGCAGCGGCAGGGCGGCCAGCACGGCGAGCCGCTCGGCGGCGTCACCCTGGTGGTACAGGGTCACGATCCGCTCCGGGTCGGCCAGTTCGGCCAGCAGCAGCGCCCGCCCGGCCCGCCCGGCCGTCCAGGCACTGCCGTCGGCGAGCGGCTCGCGCCCGAGCTTGCGCTCGGCCCGGGCGAACAGGGGCCCGGCGGCGTCCGGGTCGGTGCGGACCCGGGCCAGGGCGTCATCCAGCCAGGGTCTTCCCGGTACGGCGGTGAGCGCGGCGCGCAGGTCGTCAAGCGTCATGGCTGAGCCTCCTCTGCGATCCCCTCTTGGCCCTCGCGGTCACCGCCGTCGGCAGCATCCGCACGGCGTCGCTCGGTCCAGTCGGTCATCGCCTCCTGGTCGGCGGCTCGCAGGAACGCCAGGGACTCGCGCGCGACGGCCGGGGCGGCGTGCGAGTGCCGGGGCAGCTCGACGGCGACCAGGCCGCGGTAGCCGCCGTCGCGCAGGGCCCGCAGCACGGGCGGGAAGTCGATCTCGCCGGTGCCGAACTCGAGGTGCTCGTGCACGCCCCGGACCATGTCGTCGATCTGCACGTTGACCAGGTGCCCGGCCACCGCGGTCACGCAGTCGGGCACCGGCAGCGGTTCGAGGCAGCGGCAGTGTCCGATGTCGAGGGTGAGCCCGAACATCGCCGGGGCGCCCAGCTCGGCGTGCAGCCGCCGCCAGTCCGCGATGTCGGCCACGAGCATGCCGGGCTCGGGCTCGAAGCCGAGCGGGACGCCCGCGGCGGTGGCTGCCGCGGTGACCTCCGCGCAGCCCTCGACCAGTCGCTGCCAGGCGGTGCGTTCGTCCACGCCGTCCGGGCGTACCCCGGCCCAAAAGGACACCGCCTCGGCACCCAGGTCCGCGCCGACCGCGACCGCTCGCCGCAGGAAGTCCAGCCGCAGCTTGCGGTCGTCGTGCAGCAGCGTGGGCGCGTGCTTGCGCCAGGGGTCGAGCAGATACCGGGCGCCGGTCTCGATGACCACCGCGAGACCCAGGTCGCGGAGCTGGTCGGCGGTGCGGGTGACCCGCCGGGCCAGTCCGGGCGCGAACGGGTCGAGGTGGTCGTGGTCCAGGGTCAGCGCGACGCCGGCGTAGCCGAGCTCGGCGATCACGGTGAGCGCGTCGGTGAGGCGGTGGTTGGCGAAGCCGTTGGTCCCGTAACCGAACCGCAGGCCGTTCATGTCGGTGAGACCTTGCGGGCGAGCAGCCGGGCCAGCGGGGCGGCGGCTGCCAGGGCGAGCCCGGTCCAGCCGCGGCCGGCCCGGGCGGTGAGGGCACCCTGCAGCGACGGCAGCGCGGTGATGCCAGCGCCGACCGCGGCCCGCACGCCGGCGGCCTCCGGCTCGGTCAGCAGCCGGGCCTGGGCGCGGCCGTAGCTGGTCACGTACTCGCCGGCCAGCATGGTGGTGGCCGCGGCGCCCCGGTGCGCGACGGCCGCCGCGAGACCGACGGTGGCGGTCAGGGTCGCGGCGGGCAGGGCGGCGCTGGTGCTGCCGGAGACCTCGCGCCGGGACAGTTCGGTGACCGTGTACGTGTGTGCGGCGATGACCAGGGCGGCGGGCAGCGCCCGTACCGGATCGCCGGCGGTCGCGCCGAGCAGCACGTCGAGGCCGCGGCAGGCGGCCATGCCCGCCGGCCCGGCCGCGGTGTTCTTGGCCCGCAGGTCGTAGGCCCAGACCGCGGCGGCCAGCGGCACCGCGACGGCCAGGGCCCGCGCTCCCCCGGCCTTCGCGGCGACGGCCAGTCCGGCCGCGGTGAGCCCGGCGGCGATGCCCAGCGCCGCCGGCGCGGAGATCCGGCCGGACGGGATCGGGCGCTCGGGGCGCTCGACGGCGTCCAGCTCGCGGTCGGCCCAGTCGTTGGCGGCCATCCCGGCCCAGTAGAGGCAGACCGAGGCGCCGGCCAGGCCGGCGGTGCGCCGGCTCAGCGTGCCGGCCGCGGCCGCCCCGGCGATCACGTCGCCGGGCACGGAGAGCGCGGCCGGGGCCCGGACCAGCTCGACGAGGGTACGCATTGGCGCCTTCACCGTCGGCCGCCCGTCACGAGTCCAGTCCCGCCACGAAGGCCGCCAGCTGGGCCCACTGCTCGGCCAGCGCGGACGGCCCGGCGCCGAGCGGATCCTTGAAGAAGAAGCCGAGCTCGCTGAGCGGCCCGGCGCGCCCGGCCCGGTGCGCGGCGGCGGTCAGCCGGGCCAGGTCGAGCACCAGCGGGGCGGCCAGGGCGGAGTCGCAGCCGTGCCAGGTGAACTCCATCCGCATCCCGGTGCCGAGGAACCCCTCGAAGGTGACCAGGTCCCAGGCGGTCTTGAAGTCGCCGATCTCGGCCACGTAGTCGATCCGGCTGGTGCCCTCCGGCTGATAGCCGAGGGCGTCGCCGAGCACCCGCTGCTTGCTGGCGACCTTCGCGGCGTTGGCGGCCGGGTCGGCCAGGTTGGCGCCGTCGCCGCCGCCGAGCAGATTGATGCCGGACCAGCTGCGCACCCGCAGGTTGCGCAGCGCGAACATCGGCGCGAGCACCGACTTGACCAGCGTCTCGCCGGTCTTGCCGTCGTTGCCCGCGAACGGCAGCCGCTGGCGGGCGGCCAGCTCGGCGAGGGCGGGCAGCCGGGCGCCGGTGGACGGGGTGAAGTCGATGAAGGCGCAGCCGGCGGTGAAGGCGGCGTACGCGGCGAGCGCGCTCCCCGGCAGGACCGGCTCCGGCCCGCCCAGCGCCTCGGTCAGCGCGGCCAGGCTCGCGTGCGCGGGGTGCGGCTCGGCGAACGGCTCGGTGGTGGAGACGTTGATGACCACGACGTGCTCCAGCGCGTGCCGGACGCGGAAGTCACGCAGGTCGGCGACGATCCGCTCGGCGGTGCCGGCCTGGGTGTCGGCGGCGGGCAGCGGCCGCAGGTCGGCCTCGAGCGCGGTCAGCTCGTCGGCGAGCGCGGCGACCAGCCGGCCGGGCAGGACCCCGGCGGCGGCCAGGGCGTCGGCCTTCTTCAGCACCGGCGTGGTGACGATGTCGTGGCCGCCGAAGACCAGGTCACCCCAGCCGGGCAGGGTCGCGGCGCGCAACTGCGGCAGCTCGGTCACGCAACCGGCCGGCCCGACCAGGCGGGCCCGCAGCGCGGTGGCGCCGACCATGGCGGTCACGGCGACGGAGCCGCGCGCGCCGATCAACCAGATTCCCGTGCGCATACGGCATCCCTCCGCACTACACCATGTGTCCTGCGTGTTACGTGAAGCGACGCTAACCCAGGCTCCGGGACAAAGGAAAGGCTCGATATGAAGAAACTTCTCTACTGGTGATCGAAACTTTTCCGTTCGGCGTACGAAAGTCGCTCCCCCGCCGTGGACGCTCGCGTATGGATCCGCGACTGTGGACGATGGCTCGTCCCGGCGGACAGAGGTTGACTCGGGCCATGACGACATTGGTGCTCGGCGGCACGGGCAAGACCGGCCGGCGGATCGCGTCCCTGCTCACCCGGCGGGGCGTGAGCGTCCGGATCGGCTCGCGCTCGGCGCGGCCACCCTTCGACTGGACCCGGCCGGATACCTGGGACGCCGCCCTCGACGGCGTCGACGCGGTCTACCTCAGCTTCTATCCCGACCTGGCCCTGCCCGGCGCGGCGGAGACCGTGGCCGGCTTCGTGGACCGCGCGGCCGGCAGCGGCGTCCGCCGGCTGGTCCTGCTCTCCGGCCGCGGCGAGCCACAGGCGGAGATCAGCGAGGAGACCGTGCGCCGCTCCGGACTGGCGTGGACGGTGGTGCGGTCGAGCTGGTTCAACCAGAACTTCAGCGAGGGCTTCCTGCTGGACGCCGTCCTCGCGGGCGAACTGGCGCTGCCCGTCGGCGACGCCGCCGAGCCCTTCACCGACGCGGACGACATCGCCGAGGCGGCGGCGGCGGCGCTCACCGACGAACGGCACGCCGGCCAGACGTACGAGCTGACCGGGCCCCGGCTGCTCACCTTCGCCGACGCCGCCGCCGAGATCGCGAAGGCGACCGGCCGCCCGATCGGCTTCGCGGCGTTGCGGCCGGCCGAGTTCGCCGCGGTGCTGCGCGAGCAGGGGCTGCCCGAGGACCTCGGCGAGCTGTTCCACCTGATCACCGACGGACGCAACGCGCACGTCGCAGACGGGGTGCAGCGGGCGCTGGGCCGCCCGCCCCGGGACTTCGCCGACTACGCGCGCGCGACGGCCGCGAGCGGGGCTTGGGACGTGGCGCCGCGGTAACCGGCGCGGCTTCCCCGGGCCGGGCCGCCGGCGGCGTCTTGGGCCTTCGACCGGGCGGTGAGCTCGGCTCCTGGTCGGGCGGTGGGCTCCGCTCTTGGCTCGGGCGGTCAGCTCGGCTCCTGGCCGGGCGGTGGGCCGGGCCGCGAACCGGGCCGCGAACCGGGCCGCGAACCGGGCCGCGAACCGGGCCGCGAACCGGGCCGCGAACCGGGCCGCGAACCGGGCCGCGAACCGGGCCGCGAAC
>Ga0307516_10005362_pt1 | contig 15408 bp, 23 predicted proteins | sample 19_EM_MG_FD_203310 | JGI IMG/M metagenome (GOLD analysis project Ga0307516, IMG submission 203310) | Populus trichocarpa ectomycorrhiza microbial communities from riparian zone in the Pacific Northwest, United States - 19_EM | ecosystem: Host-associated > Plants > Roots > Unclassified | place...
CTCTTTACGCTGTGCTATGTCAAAGCGATCGAGGAGCGATTCGCTCGATGCGGCCACTGCACGGCAGATTCCCTACATTTCGACGGTCGGTTTGGAGCCAGAAACGCCGGAGATGGGAGAAGCACCCCATCGTCGGAGGACCACAAGGGGTGTTGAGTCTGTTCGTATGGACGAGGGCGCGGATCGAAACGCGGTAATGCAGGACACCATACTGAAGCTCCACCAGAGCGGACGCAGGGTCATCGCCGATCCCAGGGTACTGTAAGTCATCACCCCAACTAACACGCTGACGTACCCCAGACCCCACACTCACTTCATCTCCCAAAGGCAAAGTATTGATGGCTCAACTAACATGACATTCGAATGGTAAGTGGGGGAAAGGGCGATGGTTCGGCGTTCATTTCTGAGAACCTAAAGGCTGCTAGATTACCAGGTCCGCGAAAAACTGGAGTCGCGAGAACCTGAACCGGACGGTTTGTGGAGGCCCTCTTCTCCAGACAGAAGACGATCACAGGACACACATCCTCACCCCAACGATGTCACATCTGGAAAACAGAGCCAGGCCAGGGCACTGTTATCCACCCTTCTGGGTGGCGGAGAGTCACTCGATGATCCTATAGTCATCGGCGACGCAGAAGAAGTGTAAGCCCCATCACATCGTGCTCCCGGCGGAAAACTCAAACCCGCCGAAGTGCAGAGCCCGCCAGGTGTCATTCCGTAAACGGCCCTGGTCCCTCGGAGACCATTCGTTCAGCAAAACTGAACCCTGCAGAAGGTTCTGGAATACCCGGTGAGGAAATTCTGTTCTCGGGATCTGGCGAGACGAGTCATGCTCAGTGCCGCGGGTAGACCGAGATGAACTTGGGAACGATCATGGTCCCGCGAACTATGGGTCAGAAGAATCGGATTCAGAAGAAGAACCGGACTCCGGTGCGATTGACGAGGACTCGGACGCTGATGGGGGCGCTGGACCCTTACCACACCCCGCATTCAGTCCTCAACTTCTTCCCGTCCTCGCTCACGATTGGGAATCGAACGAAGAAGATATTCTCACAAACGAGGCGCTACCACCACCACGTCGGAAGACCGGCCCCCCAAGAGGACGTAAAAAGCGTCCTGAAACAGGGTGTTCTGGTACTGTTGCAGTTCCTCGTGACAATCCGACGATTATCGCGCAACCTTCCCGTAAACAAATCCTGCTTCCCCTCCCTCCGAATGGCAGGGCTCGCCGGCTAGCATGCTCCTCCGCGCTAGACATATGGTGCGCGGTGACAATGCGTGGTGATGTTCAATTCATCAACGGCATCGAACAGTAAGCTGGCCCTTTCCCTAATCACGCGCCTTATTCATCGATTACGACTCTCCCCGCTCAGTACCAAACTGCCGGATCTTTCTATGCCGGGGGGAGGTCGCCATCACGTCGAGGATGTTTGCCTCGTCGGAAACACGTTGGTTATCGGCTACGGTGCTCCCGACCGGAGTGTTGAGACACAAATCGAGACCCTCGATTTGAATGCGTTTGCCAACGAAAACGTGTTGTTCTTGCATCAACTTCCTTCGCATAAGGGCTAACGCGCATTACTTGTGTAGGACCGGCTATTTTTTCGAAACGTCCTGCTTCACCCTCCGCATTGTGATAGGGGGATCAGCTCTTTGGCGCCCGTTGATAATCGGCGTTTCTTATCTGGAGGTTACGACAAACGAATTCATTTGTGGACGTTCTCCCCAAACTCCTCGGTGAAGACGAGCGACATGAAGCTCTACCTCAATTCCCCCGTACGGGCCATTGGATACGCTCCCGAAACCAAAACGGCGTACGTCGCGTCCGGTAGACGGATTTGGAATCTCAAAGTGGAGAGACCAGCCAACACCGAAGGTCTACCGATTTCGAGCGAGGTGAACAGTATCCATCTCAATCTCCATGAACCGGATCTTGTCGTGCTCGAGGTAGATGTGTCATCCTCTTGATCTGTTCACAGCATGGCAATCGACTTACGGCATTCGTAGGTGGACGATTTAGACGAACAAGTGCAACTATTTGATATTCGAGTTGGGGGGTTCCAAACCAAGCCTGCCGTCCGCTTCGGGCATCGAACACAGGTGAATGGATCCGAACGTCATTACCCGCCTTCATATCGGTACACCAGAGGATCGCTAAGCCATTGTCATTTCGCACGAGGATTCGCCGACGGGTATGTGTTTGTGTGGGATTTTCGCAACCCCAAGGTGTGTACCTTTTGCGTTTTTCGGGAGCGAGGTCGGCTCGCTTACAGCTAAGCTTGAAACACAGAAAGTGGCCGTGAAGCTCGAATCTCGGGATGAAAAGCAGAATGTGGTCCACACTGCGATCTCGGGACTGGACGTAGCCGCATTTAGTACTGGAGTAGTCACAGTTTACAACCAGGTGCTGTAACCTCCTTGGGTTTGGTTTGTCATATCGGACTAAGGGGCGTCGAAATCCACGATCTCTATCGATAACGGTGGAGCTTTGTGATCTGATGAAGGCACGCCCTGGACAACAATCAGGCAAATTCGCCCAAGGCACCTGGGTTTCCCACAGTTGCTTCGTGCGGACCTCAGCTGATTTCATTTGGCGATGTTCCTGGGCAAAGGAGGGGGATCGAGGGAGCGCCGGCTACCCTCCAGTGCGCTCCCACTGAGTATGCGGACGGAGCAAGTACGTAGAGGGCCACCAGGGCTTGTGTTGGTGAGACAGCCGTCCCTCCCACATGACCCTGCGGCCCAACGAGAAGTGTCAAATACGGCTGCCTCGTTCCGTTGCCGAATCCGGTCCCACAACGAGTATTCTAATTCCGGAACATGAGATCCGAAAGAACGAGACGAGTGTGGAGAGGGAAGCCGACGAAAATCCTGGACTTGACCATATGTGTGTTCTGATGGCAAGCCAAAATGTTTGGACGCCGTAAATCAACGTGGGCCGACCAGGGAATGCCCCCAAGGCTTCTATTCGTCGCCCCTGCCCTCGGCCATCTGGCTGGCGGCGAGATCGCTGGGCAGATCGGGGGATTTAGTGTTGACTTATCGCCGATAATTCGTGCGACAAATGTCTTGCGGGGTCGGAATGTACGTGTAAGCCGTACTTCGCTCGCCCAAGACGACTATTATGCTTTAGACGACGCAGTACTCCATTTCCTACTATCATTCTTTGTCCCTTCTGATTTGGCGAGCGGCCGCGTGACGGCGGGTTCGTTACGGGTGACGGGGGTCACGGGAACTGACGCCCGGAAAGCGCTCCTCGACGTGTCTCACCATGTCCAAAGCTCTCAGGTCGAAAGCGCAGGTGGTGGTAAGCTGCTCCTTTTCATCTCCGGGCGTTGTTCGTCAACTAATGGTAATAATAGCGTATTCTGATACCTGCTGCCAAAGCAGCACCAACCCCACCTGTTGGTCCAGCACTTGGTGCGCGTGGTGTCAAGTCTATGGATTTTTGCAAAGAATTCAACGCCCGGACCGCACACATCGAACCTGGGACTCCCACTCCCACCCTTATCACCATCCAACCGGACAGGACCTTCACCTTCATCACAAAGACGCCACCTACGTCCTACCTGCTCAAGAAGGCGGCCAACGTTGAGAAGGGCACCGGCAAACCTGGACATGAGCTCGTCGGGACGATCAGCCTCAAACACATCTTCGAGATTGCCAAAATCAAGGCCACGGACGATCACCTCAGGCATCTTCGGTTCGAGGCCATCGCGAGCACCGTTGTCGGTTCGGCAAAAACCCTCGGTATCCGAGTGGTACCGTGACCGCGTGAGAAACCCGAATCGTCTGCAGACTTATCTTCTGTTACTGAAACTGGGACCCGTTCCAAGCCATCACAGGACGGAGGCTGCCAATCTGCAGAAGGACCAATTGACCGCCAACCGGGAACATGCGCCATTCGCCAGGTGGTTGGATGCGGGGACTCGGAGGTTTGGGTGTGTATTTGTTACACGAATGGCAAGACTGGACATAGTTTGCGGGCCTGGGGATTGAGTTTGGGCGGGGAGATTGGACGTTTTGACCGGGACGTTCGCATCGGAGAGTTGATAGGGAGATACCGTACGCTAGATCCCCTTCTGCCTCTTTCGAGCGCGTTTGATGCCGATGGGATTTGTACTTTCTGCCCCCTTGTAACGGCCACGCCGCTTCCACACTCCCTCGCCCTCACTGGTGGGTGATCTTTTACGTCGGCTCCAGACTCTCAGCCGGTTTGTGCCTTTTTCAGAAAAACGATTTGGTACGCCTCGTGCTCGGCCAGATTCCAAAACAGGTCCCAGGTCTGGCTGAAGTTGACCGCGAACAGTCACCGGATTCCTTCTCGTATGTTCAGACAAGAGAGAGCGAGTTCACGTGCGTGTCGTTCGCGCCTGCCTACCCTCCAAATCTCTGGTGAAATGTGGGAGGAATGAGGTCAGTGGTCCAGTCTGGATGCCCCGCGTGTCCGTGGCCCACCACGAGAGATTTGTTTTTTATATTTTATTTTATTATTCGTCCAGCATACTTTTATTTATTTCCCATCTCGCCTCCAGATCTACACCAACAAAAACGAAAAAGGCTGGAGTCTCAGAATCACTCACCCCTCCTCCGCGCCCTATGGTGGAACACATCATACGCATGTCTGCTTTTTCCGCCAAACCTGAAAACGAGACTGCACGTTGCCGATCGGTTCAATTTTTTCATCAACCAGCAGGTCGCTACAGGCATTGCGAGCCCTCCTGGTCTGCTATAAAAGCGTCATGCATCTACACGACTGCTCCCCATCCGTCTTCACGGTATCCAATCTTCCCCTCCAACTCCTCATACGACGGCAATGTCTTCCGCTGCAAACGAGATCCTCTCCTGGACTTCCAAGGACCCCCGCCAGAGCCAACTGTTTAGCTCATGGGGTGTTGTGTACCGATTCCAGGTGGGCCTTCACCGCGTTTCACGTCGTGGTACCTTATATTGCGACCGCGTTTACTGATAACGCACCCATTATCTTTATCTCTGCTGTGCCCCGTGTAGACCGATATCGGTAGCGGCGGTCAGAACATTACCTCTCTCTGGCGTGCTATTCGTCCCACCAAGGAGGAACGAGTTGCCAAGCTTGAGTGGGCCGCCAGCGGCGGCCTCGGACGCGCGACAATTGGAAAGGTATTACACCCTCTTCACAACCCGTCGCATCCGGAACCGCTTGTTCACACAAGCCCCCCCGCCTTGTGTGTGTAGACGGTAGTCCCGATGGCTGATCTTGTGCGAGAAGACCCCCGAGCTTACGTACGTCCGGGAACCCCTGCCTTCGCTCGCTCGCTTTTTCGTATTGACCGGCAATCTTTCAGGGATGGAGGATCTTCAACGGACCGGACGGTTATCAATACAGATGGGGCCCCAGCCCGACCAGCAGCGGAGATTACATCGTACGTAAACGTTTGCCGGTCCATTCTTCCCAATCACCCTCACGCTCGCCCCCAAACAGCTCCAAGATCCAAACGGCCATATCATCGCTCGTCTGCAAACGGTGACGCCGACCAAGTACAACGTTGGAGACGTCTACCGCGAGCTTCACTACCTTCGGACTGCTGGTGCCGGCGTCGTGGTAAGTGTTCTTGGACCCTGTCGATCTTTCCTTCCCTGCACGCCCGCCTGCAGAGGGCTAGCCGGTTCTCCGGGGCGTCATTGCCTTGCGAGAGCTAGCGAATGCGGCGGCTGTAACCAGCAAGTAAACACCGTTCAGTTTTGCTGATTACTTCCGGTCCTCCCTTTTCTCTCAATTCAGATGCATCCGCCGTTGATGGACACCGTTACGGTGACGGCGATGTTGTATCAATTCGTCACCGCATTCGGTCTGTGAAGTCCAGAGCCTGCTCATCCTCCCCGGGTCAACTGTCACTCTGCCGCGCCCCCCCCCCCCTCGATTTCCTTTCCCGTCGCCCACACAACGATGGGATCAAAGACTCGGGCGTGCATCATGTCAGTGTCACCCCCTCGCGCATCTGCAGATCTCCTTGCCTTTGCCACACGCCTTTTTTCTCTTTATTCGTCCTCGTTTTGTTTCATCAGCAATGGCAATCCCGCTGGTCGTGCCTTCCCCCATCCAAATTCCCTTGTACATACGATATAAAACGCATAGCTGATCTGTGAATATCGTCCAATTGTAGTATAGTTGTGGCGTGCGTCGAAACTTGTTGTTTGTTGTAAAAATCGAACACCTCTCCTTCTTTCTTTCCCCAGGCGAACCTAGCGTGATACCGAAGTCTATTCAAAACATCCGAAACCGGCTACCTACAGTTTCGCCTTGGCATCCAGATCTGGTTGGTTCATCCCCGGTGCGACAACATCGAGGATCGAATCCACGGTGCTAATAACCCACGCCGTCCCTGCATCAGTCGCCAACCACCTGTCTTCCTCATTCATCCCGTATCCCTGACCTTCGGCCTCACGAGCTTTCAATAGTCCAAAAACGTGGCTGGTCAATTGAGGTCCCACACCACCCTCTGCCCTCAAACAAGCGCTGCCGACGACGGAACTCATGACGCGACTCAGATTTCCCCGCTCATCTGTGCTCGTGCCCGTTCCCGCAAGAAGCTGGTGAGAGGATGGTGGGGAAGGTGACGACGATTGCGGGGTTGATGGTAGCTGAACAGAATTCGCAGATTCCGTCCCTCCCATCCCTCCTCCGCTCCCGCCTCCGTCGACGGACCCATGGCTCACGTCACTAATAACGGAGAATGGAGAGAGCACGGAACCATAGGCTTGGGTAATGAAGGCTAGAATCGAGATATCAAGATCGCGGCCAGAAGTTCGCAGGGTCGCGACCGCGTGTGGGTGTGAGTGTGAGCGTGTGTGTTTTTTTAAAGGTGATTACCGAAAACAAACAGAGCGCAGATCAGTAAACGGACGGAAGATAACCCGGTGCCAAAAATGTGAATTCTGATCGATAGATAACGATATAATGGCATCTCGGTCCAGCGACCGGGGGAACGGTGTAACGCGTAACGGTATAACGGTAAATGGATGAATAGAGGTGCAAGAGGAGAAAGGTGGGGAAGAACCGGACGCGCGTTTGGGGTGAAGGGGAGAGAGGTAATTGGAAACCGGGGAAAAGAGGGAGGACTAGAGCCATCGTGATTGGATCTGCGGGAACCAACAGATTGTGACCCCCTTGTCGTCTCGCGGTCCCACCTCGTAACAACGTGGGACGGGAGCGGGAGCGGGGAATGGATATCGAATATCGAACCGGGGACGGTGCCGAAGCTTAGACCGGCCCAAAGGCACAGACGGACCCGGACAAAGGGGACAAAAACCTTTTTGCTTGTTCCCCACACCTTCCTCGGAGATGTGATCGAGGGTTAAGCCCAAGCTTAAACGAAGCAAAAAGGTAGGTTTTCTCCCGTCCCGTTAGGAAAAGCCTAACGTGAAACGGGGCGCTGGCATGGAAGTGGGGTATGGAGAGTGGAGCGTGGTTGTTGCACCGAAGCGATCGCGAAAAAACGAAAGACAAAAAAATATAGAGGGGAGACGGATAGAAATCCAGCAAAGTGGGTGTGCGTGTACTCACCCATGAAGTCTGGATGATATGAACTTAATTTATCATGGAGCTTGACCGCGTGGGGCTCGTAAATCGAATCCCACAGGATCCGACCACGCGCAACGCTCGCGTCCACACCTTCCGTCCTGGTGATTTCAAGAGAGTCATAATCTCGCATCCACGCGCGACGTGCGGCGAAGGATACGATGAAACACGAACCTGCTGAGTGTTTTGGGCAGACGCTCCTTAACGTCACCCTCCAGTGCGTTTGTGAGCTCTGCCAAACTGAGGATAACCTGAGGAAAAAAAGACCCGAAAAACAGAACGAACACGCGTGAGCCCCAAAAGCTAACAATAAAATCGCACACGCCTCCGCTGCCACTGATCGGGGCTCACCCTGGGCACTCCAACAAAAATCGTGCTCTTGAACGCACTCTCACGCATCAACGCCGCAGTATTGGCCGCCCGTTCGAGGCCGTACCTTGTCGTAGCATCGGTCGGATCTTTCCTGGTCGCGAAAGAGTAAAGATGTCCGACAGAAGTCGGAAGGTTCGCAGTCAACAAAGTGCAAGTCTATGCTCTTGCTGAGATACGAAATCCAGGACGTTTCTGACGACGAACCGTGAGCACCAACCAAGCGGTTTCCGCGTTCTTCTGCTTCGCGTCGAGCAACGTCGACTTGAGTATCGCGTTGAGTCTCGGAGTTGGCACAGGTGAGGGAGGATTTGGACCCCTGAGCTTGAGGAGCTGCTTGATGGTGGGTGGGAGATGTTTCATCGGGATCGCTGGGAGCTACGTCAGTGCATGCGGAGGGATTTATTGCCGCCCAAACTGGAAACTTCCGCGCGGATGAGACTAGTTTCCTCTTTTGGTCTGGTGGTTCCTGGACGACAAGCGAGGCCTTTCAAACAAAACAACCAGTGATATAAATTTCGCCGTAACTGCTTCTTATACATATCGGTGGCTGGAAGAAATCATCGAAGAGAATGCCAGCACCACTACCTCTGCTTCCGCGGCCGATATGAGGGACGGCTGTAAAAAAAAAAACTCTAACCGGCTCGCGGGAAACTTCGAATAATGACAGGGGAGGGGAGGGGGTGGGGTATACAACGGATCCAGGGGTAAAGGTAACTACAGCTCCCTTAGTTACCGTTGACGTACTTCCAACCAAGGTCGCTCAACCCGTTGTCGGAGAAGAGCTTGTTGGTATAGGCGACGTTGTACATGTCGTCCATGAAGCCGAATGGAGCGTAGGACAGGATACGGGGATCAGATTCCAAGAACTTGATGGCCTGGTCGGTGAAGGACCAAACATCGTCCATGCTCGGCTGGGCACCGCCGTTGAAGTTCTACACGCCCATGCGGGCGGTTAGTGCCTGTGGCAAGAAGATGGGATGGTGATATACGGACCTGGCAAGCGAACTCGGTAACACGAAGAGGTTTTCCGAAACCGGCCCACTTGTCGATGTAGGCCTTGAAGTCCTCAAACTTGACGTCGTACCAGTGGATGGCCATCTCGTCGACGTGGCAGTCACCGCCGCACTGGTTGAGGAAGTCGGTCATCCAAGGGAAGCCGTTGGGGGCGGAGGTGGTGACGGGGCTTCCGAGGGTATAACCTTGGTTGGCGAGAGGCCTAAGGTACTTGTACCAGACACTGACAGCGGTGTCGGGGCTGGTCTTCGCCTGGGAGTCTTCGTTGACCCTGGAGAGCGAGGATCAGTTATAAGCGGCTAAGCGAAGGCTAATCGGATTTACGCACTCATTGAAACCAAAGGCGTGGGATGCATAGCCGGGCTGAGCGTACTTGACGAAACTGTCGATCCGGTCTTGACCGGTACCCCAGAGCATGATGCTGACGGGGATGCCGGTGTTCTTCACTGCGTCAGGGATTTGAGCTGCCCAAATGTGGAACATCTTGACACGCTTGGAGGCGGCGATGAGAGCAATCCTCTTGTCATCGCCCATGGCCCAAGCGATCGCGAGCTTCCCGGGACCGGTGGGGGTGTTGGTCGGGGGCTTGGTCTCGACGCTGTTGGGAGTCGAGGAAGTCGAGGAGGAGGGCGTGGGGGTGTCCTTAGGCGGGTCGTCCTTGACAGGGGTGGTCGGTGAGGGGACGGGGCTGGAAGACCTGGGCCTGCATCGCTTGTTACCGGTACCACGCTTCTTCTTGGCAATGCCGTGGTGGTTGGGGACGTGCCTCGCCAAGTGGTTCGCCTGGACGGAGAGAGCGAGGGTCCGGGAAGGAGCGAAAGAGCATAGGAGGAGAGCGAGTGTGGATAGCGCGAAGATGTTGAGAAGCTTGATTGCGGGCATCTCTTCAGAGGGTCGTCAAAGAGAGGGAGAAATAAAGAGTGACTGTGGCTGGGACGAGAGCGAGACCAGGAAGAGGGAGGGAGCAAGTTGAGGAGGAAGAAGGAACAAGGGCGGCCGTGGCTTTTATGGTTGCCCTAGGTTAGGTAATCACGAACAATTCCGGCGTCACCCACGACCGCGCTGGAAATATTTCTGATTTCTCATGGCAGTTAGTTTACGCCCATCAGACTCTCGCGGCCGTTGAGTGCCCCACGGGTCCACAAGCTGGCGACCCGCCTCCTTGGCCGCAGGTCATATCATGCTGCGCCCATTCCCAACTGATCCTGCCCGCTGATGGCAACGGCCGGGTCGGAGATTCAATTCCGTTCCCACGGTCGTCCCTCCTTCACACGCTTGCCACCGCTCTCTTTTTTTCTCTCGACCTCCAAGTTTTTGACAGGAAAGAAACCGGTTCACTCACTTCTTCTGAACGAATACCCTCAATTCCTCTCACCCACCCTCTCAACGTCTCCTAATGTCTGACGCCCCTGCCGCCCCAGTCCCAGAAAGCGGCGTGCCTCCCGTTGCTCAAGATTCAAAGACCCCAGTCGCGACCCCCGGTTTCAAGGTAACTCAATTCCCATTTTTCCTCCCGTCCTCCCCCCCTAATCTCCTCACAATCAGGTCTTTGCTGGAAATCTTGCGTATTCCACTACGGATGAAGGGCTGAAGGCCTTCTTTGCGCCAGTTCAGAGTGACATGTCAGCACGATCCAAATTTTCTTCCCTTCGTCCACTCATTTTTTTCTTTCCATCTGCAGTATCAGCGCTCAGGTCATTCAGCGCAGGTCTCGCAATGGCAGTCGTTCTGCTGGTTATGGTTTCGTTGCTCTCACCACCATCGAGGCCGCCCAGCAGGCCGTCGACGCTCTGAACAAGACAGAGCTCGACGGTCGCTCGGTCATCGTCGAGATTGCCAAACCAGCGGAAGAAAAGGACAAGGAACACAGGCCGAAGAAGACCAAGAAGAGGTCCGCGGGCAGACGAGGTCCCAAGTCTGTCCCTGGAGAAGTCACCGACGCTGAGGCGAATGGTGAGACCACCGACAAGGCTGAAACCGCCCCTGCTACCGAAGGAGCGGAGAAGCCCAAGAAGAAAAAGAAGAAGTCTAACGTAGGCTCCGTCCTTCCCACCACGTCACCATCATCCTGATCCTATATTTAGCGCCGTATCAAGGCCAAGTCTGGCGAAGGAGAGACCACCGCTCCTAGCGCAGACGCTCCCGCGAATGATGCGCCCGCAGAGGGTGTTTCCAAGCCCAGGCAGCGCAAACCCAGGGCCCCCCGTACCCCCCGTCCCGCCGGTGAGGACCCGGTTGGCGAGCCCTCCAAGTCTGTTCTCTTCGTTGCCAACCTCGGCTTCAACATCGACGACGCAGGTCTCGCCGCTCTCTTCACCGATGCAGGCCTCAAGGTCGACAACGCTCGCATCGTCCGAAGGAGGTGGGGTAAGCCCAGAAAAAGCAAGGGGTACGGTTTCGTCGACGTTGGTGACGAGGCAGAACAACAGAAGGCCATCGACGCTCTCCAGGGCAAGGAGGTTGGTGGTCGCCCCATCGCCGTCAAGGTCGCCGTCAACTCCCCTCATGAAGACGCCATCGTTGAGAATGATGTCTCTGACAGCAACGCTCCCGATGCTGCTGTTGTCGATGCTGTTGTTGTCGTCGCCGAATCCTAAATTGTTCCCCCTTTAACGCCCACCCTCCCACAGTATTCATGATTTCCCTTTCCACGTCCATTGTTCCATCACCTCTCTCTCCCCTCAGTCATGGTCCCTTTCCGGCTGCGTTTAGAAGCGGAGAGATTCAAATGGGGAAATTACGTCTTTGTTCCCAAACTGCTGCGTGTGTTATTTACTCGGCGATGCCAGGACCGTTCCGTTTCGTTGTTGCACGGTCGGGCGCCGCGTTTCGTTTCTTTTGTGATGCGTTGAAACTTGCCAAAAACGTTACCACTGTGTCGTATTTGATCACCTTAAATATATACGACGCTCATGATTCGATTTTACTTCCAGTGCCTTGATCGGCACGTGGTTATCATTGCTCTCAGCTCTCATCCCCATGTCCGACGATGAAGATGACTATCTCTCTGACAAATTCTTGGCTCAACTCGAGGCGGCTTCAAAGCCGCCACAACCAAAATCATACGCTGAGAGGAGGAAGCAGGCTTTGAAACAGTCCCAGTTACTCGATAAGCAGAATCGGAAAAAGAGCCGGAAGCAAGTGGAGGTAGAGGCGCGGGAGGAGGGCTTGCAGACGAGTTTAATTCAGAAGGCTCAGGAGGAGGCTATGGAGAGTGGGAAACAGAACAAGGCTCTGGCGATCATGATGAAGATGGGGTTTAAGCCTGGTCAGAGCCTTGGAGAGAGCCACGAGGAGAGCTCATCCCCCCCTTCCACTGGCTGGAATCTCGGGAGTGGCGCTCAGGTTACCGAGATGTCTGGCGTCACTGGAGAATGCGACGTTGAGGCTGAGACTCAGACTCCGCCACCAGAGTCTAGAACCTCGGCGTTTGCTGCGTATAAGCATCGTGCGGAACCTTTGTCGATCAAAGAATGGTCTGGTAAGCTTCGCAACTCCTCGCTGAAGGTTTGATTGATCCCCGACGATTACCCCTCCCATCTATCCCATTTCCATTGGCGCATCTGGGCCGCGACAGGCAAGACCGGTATCGGTGGGGTGAAACGACCGCCATCCCCGAGCGCCCTCGAACGTGCGGCCAAAATGGCCAGGCAATCCGAAGTCCTCAGTGCCGACGAATTCCGGGATCGTGCGCGGGGGGAGTACGAGGATCGGAGAGCGGAAGGCAAGTTGAGGCATGCGAGGACTACTTGTGTTAATCTAGACGCGAAGGCTGATGTCAAGGTACGTATGAGCCCCCAATTTGGAGGCGAACTTCCCTCGCGTGTATATCCATCTCGTGTGCCTTACCTTCCCTCCTCCCTAGTTCAACCGATTCTGGCTCGACGCGGCGGTTCCGGAATCGTTTCCGCCAGGATTACTGGAAGCTCTGGAAGAGCTCCTCTCTTCCTCGTCCTCAGGAGTTCCAGACCCAGCCTCCGATACGACAAAGTCCGGGCAGGTGGGAGGACCTGATACCGGAACGGCCGCTCGTCTAAAAGCCCAGATGCAAGCCGATGCGCTCCGACCCCTGAACTCGGACTCCCTTGGGAGAGATGAAGATGAGGATAGTGAGCATCCGCTCCGGGTGGGAACTGGTATGGGTTCCGACCGAGAAGACCCCGTCGAGGCAATTGCAGTGTGGCCAGAGGAAACGCTGGTTCAAGTTAGCGATTACTTGTGGTTGAGCGTGAGTTGTTCCTTGTGCTTTCCTTCCCCTGCCATCGATTCAGTCTCCAACCGTACGCACCCGCGCCTTTCCCCCATAATATCATTTATCCGTTTGGACGATCATTTGTTGTCCTGTGCTGCGCGTGTTGCTCCCGTGCGGGGCCTTTCAGCTCCGGACTGACTCTCCTCTTGATACATTATAGGCACCACAACGGTTAGACCAGGTCTTGGACTACCTACGGAGAACCTATTCATACTGCCTCTGGTGCGGGACACAATATGCTTCTGTTGAGGAGCTGGCGGTTGAATGTCCTGGTTTAATGGAAGAGGAGCATGATTGACTTCGGGTCAGGACTTTTTTCTTGGTGTTCTTTTTGGAGTGTCCAATACTATTGTCAGACCTTTAGGGGGAGTGGACTGCTAATGATAACTTATGGCAAGGGGGTGAATAGGTGGTCAACTGTTGAGATTGAGGATCTAAATGAGGGCAACAGAAACCAAGAAGGTGAGTTGTTGTACAACTCTGAGACTTTATACACTGTTCCTTTCCACCCCACACCTATGGCCTGTCACCCTCTCAGTGGTCTGACTTGTGGGCAATGGTGGTCACTGGGCCTAAGACCTCCAAGTCACTAGGTTGGTTGTTCAATGTGACCTTCTCTCTCATCACACTAGGACATGCAGGTACACATACAGATCAGGGTGTGGTGGAAAGTATATACCCTTACTGCAATCACTGCATAAGAACCATTGTGTGTCCCAACTCATTGGATTATCTCCCCCTCACTAATTTGCTCTTATGTAAGGTTGAATGCACAAGTTAACATTTGTGGACCTGAAACTAGCTATCATGATTGACAATATGTCACGAACACAGATAAGCACTCAGGACGTCACACGGTTATGTCATGAGATTCGTGACATAAAGAAAGAGCCATTAAATAATGGATTGCCAGACAATCTATCTAAGATATCTAGCAACACTCCTGTCCAATGGGACATTCAAGATAAGGGTGCTCCCGGTTATGCTGAGAGCGTCTGCAATAAATTATGTCATGCCACTCCCAGTGACACTCACGACAGCCCAGCACATCGTGATTCATTTCCACCCCCAGCTCCCTCACTGCCTGCTCAAACGCTCCCTGAGCTGCTTCCATCCTGTACTCCTTCACCAACATGCAAAACATTTGTTGCGACTCCATACGCAACCATTGTTCCCTGTTCCAGGGAGTTGCCCGTTGGCATCGAGAATAAGGCAAGGAATTCTCCTTGTGAGAGTTGGTGTCTCCCAGCGTCAAGCTGGGAGTAGATGAAGTGGGGCTTGATCTCGTCCCACAAACCTGACGACAATGGGGGGGAAGGTAGGGATGAGTGGGAGGACTGGGAGAGAAGCGAAGGGAGGGACTCAGGGGAGTCAATGCCAACACCAGTGTCGGAGAAGAATTGGGAGGGGAGGGGAGCGTCGGGAGAGGGACACTCGCATCTAGACGGTGGCGGAGGGAAAGGAGTCCCAGACTGGCTTCCAGCTCCAACATTGAAGGGGAGTTCGAACGATGCGTCTCCTGTGAAGACTGCCAAACAGGAGACTACGCTGCAAGTGAAGTGCTGCATGGGACACCAATGTTCATCAATAAAGTGGTCAAACTTAGATTGAAGAACGTCATACTTGATCGATAGCTCACGCTGAGCAGAGACCAGTCGATCCATTTGTGCATAATGATTGGCATTGTTGAGGTCTAGTTCACAGTGAAGTTTGTTAGACCAAGCAATCATCTCATCCATCTCCGCCCTAAGGACTTTGATGGAGGAAGAGTTTAGCTCACTGGGAGCAGTGACCTGTCATGATTTTCGCTGGTTTTCTACCTTTTTCTTTCTAAGTCCCAAGCGCCCACTCACACTGGGGACAAGGACCCAAATACCCACCAGGCACATGCTGGATACATTGGGAGTACAGACAACAAGTGACTCCAATGTGCCCAGTGGGCAAAAGTTGGGTTTATTCAAAATGTACCCGTAAATGTGGTTTTAATTTGCTCCTGGGAGAATTGTTGATCGCTTTTGGAATGTACCCAGTCATGTGACCTCAATGTACCCAATTTGATGGATCGCCCACATTTCGGACACAGGACGATCACATCGGAAAAGTGTGGAACATTCAAAATGTATCCAGCATGTATCCGTCCGATTGATCTCATGGGAGACACATTGCAAATTTGATTGGTGAACTGGGGGTGATTACAATTTGGGTACATTTC
>Ga0307516_10005363_pt1 | contig 15408 bp, 17 predicted proteins | sample 19_EM_MG_FD_203310 | JGI IMG/M metagenome (GOLD analysis project Ga0307516, IMG submission 203310) | Populus trichocarpa ectomycorrhiza microbial communities from riparian zone in the Pacific Northwest, United States - 19_EM | ecosystem: Host-associated > Plants > Roots > Unclassified | place...
AACCAACAACATCAAGTACACCGCCTGGACCAAATACCCCACAAACCCCAGCCGCACGTGGCTTCCACACAAGTGCCCGCGTCCAAAGTGTATACGGTGGAAAGGCGGTTGGGTTGTACGGTCGCGACGCAGATGGGGAAGCGTTTGAAGGTGAAGTCCCAATGGCGGACTTCAAAAAGATCGGAACCCACCTCTATCCGCTGTTCTGTCTCTCGGTGCACGAACATGCGTGGTTGACGGCCGGGTATGGGATCTGGGGCAAGGAGGAGTACCTGAAGAGGTTCTGGACGGTGTTGGATTGGAAAAAGGTCAGCGATGCGTTCAACCTTTTCGCTCCTCGGAGGACAGGTAATTAGTGCTGTCGCAACGTGGGGGTCACGGATGTCCGCTTCGGTCTATAATACGTTTAGAGAACGACCATTGGTTTGGTCGGTAATTCCACCGCTTCCCCTACTCCCTGTGTGCACGTGAACGAGCGGCGACAGTTGTGACGTCGACGAAGCGAGCGGTCGCCGTCGTTAACGAGCACCCCAGGACAGATCTCGTGTTCTTGTGCTGCCTCGCCCCTTTTTCGTCGCCAACCCCCTGTTGGCCATGACAAACCTCCTCCGCTGCAAAACCTGCGGTAAAGGCCAAGCAGATCCCGGCGTGAAGTTACGCAAGTGTTCAAAGTGCAGAGGGAGCGCGTATTGCGGTAAGCGCCTATCATCCAGGAAATCCGGCGTTTTCGATGCCGACGCGTCGTTTTTAAGGCGTAGAGTGCCAACGGAAGGACTGGCCTGTACACAAGAAACTCTGTGGGGACTGGTACGATAAGCACCGCAAATGCGAAGATGGGACAAAACACGAAGGGCAGCTGGAGCTAATCACTTGGGTTTGCGAGGAGGAAGACATTGGCTTTGGCGCCTGTTTCCTGGACGAATGCGACGACCTGAAGAAGACGTTCGAGACCGAGTTTGAAGGGAACCTTGCCAAGTTCTACGAGTACCGTCCGCACGCTTTCCGGTGGACCTGCTGCGGGATGTCGGGGAGCATGAAATACGGATGTGATCATCATGGGACGGGGTCCAAGCCCTGCTCCTGCGATTTCTGCACGTGCGTTTGGGGAGACCATGGTGATTCCAAGCCTGGGCTGACTTTTTGGTTTTGAATTGTAGGATGGGGAAACCGATCCCTGACGCGATTCACACCGAAAAGACGGCGACCCGGATGGGACTGAACCTTCCGCGCGGGCCTGACCCCCGGTCGTATAATTCTGCTTTGGCCGTCTCAACGGCCGTCGGCCGTTCCATGTACGGTCTGCAGATGTAGGGTTATCTTGCGTTGCGTCCCAGACAGAACAGCTTCTACGATATCACGCTGATATTTTGTTCAACTTTGTACCTCTTTATGTTATTTGGTTATCTGCTCGGTATCGGATGCCCAGCTGCGAACGGTGCCCGCTTGGAGCGTTTCGGTCATCTCGGAATAGATGTGACCGCATCGTGGCCAGGGCCGGAAGCCGATTCTTGTGGGCCAATCCCGGTAACGGCTTTCTTGTCACACCGACTCCTTTGCAATCCCTCACACCTTTGCATTCTCCAACCCACTCACAGATTGTTTTTCTAGCACTGGCCATCCGGTACCTCCCACCCGGTCACGGGCTCTTGTCTTCCCTTCCCACAGCAATCCCGCCAGAAAGTGCCCACGACGAACTGAACCCCCAATTCTACGATACCATGAAGATCTCCTTGCGACGGTACAAGGAAGAGGACAACTCTCACCCTCGAGTTCGTTGGACTTCAGTTGTTCGGGTGCCATTAATTGACGTTTACGAAGACGAGTCTGGAGGAGGTCCGGTCCGAGAGGGGCAAATTGGAGACCATGGGGACTGCAATATGGCGGAAGCAGGAGGGATATAGCACAGAGAAGGAGGCGGGCCTGCTGCCACATCGTGTTGCTTGAAAGGTCAGTCCCTTCGATTCACCCCTGAGCGTGTATTCGCTCATCCTTATTGGTTCCTGAAGATGGCAAGCGTTCATGCACCTGTTCGGTCTTCCCCTTGCTATTGCCTCACATTACTTCAACACAGAGTCTTACCTGCCCACCCGAACTCGATAGGACCGAACGCTTCTACTGGTCCATTCCAAACGTCCCTCCGAGTCTACTCCCCCCGCCTTCATTCTCGGAGGGATCGTGGAAAACGCGGTTTCGTTACGATCGGTCACATACGAGTCCTTCAAAGCGCAGCGGCCGGTTCCTTGTCGAGTGGCTAGAGACACTTCCCCCAGAGGTCTACATCGATTATCCAGATCTCTCGTGGGCGTTGCTATCCCAGAAAACGGATAAGCGTCGCATCGCTGTCCAGAGTACCATCACCCACGCCACGTTCTATCACGTTCGGTTCACCGTCCACCGACCGCACTCTATCGGTTCAGACTGGGAGAGGATGAGGGAGGCGAAAGATTGCCATTGATTCCGCGGAGAAGCTGTTGGCTCTGGCGAAACAGACCAGCCCTGGCTACTTGGAAGGAAACGCTCAATCATCGCAGGCGATTCACCCTTCCATCCGCGGACACCTCAACTGGAGACCTTTCCACATCTTCTCGGCTGGGATGTTCTTCACGTTCCAACTGATCTGCAATTCCAACATTCCTAAAGCACCCGGGTTCAGGTAACACCTTCACGCCGTATTGTCTCTCCTCCAGAGTTCTGGGAGCATGCCTGTGCCTGTGGCAGAGAAGCCTCTCCAGGTCCTCCACACGCTGGCACCGCTGTACTCGGAACCTTTCAGTTTTCTGGACGAACGGCTCCAGGCGGAACACAAAGCGAGCATCCTGTCGGCTGTCGGGAACCTGGGATTCCCATATCAGAACCCTCCATCTGGTAACAGGTCGATCGAATTTCCCATCAACCATTTGGTGGCGTTCTCCTACTCCGGTAGCGACCACAGCGGTCATACCGGTTGGCCTGTGGGCCGGATGAAGGTCAAGTCTTTGTTGGGACCTGGGCCGGGCAATCCCAACGGCTCGAGCCAAAAGTACAGCCACAGTCCTCCCAACCGGTTGAATTCTCAATCTCCGCCGATGCTGCCCCCGTCTTCGTCGATCCTTGTCCCTCCTTCCTCGCTGCCGAACAACCTGCAACCGACGACCGCAGTTTACACGCAACCGTATGCGCAGTACGATCAGAACGCGGCTGGTCCTTCCACCCAGGTCGACGTGAACATACCGTACTACTCTCAGCATTACGAGTACTTGTATGGGGATCTGCCTGCTGGTAGGCAGTCCACGATGGGGTGGACGCCGGCTGTGGATACTTGGGGAGGGAGGTCTGGGTTCCCACAGAACGAGTGGTATTCATTGTTCGATGGTGCTGGGGCGCCCACATCGTGATGCACGTTCGCCTTCCTCGCTCGACCGACCTGCACGCGGTGTTCACTGCCGTTTCTGTCCCAGACGCAGGCGGCACGCTATCATTTGCCAACCACTTCGGATTCTCTCGTCGGTGTTTTTGAGTATTTTGGGATCTATTTTTGTGTACCTTCCCCCCCCCAGGACACTATCCACGCTTTGCTGTCTTCCTATGTCCACCCCTTCGCTATGTCTTCGGTCCCTTGGCATTGCTTTTGCTTCGCCTCCTTGCTCTACAGCCTTTCGATTTAGGCGGGTATATATAACGGTACGATACAATGTACATAGTTTCTCATCAATGTGGAGTTGTGCGTTTCACGACCCCCTGTCCAGCCGCGATACAGTACGATCTTCGAAGTAGAGTTCGGCTATTATCTTACGTGTATAGGCTTCCAGAAAGGTTGACCCAACGCGACATGACGCTGGTTCCGGCCCGGACAAGTACATAATCGAAACGAGTGACGAAGCTGCTTGTGTTCGCTGCGTCAAAGTCTGCAAATAAGTGTGTCCTGGATTAAGCCCCATTGTGAGATTTTTCGGGGGGGGAGGAGAGTCGTCAGGAGTAGCGCGATTGGCTGTGAAGAGCACTGGGTCCTCCCTCGCATGCATGCTACACAGTCCCCGCTGCCTTGGATTTCGACCACGGATGAGGACCCAGCGGCGGAAACGTCAAGGTCACCAATGCCCGTCTCGTTGCTAAACGTGGCCGTTGAAGCCATAACCTCGCGATGTTGCCGGCAGGGGCATTTTTTACTATTTACCACTGAGTTAGTATGTGGCGAACAGGGAGGGGTCCTGACAGGATTTGGGCCCACAATCCACACAGGAAGCTAGATCTAGAATCAAGACTCCAGCAACTCGTCCCGCGAGAAGCGGTACGATCTACTCCAGAAGAACCACCGCCAGGATAGAATTCCACAGCTACCTCGTCGGAAAACCGTGTCTACGGCCTCGATGTTGAACCGACGCCGAGGGGTGATAAAATGTATTCGTCGGTGAAGCAGCCTCCTCGGTGCCGGTGATTCAGTACTGCTGGCTTAGGGGCGAGCGGAACCGGGACCCGTGCAGACGGCGCAGAGAGCAACCTCGGCGTTGGAGGTAGGCACTGGTGCCACGTCGAGGTAGATCTTCCATAACGGTGACGGTTTATCGTGGTTTCTAAAAAGGGAAACGGTGGCCGCTCAATATGTAGGGCCAGGGGCGCTATCATCTAGCCCGGCGAGCCTGGGTTCGTGAACGTCAGCTGAAGGTACGAAACGCCGCGACACGCGAACCAAAGCCGCGTAAATCGCATGTTTCAATGGACCACCTGTGTGGTGTCTCACTGGATCCTGGCCTTGAACCGAATGTCTAGTTTGTCTTGGCATAACTGGCAGTTCGATGTTAGGGGAGGGGAATAAACCTCGTTGAGTCAAACGCTCTCTGGGGAGGGTATCCAGTCCCCGACCAAACCAAGTTCGATAGGCGCCTGTGCAAACCGATCGGGCGACAGCATCGTGTCGGTTTGATACAGGACGACGACGACGCTCCGCCATCGTCCCCCCCGCTATCAAGCGATTCCAACGCCATGCCTCGTATTCTTCGAAAACCACGCCCATCAACTGGTGCGACACCAGTTGAACCCAATCCTTGTGAGATCCTGGTCGTTATCGTCGCCTTATCGGATCCGCTGATCGCCCATGGCAGCCAAGACAACACGGTTCATTGATACCGTAAAGGTGTTACTGGACATTGCGAAGGAATCCACGGACGTATTTCCCCCTCTCAAGTCGTGTTTAGGTGGTATCAACGCGTTGATCAAGCACTACGAGGTGCGTTGGTACTATTGAATATCCCTCCCATTCTACTGACGGTTGCCAACTAGGAATATAAAGATGTAGAAGACAAGCTCAGTGATCTTGCTCCGTGGTTAGAGAAGTTGCTGCAAACCTTGGTGAAAGCGAACCCCAACAACGATCCCGAGGAGACCCAAAGGCGGTTGCAATTATCGAGGTTTGCGTCGCACATGGCATACCCTCCCCATCAAAGGCTAACCCTCTACAGATCGTTGGAATATGTTGGAAAGCGATCACTAGCACTATCAGAAAAGGGGAGGGTTGCAAGGGCCCTCGATAAATCACAAGACTCGCAAGAAGTCATCGGTCTTGTGGAAAAGCTTAGGCAAGCTGTCCTCATCTACCAGGTCAGCAATGGGCAGCAATCAGAATTGGAGATCGTTGACACGTGGAATAGGTGTCACAACAACAGTCGGTACACAACCAGGTCGTCGGTTTGAAGGTGAGTTTCTGCTTCCTGTCTCCGATCTCGAGACGAAGCTAAGCGGTGGATTCGAGGCATCCTTTGATGCATTTTTGAAGCTGCGTCAGGTGAGATAGCACATGTACCGCCCATGACGTTGGGTAACACGTTTACAGCCATTGCCGGTCAAAGCGAAGATAGAGTCCATCCGTGCGCGGTTGGATCGGCTCACGGTGGGAAGGGGAGCCACGAGGGATGCCAGTGAGTTCGGCCGACGGAAAGTCTTGTTCGAGTGCGTGTTCGACATCCACCGCGGGTGACCGTCCACATTAACCCAGACCCAGAATTCTTGAGGGGATCAAAGTCAAGTTGCAGCTCCTATCCGAACAGGCTGGTACCACCAAACAGGCGGAGACGGAAGGGGATATGATCGCTGTGTGCGATCTTGCGGATGACCTCAGAGATGCCATAGTTGAATACCAGGTCAGCACAAGTATCTAAAATGCATGCACGACAATTTACTCACCACGTGATTCATAGCTCGCGCAACAAGAGGCCATCTACAAGCAAAGCTGCAAACTGATTGTGAGTCACAGGACCCATTTTCCGAGCAAACATTGGGTTTTGATCATCCTTCGCAGGACGCTGGTCAGACATAGTTCCACTTTTGATTGGCACAGACTCATGACTCAACAGATGAATTGTCGGTGCTAAACGGCTGCCATCGCGCCAGAGGAGCGGAATTCCGACATGGCGACCGCCAGAGCTGCCTCCAAGGGACCCGGAACGCTGTCTTGGACGAGATTGAATCATGGTCCAAAGACCCCAACATGTCCCCCATCTACTGGATGAACGGACTCGCCGGAACTGGCAAGACCACAATCGCGCAGACCTTCGCCGAGCGCCTTTTTGCCGACGGGGGGCTGGGAGCATCCTTCTTCTGTTCACGTGATTTCGAAGATCGCAGGGACCTCCACTACATCTTCCCTACTCTCGCCTTCCAGCTTGCTCATAAATTCCCTGAATTTCGATCCACCCTTGTCCCCCTCCTTCAATCAAATCCAGATATTGGACATGAGTCACTCTTCAACCAGATGTTGACATTGATTGTTGAGCCCCTTGGTTTATTGGATGTCTCAACAGTCATTGTCATTGATGCGTTGGATGAGTGCATGGATGAAGAGCCACAGTCTGCCATCCTCTCTGTCATGGCTCGATTGGTGGAAGAGATTCCAAGTGTCAAATTCTTCATCACTGGCCGTCCAGAACCTCGCATTCAATCTGGTTTCCGCCTTGGACTACTCCAACCATTGACCAATATTTTTGTCCTCCATGAAGTGGAGCCTTCTGTCATAAATACAGATATCCGACTTTTCCTGGAACATGGGTTATCTGAGATTGTAAAGAGGTCAGGCATCAAACAAGATGTTTGGCCAACAGATGAGCATCTTGACCTCTTGTGCAAGAGAGCTGGTGGTCTATTTGTGTATGCTGTGGCAACTCTCAAGTTTCTAGATCATGCAATCATTCCACCAAGCAAGCGATTTGACATCATTGCAAGGGCCCCTGAATGTACTACCCATGAAGGAAAAGCAAAGGTCCGGCCAAGCACAACCCTTGACTTGCTATATCTTTCCAGCTTTCAAAATGCTTTTGATGGGATGGAGGCTGAAGATGATGAAAGGACACGTTTGGTTATTGGTGCAGTCATCTTGGCTGTGAATCCTCTTTCACCTTCTGCAATTGCTACCCTCAATGATTTGGGGGAACAAGAAGTCATGAACACACTTCAGTTGATCCAGTCCCTGCTCAAGCTCCCCAAGGACCCTGACTCCCCAGTGCTCCCATTCCACAAGTCATTTCCTGACTTCATCACTGATCCACTCCGCTGCCCCAATGAAAGGTTTCACATCTCCCCCACCACTGGTCACCTCAAACTCACTCTGAGTTGCCTCAAGCTGATGAATGAAAGTTTGGAGCAGAACATGCTATCACTCCCCAACTATGCATTGAATTCAGAGGTCAAGGATATGGAGGCAAGAACAAAGGGTTGCATCAGTGTTGTGCTGGAGTATGCCTGTAAATCATGGCATGACCACCTCACTGAGGTTAGGGGAGATGTTGCAGCTGTCCTTCCTGTTCTGCACAGCTTTATGCAGGAGAGGTTTCTGGCATGGTTGGAAGTGCTCAGTGTCACTGGTGCTGCAAGGGATGCTGTTGTTGCATTGGAAAAATTGATGCTCTGGCTGCAGGAGGTTTGTTTTAGACCAGTCCACTGTTTTCCATGATGCTCACACACACCCTGAATCAGGTGGCCAAGGATAACCAGCTTCTTGACACTGCAAGAGATTATTTTCGATTTACAACTGGCTTCTTTGAGATCATCAATGTCTCTGCCACCCATATCTACCACTCTGCTCTGGAACTATCTCCCCTGTTATCAATTATCCGAAAGTTTTACTACTCCCAACGCCCCTGCCCCTCACCCAGAGTGGTAATAGGAACCCCAGATTCATGGGATGACAGTACAGCCTCCATTTCCACCACACATTCTGATTATAAATCCTCCAATTGGTCACCATGTGGTAATTTTGTCACTGTGGTGACTGGTGGAAATGTGGAGGTTCGGGGTGCACTTGCCCTTAATCTCCTCTCTACCCTCAGATCAACTACCAGCATCAGACCTGAGGATGGCCTCTCCTATTCACCAGATGGGCATTCCCTGGCATGTTGTTCTGATACTGCCATCATTATCTGGGATACCCAAACAGGTGGAGTGGTTAGGGAAATTGATTGTGAGGTTGATGGTGATGGCTCAGAGCTTGTGTGGTCCCTGGATGGAAATATGATTGGCATTCTTTCACCACTGAAGTTGTCAAGACTTACATCAAAACTTACAGTGCGTGTATATGAAGTTATGTCTGGCACAATGCAGTCATCTGGCACAGCCAAGTCAAGGGGCAGAGGGCTTCTTTGGGCCCATGACAAATCCTTCCTGGTCATGACAAAAACAAATAATTCTCAGGATTCAATGATTGACATCTATGAGGTTGGGTGCACTAGTGCTCTTACCAGGGTTGAACAGTTCCATTTCCAGTCTTGTTATGACTTTGGAGCCTTCTCTCCTACTGCTTATCGAATTTCCATCACTACCATTCAATACCAGAAGAAGGGGTCCAAAAATCACAAACAGGCTGAACTCCTCATATTAAATGTTCACAACTCAGAGGTCTTGTTGAGGGAATTAGGTCAGCATGAGTATGTTGCCTTTTCCCCTGATGGGAACTCCTTTGCAGCTTTCATTGGGGGCAAAATTTCTATCTGGAGATACACTTCTGGTTGTTACACCAGATGGAGGGAACTCCAACTGGCCCCAGTCTATAAACTCCAATTTTCACCAACTTCATTGTCAATCCTATACCACTCTGGTCCTCTCCTCCATGTATTGCACTTGGATCATTCCCCTGCTGCTCCCACTATTGAATCTTGTGCCACTCCCTGTGGTACACTATTGGATGCCTTCCCTCCCCTTGGCACCTACATTTTAACAGTACATCGTGGGGAAAGTGTCATCACAATCACCAACCTCCTTCCCCAAAATCCCTCCCCTTCCCAGTTCATTGACACAGGTTTGGGAATATTGGGAATGGTCCTGACTGGCAATGTTCTCTTGGTAAGGGATTCAGATACAGTTGTGGCATGGCTGCTCACGGAAGAGGGGGTAGTGAGTGGGACTTTTGGCAAGAGGAGGGTAGACTGTAGTGACAGCCTGTGGAAAATGCCATCCCAGGCCCATCCTGGCACTTTTAGACATCCAAACTGGTGGAATGATGAGGATGACGGTTATGATCTGATCTTCTCAATCAGAGATGAAATCGCGGCCATCGGACGAGATGGGGATCCTATTTGCTTTTATCACATCAAAACCGGGGAGATCCTCAAATTGGACAAGCAGTATCCGGGTGTGTTGAACAACTTCACCAGTAGTGGTTGCGATCTCTATCACCATAGCCTGTGTCAATACCATAAAACCCCCAAGCGCAGTTTGCCAGTTTTAGAAACCACTCTGGTGGATGGGTGGGTGAAGGACCCGGAAGGGAAGCATCGGGTATGGTTGCACCATCGTTGGAGGTCCTTGAGACGTTATGACGTCGACGTGAACTGGCTTGGCCCGGTTACAACCCTGCGATATTCATGCATCTCATCCTCGGAACGCGTTGTCATCAAGTTTTAATTGGAATCCTTTCCCCAAGCGCATTGGCCGCTGAGTCAGGTATGAGACCTACGTTATGAGTGTCGCCTCATGCGGTTAACCTCCTGTGTGTTCCATCGCAGTTGTGCTCCGGTCAGGTCAAAACCGTTGGTTCCCGCATGTATTGTACCGCAGTCCACGAGATGTATGTATTTAGTTGTTAAGCCCACATGAGGAGATTGTAGTGAAATTAGCGTGCCTCCGTGAGGTGCAAATGAATGGCACAGTAACCTGGCCCGCCCCTACTCTGGAAGCACTGGATGCATGGGAGGGGCACTTCTTCCTGAGTTGAGCGGCTTGCCAACAAGTACAAATTATAGTGGACGTAGGGCCCACCATTGCGCTATTGTTCAAAAGCCCATGTGGAGGTGAGTTGGGTGGGGGGATGTGAAAACTCGCGGAATAAGGGTTTCAGGCGGCCGGCTAGGCGTACGGGGTAGGAACGTGCGCAAGACGGTGTGCACCGCAACCCGTCCCTACCCCGGTGACAGGGACGACCTTTGAATGACGGGCCAGATGGTTACAATGACTGCCACCACAACGCACATTATCGCCTATTACCATCTCCAATCTACGTCTCCCTATGAGTTGGCCCGAAACCCTTTGAATGGTTTGTACATCTCCCCGATCACCAATCTTTATCGACAAATAACTGTATTTTGTGATGTCGTACTGTATCCCGAATGCCGTCAAGTCCCACAGAACTTTCGACGTTCGTGAATCGAAACTCCAGCTTGTCCCATGAGAAGCACTACAGTTCACTCCGGAAGATTTGTCCCCGAGGAAAAATTCTACGACCACCTCGTCGAAAAGGCGCGTCGACAACCTTGATATCAAACTAACGTTGAAGGTCCCTGGAATGCGATCATTAGTAAATCTGGTTGGTGTTTGTGATCAAGCATACCGCCATCCTCCTCGATTGTTACAGTTGGCTTGACGATTAACGGGACTGGGACTTGCGTAGATGGCGCGGAGAGCGACCTTGATGTTGGAGGTAGGTATTGGTATTCCATCAAGGTGAATTTGCCATCAGGCGGCACAAAAGATAACGCGTTGTCGCGCTTCCAACGCTGAAGCCTGCAGGAGCAAAAGCTAAGCGCTAAGTATCTGCTTGCTACACGCAGAGACTTCACCAACCTCACACAAGGATAAAACGAAGGATCGCCCAGCGGACCCGGGTTCGTGAACGTCAGTTGAAGGTCAGGGGTACCTTGGAAAAACTGGTCAGTGGACCATTGGTGGTGTTCTACCGTATGGGCCGTACCTGATAGCTTCGAGTTGGAGTCGATCCTCCCAAACACATCGCAAGAGAGCGTCCCCATTCTGTGTCGTCGACACCAGATCAGTACCTATTGCGATTATGGGTGAGGCGGGGTCTACGCACGGGCAAACGACCGCCTTCAGCTCCTCGGTGACATAGAAATAGATCTCATTGTTGTTGTATGGTAGTCCGGCCTTCCTCCAAGGGATCGGACTTGAAAATGGGGTGATGTTCGCATGCCCAGCATTCCCCAGTCCTGTCACGCCAGTTACGATCAAGCTTCTGAACTAGTGACAGTGGGAGGACGATGTCCCGAAGCTGGTTGAAGGAAGTTGTATTTGGATACCCTATCGAGTCTAGGGTCTCTTCGAGAAGCTGTGCGGTGTCAAACGACTTGGTCCATTCCCCAATGAGGAGGAGCCTACCTGATAGATAACGTCGAAACCATCTCTGGGGTGGCCGCTGACACGACTCCGAAGTAATCATGCAGGATTTCGACGAACGTCTGGATGAACCAAACGCAAACAGATGGTCAACTGCGTGTAACTGTTGGCGCGGGGCAACGCGACGACGGATGTGCCCGGTGAGCACGTACCATCCCCGCTGATGGGGGCCAAGATCCTGACATCTCCGCACTTTACGTGACAACAAACACTCTGGTTTCCATCGGAACTATAGCCTGGGACTTGAGGATAGGGCCCACGCCGTCCTTTCGCGCGCCGACGACGATGGGGCGTTGTTGGGGGTGTCGATGTGCAGAAGGGGGTACGTGGAATCTGCGGATCGGAAGCCTGACTGAATGATAGGACGCCTGCGGGATGTCAGAGGTTGGGTCGGTTTCTAATCAACACGAGAGGTTTGCTTGCCCGGAGTTCTCGAGGATGATTATTCCGTCTACCGACATGATCCAAAGGCCGAACCGAGGCTGAACCCCAAGAACATTACGGAGGGAGATCGAGAGTAGGTGAAACCACCGTGGGAACACCAACGATCAAGGATCCTCCGCTTTCGTTTTTACATCACTTCATGTCGACCGAGGAACCAGAAACCCCCGTACGGATCCGCGTTGGGAACTTTGCCATCGTCTACGTTATAAGTGGCGGACTCATTGCCTTCAAAGAGGTGTCGCACACCGATAACTCGGAGGAACTACGCTGGGAGTGCAACGCTCTTTGTAACATCTACCTCCAGTGCAACACCGACTCCTTTTTCACAATCCCTCGCGCCTTCGCATTCACCCTCTGTTATAATTGGCCCCACCGCACAGCCCGTCCGCTTGTGACACCTGACCTGGGTGCCTGTTTCCAGCAAACAACCTACGCAATGGACCGGGTCCACGCTTTACCTACTAATGTTCGCCGCCACCTAGCAGAACGCTATTTCCCCCCGAATGTGTCCCGCGGTCCCACTTTGTGTCGTCTATATTTTGGAAAGGATTACACTGGAGCGGCCCCATCCAGATTTTTCAACACCAACAACTTCCCTCTCGACGAGACCCGTTTCACCCAGCTGGCCACGCTGTTCGAATACCTCCCCCCGGCTGCAGATGTTGCACGTGCGATGGGGGATATGCTCTTCCGCCTCCATCACCTCGCTTCCGTAGATGCGCGTGATGTCGAGTTCGTTCTGGGAGGGGATGGTGGAGCTGGCTTCACCTTCTTCGTTATCGACTTCAATCAGGCGGGTGCAGCGGTCAAATTCTTTCCGACTTTTTCAATTTACCGCATCTCAGGTGCGGTCATGGTAGAAGTGTCTCCTAAACGAGGAGAGTACGTGATTGGAAACCACGGGGTTTGGTACGAACCTAGGTCGTTTCCATCTAGACGTGGTGCACCACCATCCGCCCACTATGTTGGATCGGATCGTCAATGTCTTTCAGCATTTTAGCATGTGTTTTCATGTGTCTTTCCCTCCATCCGAAGACACTATCCACGCTTCCTTGTCATCTTGTGTCCACCCCTTTGCTATACCTTCCGCCACTTGGCATTGCTTTTACTTGGTCCCTCTGTTCCACAGGTTTGATTTAAGCAGATCTATATAGTAGCGCGCGATACATTGTATAGTATTCTCATCAGTGTACGGTTATGCGTTTCACACCCTCTGTCTAGTCACAATGCAATACAACCTTCGAACTGGGGTTGGGTTATATTATCTTGCGCACGTGGGCTCCCCGAAAACGCAGACCCAACGCGAGGTGACGCTGGTTCCGGCCCGGACAAGTAATCCAAACGAGTGACGAAGCCGCTTGAGTTGGCCACGTCAAAGTCGGCAAATAAGCGTACTTATCCTGGATTATTGCTGTTTGCAAATTATAAGCACCGTTGTGAGATTTTTCAGGAGGAGAAGAATCGTCAGGGGTAACGCTGGGAGATCCAAGATCCAAGATCCTACGCTTTCGTCCTTGCATCTCTCCATCATGCCAACCGAAGAACCAGAAACGTCCGTACGGATCGGGCACTGGCGGCCTTGTCGTCGTCTACGTTATAAATGTCGAGCGTTGAGAAATAGAAGAGCCCCGGTTGGCGGTACGGGTGGACACCTGTGGACACGATTGTTGAGGCTGAGCGCCGTATATTATGGGTCGGCGACCACTCCGCCTACACGGCAAATTCGACGGACCCCGCTCCATTTGTTCCTGGGCGGGGTCCCTCAGATTACTGGGCCAACCGTGGCTCGTTCGTTCCCGTGATATCCGCAAAGGGGGGTGGTTCCTATCAATTTTCGCTGTAGATTCCCGGGCACCCGCTCGGGGCTTTTTCCCAATGCTAGCTAATTATCGCCTCAAGGTAGAGTCCACGGCAACCACACCCTACAAGGTTTGCGGTAACGACGCAGAGCATACATTTCAATGTATCTAATCAAAGCAAGGGGAACTCGTGTGGTCGAGCAATACGGGTGGTGGGCGGGGAGTCAAGGAAATCAAGGAAATCAAGGAGACCATTCGCAGTCATGGACTCCAAAGCTCCCGCGAGCTCCCGTTGTGCCTTCCCCTGGAACGGTTTCGAAGTCTCGAGCAGAAACACCAATTTGAAGGGTATAATCTCGTTCATCGTGCGCAACAACGAGAATTCACGGGGTAAATAAAGGCTGCACTTGTCCGTGATGACGATGACAAGCTCGGAGAACACGGAGGATGTGATCGTTGAGAATATGTCAATGACGTTGGTATCCTGGTTGTCCATCCCCGAGCCCAGGTAGCCTAACCAAGCATTGACCTGTAGAGATCGGAGGACTTTGAGTGGGGATAGAATAGGTTTCGGAGACGAGCCTGTTCACAATCAGCCTGAATCCGTGGATAAACCCATGCAGGACCACTTACTAGCCAAGTCCTCCACCGCGCTGAATTTCAGGGTCTCTAGGGTTTCAGCGCATGCCTCGAACAGGATGGGCGCACTACCCTCAACCCAGCTCAGGTGCACGTAACGGAAGCGTAGGCCACTGCATAGAGTAAGGAGGTACGTCCAAGTCTCGACTTGGCGGAAATCGTAGAGTACAAGCCGCCCTTGCAGCTTCGGCGCAGAAGGCTGGGGGAGTTCTGTACCGACGGCGGTCGTGGCGGGTAAGGGGGTGAAGGCCGTCAGGATCTCGATGTTGTCCAGGTTTGAAAAAAGGGAGAGGAAATGAGAGAGCTGCCTGGCAGTACAACTCGGATCGTACAACACGATGGACCGCAGGGTCGGCGAGAAGTGTCCGAAATAGTGATGAATGTTTGGTGTGAAGTGGTCGATCTTCAATCTTTGGAACACCAGAGTCTGGACGTTCGTAAAAGCAGAAAAGTACTCAAGGTCACGGTGACTGAACGCATGAGGCATGAACCAGTGGAGTCTACCGAGGGAATGTTCCACTCGGATCTCTTTGACGGGAGACATTAGACCCCGTTTGTACAGGTAGGATAGCGGCTTCAACCTGTCGCGAGTGGACTGAAACCCCAATTTGTCACCGATGAATCCAGAGCTATTCCTCCTGAGAACGAGGGTGTGGAAAATGTGTGGGAATACGGCGGTGTACCAGGAGCGGCAAGTCAACGCACAAGCCTTCAGAGTGGGGACGTCGTAGGCGAGGTGGGTGATAATCATTTCCACGACGTCATAAGGGATACGGCAGGTCGATTCGTGCGCGGTGCGTCTCTCTGGAGGTGCATTGCTGAGGAGGCGATTGATCTTGGCCTTGCCGCGATGCCAAATGGCCACCGTGCGAGTCGAGGTGTCTATCCCTTTGGCGCGAATCAGAGTCGTTTGCTCGTGGAAATGAGAAGCCATACGCTT
>Ga0307516_10005364_pt1 | contig 15405 bp, 14 predicted proteins | sample 19_EM_MG_FD_203310 | JGI IMG/M metagenome (GOLD analysis project Ga0307516, IMG submission 203310) | Populus trichocarpa ectomycorrhiza microbial communities from riparian zone in the Pacific Northwest, United States - 19_EM | ecosystem: Host-associated > Plants > Roots > Unclassified | place...
ACTACACAAGCATCCAATACTAATTGCAGTATCAACTCTCCCTGGGACTAACACCCAGAAGACAAGCAACTTGCAAACATGGCATGCAACCAATGTGAGTCATGTGACAGATTACAATCCAACACTATGTTACCTGAGTATGATTATGATTATTCAGCTCGATGAGCACATCTATGCGTCATTGCCGATTCCATTATAAAAAGCAGAAATTGAATCACCATCTATCAGCATCGTCGACATGACAGAACAATTGACTCTCTACACCGCCAAGGTCAGTAAACATCTCCTCTCATCGCTCAATGTCGTCCTCACTCGATCTCATCAGGTCTGCCCCTTTGCCCACCGGGTAAGACTTAGAGAACAATTTAACGCCACTGCTACTAGTATCACCTAACATGTCCAGGTTGAGATCGCTCTCGAAGAGTCTGGAATCCCCTACACCCGCTTCGAGGTCGACATCCAGAACAAACCAGAATGGTACGCGCCCCTCGTCAACCCCGCAAGTAAGGTCAGGCTCCCCAGCTTCCGCCTTTTACTTTTCCATTTCATCCTCTTCTTCAGGTCCCAGCCATAGCCTATGGCAGTCCCAAATCCGAGACAGACCCCGCCCACCCCTCCCCTTCCTCCGCCAAAATTGCCGAATCCCTTGTCCTCCTCGAATTCATTGCCGACCTCAGCATCACACACGCGCACGTCACCCCCGTCCTCCCCCCGACAACCAAAGCCGTCCGCCGCGCCAAAGCTCGCTTCTTCATCGACACCGTCTCCACAGCCTTCGTCCCCGCGTACATCTCTGCTCTTCAGAGCGTGATGGCGGGAGGGAAGGTGGACGCGAACAAGATCCTCGCTGGAATCGAGCGCGTCCAGGGACTGCTCCCTCTTGAAAAAGAGGGCAAGTACGCTATTGGGAACGAGTTTACGATCGCGGACGCCGCTCTCGTGCTGTTCATTGTGCGCTTGTACCTGGTGCTTGAGCTGATGAAGGGGGACGTGTTGATCGCCTTGAAGGATGATGAGAAGTATGCGAGGTTCAGGACGTACGTGCAACATGTCAAGGCGAGGGAGAGTTTCAGGAAGACATTTGTCCTTTTTAAAAATTATTTTTCAAACTCCGGATTTCAGCTTTGTCTATGTAGGCTTTCGTCCGCGAGAAAACCGTCGCGAGGATCGCAGCTCTCCAGGCTCAGAGGAATACCTGAACACCTTGACCACAAATTGATAGGGGCAGATTCAGACTCTTTCATTTATATATTTTCACGACAGATTGTTGTACGCTTTGACAAATGCTTATTTTCAAGATCCCTCCAAATCACCATCCCAAAACCCAGGAAGAAAAAAAGGGGAAAGGCAAGAAATTGTACCCACTACATCGCATACACAGCCGCAAAGTTCCAACCTATGTCCTCCACCAACAAAGTCCCATCTCCATCTCCACCCATCGACAACCTCGCCGGATCATTCTCAGCCAACAGCCCGTTTTCCTTTGGATCGCCACCAACCAACACATCATCGTCCGCAGCAGGATCAGCTACACAAGCATCAAGCATAGAAATGATATCGTCCAACGCTTTCGATCTTCTATCTTTCGTCTCGAGTTCAGGAAGCGGCTCATTTATCGAAGGCACTCCAATGGTATGAGCCTCAATTGCACAAGGATCCACGTGCCGCAAGTCGTCTTCGTCGTTCCCATCATCGTCTGCCGGTCCTCCCCCTTGTTCAACTATCGAATTGCGAGTCGCCAACCACGCAGGCAACAGCAGCGGACGCAGTGTCGAAGACCGTCGTTTCTCAGAACCGCCATCGCCCGACGGTACCGGTGGTGGATCCCCGTCTCCCCCCGCCCTCCTAGCGCCCCTCCCACCAGCCATCACCAGCGCCATGCTAATAATCTTTCCCGTCTTATCATCCACCGCCACCGACCGGCGGTGCCTTCCATACGCTTTATCCGTCCCCGACAGCTGCTTCTCAGGAAGCGTCCACGAGAGCGACGCAGCGCGGAGATTGTGAATCGCGCGTTTGCGTTTGGGCGAATGCGGGAGTTTGAACGTGCATCTCTTACTCGGCGACGCGGAGGTGATGGCTTGAGGGTCGGCGATGACGAATGGGTCGTCGTCGTTCTCGGCGAGTGGCGGGCCACTCACTTTAGTGTCTGGATCATCATCGCCTTCGCCGGTCGCGCGGAGTTCAAGTAGCGCCTGTGTTTCTTCTGCTGAGGAGCTGGCCAGTGAGGCTCTCCGCAGATCCGCGACTTTCGGTTTCCTTTTTGGGGAAGGCGTCTTGTGGTTGTGGGCAACGATCTCCCCAGCAGCAGCACCAGACGAGAAGCAAAGTTCAGGAAGCACAAATTCGAATAAATCTGACGATGGCGAGGGGACTGCGGAGTCAAGACCCTCCCTAGCACGTGTTTCATCTTGGGGCTCGTCGATACCCACGTCAGTCGCCAAGTTGTCGGGTCCCGAGTTCGGATATTCGGCAGAGGTCACATTCACATGGCCAACGTCGCAGGGTACGGATTTTCCCCTTGTGTGCTTGGCCGCATCTTTCGGCCGACGCAGATAAGCGTCCAAGTCATGCGGATCACAAAGACTGACAGATGCAACGGCGAGCAGGTCGGGCGAGAGATCGATATCTTGCGCTTGTCGAGGCATCTCCTCGGTTGCTTGTTCCGGTTCTGGCGCCGTTGATTCTTGGAAGTCCAAGGTGTCAGACGTTGCCTGGGCCGCAGGGGGCACAGAGTCATTTGGTAGGACTGGATTGGTGCCCCGTCTGGTGAGGGAGGAGACACTCGGGAGTGTGAGAACTATGTTGGGCGAGGATCGTGACGGCGGAGACCGATGTTTTCGCGGTGGTGGCGGTAATGGTTTCGACTTGCGTTTGGCGGCGCGCAGAGGCTTCGCGGGGACGTCGGCGACAGAAATGTCATAGATAGTAGTCCTCATAGCAAACGGTTTCCTCTTGGACGGGCAAGTAGACACGCTCTTGAAATTTCCAAAGCTCGTCTTGAGTTTCAGAGATTGTTTGAGCGGTCGATTGGACAACGGTGGCGGCGGCGGTGGCTGCTGTTGCTTCTGATCCTGATGGTAAGCAGACAAGTTGTCGATGTTGCCGGTTGGAACGACATCGAACGAGACGCTGGGGGGGAAGAAGCTGTCGCCAAAGGTACAGAACGGATCTGCGTCGTCGTAAAAATCTTGGAGATCTTGAGATATGTCCCTGACGAGTGACTTTCTATTCTTGATCATGTTCGTCACTGCTTCGAGTGGGCTACGGGGGCTTGGTGGCCAGTCGATGAGAGAACGAACGGTGAGGAGGCTGAGACTTGGAGGCAAGAAGAGAAGAGAGGATTTGAGGCTGAGAGAGGACGTTGAGAGGGGGGAGCCTTTGAATCCGCGGCGTTTACCGAGGCCGCCGAGATCCACGTCGAGACTTGGTACGGATAGACGGTGTTCTTCGAAAAGAGGTATTGAACCACGGCTGAATTGGGTCGGAGAAGGCCAGGGAGAGGTGAGTGGTGTAGGGGAAGGAGAGTAGGAGAGCACAGGGGTATAATAGACAGACAAGGTTGGCGAGTTTAAACTGGTCATAAATTCAGCACGAGGCCCTTGAAGATCGATGACATTGTGGGGTTTGCTCCTCTTGGAATATGTCCTTTTCATAACGATACGGCCATTCTTTCGGGGAGACATGGATTCTCTTGGCGGACCGCTATGAAGCTTTACCGTGACATCTACATTTGATCGTTATCAATTGATGCCCTGTCATGTCCGGTCCGAGGTACCTTTGGACAGTCGAACTTCATGATATGGTCCTCCCATGACGGCGTTTTCGGGTCGGGGGTTGAGGGCCGTTGAGGGGAGATCTGGAGGAGGTCGAGTTGGTTCGAGGGCTGCCGCGATAGAATGGATGGTGTGGATCAGCCAGGCGACAAAAATGGAGACAATATTGCAGATACAGGCGATAGATTCCGAGAACGACATGGCGTTGTCCCTGGCAGGGTGGCGGACGACGCCATTCTCGACACTCGGAGGAGGCTGACTCCGGTCACAGTGTCACATCCCTCAGCAGCTGACAGACCTTCATCCGAATCATCGTCCATGGTGACACGTGCCGCCACAGACCAATAAGGCTAGGGCTGGAGGATCTTCTGCTTCCTTTAAAAAGGCTTAAAATCCCTCGCGTCGTACACCTCAATTCCCCCCTCTTCACCCTCAGCGCGCCCCGCAATGCCCTCAAAGACCTACACCTGGATATCAGCCTGGTTCATTTTCACCGCACCTCTCATGCTCTGGGACGCTGCATACTGCCTCATGCGGCAAGTCTTTTTACGCTCAATCTCCACGTTGCAAGAAACTCACGGTACACCATCTGTAGACCGCGTTCCATGGTAGGCGGTGACCTCCATTGGATCTGGAAGCCGTACGAGTTGTACGGAAAGGTTGACTACGTCAGTAACACGAATCGTTCCCTTTTACAATTCCCTAATCGGTTTTTCTTCCAGGTGTATGGTGTTAAGGCCTTTGAGAACGGCGAAGGGTTCACCAGCGCTGCTGGTAACGCCATCCATCGCTCCCCCATTGTCTCCTGCTCAAACTAGATTCGCCAGCCGTTCTTAATGTTTTAGAGATTTCTACAAATGTGCGGCGGCCATCGTCACTCCCTTCATCCTTTGCTTTGACCCGCTTTTCTTTCCAGCTGATATACATGTATCATGCTCATATCACTCAATCCGACTTCGCCCCCCTCCTCGGCTACACTGGCGCAGTCATGACCCTCGCTAAAACGTTGCTATACATATCGCAAGAATATTTCTGCGGTGGCTGCGCTGTCGGTCACAACACCCCATTCGTCGCGTTCTGCTTTTGGATCCTTCCCAACATGTGGGTGTTCATTCTATCAAATAGACTGCCTCTAAAGTACACGCCTCCTTTCTCAGCGTGTGGATAATCTTCAGCTCATTAATCATATGGAGATTAGGGAAGGACATCACTATATCGATTCGAGATGCACAGCGTGTCAAGACGAACTGATCCGCGTGGCCACCTCCTTGTCCTCAGGTATTTAATTTGAATGCAACCAAATTCCTATGATGCACAACCCTTATCGAGTATATACCCGTTATTGCCTGCGATTCGAGGATTTGCGCTCAGCCATGTGGATTTGAAGCCTTTCGCATACATAGATGTCTACATCCATATTCGACTAGATCTGACCATAAGTATCAAACTCTATCCCATTTTTCCACAACTTTCAAAGCAGGCATTCCATTTCTCGAAATTCCCGAGTTGTGCCTTCTGTTAAAGTTTAAGCTACGGAGTCTATTCCATGCTCCAACAGGAAAAGATCCGAAACCGCAGGGGGATGTTGCGAAGTATGTAAATACCCAAGTCTCTTTCGAACTCGAGGTCGTACTTATTACTCTCCCAGTGCGCTGATTGACCTCCTGACTCCAGGCACTTCTCCTGTCCGCGAGGATCGATCCCATCTAACTTTCTCAAGGCCGGCGCCATTTATCCACCGGACGAGTGGCAAAGACTGCTCACGAGGGGTCGTCCTCGATCATTGAACACAATCATATTACGAGGCTGAATTCTCGTAGTTCTGGGAGTCCATTTCACACGCATCCAGAACTTGGTTGGAACGTTCTTTTGGCTTGGAATTGTCCGAAGTGGAAGCGGACATACGGAATTCAACAATTCCGTCCTATGACCATACTTCAAGCTGTTTGTTGAGAACGGAGTTTAATAGGTTGCGTTCTTTTCCCTTTTACAAGGTTAACACGGCTATTGACTAGGATATTTAACCTACAGAAGAGTAACCAATGGATGCCGACCATCGGATTCGCTGGACGCCAAGCGCAGGTTCCAGAAACTCTTGTAAGCCCAAAAGTCCACGTTGTTCTATGTGATGATACTTGATGAAGGAATTGAGGCGGCCGTTGTCGGCGTCACTTCGCCAGGTTAGTGCCTCAGTCGTGACTCGCAAACTTTCAAGGTTACGCCGGGTGCGAAGTCCCTAATACATGCACCATTTATGCACTACGCACCAGCCGATACCAAGGATCCAGGGACTTTACCACACCGACGCTCTGCCACCGATCTTGTACCGTGGAGTCCATTGCTGCCTCCTTCTGATCGCTTTCAACACCCTATAGTGAGCAATGGCATCCAAACGGACGACCATATCACAGGAGTCACGCTACGGCTGCAAATGAATGCTCTCTCGCCATGCTTGCAATCAAATCGTCACTCATACTCGATAGAGGAAGCTACCTTTTGGGAGGTCTTTGTCCGAAGGATGGCTGTTTTTCCGATTTTTCTCATGGAACTTACCGCGGTACCCTTACATAAATCCCTAAGCCACGTGTCTACTATGGTTTTATGTGTCAGGGATTTGGCGAACCTATTCAGGAAGAGCTTTCACAAGCGTCGACAAGATACCTCCAAGTTTCAAGAATGTTTCGATAAGAGCCGAGTAGGCGGCGTGATCCCTGGCGACTACCTTGGCCAACAAGTCTCGATAATGCTGCGACATCGTTTTGTCATCTTGATCATCCCCCGGTGTCTATTTCTTAATGCGGAATGGACGTTCTGATATTCATCTCCAAATCTCTGCCCGGATTGGTGGCGTAGCTCGCATCTCCCTCGTGACATGGTCTCACGAAAAAAATCAAGGCGATGGGCTAAATGCACACCCACAAGTCAGGCACTACAACTCCGGCAACACAGGACTGTCCCTTGTGCCCTGAGAGTCTGGGCAGTGCCCGAATACAGTGTTGTAATAATGGGGCAGCGCCCGAATGCATATGTAACGATTACAGCCAGTGGTAGGATCCTTGTAATTGTTGCTTCCCACCTCCCTGCACGACCGTGCACCATTTGTATCACCCACAGACTTGAAGTGATGCCAGAACTGGTTTCATTCGCAGAAGCAGTTTGGGAGATGTACATCACGTCCTTTTACCCTTGCCTTGTCTTTGTTGTGCTGAATTCTATCCGAACAGCCGGCTCCACGAATCCCTTTCTCTCATCGGCTTTTGTTCGCATCAGTCCCCGTTGCTGCGTCCTACATATCCAGCTAATGAATTGAAATGCAGCGTTTCTTTTCTATGACCATCTTGTCACTCTAGGTAAGATCTCAATTTTTTTGGATCACAAACACTGACGACTCAATCAAAAAGGAATCGAAATCAAGCATGTCTGGCAGCGTCCGCTGCGCAGCGGCCGATTGTTTTTTCTTAATCGTTACTTTGCATTCTTCGGCAATGTGGCAGTCCTTGTCTTGAATTTCGCTCATCTCTCACCAGCAGTACGTTTCATCATATTTGCTCAGTCGCTCTCTAAAAGGACCCCTCTCATCACGATTATCTTGCAGAGGTGCGTTTGAACACCGGCTGGTTGATCCAATCGAAACTCAAATACTACTACAGCTGTGTGAAGTACAGTTATTTTCGGCACATGCTTCTTATCGCCAACGTGGCCATTGTCTGCTGTGAGTCCGGGTTTCCGTCGTTTGTGAAAGGTTTGGGGGACTATGAACACATATGGTCTGTACAGGCATCCTAAGCATACGGACATATGCTGTTTATAATCGGTCAAAGCGCATCATGTGGTTCATGATCATCAGTTTGACCATACTCTCCGGTGTTTCCTGTGTAGGTCCTGTTCTTGTTTCCGTGTGCTGGATGTTGAGAGAGCTTCTAGTGGTTTACTTTTTGGGACAACGACCGTGACGCGATGCATCATGATACCCTTTCTATCAGGTGCTACAACGCTGTACCGCTAAATGTGTATGTACATTTGGCCGGGTCTTTTCCAAATCAGCTAAAGTAATGTACATTTCCAGAGGAATTCGTACGTGATAATGTCCTGTCGCCTTTCGAGTAACGAGAGACCAATATGTTGTAGATTATGCGGCGGCTTGGGAGGCCAACTTTATATATGATACGATCATATTCACTCTCACTATAGCCAAGACTTGGGAGGGGAGACGGGGTATGCCCGGAGGGCGTATCGGTTGGCGTCAGCTGATGCTCAGAGACGGTATGTCTTGCTCCTTTTTAATCTGGAGCCCGGTTTATTGACCTGATTCATAGGCGCTATATATTATGCGTGAGTCTGGCTTTTATTTCGATGACCAACGCCTCAAAATGCCTGAATCATCAAGTGCGATGGCGATGGCAAATTTAGCAAATGTCTTGACATTCTATGTGAGTCAGCTTTCTCTATCGTGACTTACATCGCTAAAGTAGTTCCTCGCAGTTTTCTGGAGTGCGATCTCCTTTCAATCTCTGTCTGACACGAGTCCCTGACGAAGCCACAGCCTTTCCTCAAAGGCGGCCTAACGTCAATTTCAAACATGTACGCATCACCTTCACAACGCGCACACGCGTTCCTCATTTGTCAACTTGAACATGTAGGTTGTGCACCACACTGATGTCCCGGTTATTGCTCAATATCTATCAAGCGGCCGAAGTATCTTTCTATGTGAGTCCCTGGCTTCCTGAGCCTCTCCATGGCCCCCTAGCACCGCCGTTGAAGTGAGCTATGTGTGGGCGAGGCCTCTCAAAACGAAAGCGCCCATGTTCAGGATCTAAGCCTTCGATTCGCAATGTTTTCTCCCAAAAGCGTGACCAATGTCCTAGCATAGGGTCAAGTTTATCGGCATCACAAGTTGAAGGGAAGCAAGTATATAGGTAAGTCCTATTCCCAGAGAATGCGCTGGAGATTGATTGTGTGCGCACACCCTGTTGAAGGGTGCAACATATATTTTTATTGGGTTTATTATCTGGGCTTTAGTATATGTAGATTATTGAAATGTACTTGTATTTAGTTGTCTAGTCGTCATACCTCCATGGTCTGCAAGGTTTCGCCGTGTTGAGCTCCAGTCCGGGCTGGTGTGACGATGTCAACTGTTCATTGAGGATCCATCAGCCTGAAGACCCTGAAAGCTGAACTCCTTGGGCTTTTGACGATCCTGCTCGTCTTCTTCTGCAACCTATCGCCATTGTGCAGTGCGACATCAACGTTCAACCTCTTGCTCAAGCTCATCCGGTTCGAGGTCCTCCTGCTCCTCGCCTCGACACTCTCCAGATTCCAGAAACGCTTGTAAGCCCAAATGCCGGTGTGGTGTTGAAATACATACATAGATATGACGGCTGCCAACCTTCCCATGTGCTATTTCGTGGTTGGGCGGAACCTCAGCATCTGAGAGCTCAGAGCGGGTGATATTATACTTAATTCCTACAACCATCAAGGTAGTCGGGTTATTATCGGAACAATGTGATCATTTGTATTTAATAAGCATTATATACCCACTCCAGATGAAGTTCCGCCCCACCACGAAATAGCACATGGGAAGGAGGTTGGACGGCTGCCACCGTAGCAGGCTCTGCGGCGCTAGCGGCTCTACCCCAAGTCCCAGCCCCCGTGATCTGGATTAGGTGAGCCTTGTATTCAAGAAGTCGCCAAGTTCACGAACGTTACTCACAGATTCGACAAGATACTTCCAAGTTTCCAGAATGTTCCGATAGGAGCCGAGACGGCGCGTGTCCCTGGCGACTACCTTGGCTACCCACCAGCTTAATGCGGGATGGACGTTCTGATGTTCACCCCCAAATCTCTTCTCAGCTCTTCTGAGTCTTCTCGGATTGGTGGCGTATGCTCGCATCCCCCTCGTGGCATGCCTTCCGATGCACGGACTAAATACACGCCCAGAAGTCAGGTTTGTGTTGTAATAGTATGGGCAGCGTCGGAACGCATATGTAGCGATGAGAGCTAGAGGTAAGACCCTTGTTTCGCCCCTCCTGCAATCGCCTGACATATCGTACACCAATTGTATCACCGGCTCGAAGTGATGTCGGAGCCTCTGCAGCTGGTTTCGTTCGCAGAAGCAGTTTTGCAGATGTACCTTACTTCCTTTTCATCTTCCCTTGGCCTTTCCTGCCCTAAATTCTATCCGAACAGCCATATCCACGAATACCTCTCTCTCGTCGGCTTCTGTTCGTATCAGTCCCCGTTGCCTCGTCCTGCATATCCAGCTAATACATTGAAATACAGCGTTTCTTTTCTATGACCATCTTGTCACTCTGGGTGAGTTCTCAAAATGTTGGATCGTAAACACTGACGACCCAACCAATAAAAGGAGCCGAAATTGAGCATGTCTGGCGGCGTCCACTGCGTGGCGGTCGATGGTTTTTTCTTAATCGTTACATTGCATTCTTTGGCAATGTCGCAGTCCTCGTCATGAATTTCGCTCATCTTTCACCAGCAGTGCGTTTTTCATCATATTTTCTCTTGCTCTCTAACAGGACCTCTCTCATCACGATTACCTTGCAGAGGTGCGTTTGAACTCCAATTCGTTGGTCCAATTGAAACTCAAATCCTGCTGCAGCTGTGTGAAGTACAATTATTTTCGGCAGGCGCTTCTTGTCACTAATGTGGTCGTTGTCGGTGGTGAGTCCAGGTTTCTGTCGTTTGTGAAGGTTTGGGGGGGTGTGGACGCGTGATCTGTACAGGCCTCCTGGGCATGCGGACGTATGCTCTTTATAATCGGTCAAAGCGCATCATGTGGTTCATGATCATCTGTGCGACCATACTCTCCGGTGTCTCCTGCGTAGGTCTTGTCCTTGGTTCTGTGTGTCGGATATTAAGAGAGAGATTCCAGTGGTTTACTTTCTGGTACAAAGATCGTGACGCGCTGCATTCTCTTTCTATCAGGTGCTACAATGCTCTCTCGACAAATGTGTATGTCCACTTGGCCGGAACTTTTTCAAATCGGCTCAAATAATGTAAATTTCCAGAGGAATTCGTACGTGTTGATGCCTTGTTGTCTTTCGAGTAACAAGAGACCAATGTGTTGTAGATTATGCGGCGGCTTGGGAGGCCAACTTTATATATGATACGATCATATTCATTCTCACTGTAGCCAAGACCTGGGAGGGGAGACGGGGTATTTCTGGAAGGCGTATTGGTCTGGTTCAGCTGATATTCCGAGACGGTAGGTCTTGTTCATTTCCTTGATATTTGTAGTCCGGTTTATTGACCTGATTTGTTCATAGGCGCTATATATTATGCGTGAGTCTGGCTTTTATTCCGATGAACCAATATCTCATGATGCTTGAATCATCAAGTGCGATGGCGACGGTAAACTTTGCGAATATCTTGACATTCTACGTGAGTCTGTTCTCCGGAACGTGAATTACATCGCTAAAGTAGATCCTCGCAGTTTTCTGGAGTGCGATCTCCTTTCAATTTGATATGAGACGAGTCCTGACGAAGAGACACAGCCTCTCCTTAAAGGCGGCCTTTCTTCGGTTGCAAGCACGTACGCGCGTCACCTTCTCAACGTGCACAATGTCTGGTTTCTCATTTCTCAACATGTTAGGTTGTGCACCACGCTGATGTCCCGGTTAATGCTCAATATTCATCAAACGACCGAAGTTTCTTTCTATGCGAATACAGGGCTTCCTCACCATGGCCCACTCGCTAGCACTGCCGTTGGAGTGAGCCATGTGGGGGCGAACTCTCTCTCTCCCGATGCGGAAGCCCCCTTGTTCGAGATTCAGACCTTTGATTCGCAATGTCCACCTCCAGTTCCCCAAAAAAAGCGTGGCCGATGTCCTAGCATAGGGTCAAGATATTAGCATCCGAAGTTGAAGGGAAGCAAATATGGACTGTAGGACAGCTACGTCGTACTTCCAGATTTGGACCCGCGCTGGAGATCTATTGCGTGCGCACGCTACCCTGGTGGACAACTTATTTTTATTGGGTTATGTATGATATGGGCTTCTACATGTCTGGTTGGTGAGGTGTACTATTGAAATGTACTTGTACTTAGTTGTCAGCCCTCCATGGCCTGAGGAGGAAGTGGACATGACAGTTTTCGTCGTGTTGAGCACGTACGTCCAGTCCAGCCTAGTGTGATGATGTCCACGGTTCATTGAAGATCCACCAGCCCCCCCTCGAACCCACCTTTGAACTCTGGCGCTTTTGATGATCCTGCTTGTCTAGGACCTTGGTCTAAGTGACGGTCGGGCCCGGCTCGGGTCAAATGTCCCTTGGCATTTGAGGGCTCAGGCTCACGAGGAGTCGAGGCCGAGCCTCGGGCTCCAGCTGGAGCTCAGTGCTGAAGCCCGGGCAGGATGGAACGTTGGCGGGATGGATGAGGGCGACGGAGTTGAGGGGCCATCTCCACAGGTGGGTAGCAGGCGCTGGGATGGAGCGGTCCGCGGAGGGGAAGTGGTGGTGGGCTGGGCCTCCCACCGCTGTGGCGGGGTGATGTCGTAATCATCGAAAGCCGGTCGCGTTTGCAGTGACGTGGCACATGGGTAAAACGTGGGGGGTAGGATGGAGTGAATGAGGAGATTGAAGGCGAGTTGGATGACGAGTATGGGATGGGGGCGAACGGGGCGATCCCTTCTTGCCAGCCGTGATGCAGACGGATCATGAGGCGTTTGCGGGGGTGTTCGACGAAATATTGCTGGAGAGATGTAGTAACTCAGACGTGAGTGTGATTCGTGAAGTCATGGGAGGAATCTTTGTTGAAGGTGTTTGTTAGCCCTGAAAAACGGGGGACGACCCACAGGCCGTCACAAAAGAGATTGAGGAGGTAACGTCAGATAGGTCGTCGGGGAGTCGATATTCTACTGCATGCCCCCTGGGTTGTGGCATCGAGGAAAGGCGGTTGAAAACATCGGAATGGATCTCCAGTCGCCCAAGATGGATCTTAAAAACGGCTTTTCCGGCGGACGATGGTGCGTCCGCCGGGAAACTAGAAGCCTGAACGATGGGCTGTTGCATAATTTCGAACTCCGCACGGAGACTCGAGGAATGCGAACTTGCACTGCCAGTGTGGCACTGTGTGTTCCACCGTCACTTCCACCCCCGGATGACGGGTTCCTCGCGGCTTGGGACAGGAAAGCCGTGCCGGGCCGGAACATCATCATGAGTCGTCCTGCTCTCTCTCTCGCTCTTCCATATCCACCTATCAAAATTGCGCATCAACCTCATCCGGTTCAGGGTCCTCCTCTGCCAGATCATTTCCTTCCTCATCCTCTATCCCAACTATTCCATGCTTTTCCGTATACTCCTCAGCCTCCTTCACCATGGTGTTCAACAACTCGCTGTTCATCTGCACGTCGCCGATGAATCCGTGGACTCTTGAGAAGTACCCAATGAATGACGACCATCTGATTCGCTGGGAGCCGAGTCGTCTGATGTCCTGGGATACGAAGGAGCCCTGTGCAGGGTCCCCAAAATATGCATCATCTATGTACTACGATACCAGCCTATACCAACCGACAGCCAAGGATCCAGGGACTTCATCATACTGATCCCGCACATGGAATCCATTGCCCCCGGCTTCTTCGCTCTTAGGAACAGGACTTATCTGAACAGACGACCATATGTGGGAGGTCGTTTTCGCTGTCCGAAGTATGGTAAATACTTATATCTCGAAGGTTTCCGATCATTCTCATGGAAACTTATTTCAGCCGGTTCTATCATCGGCCTCCTCAGGACCAAGGTTCGGACTCTCGCTGAGTCGACAGCTCAATGCGTTAACATGTTCATGATTGGTTCAAGAAGATAGTCCGAGTCTCATAGCAATTCCCTCCACGTGGCTATGGTCCCACGTGTAAAGGGTTTAGACGATCAGCCTAATCAGGAATATTACCTTGGCGAATGTTAGCAACAACGCGGACAAGCTTTGACAAGATACCTCCAAGTTTCTGGAATAGCCAAGTAATGGGCGGGTGTAGGCAGTGTGGTCCCTGGCGACTACTTTGACTACCAATGCCACAATGCCCGACATCGTTCGGTCTCATCGATCATCCCCGCAAAATACCGCTCGGTGTCTGTTGATCCGGCTTAATGGGGAACGGACGTTTGGATGTTCATCTCAAATCGTTCCTCGATCGGCGCCATGTGCACCCCCTCGTGACATGTCGGAACCTATCGTCTTCCGAACAATTCAGTCGATGGACTGAAACACGCACCCACAAGTCCCGTACTCCAACTCTGCGGTGACAAAGAACTGCCCCTCGTTGCGATGCGTTGCCAAGCGAGAGCAAGGGCTATGGGCAGCGCCCATATGCGTATGTAATGATGGCAGTCAGTGATAAGTAGGGTTCTTGCAATCGTTGTATTTTCCCATTCCTGCAATCGCCTGATAGGCTTGAAGCGATGTCAGAGCCTCTGCAGCTGGTTTCGTATGCAGAAGCTGTTTGGGAGATGTACATCGCTTCCTTTTCCTTTGCTTTTTGTGCTGAATTCTATCTGAACAGTCAGGTCCACCAGTACCTCATAGTTGCTGGCATTTGTTCGTATCAGTCTTCGTTGCTTCGTACCACATATCCAGCTAATAAACTGAAATGCAGCGTTTCTTTTCTATGACCATCTCGTCACTCTGGGTGGGTTCTAAAATTTTGGATCATAAACACTGACGACCCAACCAAAAAAAGGAGTCGAAATTGAACTTGTCTGGCGGCGTCCGCTGCGCAGCGGCCGATGGTTTTTGCTTAATCGTTACTTTGCATTATTTGGCAATGTTGCGGTCCTTGTCTTGAATTTCGCTTATCTTTCACCAGCAGTGCGTTTCTTATATTTTTTTCTCGCTCTTCGAACCTTTCTCATCACGATTACCATGCAGAGGTGCGTTTGAACGCCAGTTGGTTGATCCAATTAAAACTCAAGTACTGCTGCAGCTGTGTGACGTACAATTACTTTCGGCCAGTCCTTCTAATCATCAATGTGGTCATTGTCGGTCGTGAGTCCTGGTTTCTGTCCTTTGTGCAGGGTTGGGATTATGAACACATATGTTCTGTACAGTCCTCCTGACCATGCGGACGTATGCTCTTCATAATCGGTCAAAGCGCATCATGTGGTTCATGATCATCTGTGCAGCCATACTCTTTAGTGTTGCCTGCGTAGGTCATGTCCTTGATTCGATGTACCGGGTGTTGAGAGAGAGATTCCAGTGGTTTACTTTTCAGGGCAAGGACTCAGACGCGCGGGATACCCTTTCTATCAGGTGCTACAATGCTGTACCAGCAAATGTGTATGTCCACTTGGCCGGATACTTTTCATGTCAGCTAAAGCAGTGTGGATTTTCAGAGGAATTCGTACGTGTGGATGTTCTGTCATCTTTCGAGTGACGGGAGACTGATGTGTTGTAGATCATGCGGCGGCTTGGGAGGCCAACTTTGCGTACGATACAATCATATTCCTTCTCACTGTAGCTAAGACCTGGGAGGGGAGACGCGGTATTTCTGGACAGCGTATTGGTATGAGTCAGCTGATGCTCAGAGACGGTAGGTCTTGCTCATATTTATAGCCGGTTTATTGACCTGATTCGTTCATAGGTGCTTTATATTATGCGTGAGTCTGGCTTTTGTTCCGGTGACCAACG
>Ga0307516_10005365_pt1 | contig 15404 bp, 15 predicted proteins | sample 19_EM_MG_FD_203310 | JGI IMG/M metagenome (GOLD analysis project Ga0307516, IMG submission 203310) | Populus trichocarpa ectomycorrhiza microbial communities from riparian zone in the Pacific Northwest, United States - 19_EM | ecosystem: Host-associated > Plants > Roots > Unclassified | place...
CCGCCTCCGCCTTGGCTGTCTTCTCGTCCTCCTGGATTGTCTCAGCGTCTAGCGCTTCCGGTTCCTCGAGTAGGACTGTCATCTCTGTACTGCCTCGATGCGCCAGTGCGTTCTTCAGCCTTCCCCCGCTGCCGGCTCAAGTAAGGACACATGAAAACGGGATGTACCTGCATCGAGCTGTAAAGTTCCAACCGGAAGGCGTGAGAGGAAATCTTACATGCGATCTTGAAGGGGCCGTCCCGTTGATGATCCAACTTTGCCGATGGTCTTCGAGTCTTCCAATTTCGAGCGTCGAGCCACACAAGATCCCCCACCTGATAGTCCGGAGCGGGGAGGCGATGGGTGTCTGCGGTTTCCTGGTAGTGGAGTTGGGCGCGATGCATTTCCGTCCTCAGGTGGTCATGAATTTCGGACAATGCTTTCACCGCAGAACGCACTTGTTGATCTTCTGCTTGGTTGGGTAGGGAGGCCGAAAGGTCAAATTGCCAGTGAGGGTCGTAGCCGAGGTTCGCAAAGAACGGAGATACAGCCGTCGTCCTTCCTTGTGAGGGAGGATAGGGGTGTTGTGATTTTGCTGTAGTCTCTGATAAAGCGCCGGTAAAAGTTGGCAAAGCCGAGGAAGCTCTGAATTCCTTTGACGTTTGTTGGTTCCTTCCATTCTTTGATGGTCCGGATTTTTTCTTCGTCCATTCGCAGTCCCTGCGGTGATATGACGTATCCCAAGTATTCTATTTCCGTTGTATGGAATTCGCATTGGGATGCTTTTAGTGTGAGCCCGGTTTCCTCAACTCGTCTCAAGATTGTCCGGCCGTGTCTCCCGTGGTCTTCCAGATTTTGCGAGAAGATGAGGATGTCTAGATATGCCACACAGAAGATATCAAGGTATTCGCTCAAAATCTCGTTCATCCATCGTTGGAACGATGCCGGTGCATTGGTCAACCTGAAAGGCATGACGCAGTACTCTTATAGTCCGTACTGGGCTCGGAAGACTGTTTTCCATTCATCTCCTGCTGCGATTCGGAGGTTGTAGTAGGCGTCTCGGATATCTAGTTTGGTGTAGATGGGGGCATTGGATAATTGATCCAGGGATTCTCCAATTAATGGCAATGGTGTCCGGTCTTTGATTGTGATCTCATTCAGTTGTCAATAATCCACCCATAGGCGTAGCCCCCCGCCGTTCTTCTTGACAAAGTGTATTGGCGCCCCAGCCGGGGAGGTGGATGCCCACATCCATCCCCGCTTCTCATTGACTTCTAGGTATTCCTTGAGAGCCTTCATTTTTTCTTCGTTCAGAGGTCGCAGGGGCTCGTATGGGGGCGTCTTTCCTTCCTCCAGTGGAATGTGGTGGTCGTGAGCACGGTGGGGCAGAGGTGCTGTAGGTTCTTTTTCGGTGAATACTTCCAGGAACTCGTGATATTCCGGCGGAATTGGGTTTTTGCTGTTCTTGGAGGTTTCCTTGATTTTGCTGATGACGGTCTGGCATACTTCCCATGGGTCCGTTTCGCCAATCTCCCAATTTTCCGGTGTTTTCCTGTACTATTGCTCTGTGGCCTTTTCTTCCGGGACCGTGTTCGCTCTTGGTGAGCTAGGTAAGCATTTTTCGGCGCAGTGGTTCGAGTGGAATTTCACAGTATGATTTTTCCACCCTATTACTGGGTCATGGAGCTTGAGCCATGGGAGTCCTAGGATGATTGGCGCATTTCCGATTGTGATGCAGTGTAGCCGGATGTCTTCCTCGTGATGATTGATTGTAAGGTGGTCTTGGGCGTCATGGGTTACTGGCCCGCCGGTGACCTCGCTCCCATCCACGGTCAGGACCCGTCTTGGTGTCGCTTTTTGCTGTATTGGGATTCCGCTTGCTTCGGCGCAAGCCTTATCGACAATGTTCTCGGATGCCCCGCTGTCCACTAGGGCGGTGGTGTTGTGTTCGTTTCCGTCGGTTCCTAAGATTTGTACTTTGATCATCATCTTCTCTTCGCGGTCGCACCTGGTTGTTCGTATTCTGTAGGGTGGGTCTGGTTCTGCAATGGGTTTCTCCCTCGGGTGGCTGTTGCCTAGGCCTATTCCCAAGGGCCGTCATTTCCCACCGGTTCGGGTTCTTTCCCTGCTTCATTGTTTATGGTGTCTTCTTCATACGTGGCTTCTGCTGCCCGGTATGGCCTCCTCCAAGGGGCTCGTGCTTTCTTGGGCTGGGGGCATTCCTTCGCAAAGTGCCCCTTTTTTCCGCAATTGTAGCATTCGTTCGTTTGTGGTCGTCGGGGGAACCAGGTCGGCGTTCTTGGTGCGAACTTGAACCGTCGGGTAGCATCTAGGTCCATTGGGTGCCCCGGGGCACTGACGGGTTCTTTTGTGTGGACATGGAAGCACGCTTCTGGACTAGCCGCAGGGCGCCGACTAATGACCCCAAGGTTGCATAGACGGCTGTCTGTTTTGATGGCCGCGGTGGTGTAGTCAACCAGGACGGTGGCTGGTACTTCGCTCATGACCAGGTGCCTTTTTACTACTGGGTGTAATCCATCTCGAAATCACGCGATGCATACGTTGTCTGTGTACGGGAGATCTGCTTTGATTCGTTGCAATTCCGCCCAGTAGGTTGCTGCTGTCCGGTTTCCCTGCTGGATTTTCTGGAACTTTTCAAAGGCTATTTCCTCGGCATCTACCTGGCCGAAGGCGTGCTTCATGTTAGTTTTCAGTTCTTCCCATGTTAGGTTGATTCCTCCCTCCTGGTTCAGGAAGGTTTCCACCCAGTTCCATGCCACCCCCCGGAGTAGGGAGGATGCGTATCCCGTTTTTTTCTCATCGTCGTCGAATCGATTTCCCTCTGTTCTAAACTTCAGCTCGCACTGGGCCAGGAACGTTTTGAATTTTGCTTTTTCTCCTTCAAACAGTTCGGGGTCCCAGAGCTTTGGGTAGCTGGGCTGCAGCTGTCTGTCGCGTGCCGCTAGAAGGGCCTGCAACATTTCCATTGTCAACAGGTGGGGTCCTTCCGTCATTCTTCTTGTCTGTTCTGGTGACTCGGGGGTCTGTAACCTGGATCTTTGCTCTGGGGTTACTGGACTGGGTGCTCGCTGGTCGTCAGGGACGTCCCTAAATTCGCTCAGGTTCAGGGGGTTCGGAGACTCCACCGTGTTTTCTTGTTGCTGCGTCAGGTGTCGATAGGGAGACGCAATCTAGTGTCAAGATCCTGCCTTGACTACTCCATGCTGCTCGACAGGTAACGTAGGCTCGGTTGTTGGTGGCAAGCTCGTGATCACACTTCCGGTGTACTCACGCTCCGCTTGTAGTCACACATCCGGCGTACTCATGCGCCGCTCGTAGTCACACTTCCGACGTACTCACGCGCAGCTCATAGTCACACTTCCGGCGTACTCACGTGCCACTCGTAGTCACACTTCCCGTGTACTCATGCACAGCTTGTAGTCACACTTCCGGCATACTCACGCGCCGCTCGTTATCTCGCCGTATCCGTCACGCCCGGCGTGATCTTGTCACAGTCCTCTCACACGCCTTCCGTGCGCTCGTTGTTCTTACGGTATCCGTCACGCCTTGCATGGTCTCGTCGCAGTGTTCCTACACGCCTTGCGTGGGCTCGTTGTTCTTATCGGGGTGGTGGTCGCAGCGCCGGTTCATGGGTAGAGAGAGGTAGGTCTGTGGAGAGAGATAATATGCAACTTCAATCTATTACGCTCAGCACTACAGGCTATCTGCGCTCCTCCTCACCATACCACACCCATGGGGCTCCCATCTTTCCCAAACCACCAACAAAGTAAACATACAAAGGAAATTTTTGCGAATCAATCAAGCAGGTAGCGCGACATAGAAGCATTGAAGGGGAGTGAGACAACGGTAAAGCAAATCTTCTCCACCACCCCTTCCCCATTCATGCATACAAATCGTGGTATATCAAGGCTCGAAGGCATTGAAGTCAGGCTCAGACGAGTCGGAGTCGCAGGTGTCGCTGCAATCAAAGAGGTTGTTGTTGTTGTTGTCGAATCGCAGATGAGAGGAATAGCCGAGGCCAGTTTTCCGCAGGAATTGGCGCAGTGGTTGAGTGTTTTGAGGTGTGGTGAGGAAGGCTGGGGTCTGGATATCACCAGTGGTAGAAAGGAGCAGGGTAGCTCGCTGTCTTGCCAGCAGTGGACAGTCCTGTAGGAGATGGTGTGAGGAGTTGAGGTCGAGCCCACATGGACATGGGTCTGCAGTGATGTTGGGTGGTGAGTCGTTAGGTGAGCAGTTGCAGAAAACCCTCCATATCGCTTGGGTGTCGGCCCAGTCAACCCCGTGTAGGTTTGTAGGGAACTTGAAGCATGGGTTGGAAAGGGGTAGTTCGTTCTTCCAGCATGCAAGAAATTCAGCTCGCGCCTATGTCAGCAGCCAGGTTTTCATAGTTAGTGCAAATTGGCAGGGTGTCTTCGAGGATGCTCCAAGTTTGGCAAGTGTATCAGCCCTCTCATTGCCACGGATGTTGCAGTGTGAAGGGCACCACATAGTGAAGTTCTTCCAACCCAGGAGTTGAAGGGTTTCGATGATTTCGAGTGATCGCCGTGTGTATTCGTGGTTGTGCTTGTTGAATCTGAGCGTATCGATAGCTGCCTGATTGTCCATACAGATGAATACTGTTGTGGGTGGTACCGCAGCCATAAGGAGAGTGGTAACTGCCTCTTGAACTGCATGAAGTTCAGCGTCGTATACCTCAGCTCAACTTCCAAGATGACATCTTCCTTCAGTTAGCCGGTGCAGTTGTTGGTCTCCAGAATGGTAGATTGCCCATCCACAGCCAACAGCTCCATTGTCGAGTTTGGAACCATCTGTATATCTGGTAATCATGTGGTCGGGTAGTGTCTCCAGCCATCTGTTGTGTAGTTGTTTCGGCTTTGTTGTTTTGTCGGGATTTGGAGATGTGATTGTTGCGGCCCCTTATGCAGTTGTAGTTGTTGTACTATCCTCCAGCTTGCCAAGCACAAGATGCTTGCTAAGACTGTAGAGATGGTGAAGTACTGGGAGGTTGTCATGGGTATTTGGTTCAGCTCGTGGAGGGCCAAACGCATGGTGGGTTGGCAGGAAGTGAAGTCGAATGGCATATCGTAGTGAGAGATAATCCAGATATACCTCCATTTGTGGTAGATGAGAAAGGGTGATGAGGTTGGTGGTTCTTGTGTTCAGTGGCAATCCGGTAATCCATCGTGCAACAGCATTGTAGGTTGTTCGAAGTGTTGCCGTTACTGTCGGAGTGGCAGTCCACCAGGCTGGTGATGCCCAGAACATGGCAGGAAGGATCGCCGTCATTGCGAGATGGTGGGCGATGTGGGCTGGAATGCCATGTGATCGGTGTCGTAAAAAGTTCAGGCTTCCCAGGATCTTGTTTCCACAAGCGGCGGCCATTGTAGCATGGTATGAGAATGAAAGAGATTCATCGATAAATATCCCCAGGTATTTAATTTGTCGTTTGGCAGTAATAGTGGTGTTGAGTATTCGGAGTGGCGGGTGTGATGCAAGACTGTGGCGTTTGTCTTTGCTGGTCAGTGGGAGACAGTAGAGTAGTTCCGTTTTGGAGGTTGCAAAGGTGACTCCAAGGTGTGCTCCTTTCTCCAGATGTTGTTCCGTTCGTTCTTTGAGGAGTGTGTTGACCTTTGAAATTGTCCACAACATTTGCACCATACACACATCATCCACATAGGAGGTATCCACGGCATCGGAGTGGTAGTTGTCTTTTTCTAGCATCGCATTGCTGTATATGAGGAAGAGGATAGGTGAGATTGGTGATCCTTGCGGGAGGCCACATCGGTATGGCTGTGGTTCTTCAGATTGCTGATCAAATCCAAAGGCAATTTTTCGATCGGTATTGAATGCTGCCACCCATTTCATGAGGTATAATGGCATACAGCGTTGTTCCATTACCTCTATGAGGGTTGATGGGTGGACCTGGTTGAACGCACCCTCAATATCGTGTGTCAGGACTGCTGGTCATGGGGGTTTCCTGTTGGTGGTTTTCTTCTTGCTGATGCAGTTGGCAATAGGTGTAATTGTTCGAAGAAGAGCATCAATTGCAGAATTCTCAGGTTGGGCTCCCATCTGCGATGGATGTGTTGCACCACACATCAGGGCCATTTGGGACAGTCGCTTTGCCACAATTGATTCCAGGAGTTTTCCAAAGCATGACAGGAGTGAAATTGGGCGGTATGATTTCGGATGTAAGTAGGACTTCTTTCCAGGTTTGGGGATAACAACACAGTTGGCAGTTTTCCATTCCGGTGGATGCACAGCATATGCAAGACATGCAGTGAAGAGGTGCGGGAGAATTTGTGGCACCGCTTCGTTGAAACATTGCAGTGTGTTGTAAGTGATCTTGTCTGGTCCAACTCAGGTGCCATACTTCAGGTGAATAATGGCCAAGTGAGTCTCTGCTCTGGTGACTTGTCTTGTCTGTTGGCGTAGGTCTTTTGAGGAGGTAAGGAGATTTTGTGGAAGTGAAGGTCGCAGTACAGTGTTGACTGTAGGGAAAGGTGGGTTTCGTAGGATGTCATAGTTTCCCTTGAAGTCCGACTGTCCATCAAGTGGTGGAATTGGTTTGTGGTGCGTATTGTGATGTTGGATCATTTTCCAGACTGTTCGAGTTGATGTGGCTTCGAGTTGGTGGATTCGATATGCCGTTTTGGCGTTGCGTACCATTGTTGTCCACTTGTGGCGTTTGCATTGACTGTCCTTGAGGTTCATATCGGTAGGTTGCAATCAGGCTCTTCTATCAGCACGTTTGACACTCTGCTTTGCCAGTGTGAGGCTGTGATTCCACCAGGGTGCTTCTGATTTCCGCGGCATCTTCATGGGAACCACAGCATCGACTGCTTGGTGGATAAGCTTGGTGACGTTTGTAACTGCACGGAGGGTATCTTCTGGTCCTTGGAGTTGTGAGAGGTCCATCTTTGTTGACTGAATCTTTGTGTCAAAGATTCTCCAGTCAGCCTTATACCAGCATCGACGGGGGAATGTTCGTGCTTCGGCGGATGGTAGTGCCAGTGTGACCGTGAGGGTGCTGTGATCGGAGGTGGTATCGTGATCAACTGCCAGTGATAGGATAGATCGAGTTGTTGCTCCACAGGAGAGGCAGAGGTCGATTGTTGAAGGGTTGCCTCCATTTCTGGGATGGTGGGTCGGTATTGCTGGTTCATTTTGGAGGTGAAAGTTGTTTTCTTCAAGCCAGTTCGCAATGGTGTGGCTTGCAGGGGAGGTACGTGTGGTCCGTGGGAGAGGGCCCTGCCACCATGGGTGGTGTGCGTTTAAGTCTCCCATCAGGAGACAGTCTGCTGGTAATGTGAGTGCTGGGAGAAGGGCAGCCACTGGCTCCAGGCGTCCTGGTGAGTAAAGGTTGAAAAGAGTGAAGGTATTCGTTTGTCCATTCCATGAGGAAGTGATGGTGGTAGCTAGATGAGTCCTTTGAAGTGAAGAATGTTGAAGCGGTCAATCCAGGTATTTGTCGAACGTATGTAATGCATTTGGGTTTAATTGGAGTGGGAGTAAAGGTATTGAATCCTGGTAAGGAGGGTGGTTGTCCATGTCTGTCACACCATGGTTCTTGAAGAAGGCAGATAAGGTTTTCTGGTTTTTTGGCGAAATCTTGCAATACTGAAATCGTAGTCGCTTGGCCTCTCGCACAGTTCAGTAGCTGTACAGACACGACGGCGTGTAGGGCCATTTAATCGGCTACTCCCGCCATGGGGGCGTCTCCCTGGTTGTTTGTAGTCGATTTGGTGAGGATGCGTATCTTGATTCGTTCGGGGCAATTCGGGTCGCTGGCCTTATGTGGTGCATTGCAGTTTGCACAGTGGATCGGAGGGTGTGTGCATGCCGGGTCTTTCTTGCATGTCGGGAGGGTGCACGGATGCTCTTTGGTTTCGTGGGGGCTTGTGCAGACGGCACAGCAATAGGTGTTTCGTCACAGAGCGGCAGGGTTTCCGTAGGCCTGGCAGTTGTGACATTACGTGCTCCGACTGTATGCGATATAGTCTTCCAGCTGACATTGACGGTTGCAGACAATGAGGTTCAGGCAACCAATGCTTGACTTTTTGACGTTCCCGGTAAGTGTCATGACGATTGTTGAGTTTGTTTTGTTTTCTCGTCGGTTGGCTGGGGTCAGCCACCGTGGTGTCTGGCCTTGGACAAGTTGGGGATAGTTAGTGGCAATGCTGTTAGAGATTTCGGGTAGGGAGAGGTGAGTGGGAACACCGTGAAGGAGAAACTGGCTGAAGCGTTTTCCGATTTCCACTGTCTTGCACTTCCCATAGTAGGTAAGAGCGTCTGCGATTATTGTTTTGTAGTCCTCGTAGACAATGTTGTTCTGGACGGTACTGGTGGTGAAGATGATCGTACCCCGTACCGTGACACGTGCACGAATAAACGGTGGCGCAATGACATCTTTGTTGTTGATAAGAGCAGAGTTGACATGGCGGAGTGCTGTATCAGCAGCGTTTTGTCGTGCTACATAGTCGTTTCCTGGTGTGTCGTTGTCTTTTTGCTCGCGGAAGTGAAATGACACTTCAAGTTCCACTTGTGGGTAGATCGTCAGGATGAGTTTCACTGGAGTGGGGTTCTTCTGCTTTTGCTGCCCAGTACTCTTCACAGTCTCCCAACCTCGGTTGTTCGTGACTGGTGTTGGTGGTATAGTCGAAGATTCGGTGATGCCAGAAATACCACTGGCAGTGCTGGCCCTGGCCTGGTCCTCGCTGGTGTTCTTCTTCTCTAATTTCATCATGAGAATCTTCTTGGTTGGGGCTGCAGTCGGCGTAGTTTGAGGAGGGATGGTCGACTTCTGGTTTGTAAGAAGTTGCTGCTGCATTTGAGTGATACGCGCGTTTAGCAAGCCAATTTGCTGATTGAGTTGGCTGGTGGTCTTCTGGAATGTTGCAGTAACAGACGTGGTGATTTCGTCTGTAATTCGCGCATACAGTTGCTCCATGGTGGTAGCCATGATGATTTCGAAGTCTGCCCGAATGGCTGCATGTTCGGGGCTGAGGGGAGGAGCCATCATAGGATTGAAGGTAGGGAGTTCATCATCAACATCTCCTATTGCCTGGGTCTCGGTGATGTACTGAGTGGCGTTAGATTGGAAGTCCATCTGTCCCATATCTGCTTTATCGTTATCTTCACTCTCAGAGTTGGAATTAGGGTGGCTGTCCTCACGGAGTCGCTTGGTAGACGCGCGAGCGTAACAACCTGGAGCTTTAAGAGAAGGAGGAACCGGAACGGTATCTTTTGATCCCTGGCCAGGGCCTGAGGAGAGCATGAGGGAGGCTGTGACCGTGTTGGTGATGGGTGGATACACAGAGTCCGTGATCACTGAGGGAGGGTCCGGGTGAGGGTTGAAAACAAAACTCAAGCGAATCGGCTTTCCAGCTAACGAGACTGTAGCCCGAGACGCAGGAAACGTTTTGAGGAGGTTTTTATCGAGATTGATGGTCGGGGAGAAAAGTTCTTTTCGAAAATGTGGGGGGGTTGTTGGAGAGTATACGCTTTTTTATTTCTATTGTGCTTGAGGACTACAGCCTATATGCACTCCACCTTGCCATACCACCCCCATGGGACTTCCATCTTTCCAATCCGCCAAACATAAAATCGCACCCATGAGAAGAAATCAAAACAGATATAGCAAGTGGTATGCGACGAAGGACAAGGTGAGAGGGGGGGGGGCATCGGGCAAGTAACAACCACAACAACCTATCCACCCCTTCATCCCGTTCGTCATTTTTCATTTCATGGTTCGAAGGCGCCAAAGTCTGGCTCGGGCGAATCCGAGTCCGAGACTCCATCTCCCTCCGAGGGTGTAGGCTGCCTGTCATAGGAGATGTTTATAGTGTGGCCGAGTCCGGTAGCTCATAAGAAGTTTCGCAGACCCAGCCCGTTTGCCGGATTCGTGAGGAAGGTGAGAGATTCCAGGTCGCGGCTAGTCGAGAGTCGCATCCGTGAGCATTTTTGCGCGAGAAGGGTACAGTCCCGTAGGAGGTGGTGGGAGGTATGCAGGTCCTGTCCACATGGACATGGGTTGGCAGTTTTGTTCGGGTGTGGGTCGGACGGTGATCTATTTCTGAAAACCCACCAAAGTGCACGTGTGTCTGCCCAGTCAACACCGTGCAGGTGAGTCGGGAAGGTAAATGATGGGTTAGAGAGAGGTAGTTCCTGTTTCCAGCGCTGGAGGAGCTGAGCTCTTGCCTGTGCCTGCAACCAAACTTTTGTGGTGATGGTGTGTTGACATGGGACTGGAAGGGACATTCCCATTTTTGCAAGTGTATCGGCACGTTCGTTTCCCATGATGCCGCAGTGGGAGGCGCACCACACCGTACCGACTGTCCAGCCAAGTGATCGGAGTTGTGCAATGTATTCAAGAATGTGCCGCACGTATTCATGGTTGTCTTTGTTGAAATGGAGAGTATCAATTGCAGCCTGGTTGTCAATGCAGATGAAAGCTGTGGAGTGGGGGATTGTGGTGGTGAGGAGAGCTGTTGTGGCTTCCTGCACGGCATGTAGTTCGGCGTCATAGATTTCGGCCCGGCTGCCGAGATGACAGCTTCCTTCCTTGACTCGGAAGAGTTGCTGGTTCCCAACATTGTAGATTACCCAACCACATCCGGTCGCCCCACTGTCAAGCTTAGAGCCATCAGTGTATATGACGATGGTGTGGTCAGGAAGTGAGCCGATCCAGTTTCCATGCAGTTCTTGGGGGGATGTTGTTTTATCGGGGTTAGGAGAGGTGGTTTTCGGTATACCATCAGCGGTGGGGGTGGATGTACGATCTTCGAGTTTTCCCACGATCAGGTGTCTGCTAAGATCGTGGAGGCAGTGAAGACCGGGAAGGTACTGGTGTGCTGCTGGATCTGGGTGTGGCTGGCCGAGAGCGTGGTGTGCAGGTAGGAAGTGGAGTCGAATTGCAACACGTAGGGAGAGATAGTCGAGGTACGCCTCCATTGGGGGAAGGTGAGCCAGTGTGAGAAGGTTGGTAAGTCGGGTGTTGTAAGGTAGGCCTGTAATCCACCGTGCTATCGCATTATAGGTGCGTTTCAGGGTGGAAGTTACCATCGGAGTACCACTCTACCATGCCGGAGATGCCCAGAACATTGCTGGCAGTATGGCCGTAAATGCCAGGTGGTGTGCAACATGCACCGGGATACCTCGTGACCGGTGTCGTAGGAAATTGAAGCTGCCGAGTACCTGGTTTCCTTGACTGGCAGCCATAGATGCATGGTAGAGGAAGCTGAGAGATTCGTTGATATAAACGCCCAAATATTTCATCTGACGTTTTGGTATGATGGTGGTATTCATGACTCTGAGGGGAGGATGGGAGGAGAGACTGATGTTTTTGTGTTTGCTGTTGAGGGGGAGGCAGTAGAGGAGTTCCGATTTGCTTGGTGCGAATGTAAGTCCAAGGTGCAGGCCACGGTTGAGGTGTTGATTGGTTCTGTCTTCCAGAAGGGTATTGGCTTTGGCTATACTGTGTGACATCTGTATCATGCAGACATCGTCAACGTATGATGTATCGGTAGCGTCCGTTGGAGAATGTTGCTTCTCTAGCATAGCATTACTGAAGATGAGGAAGAGGATGGGAGAGACAGGGGAACCTTGAGGGAGGCCACACTGGTAGGGCTGCGGATCTTCAGACTGTTGATCAAAACCAAAGGCAATTTTTCGATCTGTATTGAAGGCTGATATCCAGTTGGTCAGGTACGTTGGCAAACGTCTTTGGTGCATAACTTCCTGCACTGTTGACAGGTGGACCTGATTGAAGGCCCCTTCAATGTCGTGTGTAAGCACAGCTGGACGTGGTGCACCTTTCTTGGCGGTCTTCTTCTTGCTGATGGCAGTGGCAATCGGAGTAATGGTACGGAGGAGTGCATCTACTGCAGAGTTTTCTGGCTGTGCACCCATTTGGAAGGGGTGGGTGGCACCACATCTGAGAGCTGTGCTGGTAAGTCTTCTGGCCGCAATGGACTCCAGCAGTTTTCCGAAACAGGACTGCAGTGAAATGGGCCGGTAGGACTTCGGGTGGGTATAGGATGGTTTGCCTGGTTTCGGAATAATGACACAGTTGGCAACCTTCCATTCTGGTGGGTGGACCGAGTGAACCAGGCAAGCCTCAAATAGGAGGGGAAGGATTCTGGGTGCTGATCCATGGAGGTAACGGAGCATAGTGTAGCTGATTCCATCAGGACCGACTGATGTACCGTACTTCAGATGCATGATAGCAAGAGACACTTCGCGGATAGTGACTGGGTATGTCTGTTGATACATGTCGAGTTTTGAGGTGAGGAAGTTGGGTGGGAGGGGTTAGCGGGGTAGGTTGTTGACAGCGGGGAAAAGAGCGTTCCGGAGTGAGGCACATTTGGCCTTAAAGTCAGGTTGACCTTCCACTGGTGGAATGGGGCAGTGGTGCGTGTTGTGGCAGCGGATGGTTTTCCAAATGTTTTTGGAATTTGTGGATTGTAGCTGCTTGATACGGTGTGCAGTCTTGGCCACCCGTATCATAGCCGTCCAGTGTTGGTGTTTCGTCTGACTGTCTTCTCGGTTTGCTGTTGAAGGATTGAGTTGAGCCCGTCTGTCAGCCCTCTTGACAGACTGTTTTGCAAGCGTTAAACTGTGATTCCACCATGGTGCTTTAGGTTTTCTTGAATGACCTGAGGGCACTGCCGCGTTGATGGCATTGTGGAGTACAGTTGTGATGTTGGTGACAGCTCGCAAGGTATCCTCTTTACCTTGCAGATTCGTGAGATCAATACCTGTAGAGCGGATATGTTCTTCGAAGGTTTGCCAGTTTGCTTTGGCCCAGTTGCGTCGGACAGTAGTAGCAGGAAGAGTAGAGGGAAGTGCCAGTGTGACTGTGATGGAGCTGTGGTCCGAGGTGGTATCCTGGTTTGTTGCCAGTGAGATGATGGAGTTGGTAATGCCGCCACGAGAGAGACAGAGGTCAATAGTTGACGGGGTGGTTCCATTTCTAGGATGGTGGGTAGGCAATCCAGGTTCGTTATGTAGTTGAAAGTTGTTGGATTCAAGCTATTCTGCGAGGCTGTAGCTTCCTGCTGATGTTCGTGCCGTCGGAGGAAGTGGACCTTGCCACCATGCATCGTGTGCATTTAGATCTCCCATCAGGATACATTCTGTTGGAACTGGGATGGTTGGCAGGAGTCGGGCAACTGGCTCTGGCCGGCCTGGGGAGTAGAAGTTAAACAGGGTGAAGGTGGTAGTTTTGGAATTCTGAGTTGAGGTAATGGTGGCTCCCAGGAAAGAATCCTGAGCTGTGAAAGTCGTAGTTGCAGTGAGTCCAGGTGTGCGACGAACGTATGTCACATATTGGGCTTGAGGGGTGTTGGAGAGAAGGTATCGAAGTCTGGTAATGTGGGTGGGTGACCATGTCTGTCGATCCACAGTTCTTGCAGTAGACAGAGGAGGTTTTCATTTTTCCACGCAAAATCCTGTAATGCTGAAATAGTCGTTGCTTGGCTGCGAGCACAGTTCCACCTATGGCGCGCAATATCGCGATGACATTACAGCTGGGGTGCGTGCAGGTGCCCACCGTGAAACAGACGCAAAGAGGCCTGGATGCGCCCCGGGGCCGCGCCAGCTGCTTTCCCATATCCCTCCAACCACAACCACATAATTAATAAATTGTTCCTACATAAGAAACGTTAGATAACTATCTGGAAAATCGATTTCTGGCACCGGGTTAAGGGAAAAAAATTGGGGGTTGTGTGGTTAGCTGCCAAGGTGGCACAGCATGATTTTACGGAAAAATTTACTTATCAATGGGGGAATTATAGTATGGAGAAGGGATTATCGGACGAAGCACGACTGGAAAGTTAGACTTGCTATTTAGCAAGTTAAAACACTTTTTTTTTATCAACCTTGAGCCATTTTGGTCAATGGCCAAAGTCAATTTTCTTCAATGACTCAAGTCAATTTCTTGAATGACTTCAGTCAATTTTTGGGAATGATTGGAATCAATCTTCCGGAGTGACTCGAGTCAATTTTGTAGAATGACTAGAGTCAATTTTCTTGGATTACTGGAGTCAATTTCTTGGATGATTCGAGTCAATTTACTTGGGTGACAAGAGTCAATTTTCTTGAATTACTGAAGTCAATTTTCTTGGATGACGAGTCAATTTTCTTGGATGACTCGAGTCAATTTTCTTGAATGACTCGAGTCAATTTTCTTGAATGATCTGAGTCAATTTTTTTGAATGACCCAAGTCAATTTTCTTCAATGACCCCAGTCAATTTTCTTGAATGACTCGAGTCAATTTTCTTGAATGACTCGAGTCAATTTTCTCGCATGACAAGAGTCAATTTTCTCGAATGACTCGAGTCAATCTTTGGGAATAATTGGAGTCAATCCTTCCCTGCCCCACCGCCGATCCACCCTCGACCGGCGCTGTTGACTCCAGCGAGCCACCCAAAGTCTAGTTTGTCTATTTATTGGCTCGAGCCGGGAAGACCGGCGCAAACAGAGAGAAAAGGCACTGCTCACTCCAAATTATCCGACCCGCCACACCACCCTTATCTTTTAGCACACCCCGAATTTGATTGTCTGTGAATTCGGGCTATCTATAGGTATTGAGGTAAGAACCGATCAATTCGACTCACCAGCATCGTCTCTCACTCGGTTTTACGCTGCCGGTCATGGGGTCTCGCTCGCGACGTTCCGACCCACCGGGCTCATAACCTGTGAAAGGTTACGGTATACAGATATATGGGTAGAGATGGCAGACAGTAGATTCGGTGATGCTCTCTTGCCAGGTGGCAGAGATATCTATATATTCATGCTCGTCTCCGACTTCCTCCGTGCCCCGTTTCACCGCCACCTCGCCGCCATAGTCTAGATAGGCTTCATGCGAGTATGATAAAACAAAAAAGTTTCACCGCCACCTCCGCGTTGGGTGGCCTCGCGGGATCGAGTCCGCACCCGTACAACCCCGCCCCTCCGCACGGACACCACCCTCTTATGCATTGGCGTTCCGCATGGACACCGCTCCTATAAATTATAGATTGATGGTGTCGCCTCATCTCCCCATTTTGACACTATGCCCGCACCCAGATCCATTGCGAACATCTAGCCAGACGAGGACCCAATTGGGGACGTGGGTGCCGACGGCAGGACCCAGGGCGAGGAGCGCAGAAGGGAGGACGAGGACTCCGGCCCAGGGGACTGCGAGGACCTGGACGAAGAGAAGAACGAGGAGGATAAACAGGAGTAAGGGCGCGGAGGATGAACAGCGGGTGGCGGGAGAGAAGACTGTTCTCCTTGGAGGGCAATACAAGTTTCTTCTCTGCCCCAACACCCACCAGAGCTAGGTCCGTAACTATACTACGAGGCGTCTTGCTGACAGCCATCTCGCCAGCCGGCGTCTCGATCTCGATGCTCACCGGAG
>Ga0307516_10005366_pt1 | contig 15404 bp, 9 predicted proteins | sample 19_EM_MG_FD_203310 | JGI IMG/M metagenome (GOLD analysis project Ga0307516, IMG submission 203310) | Populus trichocarpa ectomycorrhiza microbial communities from riparian zone in the Pacific Northwest, United States - 19_EM | ecosystem: Host-associated > Plants > Roots > Unclassified | place...
CCTGAGCCTGCACGCCGGCGACCTGGTCGCGGCCGAAGCGCTCGGCGAGGACCACAACGACGCGCTGGCCGCCTTCCGGTGGGAACGGCTGGCCGGCGAACGGCCGCGGGAGGCCCAACGGTGAAGACGACCGTCCTGCACGGTGGCACCCTGATCGACGGCCAGGGCACCGATCCGCGGCACGGCGTCGACATCGTCATCGAGGGAGACGCCGTCCGCGAGATCGTTCCCTCGCGGCCCGCCGACGCCTACGGCACGGTCGTCGAGATCGTCGACGCGGCCGGCGCCCTGGTGATTCCCGGCCTGATCAACAACCACACCCACGGCACCGCGTACGGGCCGCTGTTTCCGAGCGGCCATGCGGGACTGCCGCACCGGCAGGTGCTGGCCAACCTCGACCGGCACCTGCTGGAGGGTACGACGACGGTGCTCTGCGTGGACGGCTTCGTCACCGCCGAGGCGCTGGCCGACACGGACGGCGCGCACCCGGTGAACGTCAAGCTCGCCTCGTGCAACACCCCGTCCTGCCTGCGGGCGGCGACCATCGCCGACGGCGGCGGCCTCGCCGCGGCCAACCGGGCCTTCACCGCGCGGCACGCGGTGGCGGCCGGCGCGGTCGCGCTCGGCGAGATCGGTGCGGGGCACACCCTCGGCGGTGGCGGTGCGAGCTACATGTACATCCCGGCCGAGGTCCAACGGCGTACGGGCCGGACCATCACACCCCGGCAGGCGAACGCGCTGAAGGTCGCGGTGTTGGGCCGGCACATCGCGGTGTCGGCGTTCGATCCGGCCGCGGTCGAGGTGGCGTTGGCGGACGCGGGGCTGCTCGGCAGGCTGACGGTCGAGGACACCCGGGCGATCGTCTCGGACATCGTGCTGCCCGCCTTCGACGTCGCTTTGCACGGCCTCGCCGAGGCTGCCGATCAGGCCCGCGCGGCGGGTGTCCCGGTGCTGGTGCACAACGCCGCGGCGTCGATGACCCAGGTCGCCGCCATCGCGAAGACCGGCGTGACGCTGATCGCCGGGCACTCCAACCATTCGAGCTTCGAGCTGCGCGAGGCCGTCGAGCACGCCGAACGGCTCAAGGAGCTGGGTGCGGTCGTGGACGTGTCGACTCTGGACACCTTCGGCGCGCAGCGGCTCACCACGGGTCCCGAGTTGCTCTACGCGATGTTCGCCGCGGGGGTGGTCGACACCATCTCGACTGACTACGCGGGCGGCCACCACGACCCGATCCTGCTGGCGATCGACCGGTCCACCAAGGCCGGCGTGGTGCGCCTCCCGGCGGCCGTCGCCATGGCGACCGCCAACGTCGCCGACGCCATCCCGGGAGTGGCACCCCGGCGCGGCCGCGTGGTGCCGGGCGCGATCGCCGACCTGGTGCTGACGGACCCCGCGCAGCTCGACCGGGTCGGGACCGTCATGATCGGTGGTGACATCGTGGTCCGGGACGGGAGGCGCGTGGGTGAAGAGAGCCACTATCGGTGACGTCGCCGCGCACGCCGGTGTGTCCACGGCGACCGTCTCCCGGGTGCTCAACGGCGGCGCAGTCACCGCGACGACCGCCGCCAAGGTGTGGGCGGCGGCCGCCGCTCTCGAATACACCCCCAACGCGCTCACCAAGAGCATCTTCGCCGGGCGTTCCCCCACGATCGGCGTCGTCATCCGGGACCTGAGCAGCCCGTTCTATCTCGACCTGATCCGCGGCGTCGACGAGGTGGCCACCGCCGCCGACAGTCTCGTCATGTTCGCCAACACCTTCCGGGACGCCGACCGCGAGGTCGCGCACGTGCGGACGATGGACGAGCACCGGGTACGCGGGCTGATCATGACGACCGGCGAGTCGGCCGACGGCCGCACCCGCCGGATGGCCGAAAGCGGCGTGCCGTGCGTGATCGTCGCGCGCACCGTACCGGACCCGCCGCCCGGCCTGCACTCGATCAGCCTGAACAACATCGAGGCCGGCCGGCTGATGGGCACGCACCTGTCGGCGTACGGGCGAACGGCGGTCGGCGTCGTCACCTCGGGGCGCCGGCCCTCGCAGGTCGAGCGGACGCTGGGGTTGCGGCTGGCGCTCGCCGAGCGGGGCCTGCCGTTGCCACCGGAAGCGGTGGCCGTCGCGGACAGCGAGACGGAGGTGGGCGCCGCGATCGACGCGCTCTTCGCCCGCGCACACGAGCGGCAGGCGCCGGTGGACGCGATCGTCTGCACCACCGGCCGGCTGACTGTCGCTGTCCATTCCGCGTTGACCGCCCGCGGCCTGACGGTCCCCGACGACATCGCCTTCCTCACGATGGACGACTTTCCGTGGGCGACCGCGCTCGGCATCACCGTCGTCGCCCAGCCCTCGTACGAGATGGGCCGGGAGGCGGCGAAACTCGTCGTCGAACGCCCGGACGAGTCGGTCGCGCTCGTCTTCGAACCCACGCTGATCCCCCGCACCTCGTGCGGCGAGCGGTAGGGCTCTAGCGCCAGGAAATACAGTTGGCGGGACGATGACCCCGCCAAACGCGGCCGCGACCGGCACCGCGGCACGACGCGGATCACGCAGATCCCCGGCGACGAACTCGCGCTTGAGTTCCAGACCGGCCACGAAGAAGAAGATCGCCAGGAGTCCGTCGGCCGCCCAGGACGCCACGGACAGGTCCAGATGCAGCGCTGACGGGCCGAACGAGACCTCGAGCATTGCGAAATAGCTGCCGGACCACGGCGAGTTCGCCCAGATCAAGGCGATGAGCGCCCCAGCGAGCAGCAGGGCCCCACCGATGGTTTCGTTGCGCAGGATGCCCGCGATGCGGCGGGCTTCCGCCCAGGATCCACGGCTGAAGACAGGGGCGGTCCGGCGGGATTCGGGGATCACAATGCTCCGTCTTTCGGGGTCGGGTCAGCCAATTGCCGACCAGACTTCCCGGCGTACCGCCTTTCATTCTAGTGGTTACGGTCGCAGGCGCGCGTCCTGACGACCGACGTGACCTGCACAACCCCTCCGGTCCTATCGATGCCCGCTGTGCCGGTCTAGGTGGCGAGCTGCTGCGGGATCCACACTGACACCGTGGGCCGTTGCCCGTCCTGGTGCCAGGCGGCCACCCCGCGACGCCGACCACGGCTGTGGACGATGACGCTGCGGCCGAGGCATCAGGATCAGCCGAGCGGGGTTGACCACTACCAGCTTGTGGATGTGGCCGAGCAGGGCGAACAACACCTCGGCGGATGCGCGGGCGGCAAACTCCTTGATGCGGTCGTCCTTGTCGAAGTTCGCGTGGTCCATCACGCCCTTGGCGACCAGCCACTGCGGAACCTCGCGCTCGTGTGCCACGGTCGCAATCGTCGCCGCCTCCATCTCGAGCGCCAGGATCTTGCGTACGCCCATGTCCTTGAGCTGAGTCATCGACCTGTTGAGGCAGGTCCTGGCGCAGATGCCGCGACGGTCGGTCCTCTCCAGCCGCACCGCCGAAGCCGAGTTCGAGGTGGATTACCCAACAGAGTCGTCGGGGTAGACAAACGGAAGGTTTCCACGCCAAGCTATGACGCCCCGGCGCGACGCTGCCCCGGGCGCCGAGTACCTATCCGGAGGGTCCATGTCCGCCGTCGTGCTCGGACGGAGTCGGTGATCCAATACACCATCCAAGCCAAGAGAGGCTTCTGCCGGCGGCTCGACCAGGACTGGCCCGACCTCGCCGACCTCTGCCAGATACCTCGGCACACCATCGCGAAATTTCCGCGAGGCGAGGAACCGCGCCACGTCTGGGATCACCTTGAGGTGCGGGAGCAGCTGCACTGGCTCGAGGATTTCCTGGCGGAAATCGGCCGGGCCGACCTGGCGGACCTGTTGCGGGAGGGCCGGGTCGCGCCGGCCTCCCCAACCCGGGTCGAGATCGACGTCGTCAGCACGGTCACGTTCGACCTCACCGAAATCAAGCGCCGGATCATGCGTACGCTCGAGGAGCGGATCGCCGGAATCGTCGCATTCGCCGTCCCGTACGGCGACGGGTTCTTCGTGACGAATCTGTGTGACTATCTCGCGTCGTTCGTCGACGGAACTGCCCGCAAGCCGTCCTTCGGCCTCAACGCGGAGATGCCGCCGGCCCGGATCGTTCCGTCGATCGCGGCCTATCGCGAGGAGCTCGACTCCGCCGACCTGGTGGTGCCGATCGGTGCGGATCGCGCCGACTCGGAGATGCTCGGCGATTTTCTCACCCAGTTGTCCGGCGCGATCGGCGATCTGCCGCGCCGCCTCATCCTGTTGCTGTGCGTGGCCCCGGACTTCGCCCCGATGGACGGGGTCTGCGAGCTGGGCCGGCCGGACGTCGCCCGGGAAGACATCAGGGACTGGCTGCAGATCCGGCAGGACGCCCTGAGCAGCCACGCGAAGCAGCGAATCCCGGCGTCCGCGATCGACCGATGGGCCTACCTGGTGGCCGAGCGCGGGGCGGACGGCTTCGACGGTCTCGACTTCCGCGGTGTCCTCGACGGATTCGAGTCGACTCTGCGGAAGTTCCGCGCCGACCCGGACAGGTTTCTGCTCTCCCTCACGAAGGAGGGTTGATCGTGCCGAAGCGGAGCTCCCCACCGGTCGTGCCGTTTCCGCGGGATCGTGGCGACCAGCGCACGTATCGACTGACGGACAAGTTGCCGGCCGGCACGCCCGGCGCCATCCCGCAGCCGGCCCACGATGTTACCCGCGAGCCCTACCACGTGACCCCCGAGGTGGCGGACGCGGTGAACCTGGCGATCGCGCTCGGCCGGCCGCTGCTGGTCCAGGGCGATCCCGGCGTCGGCAAGACCGCGCTGGCCAAGGCGGTTGCCGACAATCTAGAACTGCCGCTCGAGCGGGCGTACATCAAGTCGACCAGCCGGGCCCAGGACCTGCTGTACACCTTCGACGCCGTACGCCGGCTCTATGACCTGCAGAAGCCGTCGGCCCTGGCCGAGGCGGTGGAGCTCGATCCGGCCCGCTACCTGCAATTGGGCGCGCTGGGCCGGGCGATCGTCCGCTCCCGGAGCGAACAGCAGTCGGTCGTGCTGATCGACGAGATCGACAAGGCCGACATCGACTTCCCGAACGACCTGCTGCGCGAGCTCGACGAGCTGGCGTTCGACGTGCCCGAGGTGCCGGCGTTCGACGGCCGGGCGAACCGCAAGCTGCGGCCCGTCGTGATCATCACGAACAACGAGGAGCGCAGCCTACCGGCAGCCTTCCTGCGGCGCTGCGTCTTCCACTACATCGAGTTCCCCCACGAGCGCGACATTCTCGACCGCATCCTGGCCATGCACGACATCGAGCGGGACGACCTGCGCTACGAGACCACCAGCATGGTGCTTGAGCTGCGCGGGCTGGGGCTGAGCCGGCCGCCCGGTCTCGGCGAGCTGCTCGACTGGGCGGGCTACCTCGAAACGATCGGCGCCGGGGCGGAGGCGGCCGGTCGTCTCGCGCACGCCGGCGCGCTGCTCAAGACCCGGGACGACCGGGATCGCGTACGAAAGGCGCAGCTGGGCACGTGAGCCCGTTGCCACCCTTCGTCTGGCAGCTCATCGACCGCCTCCGGCGGCGCGGGCTCGTCATCGGCGTTGACGACTGCGCCGCGTTGCGCACGGCCCTGGCCGCCGGGCTGGGGCTGCGCTCGGACGAGGCGCTGCGCAACGTCTGCATCTCGCTGTGGGCCAAGTCCACCGAGGAGGCCGAGCTGATCGCCACGGCCTTCGACGGGCTGGGCGAGGAGTTGCCGCGGTGGAGCGTCGATGAGGACGACGAGTGGGAGGACGAGGAGGACGACGGCACCGATGGCGTCGCGCCGGCCACCCCCGCGCGGCTGGACAGGCCGTCCGCGCCGACCCCGGAGGCGTTGCGGGCCGAGGAGCTCGGCACCGGCGTCAGCCCGCTGCCCGACCTGGGCGGCAGCGACACCGGGCTGTTCCTGACACCGCGGTTCCCGCTGCCGGCCCGGGAGATCGCCCAGGTCTGGCGGCGACTCAACCGGCCCAGCCGCACCGGGCAGGCCATCGAGGTCGACGCCACTGCGACGCTCGACCGGCTGGCCCGGTCCGGGGTGGCGACCCCGCCGGTGGTGGTGCCCCGCCGCGGCAACCAGTCGACCCTGCTGATCCTGCTCGACCGGGACGGCTCGATGAGCCCATACCACGGCTTCATCGAGCATGTCGTGCAGGCGATCGGGTCGCTCGGCCGGCTGAGCGGGGTGACAGTGCGGTACTTCCACGACGTGCCGGGGACCAGCCCCGACCGCGGTGTGCTCGCGGCCCGGCGGGACCGGCTGAATCCGCGGATCGACGACGTGCTGGGTGAGGTGCGGCCGTTGCCGGCGGTGCGCGTCTACCGCGATCCGCGGCTGGTCGGGCCGGACCGGCTCGAAGCGGCCGACCTGGCCCGGTTCACCAGCGCGGTAGTGGTGAGCGACGCCGGCGCGGCCCGCGGGCGCTACGACGGTGACCGGCTGGTCGACACCGTCGCGCTGGGCCGGTTGCTGCGCCGGTTGCCGCGCTGCACGGTCGCCTGGCTGAACCCGGTGCCGCCGCGCCGCTGGGCCGGCACCACCGCCGATCAGGTGGGCCGGCACCTGCCGATGTTCCCGCTCACTCGGTTCGGCATGACGCTGGCCGTGGACGCGTTGCGCGGCCGGCCGCCGGCCCTGGAGCACCCGCTGTGACGACCGTCGGCCAACTCGCTATCGCGTCCCGCCGGCTCGCCGCGGCGGTCGAGCACCTGCCGCCGGGCGGCATCGAGCTGGCGTATCACGCCGCGGTGCCGGTCGTGGTCGACCCGGACCTGCTGCACCTGATCCGGCTGAACTTCCTGGTCGATGCGGACGTCGCGGTGTCGTACGAGACCGAGGCCGCGCTGCTGCTGTCGCCACTGTTCCGCGAGATGGCGAGCGGGCTGTTCGAGATCGACCCGGACCTGCGCAACCTGCTGCTGCTCGGCCTCAACAGCGCCTTCCCGCACGGCCGGGTGGAGGAGGTGGCCCTGCTGCTGTACCGATACACCCTGAAACCCGGCGCGTGGGGCCAGTTCCCGTCGCTGTCCCGGGCCCAGCACCTGACGGCCTATTTGCTGCTCGATCCGGCCGGTTGCGCGCGGTGGCTCGACCGGAACCAGGCGTCGGCCGGGTTCGATCCCGAGCTGGACGAGAAGTGGTTCGTGGCAATGCGCCAGCACCGGGAGAACTACCCGCCCGCCGAGGCCACCTTCGACGGCGTGGTCGACCAGACTCTCGGCTTCGTCGACAGGGATCGGCTCACGTCGATCGGCATCCTGCGCAGCCTGGCGAAGCTGCCGGGCGCCGCCCGAGCCGCCCAGGCGCTGGGCCGACTGACCGATGAGGATCATGCGGTCGTCACGGCGGCCGGGACACCCGCTCGGGAGGTCGGGGATTCGCCGACGATGGCCCGCCGTCGGGTGCGGCGCGCGATCCGGGAGGCGCGAGAGGAAAGCGGACGGACGCAACAGGAAGTGGCCAACGTGATGGAGTGGTCGCTGAGCAAGGTCATCCGCATCGAGAACGGCGACGTAAGCATCGCCCCGTACGACCTGAGGCCGTTGCTATCGTTCGTGGGCGTCAAGGACAAGTCCGTGGTCTTCAGGTTGCTGGACCTCGCGAAAGTGGCTCGGGTCCGGCAGCGCCGATCCTGGTCCCACCAAGTGTCGTTGCGCCGCTCACTCTCGAGCGCCTACCAGCGACTGATCGAGTATGAAGCCGATGCCGCGGTCATCCGCTGCTGGACGCCGCTCATCGTGCCGGATCTTCTGCAGACCAGGTCCTACAGCAACGCGGTTCTGGGCTCGGTGCTCGAGGACGCCGACACGGAGGTCGCCGAGGCAAGGATGCTCGCGCAGACGGGCCGGCGAGACGCGTTTCTCGCCCGCAGCCCGGCACCGGCGGTCGCCGTGGTGCTCGACGAGGCGGCGGTACGCCGCCGGCTCGGCGGCGCCGACGTGCACCAGGCCCAGATGCGCGACCTGCATCGACTTATTCGTCAGCAGCGGGTCAAGGTGCGGGTCCTGCCGTTCGAGGGCTGGTCGGTCGGCCACCCGCTCGCCTTCGAGCTGCTCGAGTTCGGGGGCGGCGACGGCCAAGCCGTCTACCTTACCGACACGCGGCGCGACGAGATCATCGAGGACGCCGGGGGCGACCGCTATCGGAGGATTCACGATCGGCTGTGGCGGGCCGCGCTCGACGTGGAGTCGTCGGCGCGCATGATCGCGGAGGCCATGGACTAGGCGGCCGCTCGCACCGCCCGGTACGTCGCGAAACTCGGCCCCGGCAACCTGCAGTCCTGGTGGACCGGCGAGGTCGCCAACGTGCTGACCGACGCGCACACCGCCGTGCAAGCCGCCAAAGCCGACAACCAGATCGCCCTGGACCCTGACCTGCTCACTCAGCTCCGCGAGCGCTACGACAAAGCCGTCACCAGCGGGATCACCCACAACCGGCACCGTGACTGGCACACCGGCAACCACCCCGGATTCGCTTTGGCCGCCTGGCTGGCCACCCACGCCGAGCAGGCGCTGCGTAGCGCGCTCAGTGAGGCCCGCAGGCAGGGTCTGGTCTCGTCGAACGCGGCGTGGCGGCTGCCGCTCCCGCGCTGTGGCCGGCCGCAGGCGGTGGCGTGGACCCTGGAACGGGAGGCGTTGTGGCGGGCCACCGGAGCAACCTCACCCCTCCCCGGCGGCCCTCGGCATCCGCGCGTTGGCGGCCGGTTTCGTCGATCACCTGGCCGCGTCGTCGCGCTACGCCGTCTCCGCCGGCGGTGGTCGGCTTCGTCTCCGGCGAGGGCCACCTGTCGCTTCTCAACGACGTGCAATAGATCCTCACGAAGCTGCTGGCGCACGTCACCTTGCGATCGGCTGCCCCCACAGGTCGCGATTCTCCTGATAAGACTGAGCGGCCTGAATTTCTCTTCCTAAAATCTGGCCCGGGCATCCCTGTGCCTGGATCCGGCCGATGGTACGGGGGTACCGCCGTGTCCAAGATCAGACAGAGCATCGTGCGCGGCATGCTTGCCGCCGTCACCGGGTTGGCCGCCGTCGCCGTGCTGCCACAGGCGGCTCCGGCGGCTCCGGCCGCGGCTCCACCGCCGACGCTCGCCCAGCTGATCGAGCAGGAGCGGCAGGCCGAGGCGGCCCGGGACCAGCGGCTGTTCGCCGACGGCCCGATCGACGATTTCGAGCTCAACCGGATGCTGATCGAGGATCTCCGGGACTTCGACGAGGACGCCGAGGTGCGCGCGGCCGCGGCCCAGGTGCTGCTCACCAACGATCCGGAGGAGTTCGCCGCCTTCCTGGACAAGGCGCTCCCGGTTTACCGGGCGGCCGCCGACGAGCGGCGCAAGGAGCGTGCCGAGCAGAACAAGCGGCTGGTCCAGAAGTGGGCTGAGGAGGGCGGGCCGATCGTCCGCGAGCGCGCCGCGGCGGCCCTGGCCACCAAGAACGACAACAAGATCGCGGACTTCGTGGCGATCGGGCACGCCGCCGCCGAGGCGGCGGACAACCAGGCCGTTCTGAATGCGGCCCAGCAGGCCCAGCTGATCAAGTCGCGGGTCGAGCAGATCGTCGCGAACGGCGGGTACGAGGTGAAGAGCGCCGGCCAGGCCGCGCTGGACTCCGAGGACCCGGTGCTGATCGCCGCGTTCTACAACACCGGTTACCAGGCCGCGTCCGCCCGGGACACCGCCGCGCAGACCCAGATCCTGCAGGCGCTGGCCGCCCGGAACAAGGCCGTCGCCGACCTGGTCGACCTGGCCCAGCGGGCGACCCAGGCGGCGAACGCCCGGACCCAGATCATCACCGCCAGCGTCGACGCCACCAAGGCGCTGACGGTCACGGCGAACTCGATGGGCCTGACCGACCGCTACGCCAAGCAGGGCGACGCCATCTACCTCGCCGACCTGCCGATCCGCAAGGCCGGCGGGCAGACCCACACCGCGGACCTCAGCAAGCTGCGGGTGGACGCCTGCAACGAGGCCGTCACCACCGCCCGCAACGCCGACGTGGTGACCTCTCGGGCCGGCGTCGCCGAGACCGCCGCCCAGACGCTGACCAAGACCGGGCTCTCCACCGGCGTGGTCTGGGCCGAGGTCATGCAGGCGCAGAAGGACGCCGGCGCGGCAGCCCGGTCGGCCGCCGACACCGCCTGCAACGCGGCCCAAGCGACCGAGGCGGCGAGCAAGACGCTGGACGCCGACCACAACGCGACCGTGCAGGCGAACAACGCGGTGAAGTACCGCCAGGCCGCCGAGTTGGAGGCGGCCGCCGCGGCGAAGCTGGCCGACCAGGCCGAGAAGCTGGCCGCCGCGGCCCGCGCACTGGAGCAGGACGCGCACCGGCAGCGGCTGCGCGCCGAGCAGGACGCCCGGGACGCCTGGGCCAAAGCCGACGACGCGAAGACCCACTACCAGCGCGCGGTCGCCCAGCGGGACATCGCCCGCCAGCAGATGGCGATCGCGGTCACGCAGCAGGCGATCGCGCTGGACGCCGCGAAGAAGGCCGTGGCGCAGCAGCAGATCGCCGCCGACAAGGGCGCGATCGCGCAGATCGCGGCCGACGGCGTCACCGTCAAGATCCAGGAGTTCGACCAGCTCGTCCTCGACTCGCAGCGGGCCTCCGCGCAGGCCAAGAAGGCGATCGAGACGCTCAACCGGTGCGAGCTGGAGAGCGCGGCCCTGCACCAGGAGGCGGCAGCCAAGGCCGGCACCGCAGCCGGCGAGGAAGCGGCCCGGCAGGCCGCGATCATCGACGCCCAGATCCCCGGGGCGCGGGGCGCCGCGGACAGCGCGAAGATCCACGCCGGGAACGCGGCCGGCGCCGCGGACCGGGCGGCCACCGCGGCCAAGGCGGCCGGAGCCGCCGCCGCGGCCGCCGCATCCGAGGCCCGGGCCGCCGCGAATGCCGCCGCCGGTGCCCGTAAGGACGCGACCGACGCCGCCGCGGCGGCCGGGCGCGCGATCTCCGACGCGCAGAAGGCCGACGAGCTTGCCCGGCAGTCGGTCAACGTGGCCCGCGCGGCGATCAACCACGCCGCCACGGCGAAGGCCGACGCCGACCTGACCCGGAAGTCGGCCGACAACGCCCTGCGCGAGGCGGGGATCGCAGCGTTCCAGAGCCGGGTGGCCGGCCGTGCGGCCGTCAACGCCCGGGCGACCGCCCTCAAGATTGCCGACCCGGCGGCGCGGGCGCTCGACGTCGCCGCCGAGTACGGCGAGACCGACAACGACGCGGCGATGGCGATCGACATCGCGAACAGCGCGATCGTGATCGGCGCGACCCAGAGCGCCGCCGCCGAGCAGCACGCGAAGGACGCCGACGCCGCCGCGGTGCACGCCGCCGAGGAGGCGCTGCGGGCACAGGAGCAGGTCAAGCCGGCGTACGCGGCGGCGCAGAAGGCCGCCGAGGACGCGGCCCGGGCGATCAAGGCCAGCAAGGCGGCGATCGACGCGGCGCTCGGCGCCGCCCGGGAGGCACGGGCCACGATCACCGCGGCCGTCGACGCGTCCAAGGCGGCGCAGAGCGCGGCGAACTACGCCAACGGTGCCGAGCGCGCCGCCGTCGAGGCCGGACACGACGCGGCCGTGGCGCGGCAGGCCTCGGCCAACGCGAAGTCCTACTCCGACAAGGCGCACACCGCCTGGAAGAACGCCGACAAGATCGCCACCCAGATCGAGTCCGCGGGGCTCGCGGCGAACAAGTTCGCCGACTCCATGAAGCTCACCGCGGCCGAGATGACCAAGATCGCACAGGACACCCGCAACGCGATTCCGCAGCTCGACGAGCTGCAGGAGGCGGAGAAGCGGGCCAAGCTGATGTCCTGGTCGACCACCTGGAAGGACGCCTGGCACAAGGGGATCGCCGAGCAGCGGGTCGACCAGTGGTGGACCGACTTCTACAACTCGATCGGCGACTCGGTCATCGACATGGTCGGCGGCGTCTGGCTGGTCGGGCTCTGCGAGATCGGCCACCCCACCGATCAGACCCAGTCCGACATGGCCTGTGATCTGCTCCGCGAGGGCATCAAGGAGATGATCAAGAACCCCGGCTCGCTGATCCACTGGGACGAGTGGAAGAACGGGGAGTACGCCAAGGCGCTCGGCATGTCGGTGGTCGACCTGGCCACGCTGGACTTTCCGAAGATCGGCAAGATCGCCAAGGGGATCAGTGTCCTGAAGGACGGACTCTCCGCCTCGGTCGCCAAGCTGCTCTCCGGCGAGCTGCTGACCGGGCTGAAGAACTTCGGCGCCGACGCGCTCGCGGCCGGGCTGAAGAAGCTCGGTTCGATCAACATGACCAAGCTGATCGAGCTGGACGTCGACCTGCCCAAGAAGCTGACGTTCAGCCCGGAGGAGATCAGCGCGCTCAAACAGGCGGTCGATGCCAAGGGCTTCGACGCGGTGGAGCAGTCGCTCAAGGGGATCACCGACGACTCCACCCTGGAGGCGCTGGCCAAGCTGCTCAAGGAATGCCCGGGCGGGGCTCGGCTGGCCCGGGCGGCGGTGGCCGGCTGCGGGACCGGGGGTTACACCCAGTGGACCAATCCCCGCCCCTTCGTCGACGACAGTCCGCAGGATCCGCTGCCGCCCAGCGCCGGGATGAGGCCCGGGGAGGCGCTGGAGCCGGAAACGGAATACATCTTCATCGTGCGCCCGGACGGAAGCATGCGGATCATCTCGTTCGCCGAGATCGATCGGCTCGGGCTGAGCGCCGGGCACACGAGCCTCGCCGACTATCAGCCGGTGATCATGGCGGGTACCGTCGAAACCGACATCCTCGGCACCTACAAGTTGGTCGACAACTTCTCCGGCCATTACAAGCCCGGTGTCGACTCGTCCGGTGACGTGCCACGGGTTGACCCGTCCGCGGCGGAACTCGAGGTCATCACCAGGGACGCGTTCGCCCGGTTCGGCCTCCCCGAGATTCCGGAGGGCAAGTGGAAGCTGATCGACCTCACAGGGCAGAGGCCGGCTTGACCGACGGTCAGTGGCAGGCGTCCTGGACCAGCGACCCGGACGGTGATCCGCGGCTGGTCCGGGCCCTGCCCGTCGGGCCGGTGACCGGGGTGGCCTGGCACGACGAGGGACCGCGTCCGCTGCTCGCGGTCCGGACCCGGGAGGAGGTCGGTTATCGCGTACGGGTCTGGGACGTGCTCTCGGCGGAACCGGCCGACGTGCCGGGGCGGGAGCCGCCGTACCGGATGGCCTTCGGCACGCTGGCCGGCGAGACCGTCCTGGTCAGCGCGCACGGCGCCGACGGGTTGCGGATCTGGGACGTCGCCGGCCGGCGGGCGCTGACCACCATGCCGGTCGGTGACTTCCCGGCCACCGACGTGCACCTGGGCCAGTCCGATGGCCGGCTGGTCGCGGTCACCCTCGATCCCCGCGGGCGGGTGCATCGCTGGTCGCTGCCGGACGGGACCTACCTGGGCGGCCTGGAGGCCCCGACCACGTACGCGCTGTGGTCGGGCCGACGGGCCGACGGGCGGCTCGTGCTGCTGACCTTCGGCGACGGCATGTCGCTGTGGGACCTGGTGGCCGGCACCCGGTTGCCGCTGCGCGTACCGGAACTGGCCGGGAAGTTCCACGGCGGAGTGCTCTCCACGCTGGGAGTGACCGTCCGGCTCGACGCCGACGTCATCGTCACCTTCGACCCGGCGACCGGCGAGGTGCTCGGGCCACCGGTCACGGCTCATCACCGGGGGTATCCGGAGAATCTGGCGAAGCTCTGGGACCACGCCCAGCCGGCGCCGCCGTTCGCCGTGGCCGGTGGTGTGCTCGCCGTGCCCACCGCGTGGCGGATCGACCTGTCGGGGCAGCCGCCGATCACGGGGCCGGTCGGGCACAGCGCGGTGCAGACGGTCCGGTTTGCCGGGCGCGAACTGCTGCTGACCGCTTCCGCGTACGACGGGGTGGTCGCACTCTGGGACCCGGCCGCACCGGCCGTGCGCGAACCCGGCCACACCCAGCGGGTCACCGGCGTGTCCGTGGTCCAGCCCGGCGACGTGGTGGTCAGCGTCGACGCGGGCGGCACGATCGTGGTTCGGGGTGAGGACGGCTCGGTGGACACCGGAGCCGACTTCACCCGGAACGTTGTTGCCTGGCGGGACGGTGCGACGCTCCGGGCGGTCACCGGGGCCGGCGAAAACCACCGGGTCAGCGACGGCCGGCTGCGGCCCTGGAACCTCACCACCGGCACAGCGGACGGTCCGCCGGTCCCCGCCCACCCGAAGTTGGTGTCGTGGATGGCACTGGTGGACGGGAAGCTGGTGACGTTCGGGCCGGGCGCGGTGCTCAAGGTCTGGCGGCCGGACGACCTGACCCTGCTGGCCGAGATCCCCACCGAGGTGCGGTCGAGGACGACCGGGTTCGCGGCAGGGGAGACGTACGTGGCGCTTTCCTCGCTCACCCAGCCGCTGACCGTGCACCGGCTGGACGACCCGGCCGCGCCGCCGATCGTGCTGCCGCAGGCCGGCGACGACGTGCTGCTCACCGCGGCGGGGGAGCGGCTGGTCACGGCGAGCTTGCTATCCCGTACGGTCCGGGTCTGGTCGTTGACCGGGGATCTGGTCCTCCCGGCGGTGCCGATCCCGCCCGGCGTGGTCGGGGCCGTCGTCCGCGCGTGGCCGGAGCTGTACGTCGCGCACGCCGACGGCACGGTGACACTGCTGGACCTGGAAGCCGGCCGGGAGGCCTGCCCGCCGATCCGGCTCCCGGCGCGACCGGGCCCGATGGCCGTGACCGGCGACGGCGACCTGGTGATCGGCTACGGCAGCACGGTAGCCCGCCTGCGACCTCGTCCTTAGAGGACCGAGGCCAGCTTGCGGCGGGACGTGATGGTGAGTTTCCGGAAGACCTTAGTGAGGTGGTACTCGACGGTGGAGGTGCTGAGGAACAGCCGGGCGGCGATCTCGCTGTTGGTGGCGCCGGCCGCGGCCAGGCTCGCGACCTGTTTCTCCTGCGGGGTGAGGTCTCCGGTGGCCTGCTCGTTGCGCTTGCGGGGTCGCTCGCCGGTGGCCAGCAGCTCCACTCGGGCCCGTTCGGCGAAGGCGGCGGCGCCCATGCCGGTGAACATCTCGTAGGCGGTGCGTAGTTCGGCGCGGGCGTCGGCGCGCCGGCGGCGGCGTCGCAGCCACTCTCCGAAGAGCAGGTGTGTCCGGGCCAGTTCGGTGACGATGGTGGTCTGGGCGAGCAGGTCCACCGACTCGCGGTAGAGGCCCTCGGCCTGCTCGTCGTCGGCCATCAGCGCCCGGCAGCGGGCGAGCAGGCCCAGCGCCCAGGCGGTGCCGCTGGCCTGAGCGCGTTCCTCCATCCGGGTGAGCGCGGCCTTCGCGGCGTGGTCGTCGCCGCCGCGGACGCCGGCCTCGACGATCTCGTGCAGCGACCGAGTGGCGACGCCGGGCTTGTCG
>Ga0307516_10005367_pt1 | contig 15401 bp, 12 predicted proteins | sample 19_EM_MG_FD_203310 | JGI IMG/M metagenome (GOLD analysis project Ga0307516, IMG submission 203310) | Populus trichocarpa ectomycorrhiza microbial communities from riparian zone in the Pacific Northwest, United States - 19_EM | ecosystem: Host-associated > Plants > Roots > Unclassified | place...
GGACCTGTACCTGCATGCTCAAGACCTGCGGCAACAGCCCCAACCGGCCCTGATCACGCAGCATCCGCTCCGCCCGCGACAGCAGATCCGCCGCCCGGACCTCGTCACCGACGGCGTGCGCGGCCATGCCCAGCAGCCGTAACGTGTCGGCGCTGCCGATTTCGTTCACGGCGACGCACCGCAGCCTGTCCAGCACGACGCGCACCTGCAGCACCGGTTCGGCGACGGCGAGGGCGGCCAGCAGCCGCGGATCGTCCTCGGTTCCCGCCAGCCGCTGGGCGACCGCCACGACCCGGGCGCGGGCCGCCGGGCCGGTGTCCGCCCACCAGCAGCGCAGGGCCGCGCCGAGCAGCAGGTTGAGGGCCAGGTCCCGGTCACCCATGCCGGCTGACTTCTCGGCCGCCTGACACAGGTCGAGCACCCGGGTGGCATCGCCGGGGACACCGTCGTGGAAGATCTCCCGCAGCCACGCCATCCGGCTCACGTCGAGTTCCGACAGGTCGGTTCGAGCGGCCGCCGTCACCAGCCGGTCGACCAGATCGGCGCGTCCGATACCGAAAGCGTGCTCGGCGGCGAGCAATAGCCGCCGCCCGCGTCGCGACGACTCACGGGTCAGCTGCGCCGAGCGTTCCAGGTCCCGGATCGCGGACATGACACCACCGCGGCTCAGCGCCAGGCGCACGTTCGCCTCGAGATCGTCGGCGATGTCGTCGTCCGGGCCGATGATCGACTGAGCCCGGTGCCAGGTACGCCGGTACGGTTCGCCGACGAGCACAGCCGCCACCGCGGCGTTCGCGGCCTGACGCCGGTTCAGCGTCTCGGCCTGCAACACGGCGGAGCGTACGAGCGGGTGGCGGAAGACCAGCGAAGCGCCGTCGAGGATGATCACCCGGGCCTCGACGGCGGGTACCAGCGCTGCCCGCGTGGTCGGCGCCGAACGCAACACTGCGGCCGCGGCGAGCACCTGCGCTACGTCGCCGGCCGAGTCCACGGCCGCGACCAGCAACGCGTCCCGCGTCGATTCCGGCAGCTGCGCGATGCGAGCGGCGAACGCCCGTTCCAGCCGCACCGACAGGGTGACCGGTTGCAGGTCGTTGGTCGGTGCGAGCGGGCCCCGCCAGGTGGCCGGCAGTTCCAGCAGGGCCAGCGGGTTACCGCGGGCCTGTACGCGGATCCGATCCCGGTCGGCCGTGCTGAGGTCACCCGCCACGCCCTGCAGGATCTGCGTCGCCGCCGCCTCGTCCACGGCGGCCACCTCGAGTTGCGGCAGACCCGCGCTCACGAACGGACCCGCATGTCCGGCCCGGACCGCCCCGACGACGGCGATCCGGTGGGCGCCCGCGCGGCGAGCCACGAAGGTGACCGCCTCCTGGGTCTGCGGGTCCAGCCATTGCACGTCATCAGCAAACACCGCCACCGGCTGCTCTGTCGACAGCCGGGCGAGCAGGTTTCCCGTGGCCAGCGCCACCAGGAACGGTTCCGGCGGCGGCCCGTCGAACAGGCCGAACGCCGACCGCAAAGCGTCGCGCTGCGCCGGCGGCAGCCCACGCGCGGACGACAGCACCCGGCGCAGCAGCAGATGCAGCCCGGCGAACGGCAGTTGCGCCTCCGATTCCACCCCCGCCATGGTCAACACCCGCAGACCCGCCGCCCGGCCCACGTCCTCGGCAACCTGCAACAACGCGGACTTGCCGATCCCAGGCTCACCGGTCAGCACGAGCGCCCCACCGGTCACGGCGGCACTGTTGATCAACGCGGTGATGGTGGCCTGCTCACGCCCGCGACCGGCGAGCGGCACGCCGCTCATCGCCGTACGGCTTCGCGCAAACGATGCCGCTCGCCGGGCCGGGCGCACGATGCGAGCCTCAGCAGCGGTCTCGCCTGGTTGATGAAGCAGTCGTGGGGTGTCACCCGTGTCGTCGCTCGCACCTGTGATCTCCCTATGCCCTGTAATGACGCCCGCAGGGTTGCCCTGTGATGACGCCCGCAGGGTAGGAGCCATCCACGGCAGTCGGCTTGGGTCAGGTGACTGAAACAGCTGCCCGAGCCGTCAGGCGGCCGGGGCGCCGACCGCGCCGGCGAGCGTCCGGGCTCGGCCGCTGCCCGCGCACTGTGAGCGGCGTCAGATCGGCCGGCTCCGCTCAGCGGCGAGCGTCGAATCCACCGTCCGAGTGACGGGCCGGGTACCGCCGCGGTGTGTCCGCCCCGTCGGCGCTGTTGCTGACGGTGACAGCGGCGAGCCCACCGGCGGCGGCGCACAAGACGGCGCAGATGACCGCGGCCGTATGGAAACCGGCCGCGAACTGCGCAGGATGCAACCACGCGGTGCCGGTGATACCGGCCGCGGCCGGGAGCACGGCGACCGTGACGAGAGAGGCCGCGCGGGCCACGTCGTTGTTGACCGCCGACGCCACGCCCGCGTGCTGCGCCGGAACGGCGGCCAGCACAGTAGCGGTCAGCGGGGCCACGGTGGTGGCCAGGCCGAAGCCGAGCACCGTGACGGCCGGCAGTACCTGCGTGAGGTAGTCGCCGGAGGATCCGATGCGGGTGAACAAGGCGAGGCCGAGGCCGACCAGGACCGGGCCGAGACTCATCTGCAGGCGTGGGCCGATGCGGGCAGCCAGGGCACCGGAACGGGCCGAGAACGCGAGCATGATCGCGGTGACCGGCAGCAGCGAGATCCCGGCCTGCAGCGGCGTGTATCCGGACACCTGCTGCAAGGTGATGGGCAACAGGAACAACGCGCCGCCCAGCGCGCCGTACACCACGAAGGTCACCAGATTCGCCGCGCTGAACTGCGCCGACGCGAACAGGTGCAACGGCAGGATCGGCGTACGGACCCGGCGCTCCCAGCCGGCGAAACCGAGCAGCAGAACAACGCCCAACCCCAGCGCGCCCAGCACCGGCGGGCTACCCCAGCCCAACGGCGAGCCTTGGATCAGTCCATAGGTCAGCGCAACCAGGCCGAGCGTGACCAGCGCCCCGCCGAGCAGGTCGACCCGCCCGGCCGCCTGCGGGTCGCGTGACTCGGGGACATGCCGCCGCGACACGGCGACCACGGCGACGGCGATCGGCAAGTTGATCGCGAAGATCAGCCGCCAGGACACCGCCTGCACGAACCAGCCACCGACGAACGGACCGACGGCGCTCGCCACGCCACTCAACCCCGACCAGGCGCCGATGGCCCGGCCCCGGTCCTGCGGTACGAACACGGCTTCCAGGATGGCGAGGCTGCCCGGAGTCAGCAGAGCCGCGCCGACGCCCTGCAACGCCCGGGCACCGATCAACGTCGGCGCACTCGGTGCCAGGCAGCACAGCAACGACGCCAGCGCGAACCAGATCACGCCGATCTCGAAGACCCGTCGCCGGCCGTACCGGTCACCCAGCGCCCCGGCCGCCAGCAGCAGACCGGCCAGCGTCAGGGTGTAGGCGGTGACCACCCACTGCAGCGCCGCCAGACCGGTATGGAAGTCGCGGCCGATCGCCGGCAGCGCGATACCCACCACCGTCGCGTCGATCGACGCGATTGCCGAACCCCCGACGGTGGCGGCCAACACCCAGCGGCCGCGCCGACTGCGGTAGCTGAGCGCCGGCGATGCCGCAACCATCGTTGTCACCTCAATCATCGTGCATACCCCCTTTTGTCAGCCGCTCAGGTCACGAGCCGAGCAACGCCAGCAGCAGTCGGGTCCGTGCCGCTGACGCGGCGGGCTATCAGCGGGAGCACCGTCACCAGAGCCGCGGCGTGACGTCGGCAAATCCGCCTCACGGCACTACCTCTCTGCTGTCATGTGGCATGGATATCCGGTTCTGTGTCTCCAGTTCGCCGACCGCCTTGACAGCCGGCGCTCCAGGCCGGCGCACCAGTTCGGCGCGCACCTTTGCCCCGGACGCGCCAGTAGCCGCCGGCGCTACCGGTGCGAGATCCCGGCCTCCGCGCCAACCGGCACAGCGATCGGCCGGCACCACTTTTCGTCCGGGCGGAGTGCCGGACCCGCCCGTCTGCCCACGTCGTGGAAGCCGGACGGCCCGCTGTCGCCAGCGACGTGCGCACATTCATGATCAGAACGGTGGCGTCGGCGTCATCGAACACGTACTCGTCGGTGATGTTCAGCCGAGGATCCTGGCGGGCCAGCGGCGAGTCGAGGTGATGGGACATCCGGTATTCCCTTCCATAGCGCGGTAAGCAAAGCAACGGCCGAATCGCAAGAGTGCGAGCCGCTGTTCACCCCTGCCGCGGGAAGTGGGTGATGGTCTCTGAGCTGCGTGACTGATGTCAGGACGACAAGCGCCACAACAAATCGCACGGCTGCGTTTCGCGGGCACCTCAGCTCCGGCCGGGATGCACATCCAGGCTCGGGCAAATCGATCGTGAGTCCGCGTGCGGCCCACGTTTCGCGGCGAGGCGCGGAACGAGCCAAAGCGCGCGCGTGGCGCCGCCGGTCACTCCGCAGACGTGGCCGGCTGCAACGCCGCATGCAGCACGTCGGTGTCGACATAGACGGCCAACGAGGCGATCCGGCCGGCGGTCACCCGCCAGACATGCACCTCCGGCGCGTCGAACGGCGTCCTGGTCGCGGCCGTGTACCCGCGGGTTCGTCCGACCTGGATGACCTCATCGCCCGCGGCGTACAACTCACCGATCTCGACCCGGCTGTCGAGGGCCGCACGCACCCCGGTAAGAAAATCGATCAGCCCCGCATGTCCGTGGTGCCGGCCGCCCCACGGCACCGACTCCGACTGGTAGACCTCGATGTCGGGACTGGCCAGTGCCAACATGCCGGCCACATCGGCACGGGCGAGGGCCTCGTACCCCCACCTCACGACCTGCAATGCGTCGGCGACGGTGTCCGTGCTGTTCATGGGCGCACCACCAGCACGATCTTGCCGGGGCGGCGTGGGCCGTTGACCGCTTCGAACGCGGCCCTGCCCCGCTCCAGGGGATAGGTGCCGGCGACGACCGGCCGCAGGCTGCCGTCGTCGACCATGGCCGCGATCCTGGTCAGCTCGCCGTGGTCCGGCTGCACGACGAAGAACATGGCGTGTACCGCGTGTTTCTCCGCGTCCGCCTGATCCGGCGGGGCGGCCAGGGTGACTAGCCGCCCGCCCGGGCGCAGCACACCATACGATCGGGTGAGGGTCTGGCCGCCGACGGCGTCGAGGACGACGTCGAGGCCGGACAGTTCGGCGTCGAAACGCTGCGTCGTGAAGTCCAGGAACTGCGCCGCACCCAGCGAACGGACGAACGCCTCGTTGCCCGGCAGATCGGTGGTGATCACCTGTGCGCCGAGGGCAGCGGCGAGTTGGACGGCGTACACGCCGACGCCGCCCGCTCCGCCGTGTACCAGGACCCGTTCGCCGGCCTGTACGTCGGCGTGGTCGACCAGCGCCTGCCACGCGGTGAGCGCTGCCAGAGGCAGCGCCGCGGCCTCAACGTGGGAGGCCTTGACCGGTTTGGCGGCCAGCGCGGACGCGGGGACGGTGACGAATTCCGCGGCCGCGCCGTTACGGTCGAAGTCGACCAAGCCGTACACCTGGTCATCGACCGTCACCCCGGCGACGCCCTCGCCCACCGCGGCGACGACACCGCTGAACTCGTGGGAAGGAATCACCGGCGTGCGGTCGGTGCCGTCGCGGGTCTGCCACGACAGATCCCAGCCCAGTTCGGTCAGCGTGATCGCGGCGGCGTGCACCGCGACGAGGACCTCGCCGAGCCCCGGGACCGGAGTTTCGGCGTCCTCGACGACGAGTTGTTCGGGACCGCCGCGGTGGTGCGCGCGCAGGGCTCGCATGGTCACAGTCCCTGCTTCTTCAGCCACTCGAGCGCGGTGGTCGCGACCTCGCGCCAGCCGCCGTCGATGGTCAGCGAATGGCCGCGGTCCGGGAACTCGATCACGTCGGTGACGGCGGTGGAGTGCCGGTACTGCTTGGCGGTCGCCTTGGTGATCACCTCCGGGACGGTGTGGTCCTTGCCGCCGGCGATCAGCAGCAGCGGGCCCCGCTCGTCGTTGGCGGTGTCGACCGCAGCCGGCGAGTGCAGTGAGAAGTTCGCCGAGGCCGCCTCGAACAGCGGCCGGCCCGGTGCGGGGATCGTCCACCGCTCGTAGAGTTCGTCCGACTCCTGCTGGCTGATCGCGTTGCCGAAACTGAACCGGAACTGCTCGGGGGTCAGCGACACGGCGCGGTGCACGTTGGCGGGATTCCGAAACACCGGCAGCGTGGAATGCAACGCGGCCAGCGGCAGCGGCAGCACACCCTTGATCTGTGCGGCATCGACGGCCACGGCGCCGGCCGCGCGATCCAGGCCGAGCAGCTTCTCGGCGATCATGCCCCCGAACGAGTGCCCGATCAGGATCGGCGGCGCGTCCAACTGTTCGATGATGGCGGTGTAGTGCGTCGTCACGTCGTCGATGCCGTGATCGGCGATTGTGTCGGCGCTCTCCCGCGCCGCCGCGACGGTGTCCGGCGTACCCGGCCATTCCGGGGCAAGAGTCTCATAGCCGGCGGCCTCGAAGAACTCCTGCCAGGCGGCCCAGGAGGTCGAATGCAACCACAGGCCGTGGATGAACATGACAGTCGGCATGGCTGGTCTCCTCAGCTCGTTGAACAACGAACCGATCGTGTCCGCGACCGCCGACAAGACGCTTCGGTCAACCGACTCAAGCTACGCGACTTCGCGCCCATCCAGCGGCGGCCGACGAACTCCTCCCGCCTTACGAGGTTTGCCGGCGGGGTGGGGGTGACTGTGGCACGACCGATCACCGTGACGGTGTCGGCGATCGTGCCCGACACTGACTGCGCGATGGCGTTTCGTTCCCGCACCGTGGTGGCTACAGCGGACGTTGCGAGGCTTCGCGAAGTGGTTCACCGCCGGATTGTTCTCGGCAACATGGGTGAGGCGGCGGTTCTCGGCCCAACCGGCGAGGATGTCGCCGGCAAAGTCGTCGACCATGCGGATCGCCCAGATCAGCAGCGGCCCGATCACCTGCGGATCGAGGGGCTGCGTGGAGTTCTCGCCACCGCCGCTTGTAACGGGTGCGGGGAGGTAGTCGTCGATGCCTTCGCGGTCCCGCCTCAAGGGAAAGCCGGCGTCCATCCCGCCGAAAAATGCCCATACACCCCAAACGATCACTGCAAGTTTTGAGCTACGGATCAATAGCTCTCCGCCGGGTTGCCGACCGCCCGAAGCACCTGGAACCCGCGTTCTGTGGCGTCCGCAGCGGCCACCTAGGCTAGCGCGGACTTGCCGATGCCGGGCGGGTCGCTGATTCGCAGTCGGCGTGAACCGGAGGAGGCGAGAAACCGGTCGATACGCCGCAACTCCCCTGACCGGCCGAGCAGATCAAGCAGTTGCATGTCCCCGTCCCCGGTCGCGACTGCGCCAATGATACGAGGTCAGCCGTCCGCAACGGCAGCGTCCAGAGTGGCGTAGACGGTGACATCGGCAAGGCCACTGCGCCCGATCGCTTCGCGCGCCCCGAGGTACAGGTGGGCGAAGGCGATTCGGCGCCCGTGCCGCTCCACCCGGCGCCGGATCGCGTCCAGGCCGTCGAGGACGTCGAGCCCGAGATCGAAGCTGGCCATCAGGTCCAGCACGATCGTCGTGTCACCGCCACGGGCAAGCTCCGCGTCGACCGCGTCGGCCAGCCGGGCAACGTTCGCGAAGAACAGCTGACCGTCCGGGCGCAGGATCGTCACGCCCGCCGTGCCGGCCAGGTCGCCGAAGCGATTGACGGCCAGGTAGGCGCCGTCGACCGCCCGGCCCAGCCGGGAGACCCGCAGCCGGCTCGAGTCCGCGACAAAGATGCCCAGGGAGAGCGCGACCGCGATCAGCAGGCCCGGGATCAGCGTGAGGACCATGACGCCCAGCGCCGCGGAGGCCGCGACCGCGAAGGCGCGGTGGTCCCGGCGCAGGTAGGCGCGTAGCGGCCGGATAGACAGGAACGGCCGCACCGCCATGATCACGACGGCGGCCAGCACCGGCTCGGGGAGGAACGCGAACACCGGGGTCAGCGCGAGAGCGACCACGACCAGCAGCGCCGCCGAGACCAACGGGACGATCCGAGTTCGGCCGCCCGCCTGGGCCGCGGCGCTGCTCGCCGACGGGCTCGCGGTAACGGCCACGCCGCCGACCAACCCGGCCAGCAGGTTCGCGACGCCGAGGCCGGTCATCTCCCGATCGGGGTCCGGCAGCGCGTCGTCATCGCGCAACCGCTCGGCGACCCCGTGGCCGAGCGCGAAGATGACCAGCGCGAGCCCGGCGGCGGTCGGGGTGAGCGCGAGCCAGTCGTGGGCGCCGAAACGGGGTAGGTGGAGGCCGGGCAGGGCGGTCCTGACTGCAGCCACATGCGGCTCCAGGTGCAGCCGAGCGGTGGCGACGCCGGCGGCGAGCAGCACGATCAGAGTGGCCGGCACCCGCGGCAGCGACCGCTCCAGCGCGCCAAGCGCGCCCAGCGCCACCAGGCCGGTGATTAACGCCTCGACATGCCACCGCGGAACGCTCACGAGGATGTCCCAGGTACGTAGGAAGACGTCCCCGGTGCGTGTGGTGACGTCGACCAGGACCGCGGTCTGCCGCACCACGATCACCACGGCCAGTCCGAACAGGAATCCGCGCAGCGCCTCGGGCGCGAGGAAACGGGCCGCGAAGCCGCCCCGGAGCAAGCCAGTGACCAGCAGGATCGCGCCGGCCGATAGGGCCAGCGCCACCACTCGGTCCGGGCCGCCTGGCGCCGCCGCGCAGATGACGGCGGTCGCGGCGGTGGCGCCGGCGATGACCCGCGGGGACCGGCCGAGCAGCGCGTACGCGAGCACGCACAGCGGCGCGGCGGCCAGTCCCCGTTCCGGCGGCACCCCGGCGATCAGCGCGAACGCCACGGTCTCGGGGGCCAGTAGTGCCACGGCTGTGAGGGCCGCGACCAACTCCGTCCGGAAGGTGGCCATCGGAGCTGGTCAGCGCCGGTCGGCCGGGATGACGTAGGGAAAGGGCTCCTGACTGCGCCGCACGCCGCCGGCCTTGAGCCCACCGGGGATGCCCGAGTTGGTGGCCAGCGAGAACATCACCTCGGGTGCGTTGTCGGCAAGCCGGCGGCCGTTGAAGGCGGCCAGGCCGAACAGCGCGGGTGTACCGACGACGTACCCGAGCAGGTCCGGCACGATTCGGTCGAGCAGGCTTGCGGCGTACGCCTCGGGGCGCTCGGCGGTCCCGCGCCGCCGGACCACCGAGGCCACCAGGCCCGAGATGGCTTCGCCGTAGTTGGCGGCGTCGTCGCGCGGGTGAGTCTCGTTGGCGTGGCTGGACGCCTCGCTGTCCTTGTCCCGGAAGAGCGGCCAGATCATCGGCAGCCCGGTGCGGCCGACCTGCCGCCAGCCACCCGCGTCGGTGGCCAGCTTGGCGGCGCTCCAGGTCGCCACGTGCCGGCCTCGGCGCCAGACGCCGGTGCCGACCGGGACGGTGAGCACGATCGACCGCACGGTCGAGCCGGCGAAGGTGTCCTTGGCCGTGCCCGGCAGCCAGCGGAGGAGGTCGGCGTCCTCGCCCTCTCCGATCGCGTGGTTGATCGCGTCGAGCTGGGTCAGGTCAAGGTAGAACGGTTCGACCGCCTCGCCGGCCCAGGCCCGGCCGCCCTCACTCGTGGCGGCGGCCTCACCGGTGCGTCCGCGGGCGATCTCGGTGCCGGGTGCGGCATCGTCGCCGGCTTGCGCCCCGGTCAGCAGTTCCACCGCGTACGGCTGACCGTGCTCGTCGGTGCTACCGAAGGTGATGCGGTACGTGATGTCCTCGTCGAGACCGCCGTCCAGATGGACCTTGAACTCGTAACGGGCCTCGGGGTGGAACGCGTCGGCGTGGTCATCCCCGGCCAGCGACGTCCGCAGGTTCATGACGAGTACGGTCTCGTCGCCGGCGTCGAAGAGGTACTGGTCGGTGATGTTGAGGCGCGGGTCCTGCCGCGCGAGCGGTGAATCCAGGTGATGCGACATGCCCACCATGGTTGGCGCGGCCGTGGTCCGGCGGCTTCAGTCACCCGACTCAAGCCACGGCCGTACGACCGTTTCTAACGTGAGGGGCATGACGACTCTCGAGGACAACGTCGACCGGTTCCTGGTCCACCCGACCTACGCCCTGGCGGCGCTGTTACCGGACCGGGAGCATGTCGACCGGATGATAGAAGCGCTGTCCTCCGGGGTCGAGTCCGGCGTGTTGGTGCAGGTGATGCACGGTCAGGACGGTCTGCGGATCCTCGACCAGCGGGGCACCGGGCATGGCCTGTCGGGCTGGTTCCATCGGCTCCTGCAGAACTGGACCTACTACGAGCAGATCCTCGGCCTCTACAGCGAGGGCCTCACCGGCGGCGAGTTCCTCGCGGTCATTCCGTGCGGCCCGGACGAACGCCGCCGGATCGCTTCAGCCGCTCTCTCGTACGGCGGGCACACTCTGTACTACTTCGGCTTCGACACCGTGGAATCGGTCCTCGGCGCCTGAACGGCGAATGCGGTCGGTTGACGGGCCGCGGTAGAGCGTCGCGGCAGGTAGCGCTACTGGGAGCAGCCAGTGGATAGAGAACTGGTCGGGCGGGACCACCAGCTGGGGATGCTGCACGAAGGGTGACATGTCGCTGGTCGGCCCACGGCCGCCGCTGGGCCTCGAGGTCGCCGCCTATCCCGCCGACATGCTCCGCCCTCTCGTCGTCAAACCGGGAATGACCGGCCTTTGGCAGGTGTCGGGGCGTTCCGACCTGTCCTGGGAGGAGTCGATCCGGCTCGATCTGACCTACGTGGAAAATTGGTCCCTCGCCATGGACCTGGCGATACTGCTTCGCACCGTCAGCGCGGTCGTGCGCAGCCCCGCCGCCTACTGAACGGGGACCGGTTGAGGCTCGCCCGTGGGACGTGTTTCGTGAGGCGGGCCGCCCTGCCCCACTCGGAGAACCAACGGTCGCGGTCGGGGTGACCGTCCCGGTCGCAGCCCGGCGAGTGGCCACCGCCTCGCCATCTCGCCGATGCCGGGCAAGGCGCCCGAGCGGGAAGAATGCCAGGCCAGGGCCCTCTGCGATCGGTTGGGCCGGGAGTAAACGGCGCGCCGCGGTGGCCGTCATGCGCGGAGCCCGAACAGACTTGTCAGTCTTCACCGCGCCGTAGCGAAGGCTGGGCGGCCGATCGAAGTGTTCAGCGATATGGTAGAGAACGCAGTGTCGCCATGATCACTTGAATTCGCCATCGCCGCGGTGGCCGGGCCCGCGCCGCTCGCCGTCCAGTGCCTCGGCCACACCAGCGACTACGCCGGCCGCCGCCAAGAACACCTCGACACCGAACGCCGGGCACAAGGACCGCGGGCTGGTGCACAACATCAACGGCTCGTACCACGCGAATCTGCACCCCGACGTAGCGTGGTCACCCGCTGCCCGGCGGACAAGATCCACTCGGGCCCGACGCCGTCGCCAGCGTGCTCGTTCGGTGGTGGACGCAACGACATCAGCCGAGCCGCATCACCCGGGGCGAGCACAGACCGTTCCCAAACGATCGATCACCACCGGATCACCACCGTCCAAACAGGTGGGAAATTCCGCCAATATGCGGGAAACAAATTAGGCCGCTAACCTGTGTTTATCCAGGTCACGGCCTATCCGTTCTGAATTATCAATCTATATTCACGAGCGCCTACTTCTGATCCGTAGTCAGAACCCTCGTCGTGCCTGCTGAGCCAGCTAGAGGCAGCAAGAATCCGTCGCCGGCTCGAGTAGCGGTCTCGTACAGCGAGTATGCATGCCCACTTGCCGTTCCCCGGCGGCGGTGATAGTCCGCGCCAGCCGCCCGAGGCGGGCTGAGGTGTGGCGGCGAGCGGGGTTGGACTCCCCCAGTTCATCGCCCCAAATCGGCCTCATGAGGAACGCCTCGCACCCACATCAAGATCATCGCTACCGTGGTTCTCGCGAGCGATAGTCCTCAAGCCCCGGAACGGGGGCAGACTGGCGCGACGACTCTCGTGCCGTTCACCCCAACGGACCGCGAGACGCTGTGCCTCACGGTCGGCGGCGATGGCCCGGCCGGGCCAGTTTCGCCTTCGTGGGTTCGCCAGCGGCGGGTGACCGGAACCAGTGGGTGTCTGAAGTCAAATCAAGGGTGTCTCGCGAGGCGGTCTTGCAGGCGGGCGTGGCGGAATTGGTAGACGCCGCCAGCTTGGCGTAGCACTCCACGGTCATGGGCCTCTTGGAGAAAAGCCATCAGTCGAAGTGGGGCATGCCCCCGTACTGCCAGGAGTGCGCGGACCAGCAGGAACCGTCCCCACACGCCCACAAACCCGACCCCGAGCCCTCCCATGAGCCCGACTCCGAGTCCGACCCCGAGCCCTCCCCTGAGTCCCACCCCGAGCGCTCCTATGAGCCCACCCGTGGTCCCCCCGAACGCGAGTACGCCCGCGAGCCCGACCACGAGCGTTGCGGCGCGATCTTCACGTAGAACGGTGGTGGGGCTGATCGCGCGCTGCCCATCAACAACGGCGCCTCCGAGCCCGCTAACGAGCCCAACCGTGATCCCGACGGCGAGCCCAGCCGTGGTCCCGGCCACAACCCCGACCGTGAGCCCGAATACGAGCCAGCCCGCAAGCCCGACCGTGAGCCCGATCGCGAGTCCGCCGGTAAACCCGAACGCGAGCCTGAGGGTGTCGATCGCAACTCTTCGCGGATGGGACAAGGTGGCGATTTCACCAAGCCCGACCACGCACCAGCCCAACCAGCCCCCGAGTACTGCCATGAGCCCGACTGCGAGCCAGTGCCCGAGGCCGAACATGGTCCCGAACATGATCGCGGATATGAGCCAGTGCATGAGCCCGAACACGAGCCCGGCCGCGAGCCGGAGTTGTCGGCGGGGTAGGGCTTGGTGAAGTCGCCACCAGGCAAGGTCGTAGGTGTGGTGATCGTCGAGGTAGGCGGCGAGGTGGGTCAGGTGACGGCGGGCGGTGGCGGCTTGTTCGGGGGTACGGGCGGGATGCCCGCCGGTGGTGGTGGTGAAGGCGGCAGGGATCAGTTGGTCGAGCAGGTGGTGTTCGATGCCGGTTTGGACGTGGTCTGGGGTTTGAGGGCCGTCAGTGTTCAGCAGTTGGCTCGGGTCGCTGCTGCGGTGCCGGTAGGCGACTCGGGCCAGCCACGTGTACAGCGGGGTGGTCAGGACTTTTGATAGTGGTGAATCCGGGTGGGTGTGCAGGTGTTCGGTGATCGGGGTCCAGCGGGTGGGGCCGTCGTCGGCGCCGTCGATCAGGTAGCGGCTGGCTTGTCGGGTGTTCAGTGGTTGGATCTCCACTACCGGGGTGCCTGCCAGCGGTCCGTGTCTGTTGACGGCGTTCTCGTAGGGCTGAGTGCGGCAGGTCAGCACGAACTGTGGTAGCCGGCCGGTCATGGCCTGGATCCCGGCGAGTGCAGCCGGATGCTGCGTGTCGGTGATCTCGTCCAGGCCGTCCAGGATTGGCAGGATCCGGCCCGTGGCGACCAGTTCGGCGGCTAAGCTGCGCGGCTGGCCGTCCGGGCCGGTCACCGTCCGGCGCAGCACCGGGTAGTCGGCGGCTAAACGTCCTGCGAGCCACTCCGACAACGGTTGCCGCGGGTCCCAGCCGCTGATCGACACCAGCACCGGCACCCGCACCGGTTCGGCCTTGTCCGGCTCCTGGGCGAGCTGTTTCTGCGCGGAGGTGAGCAGATCGACGGTCAGCCGAAGGACCAGCATCGACTTGCCCGCGCCCGGCTCGCCCAGCACCACCAGCCGTCGCGGCGTCTGCGGGCCGGTGAACACCGCGGCGATCTGTTCGAAGCTGCCCTCTACTGGCACCGGCTCGGCACCGGGCCGACCCCGGACGGAGGCCCAGCTGGCCATCACCGCCTCAGCCCTGTCGCTAACCCGCCAGCACACCGGCAGCGGATACGGGTCCGTCACCTGCCGCGCGACCTGCTCGACAGTCCACTGCTCGTACTGGGCCTGCATCAGGCCTGCCACCGCGGAGGCCACCAGTCCGCCGGCATCCGGCGCCGACGTGTCCTGGCGCCACAACCACACCATGGCTGGACCCACCAGAGCGAGCGCGGCCAACCCCGGGCCCGCCACACTCGACCACTGGTCCTTCTCGCCCAGTGGCTTGGAACTCAGCCACCACGCCCAGCCGGCCGCCGCGACTACGAATACGGCGAAGAGCATGAAGAACCACACACGAGGACGTCTCCACCACTGCGGCACCGCGCCATGATGACGAACCGGCCCACACACCGCACGATGATCTACCGGCACCCCGCCGCCAGTCACCCGTCAGGGTGACCCCTTTCGATAGGGCTCCACCCTGCTGAGATCGCCGCTGGCCGACGAGCATGCGAGTACGAACTGGCCCCACTCCACCTTTCCGCAATGGGTGAGGCGCTCTACCTGCACGAACGGCCCTTCCAAGGGGCCCGATCCAGCAGGGTGGCAAGCAGGCACTGGCACATCGCAACGAAGGAACCCGAGAACTCCGGCCGACCTGCGGGCGCGCGTCCTCGGCGCGGTCGGCATCTGGCCTGGGCCGGCATCCCGCTCAGCGGGCTCCTGAGCGGCGTGGTGCCCGTGCTGCGCGAGGAACTCGCCGTGCCGACGCCGACCAACCGCGGGCCCGGCCGTACCTGGAAACAGGCCCCGGCGCTCGCCGTGGTCCCGGCGCCGCGGACCGAACAGGCAGTGCGAATCGGGTACGCGCGGACATCGACCGCCGACCAGGAGCTGACGAGCCACTGCCGGTGCTGAAGACCGCCCTAGTCTACGTCAACACCCTGATGGTCCAGTACATCCTCGCCGACGACGAGTAGCCGACCAGCTCACCGACGCCGACCGGAGTAGGTTGACCCGCTGTTCTGGACCCACGTCGCCCCGTACGGTTCTCTCGCCGGTTCGAGGCTGTTGCGGATCTTGGATGGCGTTGCCGCCAGGAAGGCCCTGGAGGACGGGTACGACCAGCAATCAACGCCGCGTGACCTCACTGTGAGTTGCCGAACCATGACACTTTGTATCTATGGAAGCGCAGACCCTTCTTGCTGTTGTCGCCGTCGCGGTCTCGCTGGCGGCGCTTTCTACCTCGTCGATGATCTCGTGGCGGCAGCTTCGATCGATGCAGAACGCGAATCATGTGCCGGTCGCTATCGAGCTGCTCATCCGCGACTATGGCCGGCCTGAGTTCCAGCAGAGTGAACGCACCATGCTGGAACAACTATCCTCGATTGATCCATCCATCGGCATCCATAGGTTGCCTGAACCGCTGCTGTCGAAGTCCCTCCAGGTCATCGCCTTCTACGACTCGATCGGAATCATGGTTTCCTTCGGCTGCATAGAGGAAGAACTCGTGGTAAGCACGATCAACTACAGAATCAGGCAGATTTGGAAGGTCCTGGAGC